>ENA-OSEO01000144-OSEO01000144.1-sediment-metagenome-genome-assembly--contig:-NODE-144-length-192875-cov-6.864065_pt1 | contig 192875 bp, 170 predicted proteins | sample MGYA00237883_ERZ534232 | MGnify/ENA metagenome assembly ERZ534232
AGAGCGTTACCCAGCAGAACACCGCCAATGCCGAAGAGAGCGCGGCGGCCTCCGAAGAACTGGCCAGCCAGGCCCAGCACCTGCGCCAGCTGCTTGCCCAGTTCAAGCTCAAAAGCCAGGCTGAAGCGCGCGAATTCAAGATGGCTGCCAATGAAAAAGCAAGGCGGTCTCCTGAACCCAGACAAGAGATGGAAGACCCCGAGGATGTCATCGCCCTGGACGACAATGAGTTCGGGAAATACTGACAACATCCTCATAAGCTATTAAAAATATTGAAGAAGGGCGACATCCGCCTGCGGATATCGCCCTTCTTCAACCAGCTTTTAACAAACATTGAACCACCCGTATGATGAAAGAAGAAATTTCCCGGGGGCCGGGGCGCTATTCGAGGGAGGATCATTCTTTTGACAATCGAAAATAATTTGACAAAAAATTATTTGATGGACATTTCTGTAGATGAGTTCGAGCTCTTCCGCGGTTATATTCACCAGAAATTTGGTATTTTTTTAACCGATCAAAAACGTTCCCTGCTTGTGGGCCGGCTTCAAAAAATAATCCGTGAGTCGGGCTTCGGATCTTTTCAGAATTATTATAACTATCTCGTTCAAAACAATGATCACGCTCAGCTCCAGGAGCTGATCAACCGGATTTCCACAAATCACACCTTTTTCAATCGCGAAAAAGATCACTTTGATTATTTCATGCACACCGCCTTACCGGAGGTTACCAGCCGGATTCTGAAAAAGGGGAAAAGGGATTTACGCATCTGGTGTGCCGGATGTTCAACCGGTGAGGAAGCCTATATGCTGCTGATGCTCATGGATGAGTTTTTCGGCAAGGACTACCCAAATTGGAATGCAGGCATTCTTGCCACCGACATCTCGCAACGCGTTCTGGATATCGCCCAGCAGGGAATTTACAGTGAAGAAAAAATCGACTCTCTGCCCAGTCGCCTTCGGAATAAATACCTGAAAAAAATTGACGGGGGAAATTATCAGATCATTGATCGGCTTCGGAAAGAAGCCACGTTTCGCAGGTTTAATCTGATGAACAGCGTCTATCCTTTTAAAAGTCTATTTCACATCATATTCTGCCGCAATGTCATGATCTACTTCGATGAAATGGACCGCAAAAAGGTTGTCGATCATTTTTATCAGCTTACCGAACCGCACGGTTACCTGTTTATTGGCCATTCGGAAACCTTGGGTAGAAAGCAGCAGGCGTACACCTATATTCAGCCGGCTCTCTATAAAAAGGCATAAGCAACCAGATGCAAGAAAAAATTCGTGTACTGATCATTGACGATTCCGCCCTGGTGAGGCAGATCCTGGTCAAAGGCCTGAGCATGGACCCGGAAATCGAAGTTGTCGGAACCGCCCATGACCCTTATATGGCACGGGACAAAATTGTCCAGCTTAAGCCCACGGTTCTGACCCTGGACGTGGAAATGCCAAAAATGGACGGCATTCACTTTCTGAGACGACTTATGCCTCAACACCCACTACCGGTGGTCATGGTCAGCTCCCTGACCCAAAAGGGTGGCCAGATCACCCTGGATGCCCTGGATGCCGGTGCCGTCGATTTTGTCACCAAACCGACCTCTAACGTGGCTCAAAGCCTGGAGATAATGATCAAATCGTTGCGGGAAAAAATAAAAATTGCGGCCCGCGCCAACGTTTCCCACTGGAAGAAGGATCGCCAAGCGGTCAGAAAAGCGACCACAAGCGAACAGAAAGCCCATTTGATCGGCTCGACGGACAAGGTCGTTGCCATTGGGGCCTCGACAGGCGGCACGGAGGCCATCAAGACGATCCTGACCGAATTCCCTGCAACCATGCCCGGGGTGGTGGTCGTCCAGCATATGCCGGCCGGTTTTACCAAAATGTTTGCGGAACGGCTGAATCAGCTTTGCGCCATGGAGGTCAAAGAAGCTGAAACCGGCGACAGGATCAGGCCCGGTCGGGTTCTCATCGCCCCCGGCGGCAAACATCTGAAAGTTGTCAGAAGCGGAGGAACCTATCAAGTTATCTGCCAGGAGGGTGAAAAGGTCAGCGGCCACTGCCCTTCGGTGGATGTCATGATGGAATCGGTCGCCAGGGAAGTCGGCCCGAACGCCATCGGCATCATGTTGACGGGAATGGGGGCGGACGGTGCCGAAGGAATGTCGAAAATGCGCAAAGCCGGCGCCAGAAATATTGCCCAGGATGAAGCGAGCTGTGTCGTCTTTGGTATGCCCAAGGTAGCTTTTGAGCGAGGCGGAGCAGAAAAGCTTGTCCCTCTGCACCAAATACTGTCTGAAACCATACACCTCCTGAAAGAGATGGGCAAATGAGTGATCTTGTTTTGGGAATTGGAGATTTCGGCGTATCCAAGGACCCCTCGAAATCCATAAAAACCTATGCCCTGGGGTCGTGTGTGGCTGTCATTCTTTACTGCCCCACTCTTCCGGCGGCGGGAATGATTCACATTGCCCTGCCGGAATCAAAGGTCAATCCCGGACGGGCAAAGGAAAAACCCGGTTTTTTCGCTGACTCGGGAATTCCCAAGCTGATTGACGCGCTTGGAAAAATAGGCGGCCCGACAAAAGGGAAAGGGGTGCGGGTGAAGCTGGTCGGCGGCGCATCCATCATGGACAAAAACCAAATTTTCAACATCGGAAAACGAAATTTGCTGGCTATAAAGAAAATCCTCTGGGCTTACGGAATGGGTGCTGTGGCAGAAGATGTCGGAGGCACAATAAGCAGAACGGTTTCCATCGATGTCTCTACCGGCGAAGTGAAAATTTTTTCAGCCGGAAGAGGCAACTGGACTTTGTGAGGTATCCCTATGACGTCAAGCCTGGATCAATTCATCCACAAAGAAATTCGGAAGATATCACTTCTTTCACCGAATACCGCTCGCTTGCTTGGATTAAACTCCGATCCGGACCACAGTCTTCAGGATGTTATCGACCTGGTCAAGCTGGATAGCGCTCTGACGGCCAGGACTTTGCGCATTGTCAACTCGGCGGCCTTCTGCCCGCTGGTTCCCATCAATACCATAGAAAGGGCGGTAGCCTATCTGGGTGAAAAAATGATTGTCGGCATTGCCGTTGCAGAAAGCTGCGGGAAAATGTTCAACCAGCCCCTGGAGGGATATGAAAGTCAAGCCGGAGATCTCTGGAAACACGACCTATATACGGCTTTCGCGGCCAAGGAAGTAGCCAAATACGCCAAAAACGGCATCGAAGCAGACCTCGCCTTCACAGCCGGGCTGCTTCACGATATCGGCAAACCTGTGCTGTCCAAACTGCTGGAAAAAGCCTCTAAAAACACGATTGACGCCTTGGATCAGGGAGTTGCAAAAGACTATTTGGCCGCGGAAAAACTGGTTTCAGGTGCTGAACACTCGGAAGTCGGCTACGAACTGGCCAAGTATTGGCAGCTGCCTGAACCCATAGTCGCCGCAATTCGCTTCCATCACCATCCCGCCCAGGCAAGTGAAGAGCTTCAACAGCTGGTCTATGCGGTTCATCTGGGCGACATAATTGCAATGATGAGCGGATATGCCACGGGAAGTGACAGCCTGCAATACAATCTTGACAGCAGGTACGAAAAATTTTTCAACATTTCTTCAACCGAACTTACAAAAATCATCTCGGATACGGAAAGCGCATTCCGGCCGGCTTTTGAGTCTTTAGGAGGAAAAGAGGAGAATTGAGATGCAACATGTTCTAATTGCAGACGACTCACGCACCGCCAGGCTTTTCATCAGAAAATGTCTTGAAATTATCGGCCTGGAAGACGTCTCCCTATCAGAAGCCGCCAACGGAGCCGAAGCCTTGGAGATGATTAAAAAAGGGGCCTTCGACCTGCTGATTACCGACCTCAATATGCCGGAAATGGACGGTCAGGATTTGCTGAGAAGAGTCAAAACCAGCCCCAAAACAACCGACCTTCCGGTAGTGGTAATTACCAGTGTCGGCAACCCGGCAAAGGAAAAAGAGTTGCTTTCCCTAGGTGCCCTGGCCGTTCTGACCAAGCCGGTCACCCCTGCTGATTTGCTGGAAAAGCTCGAACATCTCATCAACGGATAAAGGGGAAAAATATGTCGGAAATTTTTGATCGGGCAGTTCAGTTCGCAGTTGTTGAAACGTTTGAAAACATGACCTTCATGGAAGTCATTCCTCGGCTGCCGGAAGGTGAGGAACCGATCCTGCTGGAACCTCAAGGGGAACTTTTGCCGGTAACTGACCCGGTGAAAGGAAGTTTCTGGCTGTTTCTACCCAAAGATCTGCTGGTCGTTATTGCTGAAAACGTTTATGTCATGGAAACCACAGAAATTGACCAGCAAATTTTACAGGATACCCTGGCCGAACTTCTCAATACCATTGCCGGCAAAATCATGCAGGAAGCGCTTCCGGAGGACCAGCTGTTTTCCCTGGGACTTCCTCAATCGGCCCAAAAAGTAGAGGCAAACCCGGACGAAATGATGCAGAGATGGTTTTTTGAAATACAGGAAAACTTGTTTTTTGTGGGATTTACAGGGAAAACACTCCCTTGTTAATAAAGAATAATATCCATTAAACACTTGGAGGCAGCAATGGGGAAAAAAGTATTGATTATCGATGATTCAAACACCATGAGAAAAATCATTTCTCGTTCGCTCCGGCAGGCTGGTCTGGAGTTTGAAACCATCCTTGAAGCAGGAGACGGACAGATTGCCCTGGATATGCTTAATCAGGAAAAACCGGACATCATCCTGAGCGACATCAACATGCCCAATATGAACGGTATCGAATTCCTGAAACAAAAAGCGGCCAATGACAGCATCAAAGACATCCCTGTGGTCATGATCACGACAGAGTCGGGAAATGACATTATCACTGAAGCCATGAATCTCGGAGCTAAAGGCAGCATCAAAAAACCTTTCACCCCTGACCAAGTTCAAAGCACGCTTGGCGGCCTAATATAACAGGAGAAATCCCTTGGAACTCTCACAACAACTTTCGGAAGTCACCCAGGAAATTTTCCTGAGCATGCTATCTCTCGAGGTTGCTCCCGGTGAAGCCATGAGTGAATTTTCCAACACCTACTCCAACACCGTTTCCGGCATGGTAGGCATGACCGGGCTATATAAAGGAGCCCTGGCTATTCATGCCTCCCTTGAGGTGGCGAAAAAAATTACCAGCCAAATGCTTTTTATGGACGTGGATGAGGTCAACGAAGACGTTCTCGACGCCATGGGGGAAATGGCCAACATGCTTGCGGGAAATATGAAGGCCGCTCTCAGCAGCAACGGCAAGGACATTGAGCTTTCCGTTCCTACCGCTGTTTGCGGAGAGAAGTATTCTCTCGATATCAAGGATGCGGGCGAACATCTGATCGTTCCATTTACCACTGATATCGGAAACTTTTCAGTCCAGTTCAATTTCGAAAAACAACACTAATTGATGAGGTAATCCGTTTGAGCTTGGTTTTCTCTTGACCACTACCTCGCGCTAAGATTGCGAACATCCGGGCTGTTACATGGATAAGCTGGAAAATTTAACCTCTGTATTAGAAACCGTAGGCGATAAAATCGAAGAAGAAGTCGGTCTTCTCGTCGACGCCGAACTGGATATCTCTCTTTTGGAGACGATAATTGTCTCCAAAAGAGAGGTTTTTGAAAAGATCGGCAAAAAAACGGTTTTAACTCGCCTGGACGTTAACGGCGACCAAAAAGGGGAGTGTTATCTCTTTACCGAACTGAAGGATGCCATTCTTCTTGCCGGCGTCCTGGTCATGCTGCCCGCCAACGAAATCGAAGGACGCATCTCCAAAGAGGTTTTCGGCACCGAGGAAAATGATGCGTTTGGCGAAATTGCAAATATTATTTCCGGCGCCCTCTCCACCTCTTTCGAGGAAGAGTACAAAGGTGAACTTCATTTCATCAAGACGGTTCTGGAACCCCTGAATAAGAGCAAACTGGATATCGCTGGAGAGGTTCCCTTTCCAGAGCAAGACCTTTTTCTTGCAGCCTTTTCTTTCAAAAAAGACGGCAAAGATCTCAAACCTTTTCACGTCGTAATCCCGACTGGTCTTCTGGGTCTTGAGGCCGGCACCCGGCCAGCTGACGAAGAAGAAAAACCCGCTTCTCCGAAAGAAAAGGAAGGGGGTAAAAAAACTTCCAAAGCGAAAAAAGACCACGAGCCAGGTTCTCCGGATGAGGAAACCCCACCTGAAAGCCGCAAAATAACCCCGGATTCGGCTCCGGGAGATGAAGCCATTCTGATCCTGTCCGACTCCCCGGAAGATTCTCAAATATTTGTCGAGTCTCTGGAGCCCCAAGCCTGTGAATGCATCTGCAAAAGTTTCCATGAAGATATCAAGGAGATATTCCAGACAAGGCTGATTAAAGGGGTGTTTTTGATTATGAAGGAAGTGAATGACCAGGGTTTCGCAACGGTCATTAAGATCAAATCAGCGGCATCGCCACACATTCCGGTGATTGCCGCGGGACCAAAATGGACCCGGAGTTCGGTTCTTCAAGCGGTCAAGTATGGAAGTTGCGATATTCTGATGACACCGGCAACGAGTGAAGAGATTCAGGAAAAAGCCCAAAGTTATATGCATCTACCTCCGCCAACAGAAAACCTCAAGGAGGCGGTCACGAGCTGAGGTTTTTTTCTTCTATCCCTTTCTTTTTGATCTTTTCCAGCAGGGTTGTTCTTTTCAGATTCAGAAGCTCGGCAGCTTCTTTTTTATTGCCATTGGCCCGGGTCAGGGCCTGCAGAATCAGGCGATCCTCGAAACTGCTCACCAGGGTATTGAAGTCAATTTTCCCATCATCCCAACCTTCCGCATCGGGCATCTGGACAGGATTCTGGACTTCGGCGATTTCTTCCCCGAAATCGCCCTCACCGTAATACCTATTCGGCAGTTCAGCTAGGCCGATACGGCTGCCACCATGCAGAACGATCATCCTCTGGACGAGATTTTTCAGTTCCCGGACATTCCCGGGCCAAGGGTATTCAGTCAGCGCCTGTATGGTCTCCTGGGCAAATTCGGTAGGACCGTAATTTTTGTTGCGGCCGAAATACTGCACGAACTGTTCGATAAGAAGAGGGATGTCCTCCTTTCTTTCCCGCAGGGGGGGTATCGTGATCGGAACGACATTCAGGCGGTAATAAAGATCCTCCCGGAATTTACCATTTTCAACCAGCTTCTCCAGGTCACGATGGGTTGCCGCCACCACCCGCACATCAACCGGGATCGGCTTCACTCCACCCACAGGCTCAAATTCCTTTTCCTGCAGTACCCTGAGAAGCTTGGCCTGGAGGTTGGGTTTCATGTCTCCGATCTCGTCCAGAAAAAGGGTCCCCCCGTCGGCATACTGGATTCGCCCGATCTTGGACTGGCTGGCACCCGTAAAAGCACCCTTGACATAACCGAAAAGTTCGCTTTCCAGAAGCTCGTCCGGAATGGCAGCACAGTTAACCGGGACCAGGTTCTTCCCTTTTCGAGGGCTCAAACCATGAATGGCTCGCGAAAAAAGCTCCTTTCCTGTGCCGCTCTCACCGTAGATAATGACGGTACTTTCACCGTCCGCAGCCACTTTTTCGACAACCCTGAACAATTTATCGATGACCGGCGAGCCCCCGATAATCCCAAAAAAACCATCCTTTTTGCGAACCTGCGCTCCCCTGGGTTCGCCATGGGCGCGAAAATCGTAAAAAGTCAGAGCTCTTGAAGCAGCGATGACCGCCTCCGAAAAATCGTAGGGGGTGTGGATATAAAAAAAGGCGCCCATTTTCAGGACTTCGACTTCCATTTCCCGATTATGAAGGGGAACGATGGCCATAGGAACCACTTCCGGGTCCATTTTCTGGACCTTTTTTATGAGCTCCAACCCTTCTTTGCTGGGCAAAAAAAGGTCGGCCAGCAATAAGGATACTTTTTCTTTTTCGATGATTTCCAACGCTTCTTCCGGCGTATCGGCCTCAAGAACAATGCAATCGATTTCCTTGCGCAGGGGAATAGCCACCCTCTCTCTCTCATGACGGTTGCCGTCCACCAGCAATATGGTTCGCAAAGATGCCATTTTAGTCATCATCCCATGCAACAAAAATTGATTATGGTGAGGTTTTCCCGGTTTTTCCAGCCAGATCGTCTTAAATATTGACCTTACTATATTTTTATTACAACTACAACATTGAGAGAAACGAACCCGGCAATTTAATTGATCTCTCGAAATAAATTACAAAACTCCAAATGGGCCGGAAATTCCTGGTCATAAACCTTCCTGTCCCCAGTTAAACAGGCCCGTCCCGTCTTAATTCCTTCTTGCCTTGTATTTTCAATCCGTTATACTAAGTCCCCGTGCAGCCCTGTAACATGACGTATAGTGTGCCCTGCGAGCCAGGGCCGGGTAGTTGTCCAGAGAGGACCAGTTATGAGTTCACCACCCTTAGCCTCTATTCGCAACATCGGCATCATATCCCACATTGATGCCGGAAAAACAACAGTATCAGAACGGATCCTCTACTTCAGCGGAAAAATCCACAAAATTGGTGAGGTTCACGAAGGTACGGCGACCATGGACTGGATGGAGCAGGAACAGCAGCGCGGCATTACCATTACCGCCAGCAATACAACCTGCCAATGGGGAAAATTCTGGATCAACCTCATCGATACGCCCGGCCATATAGATTTCACCATTGAAGTGGAACGCTCCCTGCGGGTATTGGACGGAGCGGTCGCAATTTTCAGCGCGGTTGAAGGGGTTCAACCCCAAAGTGAATCTGTCTGGCACCAGGCTGACCGTTACCATGTCCCCCGCATCTGCCTGATCAACAAAATGGACCGTATCGGCGCCGACTACAAAATGGTTCTGCGCCAGATGGAAAGCCGGCTTAAGGCCCGTCCTATCCTGCTCCAGCTCCCGATAGGAAGCGAAAGCGACTTTTCGGGAGTCATCGACCTGCTGTCGGAAAAAGCTCTTTCCTTTCCCGAACCGGGCGAAGGCGACCTGCCTGTCGCCCAGCCCGTACCAAAAGAATTGCTGTCGGAAGTCCATGAGGCCCGGGAAAAAATCATCGAAACTGCCGCGGATTTTGACGACTCCATTCTTGGAGATTTTCTTGAAGGCCGGGCAGTGGAAAAGGAACGGTTGGAGAAAGCCCTGAGGAAAGGGGTTCTAGCCTGCAAAATTCAGCCGGTTTTTCTGGGTGCAGCCCTGCGCAACAAAGGGGTTCAACCCCTCCTGGACAGCGTCGGCACCTACCTCCCCTCGCCTCTCGACACACCCCCGGTGGAGGCCCGTAAGCCCAACAGCGATGAGTTGGTGACCCTGACCAGCGACCCGAAAGGCCCTTTCTGTGCCTTGGCATTCAAGGTCCTGGCCGATGAAGGCCGGAAATTGACGTATCTGCGAATCTACTCCGGGAAATTAGCGGTCGGCGAAACTTTTCTCAACTGCTCCCGCCAAGTTACTGAAAAGGCGGCACGGCTCTTCCGCATGCACTCCCATAAAAGGGAACGCCTTCAGGAGGCCTGTGCCGGCGATATTGTCACGGTAACCGGCCTCAAAGCAGCTTTGACAGGGGACACCCTGTGCACACCGAATTTTCCCATCATCCTCGCAGGCCTCAACATTCCCGCACCGGTGGTCTCCATCGCCGTGGAAACCCGCGGAGTGGAAGACCGGGAGAAACTGCTCCCTTCCCTCGAAAAGCTTCAGTGGGAAGATCCGACCTTCAAGGTCAAAGAGGATGAGGATACCGGCCAGACCATCCTCAGCGGCATGGGGGAGCTGCATTTGGAAGTCGTCACCAACCGCCTTGAAAAGGAATTCGGCATTCCACTGAAAACCGGAAGGCCGCAGGTCGTTTACCGGGAAACCATTCAAAAACCGGTTAAACACCATGAAAAATTCCAGATCGACATCGAAGGAAAAGTTCAGGGCGGGGAGATCCTGTTTGAATTAAAACCGCTGGGACGAGGGTCCGGAGTTCAGATTCACTTTGCGAGAAACGAAAAGATCCAAATTTGCGAGGAATTTTGCCGTTCTTTGAAAACCAGCCTGGAGCGGAGTTGTGAAGCCGGCATCCGGTCGGGTTACCCTTTGACCGATGTTGAAATTACCGTTCTTGAAGCGCCGGCCGTGGCAGGTTTCACTACCGAGGTAGGAATTATGGCCGCTGCCCAAAAGGGCTTTTCCCTGGCTGCCGGCGAAGCTTCTCCGACCCTTCTGGAACCCATTATGTCACTGGAAATTATTTCCCCGTCCGAATTCGCCGGCAAGGTCATGTCTTCCCTGCAACAAAAACGCGGTCGGGTTGAAGGTTTCGAGTCGCGTGGCGATACGGAACTGGTAAAAGCGCAGGTACCGCTATCGGAGATGTTCGGCTACATGACAGAACTTCGTAGCGCCACCAAGGGGCGTGGGACTTTTACCATGGAATTTTCCCATTTCAGCGAAGCCCCTAAAGAAGACCTGGAAAGATTCGGCTTTATATAAAAAAGACCGGACTCCTTGAAAAAGTCCGGTCCTTTTTATCCATGAGGATTAAGAGTAAAACGTCAACCCTGTTTTTTATCCCAGCTTGTCCAAGTCACGGGAGGGAAATAACATCTTTACAGGAAGGACATTTTACCTTTTTCCCCGCCCATTCCCCTTTATAGGCCAGTTTGTTTCCACAGCTAGAACATTGCACGATGTTACGGTCCTTCTTTTCCGCAACCGGACTGGCAGGTGCCGGCTCGGACTTCAGTTCCGGCCGAGGGGCTGGGGCAGGAGCCGCTGCCGCAGCCGGTTCCTCCACCGGCATTGTGTAATCCGTCTGGTCAATCGCCAGGTTGCCATCAAAAGAGAATTCCTGCCGCGCCAAGGCAACGTTTTCCTCCCGCACTTCGGCTTTTACTTCCTGAGGCACGCTTTTCTCCTGACAGGCTTTAGCAAAAGCTTCAAATACTTTTTCGGCCTCCCTTTCCTTCTGTGCCTCATTAGAGTCGACATCAAAAGTATCCTCCGGTGCTGCGGAGGTGGAACCACCTACATTTAACCTCTTGAGAGCAGCCTGCAGCTCCTCGATTCTGGCGTTAAGCTGCTTGACACTTTCTGTCGCCAAATGGCCATGTCGACCGACGCGAAGTATCATCAGCGGTATGATCAGAACCACCATAACGGTTCCCAGCAACGGCCAATATTCTTGTGTTAAATCAACGGCGATCCTTAAATATTGCTCCCACATACGTTCTCTCCCGTTCTGATCTCGTGGAATTTTAGGAACTTAAACTTTTGCTTTCCCCAATAAAAACAGGTCGGCTCCCCTTCAGGAACCGCCCTGTTTTTATTCAATATAAATGCCAAATTACAAAGGGCCCAGGCATTCGGAGAAATTTTACTCTTCGGCCTTCTGCTTTATTTCCGCTTGCCCTCTTTTTTTTGCCAATAAAAAAAGAACATAAACCATATTGGCTCAGTTAGAACCTTTCTGTGCTGCAATTATGTACACGAGGTTCAGGGATTCAAAAACTTTATACTCGGTTTCAGGATCGGTTCTGGCGATATTCACTGCAGTCAACTCCACCCGATACCCATACCTTTCAAAATACTCGCTGGTGCCGACAACGGTATCGAGGGCGGTTGCATTGATGACGATCCGCCCTTGCGGCAACAAACGCGGTTCGACCGCTTCCAACACGGCCATCAGGTGACCACCCGCTCCACCGATAAAAACCCGATCGGGATCGGGAAGGTCTCCCAGGCAGTCGGGGGCCTCTCCTGGGACCACAATGGTTTTCCGGGTATCAAAACGCACCAGGTTCTCCCTGAGCACAGCCAGTCGCTCCGGGTCTTTTTCAACTGCAAAAATTCTCCCGTTTTTCAGCAAGTTGTCCGCTTCGATACTGACGGAGCCTGAACCCGCGCCAACATCCCAAAAGGTCACACCGTGATGCAAACGGAGTTTCCCCAAGGTCAACACCCTGATTTCTTCATGGGTCAGAACCTTTTTGGGGACGTGAAACTCACTGTCCGGTATCCCCAGCAATGGCATGGCATCTTCATAGCCCCTCTCGAACTCCCTGACCAGGATCAGGATATTCAGAGGTTCGGTCTTTAGGCCTTGAAGTTGTTTCAAACTGGTGGCAACGATCCGCTCATTTTTCATGCCCAGGTTTTCGCACAAAAAAACCGTATATCCATCCCGTCCCCGTTTCAACAACTCCCCGGCAATCACCTCAGGGGTGTTTTTTCTATCAGTAAGAATGGCCATTTTATCCCCGGCAACGATACGATCCATTTCCGCCGGAAGGTCGCGATCGATCACTGAAATAAAAGTAGCATCATCCCAGGGAATTTTTATTTTGGCAAAAGCGTACTGGATGGAACTCACGTTGGGAAAGAATTCGAGACGCTCCGCCGGCAGGTTTCGCAGCAGATAGCGGCCAATGCCGAAAAAGAGCGGGTCTCCGGAAGCGACGATTACCGTCGATTTTCCGGATGCCAGAAGACGATGGGCAATTTCTTCCAGATTATCTCGAATCACCACCTTTTCTCCGCCAAAATCCGGAAAAAGGTCGAGTTGACGCTGACTGCCCATCAGCACTTGCGCCTTGGAAATCACCTCCAACGCTTTGGGGGGAAATGCTTCAAGCCCTTCCATGCCCGCACCTACGACAAATATTTTTCCCATTGCTTCGCTCCCCCTCAAGTTTTACGACAAAAACCGCTATCGGACCACGCCCGAATCTTCCAATTGGACCTCATGGGTGATTGATTCTAAACCTTAAACGGACCGGAATGTTTTTTCAACAACAAGAAAGGATATACCAGGAAAGATACGGAGGGCGACCGCAGAGAACGGGATAATGTTACCGCAGTTCCTCGTCAGCGATGCGGGCGACCAGTCCCTGAGGTATCGGGTGTTCTCCAAGCGGCAAGGCAGTACGGATCGTAATCCGGGAGTGGGCGGACCGGGCCTTTTGTATCTCATCGGCAAGGTACCGGAGAAGGTGAATGCCCGAGGACAGAAAAGCAGGATATACCCGTATGGAGGCCGCCCCTTTTTTAATGCAGCTTTTAAAAGAATTTAGAAATGATGGAAGGCTTTTTTCAACAAAAGCCACCTCAAAAACCTCCAGATTCAACTGTTCTGTGACTTTTTCAGCTAGTTGATAAAAAACCTGATTGGCATTTGGTCGGCGGGATCCATGGGCAAAGAAAATTACCGCTTTCATGGTTTTCCACCAGGGTTTTTTTTCTCGGTTTTCTTCTTTTTCAGGGGATCCGCGAATTTGCTGGTGCTGAAAACCCGGCCGGACTGCAAAATTATCCATTTGCCGCCGTAGGGTTCTTCGGGTAGCTTGTCAATATAACCTTTTTCCAACAGTTCCTCGATATTTCGGGGAGATCGCCCCTGTTCTTTTTTGAACCGCTCCATACCTTCCTCAAGCGAAGCGGCCCCCTCCAAAGCGGTTTTGCGCTTCAGCAAGGATTCCCGCAGATTTTCATCCGCGGTCTGGGCCAAAACCCCCGTAAGAAACAGAACCCCCGTTTTTGCCTGGTCGCCGTAGTAACTCAATCGGGCCGCCAGTTTTGGCAAGAAGCTCGGACTCCCAGGCCGGCGGCTGGCTTCCATGAGATATTCACTCCCCTTGGCGTAATCTTTCAAAAAATAAAAATAATTGAAACCGAGATAATAAGGCATCCGCCAGTCCCAGGTACGGTATTTGGTCCCCTTTTCCAATAAATGGTTGGCATCCTCAAAACGCATGTTTTCCCAGGTCATGATCCCCTCGGCCAGAACATAGGGATCCAAAAAGTAAGGATCGAGATCGGTCACGGCCTCTAATCCGGCCGCCAGATAATCCCAATCTTCATCAGTCAATTTTTCCTGGTACATCTGCTTCCCACCAAAAAATGTGATGGTATTCAAGAACAGATAATCCGCATAAAGCCCTTTGTGCCCCAAGGCCAGGATACGGGTGAAGCGGCTGGGAAAAACGTAACCGGTTTCGATGTTGCGGCGCACTTCTCCGCGCTGTTCCCAGACCCTGTCGCTCAAAAAGACGTGCAGGCCGGAAGCAATTGTGGCCACCAGGAGCAAACCGAGGATTTTCCGCAAGGACATCAGTGGAATTCCCTCCGCTGAAAAAACAGGCAGGACAAAATCAGCAGGATAGTGATGTAAATAGCAGCGTAACCCAGGCCCAAGCCGATCCTGGCAGGCGCAATCAAAAGGCCGTGAGCCGCTTCCAGTTTGAAATCCCACATGGAAAAATTGGGGACAACGTAGGCGACCACGTTCAGCACCTCCTGCACCACCGGGGAAATTGCCTCGGTACGGAAACCCGACACGACATAAAAAACCACATCCTCAATGGTAACGCCGACCAGGTAGACGCAAATGGTGAATATCAGACTGGCAAAGGAGCTGGTGGTCAGGGTGCTGAAAAGGATCAGAATGGCACTCAGAACTGCCATTTGCACCAGGATAAATGTAACGGCCAGGAAAAACATCGGCCAGGAAAAACCGGCAAAATAATTGGGATAGAGATTCAACAGCAGAGAAACGGTTGCGGAAGAAAAAACCACCAGAACCAACAGGGAAACAAATACAAAAAGCAATATTCCGACATATTTTCCGGCTATATACTGGCCCCGCGAAACCGGTTTCGAAAAAACCAGCTGAATTGTTTTCTTGTCGATGTCCTTGGCCATAAGCTGAAGTGCAACGAAAAAAACCAGCAGCAACCCGGAAAAAGTCAAGGCGCTGAGGTTCATATCCACCGTTACCTTGCCGACCTCGCGCATAAAAAATCCGGCCACCGTGATGTTCAGGCCCAGCACAAAGAGAGCAAAAGCCAATACACCGAAAATGGAGCGGTTGCGGATCCCTTCTTTGTAAGTGATAACTGCAAGAGCCCAGACACGATTCATGATGTTACCCCCTCAACAGTCTCGATGAACAGTTCTTCCAAGGACACCTGACTGGTTCGGGTTCCGCGGATTTGGATGCCTAACCGGCCCAGGATCGCGGCCGTTTCCGTCAGCCGTGCTGCAGAAATGGATAATAGCGCCCCGCCAGGGCAGGAATGAAGATGAACCGCCAAGTCTCCCAGGTCAGGCATCAGGTTTTCGGGAACAGGCGGAAGCAACAGATGAAGTTCCCGTTCGGCACTCTCCTCGAAATCCTTCTTTTCAAAGGTCCTGACCAACCGCCCTTTGACCAGTACCCCCATGCGGTCACAGAGGCGTTCCACATCACTCAGGATATGGGAGCAGAAAAATACCGTTTTCCCCTGTTCCTTCAACTCCAGAACAATGTCGAAGACCAGCTTGCGCCCGAGCGGGTCAAGCCCCGACATCGGTTCATCCAGAATCACGATAGAGGGATCATGGAGAAGAGCGAAGCAGATTCCCGCCCGCTGCAGCATGCCTTTGGAGAAGGTCCGAAGCGGACGCCGCAAGGCCTGCGAAAGTTCGAGCTTTTCGGTTAGGACCTTGATGCGTTCTTGGAGCATGGCGCCGGAACAGTCCGAAACCCGCCCGCAAAATTCAAGAATCTCTTTCAAACTCAGGTAATCGTAAAGATAGGGATTTTCGGGAAGATAGCCGATCTCCTCCCGAAATTGCCCCTGGCACAACGGCTCACCACGGAACAGAATCTTACCTTTATTGGGCCGAATGAGCCCGAGCAAAACCCTTATGGTGGTGCTCTTTCCGGCACCGTTGGGTCCGATCAGGCCATAAACTTCGCCCTGACTGACTTCCAGGGTCAAATCCTCGACAGCCCGGACCTTTTTCTTGAACAAACCGGGATTGTAGGTTTTGAACACATTTTCAAAAGTTATTTCCAAAACGCCCATCCAAACTCCTTGAACGAGATAGAGGAAAGCAAGCGACATAAAACTTTTACGTTTCATTATTAACCAATTTCAACTTCTGGGGCTATTGCAAAAACTGGGCGAGGACAATCGCTGCATGGCAAAATGTGCGGGCCAAATGTGCAAATCATTGCAGGGGATTGTTGCCGGAAGCTAAGGAAAGAATTTTTAAAAGATTCCTCCATCAGCTGAGGCGGGAGGGAAATCCGCGCTCCTTTCTCGGGAGGTAGCCGAGGGAAAGGGATGCTTTGTAAGACCTGCTAATTTCCAGAACGACCTCTGCTCTCAAAGCAAAGCTGAATATCAGAAGCCGGACAAAAAAGGGCCAGGCCCCTTTTCGAAACCGGGAGGCCTGACCCCATTGTTTTTGTTTTTTTGACTAACTGTTTTCAGCAGATTATTTATACCAACCGGCATCCCAACCAGCAGCAATGACTTCGCCGGTTTCAGGGTCAGTAACGGGATTACCTTCTGCGTCAGTATTATAACCATTGTCTTCAACTTCTTGAGAGGTTGGAATTCCGGCATCGGCAAGCGTCATGTCGGTTTCACGATCCTTTTTATAAATCGTGGTGTCGGTTGAAGTCGCGCCATAAAACTTGGTGCCGCCGCCATGATAAGTGCAGAGTGCGTACCACTGCTGGTTGGTGTCGGCCGTGCCATCGGAGAAATACTGGCCAACGACTGCCGGTGAGAAATTGAAGGTTAAGAAGGCGGGGGTGGCGTTGCCGTCGTTAACGGTAAACGATGCACCCGGGGTTGCCTCATTATCCACAGCCAGAGCAGGGCTGACAAAGACCAGAGCTGCCGCGAAAACAGTCAAAAGGATCAGCATCTTTTTCATAGGTATCTCCTATTATTTTAAAATGTTTAAGGGTGATTTGATGTTTAATTAAGCATCGTGGTCAGGATAATGGAAGTTGTCGGAATAGTAGCCTTCCAGTTCGATCCTCATGGTGCGCAAATCGCTCTGACCGGCGGAGTCGAAAGCGCCCTGACGATACTTGGCGAACTGCGGGATGGCGATAGCAGCCAGGATACCGATGATCGCGACAACGATCAGCAGCTCGATGAGGGTAAAACCCTTTTCACCTTTTCTGAATTTTTTCAACATGGGTGTTTCTCCTTTCTGGGTTTAGAAAAATAGTTTTTTTATTTTTGGCTTTTTCCTAAATGCCAACAAAACTATGGATTGACTGAAAACTGGAACCTGTACTTTCACCTCCTTGTCCCCGTCATTGTTTGATCATTATAGTTAGCAAAGCATATGCCATTTGGGAAATCTCTCTGAAATTTTCCTTCGAAGCCCGGAAACAAGGGGTTTAAACATTGAAAATATTTCTCCTAAAAACAAATTCGGGGTTGGCCGGAAAGAATGCATTTCCAATAATGTCATCCGCTTTGAACAATTAACGTCACACGGCAATATCCGTCTCAACCACATCTTCGTCACCGTCGGGATCGATGTCGAATTTGGCCAGCCGGTAACGCATGGAGCGGAAGGATATTTTCAGTAATTCCGCGGCCTTCTTGCGGATTCCACCGGTCTTGTCCAATGCCTTGAGAAGGATATCCTTCTCGATATTGCCGAGAAAATCATCGAGGTCAAGACCGGCTTCGGGGAGTTCTTCCAAACTGCTCGGGGCATTCCCGTCCACTTTTTTGAAAAGCTGGGCCGGCAGGTCCCCTTCCTGTATCTCCTCGGAGTTCCCGAGAACCACGCAGCGCTCGACCACGTTTTCCAGCTCCCGGATGTTGCCGGGCCAGTGGTAATCCAACAGCCGCTTCATGGCCTTGGAGGAGATTTCCATCGGCTCTTCCCGGTCGGCGATCTTTTTATAAAAATGTTCGATCAGGAGCGGGATATCGTCTTTCCTGGCCCGAAGCGGGGGCAGGTCGACGCGAATGACATTGATGCGGTAGAAAAGGTCTTCCCGAAAGTTGCCCTCGGCGACCTCTTCTTCCAGCTCCTTATTTGTCGCCACAATGAGACGCACGTTCACGGCAATATTCTTGGTTCCGCCGACTTTGCGAATTTCGCGTTCCTGAAGAACGCGCAACAGTTTGACCTGCATCAGGGCAGGAAGTTCGCCGATCTCGTCCAGAAAAATGGTGCCGCCGTTGGCGGCCTCAAAAAGCCCGGTTTTGGCGTTGGTCGCGCCGGTAAACGAACCTTTCTCGTGACCGAACAGCTCGCTTTCGAGAAGATTTTCGGGGATGGCACCGCAGTTGATAGCGACGAAAGGGGAGTCTTTGTGACTGCCATTGTAGTGGATGGCTCTGGCCACCAACTCTTTTCCCGTACCGCTTTCCCCGGTGATGAGAACGTTCGCCTTGGTACCCGCCACCTTTCCAATCAGGTCATAGACCTGTTGCATGCACTTGCTTTTCCCGATAATACTCGAAAACGAATAGCGTTTTCCCAGCTCCTTTTTCAGTTCGGTATTTTCCTGGCGAAGTGCCTTCCTCTCCAGGGCGTTTTTGACGACCAGCCGGATCTCCTCGTTCTTGAAGGGCTTGATAATATAATCGTAGGCCCCGTTTTTCATGGCCTCGACCGCCTCCTCGGTGGTTGAAAAAGCCGTTATCATGATCATGACGGTTTCAGGACAATGTTCCTTGACATGATTCAACAACTTGAAACCATCAAGCCGCGGCATCTGTATGTCGCTGATAATGAGATCGTAGGAGGTGTTGTTGAGGCAGACCAAAGCCTGAGCCCCGTCTTCGGCGGCGGTTACCTTGTAACCCTCGCGATGAAGCATGATGGCCAGAAATTCGCGCATGCTCTCTTCGTCGTCAACAACCAGGATGGAGTATTTTTTCTCTTCCAAGATTCTCTCCTTTAAAATAGGGTCTTAGGTTGAAGGCTGAAGACTGTTGGGCAAAAATTAAAGCATCAAGTCTTAAGAACGCGCCTTAAGTTCTCAACCTTCAGCCTTCCACCTTCAGTCTTCCACCTTCAGTCTTCAAGCTATGCACCTTGCCATCAGCTCAGGCTGTCGAGGGCATCACACCGGATGGCAGGCAGGTCCTCTCTATCTCGGACGCACTTTCCATTTGGAAAGCCTGAGGCAGATGAATGATCAACCTTGTCCCGCCCCCTCTGAGATCCTTGAAATCCACCGAACCCCCATGTTGTTCCACAATGGTATAAACTGTCGCCAGCCCCAAACCGGTGCCTTTGTCCTTCGTGGTGAAAAAGGGGTCGAAAATCTTGCCGCGGATTTCCTCGGGAATGCCTTGACCGCTGTCCTCGACAAAAATAGTGGATGACGTTTTATCAATGCCGATGCAGATTTCCCCTTCCCCGCAAATGGCTTCCGCCGCATTGATGACCAGATTCCAGAGTGCTTGGCGAATCTGCTGTCCATCCAGAAACATGAAACAGTCGCGAGGGTAGGACTTCTGAATCTTGACTTTGGAAAACCGGGTATCCGCCGCAACCATTTCAGACAGTTCGTCCAGCATAGCCGAAACATTCACCTCCGAATTATTAGGCGCCACCGGACGGGCGAACACCAGAAAATCAGTCAGCAATTTACTCAAGCGGTCTGCTTCGCGCAGGACGATTTTCATCAGGTGGGTCTCCTCCTCGGAGAATTTTCCTTCTTCCATAAGAAGCTGCACGGAGCCGCTGATGGAAGCCAGGGGATTCCTGATCTCGTGGGCCATGCCTGAAGCCATCCGCCCGACTGCCGCCAGGCGGTCTGACCTTTTCAGCTTGTCTTCCATTTCCTTTATTCGGGTCAGATCCTGGAATGAAATGAGAAGCCCGAGGATTTCGTCCTCGGCGTTCTGCAGCAAAGAAGTCGTATAACCTATGACTTTGGCTTCCCCTTGCCGATCGACAAAACGGCATTCGTCGCGTTCGACAATACGAAAATTATTACTTCTAAAAGCCACCATTTTCGGAAACACCTCCTGGAAATGCCTGTCAAATAGGTCTTCCAGGCGATGGCCGGTTATACGCTCCGCTGAGTGGTTGAAAGATTGTATTCGTCCTTCGGAATCGAGGATCATGAGCCCGCTGGTAATATTGACCAGAATGGCGTTATTGAGATTTTCGAGTTCACGATAATCGATCTGCCTTTTACGAAGAGCCAACTCGCTCTTGCGAAGTTTTTCAACCAGCTGATAGCTGAGAAAACCTGTTGAAAGAAAGGCTATAAGGTGAATAAACACCGCGTAAAAAACCTCCCGGCCGTCGATATGTTGAGGGAAGTCCAAACCTTTGATAAGAGGGAGATAGCCATAATACTGCAGATCCAGGAGACTGCCGTAGAGGATGATGGAAGCGGACGCAACAACGAAAATTTCACGCCGCCCGAAAAAAATGCTTGCGCAGGCAATAATCAGAATAAACAGAAATGAAAAATGGCTGCTGATACCACCAGAAATATATATTAACAGCGTGGCAATCAGAAGATCCCAAACAATTTGGACCTGGACCAGCCACTTGATATTTTGAAGCCGAAACAGGAAAAAAGCTGAAACCAGCGCCTGAATAAAGGAAATGCCGAATAAGGAATAGAGAAGCGCGAGGACCGGATGAAACGACTCCACCCCACCTCGAAGATGATAGACAATCGTACCGCCCAAAAACAGGGTGATCACTAACACCCTGAAAAACAGGTACCAGGTTATCTGATTCAGGGAGAAGTCGGCGGCATGAACGTTGGTATTCCTCAAGGCCATGGGTTCGTAATTTAACCTCCAACAGTGCCGGCGATTTTGAATATGGGGAGATACATGGCAATAACCAGACCGCCGACCGTAACGCCGAGGAAAAGCATCAGCAGGGGCTCCATCATGGATGTCAGATTGTTGACCGCATCATCCACTTCGTCGTCGTAAAAATCAGCGATCTTGTTGAGCATGGAATCAATAGCCCCGGATTGCTCCCCGACGGCCACCATCTGGCAAACCATGGGGGGAAACACGCCTGATTTTTCCAACGGCTCAGCAATGGTTTTCCCTTGGCTGATACTTTCCCGGACCTCGTAAATGGCCCGTTCCACAACCTTGTTCCCGGCGGTTTTGGCAACAATTTCCAGACCGTCAAGAATGGGGACCCCGCTGGAAATCATAGTCCCGAGAGTCCGGCTGAATTTGGCAACCGCCACTTTGCGGATCAGAATCCCGAAAATAGGTGTTTTCAAAGCCAGCTGGTCTATTTTCATGCGGCCTTTTTTGGTCCGATAGACCCGTTTGAAAGCATACGCCAAAAGAACAAAGAAGCCGATAATGACCAGGATATAGCTTTGAACAAAATTGCTGATATTGATGACGATCTGGGTCGGGGCCGGCAAGGCGCTGCCGAAATCGGCAAACATCTTTTCGAATGCGGGAATGACGAAAACCAGAATGACGGCAATGACAATTGTGGCAATACCGACAATAGTCGCTGGGTAGGTCATGGCGCTTTTTACTTTTTTCCTCAGTTTAAGAGCCTTTTCAATATAAGCGGCGAGACGGTTCATGATGGTATCCAGAATTCCGCCGACCTCACCTGCAGCCACCAGGTTGACAAACAGCTCGTCGAACACATGGGGATGCTTTTTAAGAGCGTCGGCAAAAGTGGAACCGGACTCGACGTTCTCCTTGACCTCCTGCAAAACCTTTTTGAAGGTTTTATTGTCCTGTTGCCGCGCCAGAATATCCAGGCATTGGACAAGAGGGAGACCGGCATCGATCATGGTGGCAAACTGGCGGGTAAAAACAACCAGGTCCTTGGTACCCACCTTGGGTTTGAAGCCGGGAATTTTTATGGCCACATCCAGGCCCTTGCCCCTCTCCTTGACCGATGAAGGCATCAAACCCTGCTTGCGCAACTGGGCCATGACCATGGCCTCGTTGACAGCTTCCATTTCGCCTTTTTGGATATTTCCGTTTCGGGTTTTACCCACCCAAGCAAATTTGGGCATCATTAACCTCCGGTATTAATTTCTAAAAGCTAAAATCAAGCGACATTGACCGTGCCCGGTTTCATTCGCTTAATCACCGAAGCCGGGTTTGCCATCATCTGGAGAAGTTCATCCGGATCCGATGACCGGCTTAATGCTGTCTCGCGACTGATTTTGCGGTTATGAAAATGAACGAAAAGGGACTGATTTAAGGTCTGCATGCCGTATTTTTCCTGTCCCATCTGCATCTGCGAATAAATCTGGTGAATCTTGTCATCTCTGATCAAAGACCGTATAGCCATATTTGGAACCATCAGTTCAAGGGCCATAACCCTCCCTTTACCATCCATTTTGGGAATCAGGGTCTGGGAGAGAACCCCTTCTAGAACAAACGAAAGCTGGGTCCGGACCTGAGCCTGCTGATTCGTCGGGAAAACGTCGACGATGCGGTTGATGGTCTGAACACAGCCGTTGGTATGGAGGGTCGCAAAGCAGAGATGCCCGGTTTCGGCGATGGTGAGTGCCGCCTCAATGGTTTCCAGGTTGCGCATCTCGCCAAGAAGGACCACATCGGGGTCCTGCCTGAGAATATATTTCAAGGCGTTCTGGAACGAGAAAGTGTCGGCGCCGACTTCCCGCTGGTTGACCAGACATTTTTTGTGGGGATGGATATATTCGATAGGGTCCTCGATAGTGACAATATGCTCACTTCTTTCCGAATTGATCATGTCAATTATGGAAGCCAGGGTGGTCGATTTACCGCTTCCCGTAGGTCCCGTTACCAGAACCAGTCCCCGCGGCTTACGGGCAAGATCTTTGACAACCGGCGGCAGTCCCAGCTCCTCGAAAGAGAGAAACTTGTAAGGGATAAGCCGGAACACTCCGGCAAGTGCCCCCCTCTGGACGAAAACATTGCCCCGGAAACGAGCCAGGCCTTTAACCCCGAATGAAAAATCGAGTTCGTGGTTTTCCTCGAATTTATGTTTTTGGGCTTCCGTCAAAATGCTGTAGCAAATCTGCTTGGTATCCGCAGGTTGAAACGGCGGGTGCTCGAGAGGAACCATCTCCCCATGGATGCGTATTTGGGGAGGAGCTCCGGTCGTAATATGAAGGTCCGAAGCTCCTGCCTCGACGGTAATTTTCAATAACTCGTGAATTCCTTTCATCGAAAAACTCCAAGGTTTTATTTTTATAAGTTCTCAAGTCAGGTAAATAAACCGAAGGTATTGGCCTGAAGTGGAAAAATATGACGCACTGAAGATTCCGTTATTTTTTGATTTCTCTGCCAGATCTCAGACTAACCCTCATCAGAGGCGGTCACTCGCAACACTTCCTCGAAAGAGACCAGGCCCTCCTTCAGCTTGGACAATGCCGACTGACGCATGGTTTTGACACCCAACTTCATAGATTCCCTTTTAATATCCGTTGTCGTGCCGCCTGCCAAAACCATTTCACGAATCGAATCGAACATAGGCATAACCTGGTAAATCCCGACACGGCCTTTGTATCCGGTTTCATGACAATTGGAACATCCCTTACCTTTGTAGCAAACAATACTGTCAACCTCTTCGGGCTTGATTCCGGCCTGGATAAGTTCCTGTTTGCTGATCTCTTCAACTTCCTTACATTCCTGGCATACTCTTCTTGCCAACCTCTGGGCTGAAATCAAATTCAGGGCGGTCGATACCAGGAAAGGCTCGATTCCCATGTTGAGCAGACGGCTGACAGTACTGGGTGCATCGTTGGTATGCAAAGTGGAAAGAACCAGATGACCGGTCAGGGCGGCCTTAACCCCGATTTCCGCAGTTTCGAAATCACGGATTTCACCGATCATAATGATATCAGGGTCCTGACGGAGGAAAGCCCGCAGAGCCGAAGCGAAAGTGAGCCCGATATTTTCATGGACGTGGACCTGGTTGATGCCGGCAAAGTTGAACTCCACCGGGTCTTCAGCCGTGGAGATATTTTCCGAGACCTTGTTCAACTCAGAAAGCGCCGAATAAAGGGATACGGTTTTGCCGGAACCGGTCGGTCCCGTGACCAGAACCATTCCGAAAGGCTTGTGAATGGCCTCCTTGAACCATTTCAGGGCCTGTTCCTCATATCCCAGCTTGGTCATGTCGAGCTGCAGACTGGATTTATCCAAAAGTCGCAAAACGATCTTTTCACCGAAAAGGGTCGGCAGGGAACTGACGCGGTAATCCATGTCCTTGCCGCCGGGCAGTTTGATCTTGATACGGCCGTCCTGAGGGAGGCGCCGCTCGGCGATATCCAGTTCCGCCATGATCTTAACCCGGGAAACGATGGCACTCCGAAGCTTCATGGGCGGGTTCATGACCTCGTAAAGGACACCGTCAATCCGGTAACGAACCCGAAACGACTTTTCATAGGATTCGATATGGATATCCGAAGCACCTTTCTTAATGGCATCGGTCAGGATCAGGTTGACCAGCTTGACGACCGGAGCATCCTGGCTGGCCTGCTGCAATTCGAGGACATCGACATCGTCCGCATCATCGACCAATTCGAGATCGATGTCGTCGAGATCGCCCATGACATCCGCGAACGTGGCGCTTTGGTCGTAATAGCGGTCAATGGCGCTTTTGATTGCGGATTCGGATGCTACCGAGACTTCAATGTTGAAGCCGGTCATGAACTTGATGTCGTCAATGGCGAAAATATTGGACGGATCGCACATGGCGATCTTCAGGGTCGAGCCCTTTCGGTCGATGGGAATGATCTGGTATTTCTGTGCGACCTCGGAAGGAACATGAACGACAACCGAGGTTTCCAATTCCAGGCTGTCGAGATCGACATACGGCACCCGGTACTGTTTGGAAAGAAAGTCGGTGAGGGTTTTTTCTTCGAGGAAATTGAGTTTGACAAGGGCCGAGCCAAGCCGACCGCCGTTTCTTTTCTGCTCTTCGCTGGCCCGTTTGAGCTGATCTTCGTTGATAATTTCGTTCCGAACGAGCAGTTCACCGAGGCGGTTGCTTGACATGAAAAACGTCTCCGTTTATTCCGCTTGAGTTGTTTCACGGGATTCATTCCCTTTGGACAAGAAACGATATCCCTTTTTTCATGGCCCCCTTTGGAGGCCACTTCCCATTCCAGAGAAAAAAAGCTTCCTCCCCTTGCGCAATCAACATTCCCAGGCCGTCAACCGAGCGGTAACCCAGTTTTCGCACTGCTTGAACAAGAGGAGTCGTCGGAAAAGAGTAAACAATATCGTAAATGCAGGCGGTAGGAGGAAGCTGTTTCCAGTCGAAGCCATTAAACGCTTCTCCCTTCATGCCAACCGGGGTGGCATTTACCAACAAATCGATTCCCGAAAAAAGGCCCGCAATTCGAACAGGCTCAAGCCAAAACCAAGCAAATTGCGTGCCCGGAAATTTCTCCGAAAACTCATGCCCCAAGGTCTCGGCCTTCTCAAAAACAATGTCCACTATCCCCACCCAGGCGGCACCAGCACGGGAGAGTGCGGCCAAAATCGCCCGGCAGGCCCCACCGGCGCCGAGAACAAGTACCTTGCTGCCCCGAACCTCAAAACCGAGGTCCTCCCGCAAGGATCTCAGGAAACCGAGGCCGTCCGTATTATGTCCGATCAGCTTCCCCTCCCGGTTAATGACCGTATTAACCGCTCCTATAAATTCGGCATCAGGATGGATTTCATCCAGAAAAGTCATGATTTTTTCCTTGTGCGGCACAGTCACGTTCACGCCTGCCACATTCATGGCCCGAAGGCCGGCAACCGCCTTTCCCAGGTCCTCGCCCCGGACGCGGAAAGGCAGATAAACGGCATTGAAATCCAGGTCGGCAAATGCCGCGTTGTGCATTGCCGGAGATAAGGAATGAGCGATGGGGTCCCCGAATACCCCGTAAATTTGCGTCCGGCCATCAATCATCCCTGCCACTACTCCTTTCTTTCGATTTGGAGGGCTCGCACTCCAGGTATTCGTGGTATTCAATGACCTTTTTGTCCCTGAGAATCTTTTTGGCCTTCTCAACATCCCTGTTGATAGCCTCGGCCAAAGCCCCTTCCGTGGGAAAAAGCTTTTCGTCCCTGAGGCGTTCGACAAAAAACACCCTCAGATTTTTTCCGTAAATATCCCGATGAAAATCAAAAATATGGACTTCGAAAGACAGCTCGTTCTGGGAAAAAGTTGGATTATAGCCGATATTGATCACCCCGTCGAAAATCTTTCGCCCAAATCTCACCTTGACCGCATAGACACCCGGGCAGGGGAGAATTTTTTTATCCAAAATGAGATTGGCTGTCGGAAACCCGAGTTTTTTCCCCCGCTTGAACCCCTGCTTGACCTGCCCCTTGATGGAGAAATTCCTGCCAAGAAAAGGGATAACCTCGGCAACTTTTCCTTCTGCAATCAATTTCCTGATTGCTGTGGAACTGTAGATCTGTTCGCCAAGGGAAATCGGCTTGAGAATTTCCACATCAAACCCATGCCTGGCGCTTTGCTCCAGAAGAAATGTCGTGTCTCCTTCCCGCCCTTTGCCGAAGCTGTAATCATAACCGACTATCAACTTCTTCATCCTCAACTTCGCAAGCAGGATCTTTTCCAGAAAAAAGCTGGCCGGAAGCTGAGCCATCTGGGCCGTAAAGGGGGCACAAACCAGCACATCAACACAGGAAGCTTCAATCAATATCTCTTTTTCCTGATAGGTATTTATCAATTGGGGAGCACGCGCCGGAGCCAGAACTTCCATAGGGTGCGGAACAAATGTAAAAACAACGGAAGGAATCCGCCGTTTGCGGGCTTCGGATACAACCTTGTGGAAAATTTCCCGATGGCCAAGATGCACACCGTCAAAGTTTCCGATGGTTACAACTGAATCGCTCAAAGGGAAAGAGCCGTCGTCCAGACTGCGGATGATTTTCATTGGATGATTTCCCGGGGAAAAGAAATGTTTTCCGTGGCAAAATTCTGACACCAAGGTCCGGTAGACCAAAAAAGTACCAAAAAATTCCAACCCAAGGACAGATTTACATATATTTGGAAATGAATAGCGGCGCTAATGGTTGATAATTTGCGGGAATATAGTCCAATTTGCCGTTTTCACGGTAGATTCATTTCCAAGTCCGACGGGTTCCTAGAAACAAAAAAGCAAACAGAGCCGGTGAAAACAACTCTCATTTGCTTTCCGGTCAAAAACGCTGCCGCAAATAATGAAGGAAAAGGATAAATCCTGAAACTATCAACAAAATTCTCAGAAACTTTCGAGAATTTTGTTAATCACCATGCCACTTAAAAGCTTGGGATAAAAATAGGTTGATTTTTGAGGCATCTTTTCTCCCAGGTTGGCCACTTCACGCACCTCTGTGACACGTGTGGGATTCATAAGGAAGGCAAGCTGGGCCTGCCCCGAATTAACGGCCTTCAGACCGGCGTCGAAACTTTTCAAATACTTTAAATATTTCTGCTTTTTCTGGTCATCTGCCGTCATCTTGAAAATATTCTCAAAAACCAGCCGGTGCAGGATCGATACATCCAGAACCTTTAGGGCCTTGGGTACTTCTTTCGGGAAAAACCGATCAATTATTTCTTCATTTTTCAGGCTGAGAAAATATATTTTTCCTTTCCCGGCGTAACAGGCAAAAGAATGTTTCCCCTTTTGAAAAAGATTCAGGCGAACCCTTTTGCAGGAGACCGGATCGTTCACATCAAAGTAATCCGTTTCAACCCGGAAGTTCTCCCGAACCGCGTCAAGAAACCGCTGGAGGTCGAAATCGACTAAACCGGAAAGCAGGCGATGTATCGGGGATATCATCAGGCCCCGATCTTCCATGTTACAAAAAAACATCAGGACATAATTAAAAGGCTCCTTCCCGGTATAGCCGGGGTTTTGTTCGCGCAGAAAATCACGATACATCAAAGCGGTTTCATAGCGATGATGCCCGTCGGCAATAAAAATAGGCTTGCCGGAAAGAAGGTCCTGGGCCTTTAGAATTTGGGCTTTATCGGTCACCCGCCAAAGAGAGTGCACTTCCGGCGGTTCACTGGTTTTAACCACGAGGTCCGGGGTCCTTTCCCGGTTCTTTTTAAGCAGGGCTTCTAACACACAGCAGGGGTCGGAATAGAGGGAAAAAATAGGGCAGAAATTGGCCTTGCAGGTTTTCATCAGCTGAAAACGGTCAGCTTTGGGTCCTTCCAGCGTTTCTTCATGTGGTTTGATAAGCCCGGTGGAAAACTCCTCAAGTTTTGCCATGGCCAGGAAACCTTTTCGCACGACCTCTTCCCCGTCTTCCGTGAGAAACTTTTGGTCATAAAGATAAATAGCCGGTTCGGCATCTTGGACCAGGACCTTCTCCTCCTGCCATTTTTTAAATGTCGAGGCTGCCCGGGTATAACGGTTATCCGCTTCCGTGTCGGTTTCCAATATCTTGCCATAAATCAGTTGAACGACATTATAGGGATTCGACTGATAAAGCTCCTCCTGCATCTCGTCGGAAATACAATCATAGGGGGGAGCCATAACGCTTCCAGGGTCTTTAACCTTTTCAGGATTATACAAAAACCCGCAAAAGGGACTGATTTTGGCCATCCGGGTGACTCCTTTTTCAGAAGAAGATCAGCTTTAAGCTGATACCATTCCTTGGAGCCGGGAATAATGTTTCAGTGTCTGACCTGAACAGGAGTTCCAAAAGTCTCAAAGACACCCAATGCTTTGCTGGTATCTTCAGGAATTTTGGGACAGGCAAATAGCTGACACTCTTCCTGGCCGGTACTCAAGGATTTAGGTATCAATATACTTAAACCCTTTCCTTCTACGCAAGGAAAACCTGAAAGAACGGCTTTTCTTCTAAAAAAGTGACGCTTTTTGTCACCCCCTATTTCCGGACGAATGCTAAAGGCTACTACGGACCCGATTCTATTAAATAAATTCTTCCGGTTAATTTTCCGGTTTGACTTTGACTGGTATGGAAGATGCGATTTTTAGATACCACGCAAGTTGGCGGTGTTGAAAATGACGGCAGGGACTGAAAACTTTATAGCAAATCTGTTGAGCGACCAAATGTACTGTCCCATCAAAAAACACCCGGCCGTCCTGTTAGGGATGACCGGGTGTTTTTCAAAATAACCAACCTGATATTACCAGCAGTCAGCCGGGGTCCGACCACCCTGCTGGTTGATAGTCATGGTGGCGCATGCGGCATCGCCGGCCTGGGCATTCTGGGCTACCGCTCTTAGGGTATAGGTAGTCGAAGTCGGTCCCGCCTGCCATGAAAGCTGGTAAAAGCCGTGGGGGGATGTCTGCTCTACGGTGTCACCACCGGCAATACTGCCGATGGTAGCGGTGTCGTAACGGTTGTTGCGAACGAAATGGCGCTCCAGATTCTGGGCTGCCTCCAGGAGCGAAGTCCGGGCCTCGGAACGATTGGAGCGAGTCCGATAATCAGTATAAGCCGGTATGGCAATGGCAACCAGAACACCCAAGATAGCAACTACAATAAGCATTTCGATGAGGGTAAAACCCTTTTGTGATTTCATTTATCCTCCGGAAATTTTGGATAGACAACAGCTGTTACTGTAATTCACGCCAGGAACGGCGGCCGATCATGTCATTGGCGCTTCCTTTTTCCCTGATGACCGAAATGCCACCTTCAGAGCCGCCTGAATATTTATATTCAAGATGGCCGTCGGTAATGACTGCCGGGGTCTTTATTATACCGACATTCGATTTTTGGCCGCTTGCGGGTACGAGGATGTCTTCACCATCGACGGTAATGGTTACCATGTCGTTCGAATCCACTTTCCCATCGTTGTTGACGTCAAACGCCGAAGTGTCCAAACGTCCTCCCCCAAGGGCATCCAACTCCATAAGCCAGCTTGTCCCTCCAGCAGCACAAGGGTCCGTCAAGGGAATCAGGGTAGAGAATATGACGCGCCCATGACGAAGCAGGGGTGCGCTAACGACCCTTTCGCCTTCAGCTGTGCCGGGAGACGGCGGCATGAGATCCAGATACCAGCCCCGTTTCGAACTCCAATCGACGCTATTCGCCGAAACCACCCGAAGTTCGTCGGTTACGCCGGAATACAATAACCCCTGGGCAATAATTGTCTGTGCCACGAGGGTACTGCGGTCAGTTACGGAAATGCGCGAACCATTGTCCCATATGCCGTAAAAAGATTGCACCTCGGGGCTGGCGCCGACGACGTTATCGTCGGTTTCGAAGTATTTACCCGTTCCGAAGTAGATCATGTAGCCGCTGCTGGGATGTTTTCCGATTTCCAGGGGTGCGGTAATCGGTTGTACCTGGGCGGAACTGTTGCGAGCCAGGAAAAGAGGATCGCCTTTATAGTCAACAATCCATTGACTTGGCAAGGTCGCGTGAGTCAGATCGAATTTCCATAAGTTGCCAAGCGTGTCACCCGCATAGGCATAACTAATGGTTTGCTGACTGCTGGCAAGCATTGCCGGCGTGGCAAGGCCGTTGGGGCTGACCGTGTCACCCGCTCCGGTGTCAATTTTGCGGATAAGAGCACCGGTCTCCAGGTTGACAATAAAAAGAAAGGCCCTGTCATTGGTGCTTTCGTAGCCGTTTCCAAAAATGGCAGCCCATTGGCCATTGGCCATCCGGGCCACGGAAGGCTGGCCAATCGTATAGCCCAGATCGGCATCTGTGAATTCCCAGAGGACCTTGCTCCCGTCAAAACTGTCGGGATCCGTGACGTCAAGAGCGAAAACTCTTTTGCCACCGGCACCGAGGGTTCCCACCAGAACAGTTTTCCACTGGTTGCTGATGTAAGCATCGCCGACATTGGGGGAGCCATCCACAAAGTATTGGTGTGTGTAAGTCGGACTGGTCAGATCCGCCAGGTTGGCAAATACCCCCGCCGGCATATAGGCAAATTTTTCCATGCCGGTTTGAGCATCAAAAGCGTGCAGCATGCCGTCATTACCACCGATATAAAGGGTCTTTGCCCGGGATTTGTTTGTGGTTCGGAAGGCAGCGTAAGTGTCCCGTCCGTCGGTACCGGTAGGAAGCCGATCATATTGAAAATCAAGGCCCCCAACCACGAGTGGGTCCGAATTGACGATATCGCCCAGGATTCGTTCGCGGGTTCGCAGGTATCCGCCGCTTTTATCTTCCTCTTTGCTCTGGTCGCCCCGCAACCAGTTCATGCGGTCGATACCCTCCTGCTCCGTCCCGCCATTCTGCAAGTCTGTTTTCTGTGAAGTACTCAGATTAGCCCAAGCCAACTCGACACCCGTACTGCCGTCCCAGGTGTAGATTTTGCGGCTACCGTGAGCCGGAATCTTACCGGTCTGATCGGTATCCCATTCGACAGCACCGACCGAGCCATCGCTATTAATATGGTAGGCAATAATTTCACCGCTCCAGTCACTGCTGTCGAATCTCGCCTGATAGATCAGGGTTGTATCGACCAAACGCGTCGAGTTGGTTGCGATAGCTGCAGCGGTACCGTTTTTTCTCTCAACCAGGGAAGTGAGCAAGGCACCCAGTTTTTGGGCAAATTCATCCGGGTCCATAGCACTGAAAAAATTCCCGCGGCTGTTCAGGGCGGCATGCCACAAATCGTCGATCTTGTATTTTCCCGTCGAGTCATTGTTAGGATCAGACCAGGTCTTGGTTCCGGCCTTTAACGCTGGCAGGTCAACCACAGGATCCAAGCTTCCGGCAACCCCCAACCCGACGCCGAAAGTAACCATATTCTGCCAGTAAGCCTCGTTGAACAGCGAAACTGGCACCTTGTTTGCCAAATCCGATCGCAGGTCATGGTTCCAGTAATACATGGCCACATCAGCAAGGGTGTTGGACCAGTCATCCATGTAGGGTGCCTCGGGACTGTACTTAAAATCTTCGCTCCCGACAATCGGATTATCGATTGTCGGACCATCCTGGTTGTCCACGTTCGCCCTTCGGGCGCTGTCTCTGGCATCGTAGGATTCACCGTCATTCCAGTAACCGTCCGTCATGAGAATGGTATAGCTGTTGCGACAGGTCAGATCCTCGCCGCCCGCTGAACCGGGGGTAGAATTCCAGGGGCCTCGCTCATCGGTACGGCAATAATATTGGCCCACATCGTCGAGACCCTGGCGTAACGGCGTGCCGGCCAAGGGAAAATCGCGCCCATAAAGCAGGTTGAAAAAATTCTCACGATCCGTACCGGAAAAATCCCGCACCCCCATGACCATGGTGCCGGAGCTGGTTATACCATCCACTAGTGCACTACTCGCATTGATTGTCCCGAAGCCGACGCGGATAAGATCATCCTGGGACGCAAAAGCACGGCCGATACCGGCCCGGGCCGCCAGGACACGGGAGCGGTGATATGTGTACCAGTTGGCAAAGTTTTGGATCTCTTCGTCGTAGGTGCAGGCAGATGGATCTGCACAATCCGTCCGGTTTAGCCCGCCGGCAAAAGGTGCGTTGCCCGACTTGATCTCGATGCGGGTATAACTGCTCGGGTCATAAACGTCCCCACTGCCGTCGTATTGAAAATAGGTGGCCGGATAGAATGTCAAGCTTCCCTGGGAACAGATGTCGCTGTTGCTGGAAGAGGTACTTGCCGTCGATTTGATCCAGCAAGCCGACTGACTGTTATCGCTTGTCAGGTTGCGGCTCCCTTTTGCCGTATTCGCAGGGTTGTGGTAAGCGGCGCTGGGAACGGCATCGGGCCAGGAGCCATTGTCCTTATCGACCCAGGGCCGATAACGCACCTCCGGGTTATAATACATGGGATTGTTATGATGGGAACGGAAGTAAGCCGCCCATTTGTTTGTCGCATCAAAACGCGGCACATTGTGGGTATTGGAACCGCGATAGGTGGAACTCTCCCAGTAGTCATAGCTTCCCCCGCCATAGATGCGGCCGGGCGCCGGAAACATATAGAAGACCCCGCGATGCCACCATTCAGTCCCACCGAAAGTCCACATCGAAACTGTTTCCGGCATCGTTTCAAAATGCATGGAGCCCGAATCATCGATGACGAACACGATATTCGGAGAAACTTCGACGGTGAGGAACAAAGGCACCTGGGCGGTTCCCGCGCTGGCGGTTTCGAGAGCGATGCCGTTCAGCAAAATCCCAAGCATTATAGCGAAAACGCAACACCACAACTGCTTATGAATCACTTTATTAAAAGACATGATCAGTTCCTTTCAACCGTTATCCTTTTCCTCACGTATCCGGGCCGGCCAGTCCTAAAGGTTAATTCTTCCTGAATCTTAGATATTATGAAAAATTTGCCGGGTTTTCACCATGACTAAGACCTAAACCAAGTCGGCGAAAAAGTTGATGTACAACGAAAATATCCAGAATTAATTGAATAGCCAACAGCCAAATGGCTTCGAAAATAGTCCCCTTCACTCCCTGTCCAGGATGACGATGACATTGAGTTTGGGGGTCTGACCTTCGATATAAATCGGATCAAAGACCACCCTCTGCCCGCTCCTCAAATCAACAAGGCTCAAGGGCCTTTCCTCCGGATCAGAATCACGATAAATCCGGGCGTCGGCAAGAACGTTGTAGCGCTGCTGGTCGATGATAATCATATGTTGTTCAGGAAGAACCACAGTCACGACGCCGCTGTGAACCACCCTGGCATGCAATACTCCCGCTACGATAAAAAATGCCAATATGGCGGCAATAATGGAAACGGAAAACTTCATTTTATCCTCCGAGTGTGAATGGAATACCGTTTTCACCAGGCTGGGCAAATCAGCGAATAAAAGTCGTCTGCAGAAAAACCTCGCCCAAGCCATTGGGGCTGTCTCCCCGGCTCGTGATGCGATACATTGCGTACCCATCCTCATTTTTAGCGCTGAACTTCAAGGAATCATTCCCTTCCATATCCACGGGGGTCATATATTCGATTATGTAACGTGGGAGGTCATAAGGGGGAGGGTCGCCAAGGTCTCCGGCCTGGTAGACCCGGACTTCCGCCGCATTGGCCCAGTCGACGCTCTTCCAGTTCGGTATTGCACCCACCGCAGCCGGCGTATAAAAGCCGTTGGTGCCATTGAAAGCCGGCAGCACAACGGTGTTGTTCAACCATGCCTCGGCATCACGCAGGCCGGCTTCAGCAGCCTGAAAAGCCATATCCTGCTGTTCAAGGTTCCCCGCCATACGTTCTTGGAGGGTACTGCTCTGCATGGCGGTGATACCGATAAGGGTCAACACGATAAGCAGGACGAGCCCCGTGATTAAAATCGCCCCTCTTTCGTTGTGTAAAACTGATACGCTTTTCATATGACTCAGCCTCCTATCAGCGCAGGCGGTTGCGCAGACCCATGGTACCGCCAATTACCATTCTCATGCGGCGGTCGTCCACAGGGTTGAATTCCGCTACACCGTCACTGTCGACATCATAAAGATTGGTATCCAGGGGTCCTCGAAAGACTTCATCGTTGCTCCGCATGAGGAGACCAATGCGCACGCTGACGACGTCGGCCCAATCGGAGACGCTGTCGGCGGTTTCATAGCTGTCTGCCGTGCGGTCACCGTCGCTGTCTTCACCGTAGAGAACCTGCATGTTCTCGACCCCCTCGACCAGTTCTTCGACATTCCCCTGATTGACTTTTCTATAAAGAGACGGCTGTCCCGAATCATTGTTGCGGATATAATATGTCACCGTTTGGGGGAAAAAGATTTGGGCACCCGTGCCGAAAGGATGTCCGAGATCCTTCGTCGCATTTCCGGGCAAGAGGACTCCCGTATTATGAGTGGTATTGCCATTGGAATCGGTGTAGCCTGTTGTCTCGAAAACCGCCGCCGCCTCACAGTCAGTGATCAGTAGAATATCACCACCGCCGGTATCTAAAATTCCGGCAAGACCTGCGGTCATCTTTAAATCTGCTGAGGAATCTGGCATGGAATCGGTCAATCCGATGCTTAAATCAGGATCGATGCCGCGAACGACAAGAATATCGCTGCCGGTGACCGGGTTGGTGAGAGCCATGTTGGCGGAACCGGCCGCGGTCGGGTCGACGGTTCCGGTGTCACTGGCCCAGGTGGTCCCATTGGCTTCCAAACCGAAAACAGCGTTGCCGTAATCGTAGACGAAATCGTTGGGCGTGTTCAGGGTGTTGGTCAGCGAGCCGATATCCTGCAAACACCCCAGATAACCTGCTCCTCTCACCTCGCGCCTCAGGACATACATGGCAAAGCGGCCGTTCTCCTGCAGGCGGGAGAGGTCCTCATTGAGAGAATAGCTGGCGGTGCTGCCCACAAAAACCTGAAAAATACCGGCCGTCAATACCAGACCGATGGCAAGGGCTACCAGCAGTTCAACAATCGATAAACCGCTCTGGCCCTTTAACAACATCCCCATTTGTACTCGAGAAGTTTTCATAGCCTTGTCACCACAATTATAGTTTGTACCCCCGACCCTTCCGTCCATTGAACCTCAATGGTGGCAACGTTGCCGTTAACATCCACCGAGCCGTCACCCTCCGGAAGCGCCGATGCAAGAACGGCTTTCCATTCGGTCAGATCAGTCAGGACCATACCGCTGTACGCCGGACTGGCCGGAGCTGCCTCCAAGGCTATATCGTAGTTGCCGCCGAGAGCAGCTACGCGGTTGGCTCTCATGCGGTCCAGTATATCCTCACCGTTTTGAACCGCCTTGGAGCGCAAAAAGGCGCTCTGATTGTCGCGCAGGCCCTGGGTCTGCAACCCGGCCAGCCCGAGCAACGCAATGGAAATGATTAGAAGAGCCACCAGGATTTCGAGAAGGGTGAATCCGGCTTTGGCATCGGTCCTACAAAGGAGGCGGTCATTCCCGGCAGAAGACTGAAGATTCGGAGTCACGTTTCTCATGGCAATTCACTCGTCACACGCCCATTGGCGGAAAGCACAACGTTAATGGTTCTCTTATCGTTTCTTACCACAACCGTACCGTTGCCAACGCCGGGTGGAAAAAATCCTGTGCCTGCGTAGCTGATATTGTCATCAACGTTAGCGTTGCCGACAAGGGTCACATTGCCATCCGCTCCGGGGAAAACCCGCAAAAGCTGGTCGCCTGTCTCGCGCAAGCCATCCCCGTTGCTATCGATAAAAACGATATAGCCGGTTTCCCAGCCCGTTCCTGCATCCGTATTGCAGGAAGGAACCGGCGTTGCCGCGTTATCCGCGATATCGGCATTAGTGCTGCGGCAAACCGTTACCACCTGCCCTCGTGTCACAGCTTCGCTACGTGCGAAGCTCAGCGCCGTAATAAAATCATTGGCAGCGGTGTTGACCTGATTGCTCCAGATCATATCCTTGAAGCTGACTGTGGCAATGGAGAGAACGATACAAAGAACGGCAATGGTCACAGCCAGTTCGACGAGGGTAAAACCCTTTTGCGATAGAATTTTTTTCATTTTTCAGAAATCAGCCCCGATTAATGTTGTGAAAAAGTCCGAATCCAAATTCAAGAAGAACTTTGGTTTTGTAAAGAAGCTATTGAAAATTAAGCAATTATCATTCCATCAAGCATGCTTAACAAATTCCAACATATCGCCAACCGCACCTGAGAGAAAATATATAATTTTATCAACAACATCGGCAGTTCCGGTCCTTTTTATCTTCGACTTTTTTCATCCTTTCTCATTAAAAAAGCCTCCATTGGGAGGCTCTGGCCACGCATATTTTGCATAAAGGAATGCAAAATAGTTCATAGTCAGGACAGATCGTATTCCGTCAATTTATATTGAAGAGAACGAAGGCTGATTTCCAAAAGTCCGGCCGCCAATGTCCGGTTACCGTTAGTTGCGGCCAAGGCCTTGCGAATGTATTCCCTCTCCATCCTTTTGATGGCTTCCTTGAGTGAATAATCGTTTTGGCCTTCCCGGTTTCCCCTCCGTACGTCCCAAGGGAGCGCGTGGACGTCAATCGCTTTCCCGCGATTGAAAATCATGGTTTTTTCCATGAAGTTGCGCAGTTCCCGGACATTGCCGGGCCAGTGATAACGTGTGAGCCGATCAATAGCATTTTTTTCCAAAAGCGGCGGATCAAACCCCTCCTTGGCTGCGATGCGGCGGATGAAATATTCCGCCAGTTGCGGGATGTCATCACACCGCTCCCGCAAGGGTGGAACATAAATTTCCACCACATTGAGCCGGTAATAAAGATCGTCCCGAAACCGCCCCCTGGCCACTTCGTCTGCCAGAATTCTGGCCGTTGCCGCAATAATACGCACATTCACCTGAAGGGGTTTGGTTTCACCGATCTTACGGATTTCTCCTTCCTGCAGGACGCGCAGAAGTTTGGGTTGGAGGTCAAGAGGAAGCTCCCCGATTTCGTCCAGAAAAAGTACCCCCCCGTCGGCAGCCCCGAAGAGCCCCTCCCTTTCCCGCTCAGCGCCGGTAAAGGCGCCTTTGACATGTCCGAAAAGTTCGCTTTCCATGAGCCCGGACGAAATAGCACCGCAGTTGACGGAAACAAAGGGAGAATTAACCAATCCACTTTTGCGATAGAGGGCACGGGCCACCACCTCTTTTCCGGTGCCGGTTTCGCCGGTAATCAGAACTGGAAGGGTGGAATTGGCAACTTGCCCGATGATTTCCCTCACCCGGCAAATACCTGAACTCTCTCCGATCAGTTCCCATGCTCCCCCGTTATTCTCCAGATCTTTTTTCAGGCGCTTATTTTCCTTCTTGAGTTCAAGCCGCTCCTCGGCTTTTCTCAAACAGAGGACCACCTCGTCAGTTTTGAAAGGTTTGGAAATATAATCATAGGCCCCCTGTTTGAGGCATTGAATGGCCGTATCGATGGTACCGTAGGCACTCATCATGATCATCGTAGCCTGGGGAAATCGCTCCCGCACCTGTTGAAGAAGACCAAGGCCGTCCATTCCCGGCATACGGATATCGCAAAGTATGAACTCATAAGGATGTTTTGTGAGAAGCGCAAGGGCCTCCTCTCCGTCAGCCGCTTCCACCGGTTCATATCCCTCCCTTTCCAGAACCAGGCGGAGCATATGCCGCATGGAGGCTTCGTCATCCACAATTAATATTTTTGCAAACCTCTTTTTCATCCAAAAAAAGCTCCGTTTTTCCAAGAACTACTTTAAATGCCGTGCCCGCGCCTTCGTCCGACTGAATTTCAATGCGGCCGCCGGCTTCTTTTAATATGCGTTGACAGACTGAAAGTCCAAGCCCACGCCCCTTCCCAGCCTTTTTCGTGGTGAAAAAAGGATCGAAAACCTGGTGAAGATTTTCCTTTTTGATCCCCTCTCCGGTATCACCGACAGAAATCCAGACCGAAGCCCCTTCTTCTCCACCGGTTAGTGTTATGGTTCCGGCTCCGCTAATGGCATCTCTGGCATTGAGCAGAAGATTGATCATGACCTGAATAAATTTATGCCGGGACATACGTACTTCGGGCAGATTCGGTGGCAGTGCGTCAAAGACCTCAAGACACTCAAAACCACTTTGGTTTCGAAGAATGTCCATTGCCTCCCGAGCACCTTCGGCCGGATTGAACAAATCTTCCCGGGCAGGTTGTGGAGATGCATAATCGAGGAGGTCCCTGACCAGCCGATTGATGCGCTCAATCTCGCTCAAGGACCGCTCGATAATATCTTTTTCCATATCATCACGATTCCCTCCCCGAAGATAATCAAGATAGCCCTGAACCGCGCCGAGTGGATTTCCTATTTCATGGGCCATGCCGGCGGCAAGGTGTCCCACAGAGGCCATTTTTTCGGATCTGACCAATTCCTCGCGGGTTTCTTTGAGCGCTTTGTTGGAGGCTTGAAGCCTTTCGATGTGCCTTTCGGTTTCCTGCCGTTTTTGCTTCAAAGAGCGAACCATGGTGTTAAAAGAATCTGCCAGGCAGGCAAGTTCACGCGGCCCCTCGGCTTCAACTTCATGCTCCAGGTTGCCACCCGCAACCTGTCGGGTGGTTTCCACCAGACGTTCAACCGGCCGGATCACATTGCGTCCCAAAAGGTAGATTCCGCAACCGATCACCACCAAAACAGCCATAAGCGCATAACCAAAGAAGCCGGCGAGTCCAGACCTGATGCGCTCAGGGATATGAGCAAGGGAAAATTCCATAATCAGCACACCCGCTAAATGATGGTCCTGGCGCAAGGGAGCAAAAACGACTATATATCCGCGAGGGGTTTGGTGATCCGAAAAAAGGGCCAATAAAGAATGGGGATATTCAACCTCAACCTCCACATCGGCACTGGTTTGAAACTTCCAAAGGACGGATTTTGCCCTGATCGGGATGAAACTCCCCTTAAATTCTGCAACCGGCAGCAGGTTATTATCATAAAGCCCCCAACTGCTGACCGCGCCCCCGCTGTGGTACTGTTGAAGAATCCTGTTGACCCTTTCCAAAACAGTATTCGGTTTGCCCTCGGAGGCGGTGCTGTCCTCCGTCGTCCCCCTGAGAATACCGCGCACTGTTTCCTCAGCCAGGACCACACTCTGGGAAACAAGCTCTTCTTCGACAACATGAACCAGAAGAAAACCGGAAAAAAGCAAAGCAGCACCTGCCAGAAGGAAAAGGTTGAGAAAAATCTCACCCTTCAGGCCGATCCTGATCGTTTTGGACAAATCCCATCGAGAATTCATGAGTACCCCCATTGCAAAATATGTACGCAGGCCGCATGTTTGACTTTTTAACCCCCCGGGAATAGTATTGCGGAAAATTGGAAAGTTTCTTAAAATCCCTTTTTTTCCTTGCAAGAAGGAGTAATTGATTTGACTGTGCACTGGCCGGCTGAATGGGAAAAACAATACGGAGTCCTGCTCGCCTGGCCCCATGAAAAATCCGACTGGGCACCGTATCTTCCGTCGGTGCGCCGGACATTTCTGGAAATTGCCCGACACATCAGCCGCTTCGAGAATATCCTGATTATCGCTCCGGAGGTGGAAGAGGTCCGCCATGAACTTTTGGCTGTTGGGGTTGCACCGGAAAGGGCGCCGGTGTTTTCTGTACCCAGCAACGACACCTGGGCCAGGGATTTCGGCCCCATTACCGTGTTCGAAAATGGGCAGGCCGTATTATTGGATTTCGTATTTAACGGCTGGGGCGGGAAATTTCCCGCTTTTCTCGACAACAAAATTACCGAAAAGCTCTCCGAACAGGGTCGTTTTCGGCATGCGAAAAGACGCGCCGTTGACATGGTCCTCGAAGGAGGAAGTATCGAAACCGACGGCCAAGGCACCCTTTTGACCACCACTCGATGTCTTTTAAACCCCAACCGCAACCCCCAACTGGGCCAAAAAGAGATCGAAAACCGGCTGGCCGTGCTTCTCGGCATTGACCGGTTTCTGTGGCTGCGGGAAGGCTTTCTGGCTGGGGACGACACCGATGCCCATGTCGACATCCTCGCCCGTTTCTGCGCGGAGGATACGATTGCCTACACTATCTGCGAAGATAAAGGGGATATCCATTATCAATCCCTGAGAAGGATGGAAAAAGAGCTTCAAAGCCTCAAAAGACGTAACGGGGCTCCTTACCACCTTATTCCCCTTCCCATTCCCCGGCCTCAATACGATGAAAAAGGGGGGCGTCTCGCAGCCAGTTATGCTAATTTTCTGATTATCAATGGGGCGGTTCTTGTACCGCTCTATGCGGATGAAAACGATAGGACGGCCATGGAGAGGTTGGGGCAGGCGTTTCCCGGACAGGAAACCATCGGTATTGATTGCCGCGAACTGATCCGCCAGGGCGGTTCCCTCCATTGCATGACCATGCAGTTGCCGGCAGGATGGACAGAATGAAAGTAATCAAAGCAGGCATTATTCAGCAAAAGTCCGAAACCACCCCCGAGTCTAACCGGGAGAAAATCGCTCGAACCATTGTCGAAGCCGCAGACCAGGGCGTTTGCCTGGTGGTTTTGCAGGAACTTCACAACACCCCTTATTTCTGCCAATGTGAAGAGGCGGCCAACTTCGACCTCGCCGAAACCATACCCGGCCCCTCGACGGAATATTTCGGCAACCTCGCCAGGAATCTCGGCATCGTCCTGGTCACCTCCCTGTTCGAAAAACGGGCGCCCGGGGTTTACCACAATACAGCTGTAGTATTTGAAAAAACCGGGGAAATCGCAGGAAAATACCGGAAGATGCACATCCCCGACGATCCCGGTTACTACGAAAAGTTCTATTTCACTCCGGGCGACCTCGGTTTCAAACCCATCTCAACCTCGTTGGGAAAACTGGGGGTGCTGGTCTGCTGGGATCAGTGGTATCCGGAAGCCGCCCGACTCATGGCTTTGGCCGGTGCCGACCTGCTCATCTACCCGACGGCCATCGGCTGGGATCCTGCCGACGATAGCGAGGAAAAAGGACGCCAACTGGATGCCTGGACCACCATTCAGCGCTCCCATGCCATTGCCAACGGTATTCCGGTGCTCAGCGCCAACCGCGTCGGTTTCGAGGAAAATCCGGATAAGAGCGGTTCGGGGATTGATTTCTGGGGGGGAAGCTTCGTGGCTGACGGCCAGGGGAAAATCCTTGCCCGGGCCGGCAACCATGAAGAAGATATTATCCTGGCAACCATCGACCTGGGACAGTCGGAAAGATTGCGAAGAGCCTGGCCGTTTTTGCGGGACCGCCGTATCGATGGTTATGAGGACCTCATCAAGCGCTTCCGGGATTAATGAAAAAAGGGCGGGGGAAAACCCCGCCCCTTTTTTTCAACTCCTGACCTGCGGCAGAAGCTCCTCTAAAAGGCCAAACAATTCCCGCATGTCTTCCATAGTGAAATCACCCATATGGGCAATTCGAAAGGTCTCATTCTTTATCTTCCCATACCCGTTGTCGAGGGCATAACCTCTCTCGGCGGCCAGATGCTTGAGTTTTTCCAAGTCGGTTCTTCCGTCATTGCAGGCACAGGTTAGGGTCATGGAACAATAATCCTTCTCAGGATAGAGAGAAAACCCCTGAGCCAGGACCCATTCCCGGGTTGCTTCCGCCATCTGCCGGTGGCGCTCATAGCGCTTCTCAAGCCCTTCCGAAAACATTTTTTCCAGCTGATGGGCCAGAGCAAAAATCTGGCTAAGACAAGGGGTGCTGGGCGTATTATTTTTTTCGGCGTTTTTAGCAAACTCGACGAAATCGAAGTAATAACCGCGACCCGGCGTGGTCTCCGCTTTCCGTAAAGCCTTTTCGGAAACGGAAAAAACCGCCAATCCCGGCGGCAGCCCAAAAGCTTTCTGGACGCCGGCCAGACAAACGTCGATCCCCAAGGCGGAAACATCGATAGGCACGGCACTCATGGATGAGACCGTATCGACAATAAAAGAAACCTCGGGGTAGCCCTTCATGACCTCGGCGATCTCCTTCAGGGGGGACATCACCCCGGTGGAGGTTTCGTTGTGAACCAGGGTCATGACGTCATATTTTCCGGTGGTGAGGGTCGCAGCCACCAGTTCCGGGGTTATGGGACTGCCCCAATCCACCTCAATCAGGTCCGCCTCGATACCACACCTCAAAGCCACGTCATGCCATTTTTTAGCAAACGCTCCGTTGGCAAAAGAAGCACAGCGCTTCTGCACAAGATTGCGGACCGCCCCTTCCATTACACCAAAAGCGCTCGAGGTCGAAAGGAAAACCGGCGCTTCAGCATTCAGGAGCTTCTGCAGGCCATGGGATACTCTTTCGTGCAGCTTCGCATACTCCTTTGTCCGGTGGCCGATCATCGGCGTGGCCATCGCCTCCAGAACGTCAGAACTTACCTCCACGGGGCCGGGAATAAACAGTTTCTTTTTCATGATTCTTCTTTCCAAAAAAAATGTGACAGGATGCTGGTCATCTGACCCAAAAAGCGGGAGAACAAAACCGCTCTTCGGATCATCAAACTAAAAAGAATTAATTACCACCTTAGGCATTTTTTTGTCAATTCGATATCCTGCCTCCCTTTTTCTGGCAAGCGGCTTGTTCTATCTCCGGAAACCTTTGAAGGGAACCCTCTTTTTGTTTTTTTCTTCTGAAAAACCCTTGACATTCGGCAGAGCCTAATTATATTAAGTGCCGTTGTTAGCATTCACACCAGTCGAGTGCTAATTTATTTGCATTTAAAATCATTCCCCATATTTTAATCACCAGAAAGGAGCAATTTGAAATGAACGTCAGACCGTTGCAGGACCGCATCATCGTTGAAAGAGTGGAAGAAGAAACCAAAACCGCCGGCGGGCTTATTATTCCCGACACCGCCAAGGAAAAACCCCAGCAGGGGAAAGTTCTGGCCGTCGGCAAAGGGAAAAAATTGCCCGACGGAAAAACTGTCCCCATGGACGTCAAAGTGGGTGACAAGGTCCTTTTCGGCAAATATTCAGGTTCGGAAATCAAGATCGACGGCAAAGAATACCTGATCATGCGCGAAGAAGACATCCTTTGCGTTGTCGAGTAACAATTTCGGATATAAAAAACAGCCTGTAATAAGGAGGAAATAAGACAATGGCTAAAGAAATCAAATTCGGGCAGGAAGCCCGCAGCGCAATTCTCTCCGGCGTCAACCAGTTGGCTGAAGCCGTTAAAGCGACTCTCGGTCCCAAAGGCCGCAACGTTGTTATCGAAAAATCCTTCGGCGGTCCGGTCATTACCAAAGACGGCGTAACCGTCGCCAAGGAAATCGAACTGGAAGATAAATTTGAAAATATGGGTGCTCAACTGGTCAAGGAAGTTGCTTCCAAGACCTCCGACGTTGCCGGCGACGGTACTACCACTGCGACGGTTCTGGCCCAGGCCATTTATCGTGAAGGCGTGAAGCTGGTTACCGCCGGTCACAATCCCATGGAAATCAAGCGCGGCATCGACACGGCGGTTGAAGCCACCGTCGCCCAGCTGAGAGAACTTTCCAAGCCGATTAAGGACCATAAGGAAATCGCCCAGGTCGGTACCATCTCCGCCAACAGCGATGCCACCATCGGTGACATCCTTGCCAAAGCTATGGAAAAAGTCGGCAAGGAGGGGGTTATCACCGTGGAAGAAGCCAAAGCCATGGAAACCACCCTGGATACCGTGGAAGGGATGCAGTTTGACCGGGGCTACCTCTCCCCCTACTTTGTCACCGATCCGGATCGCATGGAGGCTATTCTGGAAGAAGCCCAGATTCTCATCCACGACAAAAAAATCAGCAACATGCGCGACCTGCTTCCGATCCTCGAACCTCTCGCCAAGCAGGGCCGTCCTCTCCTGATCATTGCCGAGGAAGTCGATGGCGAAGCACTGGCAACCCTGGTCGTCAACAAGCTGCGCGGTACCGTCAATGTCGCTGCTGTCAAGGCTCCCGGTTTTGGTGATCGTCGCAAAGCCATGCTCGAAGATATCGCCATCCTGACCGGCGGCAAAGTGATCTCCGAGGAAATAGGCTTTAAACTTGAGAACGCCACCCTCGACATGCTCGGTTCCGCAAAGCGCATTGTTATCGATAAGGATAACACCACCATCATCGACGGCGCCGGCTCCGAAGCCGATATCGACGGCCGCGTCAAGCAGATCCGCGCCCAGATTGAAGACACCAAAAGCGATTACGACCGCGAAAAACTTCAGGAACGCCTGGCCAAGCTGGTCGGCGGCGTTGCCGTTGTCAAAGTCGGCGCGGCTACTGAAACCGAAATGAAAGAAAAGAAAGCCCGCGTTGAGGATGCTCTTCATGCAACCCGCGCAGCGGTCGAAGAAGGGATCGTTCCCGGTGGCGGCGTCTCCCTGCTCCGCTGCATCAAGGCTCTTGAAGCCATTGAACTTCCTGGAGAGCAGCAATTCGGCGTCAAAATCGTCAAGCGAGCCCTGGAAGAGCCTCTGCGTCAGATTTCCACCAACTGCGGCGTGGAAGGTTCCATTGTCGTGAACAGAGTCATGGGCGAAGAAGGGTCCTTCGGCTTCAACGCAGCTACTGAAGAATATTGCGACCTTCTCGCCGAAGGCATTATCGACCCGACCAAAGTAGTGCGCAGCGCTCTTCAGAACGCCGCGTCCGTTGCCGGTCTGATGCTGACCACCGAATGTACCATCGCCGAAAAACCGAAGAGCGACGAAGGCGGCGGCATGCCTGGCGGTATGGGCGGCATGGGTGGTATGGGCGGTATGGGCGGTATGATGTAAGCCACATCCTCCTGATTATCCAAGAAAAAGCTCTCCAGACAGGTTCTGGAGAGCTTTTTTTATTTCTAAATGGAGAAAAGAAAGGTTGAAAGCGCTAAATAATCAGACAATCAGCCAGTTTTCCATTTCCTCCCTGGAGGATGGAGGCACATTCAAAAAACGGGAATCCGCGCCCCGGCGAATAGAAACCAGAACCTCCTTACATTCCTTCCCTTTTCCATAACCTGCAACCAAAGCCGCAGCTATTTCCAAATTCTGTTCATCCGGCTGGCCCTGCAACAAGCCAACGGGCCCGGGAAAATCCACAGCCTGAATCAGATAATCGTCAAGTCTGACATATTTCTTAATTTCGTCATTATTGGCCTTATTTCGGCCGATCACCAGCTTGGCTTGCGGAGAAAGCCGGAATTGCCGGCCAACCTTGAGCAGCTCCACGTCTTCGACAGAAGCATCGCCATTATGGTCCAGCAGATCCCGCAGGCGGTGGGAAAAACCTTTTTCCGTGAGCAGGCATCCTCCCCCGGGAGAGGCATATTCACTGACTCCCCATTCCCGAGCCAACTCCTCCTGCCGACGCCGGGTTCGACCCTGGATATCGAAAAGCCTGCCTCGATCAACAAGCCCTTTCTCTTCCATGGGGGTGATGGGCAGCAGTTTGGCGCTCAAGGGGCGAAGAATGTAGTCGCCAACAGCGGAGCTGTTGGCGACCGCCCGCAGAGCACTCAGGTTCTGACTCATGGGGCGCTGACCCAAAACTTCACCCGAAAAAAGGAAATCAAAGCCTTTTTCCCGCATCACCTCCCCGGCCAGGCGAAACATCATGGCGTGGCAGTCGATGCAAGGATTCATGTTCTTCCCATAACCATAGCGGGGATTCTTCACCATCTCCAGATGGACCGGTCCGATGTCCCGGACAATAACCGGAATGTCCAGAAGAGCTGAAGCTTTTTGCGCCTTTTCCGGCCCGAAAAAGGGGGTCACAAAGGTGATGCCCCAGACTTCCACGCCCTGGCGGCGTAGCGTCAGCGCTGCCAGAATACTGTCCAGACCTCCTGAAAAAAGTCCCAAGCCCCTGCTCATGTCAACCTCTCCGGATAGTTAGTTAACCGGTTTTATTTCCCGGTTCTCGCCTTTTCCAGTTCGGATGCCAGCAGTTCGAGAACGTGACATACCTGTTGATTCAGTCCGGCATGATTGATGGAATCGAGAATCTGCATCATGCAACCGGGACAGGCCGTAGCCACCAGACGGGTGGTGGTTTTGGCAATTTCAGCCGCCTTTTTCGCCCCGATTTTGCGGCTCATATCGTAGTGATAAACGGAAAAAGTCCCCCCCAGCCCGCAGCACTGGTCGGCATTTTTCATCTCCACGAACTCGACGCCGGGAAGAGCCTGCAAAATGGCTCGCGGCTCGCGGGTTATGCCCTGGTTGCGAAGATGGCAGGGGTCATGATAGGTGACCCGGATTCTGGCTTCGGCCGGAGGGAGGTCGGCCAGCTTTTCGCCAATCCCCTGGTCGACCAGGAAACGATGGATGTCAATGACTTTGGCGGCCAGAGCTTTCCCCTCTTCACCGGTTTTTTCCAGGTTGCCACGCAATCCGGCATTGCAGGATGCACAGACCGTGACAATGTAGTCGGCCTCCAACCCGGAAAGGGCATTGAAATTGCGCCGGGTCAGTTCATCTACGGTGGCGCCGTCGCCCGAAGATAGCGCCGGGACACCGCAACAACCCTGCTCTTTGGGAATGTGAATATTCATCCCCAAAAGCTTTAAGGCCCGGATGGCGGCATCGCCGATATGGGGATACATGAAGTTGACCATACAGCCGGTGAAAAATACGACTTGCGGCTTGTCCTTCTCCCCGGAAATAAATTCGGGGTACTGCTCGCGGAAAGATTTGGAAGCAATCTTGGGTATGGTCCTGTCACGTTTGATGTAGGGAGCGGGGAAACGCAGGCGCAGACCGCTTTTTTCAGGCACCTTGCGGAAAACCAGCCAGGAGAAGGTCTTTCCCAGCCACAGCATGAGTTTCATCAGGGCCGGGCTTTTCAGAGTCGTGGAGAGCCCCGTACCGAACAGGGTCAAACCCTTGCGCTTGGCGATCTCTCGGCGCGAAGCCATGACGATTTCATCGACCGGCACCAGATTGGGGCATTTGTCGCAGCAGGTGCCGCAGAGCAGGCATTTGGAAAGATTCTCCATGAAGCGCTCGTCGATGTCCACCTCACCGTTGAGGAGAGCCTGGGCCAGGGTAACCTTGCCGCGGGCGACGAGCGGCTCCCTTTTTTCCTGATCGAATATCGGACAGTAGGCATGGCAGGTCCCGCACTTGACGCACTGCTTGATATCGTCGGCGTAGTCCCGCAGTTCCGGTTGTTTTTTCAGCTTTTTCATGTTGCTAATCACACCTGCCCGGAAGCAGAGAAAATCTTGCCGGGGTTTAAAATATTGTTGGGGTCCAGGGCCTTTTTGATGGTCCGCATGTACATGATGGTCGGATCATTGAGCTCCATTCCCAGAAACGGCGCCTTGGTGATACCGATGCCGTGCTCACCGCTGAGCGTCCCGCCGAGAGCCAGGGTCGCCTTGAAAATCTCCTCCAGAGCACGGTCGACCTTTTCCTCTTCGCCGGGAACCGAACAGTCGACCATAACGTTGACATGAATGTTGCCGTCGCCGGCATGACCAAAATTGATAATCGGCACCCCCACGTCCTTGGAGATTCTTTCCAGTTCCAGAATCATGTCGGGAATCTTGCTGCGGGGTACGCAAATATCCTCATTGAATTTATTCGGGTTGACCTGGCGCAGACTCGGGGAAATACTGCGCCGCAATTTCCAGATATCCTCGGCTTCGGCCTTGTCCCGCGCCACTCTGGCTTCAACCACCCCGAAAGGAGCGACAATATCGAGGATTTTCCGGGCCTGTATCTCGAGCAGTTCCTCCTCGCCGTCGACCTCCACTACCAGTATGGCTTTGGCCTCGTCGGGGATGACAAGATCCGTGGCGTTGCGAACCACGTCGATACTGGTGGAGTCCATGAACTCGAGGGTGGTCGGAATGATCTTGCCGAGGATGATCTGCGACACGGCCCTGCTCGCCCCGCGGATCGAATCGAAAATAATGAGCATGGTCTTCTTGGCGGGGGGCAAAGGTATGAGCTTGATAATAATTCTGGTAATAACACCCAGAGTCCCCTCGCTACCGACCATCAGCCGGGTCAGGTCGTAGCCGACCACCCCCTTCATGGTTTGGCCGCCGGTTCGGATAATATCCCCCGTAGGCGTGACAACCTCCAGGCCCAAAATGTAGTCCCGGGTGACACCGTATTTGACGCAGCGCGGCCCTCCGGCACACTCGGCCACGTTCCCGCCAAGGGTACTGAATTTCAAGGAGGCCGGATCGGGAGGATAAAAAAGGCCTTTTTCCTCCACCGCCTCCTGGAATTTTTCCGTCACCACTCCAGGCTCGACCTCGGCCACCATGTTCTCTTCATCAATTCGCAGAATTTTGTCCATTCCCTGGAGAACCAGGGCAATTCCTCCCTGGGTCGGAATGCTTCCTCCAGAGAAGCCACTACCCGCACCCCGCGGATAGACCGGAAACTTTTCCTCGTTGGCAAGCCGTAAAATGCGGCTGACTTCCTCCGCCGAGTGGGCGTGGACGACCGCCTCAGCCAGGCAACGCTGCTGGGTGGCATCAAAGGAATAGCAGACCAGATCAGCCTTTTCAGTTGAGACATTGCCCCGCCCGACAATATTTTCGAAACACTTGATTATCCTTTTGTCCAACATAGAATCCGTCCCTTACAAATGAAATAACAATCCCGCAGCCGAATTTTCCGCGAAGTCCATCCGAGAACAATTCAATAGGCAGGGAATGAATTGCAGGTCATCTTTGGATACGACCCATGGAATATTCAACAGAAAGCCGCTAACCAGGGTGGTGGAAAGTGACGTTTAAAGATGACTTTTATGGTAATTTTGTCTATAGTAATTTTTTTTTGCCCTCAAGGCAATAAAAGAACGCTCCTTTGCAAACCCGCTTTTTTAAAAAAGAACGGCGAAAAGTATCACAAATACCAGACGAGATAAACGTTTTTCAAAGGACAATCTTTTTTTCGAAAAAAAACGATGGCTGGAAAATCAAAACCTAAAACCTTTTTTGCCTGCCAGGCGTGCGGCTATCAAAGCCCGAAATGGTTGGGGAAATGCCCCGACTGCCGGGAATGGAATACCTTTGCGGAAGAGGTGCATCATAATCCCACCGCAAAATTCTCGGCAGGACCACCTACCAGCCGGATTCAGAACCTCCGGGATTTCGATGCTCCTCGGGAAGCGCGATGCTCCAGCGGAATGAGCGAACTTGACCGGGTCCTGGGCGGCGGATTCGTCAGCGGCTCTTTAACCCTGATCGGAGGCGATCCAGGCATCGGCAAGTCGACCCTTCTTCTCCAGAGCATCAGTCATCTGGGAACCAGCCGGAAAACCCTCTATGTCACGGCCGAGGAGTCCCCCCAGCAGGTCAAATTGCGGGCCGACCGCCTCGAAGCCGGGTCGAACGCCCTGTATCTTCTGGCGGAAACTTCTTTGGAGAGAATTCTTGACCATACGCGGAAATTCCAGCCCGCTTTTTTGGTCATCGACTCCATTCAGACTATTTTTTCCGAAGAGCTCGAGTCAGCGCCCGGAAGCGTCAGTCAAGTCAGGGAGTGCGGCGGCCGTCTCATGCAGTTGGCTAAAGGCGAAGGGGTCACCACCTGCATTGTAGGACATGTCACCAAGGATGGTGCCATTGCCGGACCCCGTATGCTTGAGCATCTGGTTGACACCGTTCTCTATTTCGAGGGGGACCCTTCTTACCCTTACCGCATCCTGCGGACAGTGAAAAACCGTTTCGGCTCCACCAATGAAATCGGGGTTTTTGAAATGGGAGAAAAGGGCCTGCGGGAAATTCTCAACCCCTCGGAGATTTTTCTCGAGGAGCGCCCCGAAAAAACCCCGGGAAGCGTGGTCGTTCCCTCTCTGGAGGGATCGCGGCCAATTCTGGTAGAGCTGCAGGCTCTCGTTTCCGGCGCTTCTTTCGGAACCCCCCAGCGCTCCACCATCGGCATCGACCATAAAAAGGTGTCACTTCTGATCGCAGTTCTGGAAAAAAAGGCCGGGCTTCCCCTCATGGGTCAGGATATTTTTTTTAATGTTGCCGGAGGGGTACGCCTGGACGAGCCCGCTGTCGACCTGGGGGTAGTTGCCGCTCTCGCCTCCAGCCATCTCAACAAACCAGTTCTGCCCCATACGGCGGTCTTTGGTGAAATCGGCCTGACCGGCGAAGTGCGGGCCGTCGCCCGCCCCGACGATCGCATCAAGGAATTGCAGCGGCTCGGCTTCACACGCTGTTTCCTGCCGGCCAGCAACCTCAAAAACCTCCAGACTTCCTGGCAAATTGAACTGACGGCGATCCGTCATATCCAGGATATTCTCGACAAAATTTTTGAAATCTGAAATATTTACCCTTGTTTCCGCTTTTCATCTTTTGACCTTTGAGAACGCTAATGGACACCAAGGTATATAAAATCCGAACGGCATTCATGCTTCCTCTCGGCCTGAGTCTGCTTTTGGGCAGCCTGCTCCTGGCCCTGTGCGTATATCAGCAAGAACCCGCCGCCAAGTTGGTAATTTTGTCCATGATCACCCTTTTTTTGGCCATGGTTTTCGTCGAAAGCTTTTTTCGTTGCATTGTAATTGACGATAACGCCATCACCCAAAACAAATTTTTACGAAGAAAAACCCTTTCCTGGAGCGAGATCAACTCCTTTGAATCGCTAAGTCTTAGAAAACGGGTGTTTTCAACTCTTTCTTCCGAGGATAGTTTCCTTATCTTCACTAACGCCTACGCCAACCATGGCGACCTCATGAGGGAAATTATTGCTCGCTTACCGGAAAATTCCACCAGTCCGGAAACCCGGGAGTTATCCTCATCCCCTCCGATCAAACGCGGAGACATCATATCATTGTGGATAATGGCGATAATTTTGGGTGGGATTTTACTGCAACAGACTTCAACCTATATTAAATGATCGAATTCCTGCATCCCAAGTGCCATGAAAAGTTGACTTAAGTTTTGAAAAAGTCATAGAATTGGGTCATTGAAGTTATCAGGAGGTAATACCGTATGGACAAAGAACTTCTGGAGGAGTTTCGCAGTCATTTAACCCAGAAGCTGGAAAGCCTTTTACGTGATGCCGGCAAGACGGTTTCTGAAATGACTGATCAGAAGGACAATTTTCCCGACCCCACTGACAGGGCATCGGTGGAGTCCGACCGAAACTTCGAACTGAGAATCAGGGACCGGGAACGCAAGCTGATCAGTAAAATCCGTGAAACCCTGGAGCGTATTGACGACGAAGAATTCGGGATATGCGAAGTCTGCGGCGAGGACATCAGTTTGCAGCGCCTGAGGGCGCGCCCTGAAACCACCCTCTGCATTGACTGCAAAACCGAACAGGAAAGAAAGGAAAAACTCGGCTGACAGTTTTTTTCATCTCCAGACAAAAGCCCTGGAAATCAGAAATATTCTGACCATCCAGGGCTTTTGTTTTATTTACAGCGGAGGGGCAACTGAAAATTTTTCGATCATCCCGCCGAGTCGCCGACTGCCCGGGGAGAATGAGACGTCAATTCATGCAGGCAATCCTCCAGAGGCAGCGGTTTGGAAAAATAAAACCCCTGCCCTTCCTTGCAATTTAAATCGCTCAGGAAACTGACCTGTTCTTCATTCTCTATTCCCTTGACCAAAATTTTCAGACCCAACCCATGGGCCAGTCCGATGAAGGTTTCGATCAAGGCTTTGGAGTCCTGGTCCCGGGGGATGTTTTCCAGGAATTTTCTGGCAATTTTGATTCGGTCAACCGGCAGATACTTTAACTGCGTAATGTAACAGCGTCCCAGGCCATAATCGTCAATAGCCAATCCTACGCCTCTTTTTTTGAGCGCTTTTAATTTTTCAGTAACTTTCCCGCTCTCGTTCAGGAACAGGTTTTCCTGAAGATCCATTTCCAGAAGACTGGGATCGATTTTACTTTCATGAAGGACGCGATCCACGCAGGAAATAAACCCGGAAGACATAAAATGTTTTTTAAAAATATTGATGCTGACACGCAAACCCGGGTGATCGCAAGCCATTAAAGTTTTGGCCTGTTTGCAGGCATGGCGCAAAACCCACTCGCCCAAAAGGAAAACCAGGTCACTTTCTTCCACCACCGGCAAAAACCTCTGGGGCAGGACAATGCCCTCCTGGGGAGAGGTCCATCGCAGCAACGCTTCGAACCCCACGGTTCGTCCGGACCCCATTTCGATCTGGGGTTGGTAGAATAGGGAAAATTCCTCCTTAAGGAGCGCTTTTCCCACCTTCTTTTGCAAAGCAACCCTTTTTTCAGCCTGGGCATTCATTTTCGGCGATGAAAAATGAAATTTATCTCCGCCTTCGGCTTTGGCCGTATACATGGCAATATTTGCCTTACGCAGCAGGGTCTCGATATTACGGCCGTCCTCGGGGTAACAAGCAATTCCGATGCTTGCCGTTCCCTTGGCAACCGTGTCCCCAATTTTCAGCGGCTGGTTCAGGAGACGGCAAAGTCTGTCCGCCAGGGGGATGAGGTTCTCAGTATCCTGAACCCCGTAGGGGAGCAGGGCAAACTCATCGCCCGGAAGCCTTGCCAGGGTATCGCCAGTACGGACGTTTGCTTTCAAACGCCCGGCAACAGCCATCAACAAAAGATCGGTGGAAATATTCCCGTTGCCGCCATTCTCGCCGTTTCTTTTATAATGGTCGATATCGATCTGCAGGAAAGCCACTTTTTCGCGGCTGGTTCTGCACCTTTCAAGGGCGTTTTTTAACCGGTCTTTGAGAAGAAAGGTATTGGGAAGTCCAGTGAGAGAATCGTAGTAATCGAATCTCTGGCAAGCGGCATCGTTTTTCTGCCCCTTTTCAGGTGAGATCACCACGAGCGCTTCAAACTTACCTCGGGAATGGCCGATAGGAGACACAGAAACAAATACATCAATGATTTCACCGGCATTTGCCAAAACCTTGAGTTGGACATCGCGGCACTTCTCATCTGCACGAAAAGCTTTCAAGACCTTTTTGGAATAGTCTTTTTTGGATTCCTCACAAAGAAACTCACCAAAATTGCGGCCAATAACTTCCTCACGGGGGAGCTTAAAAAAATCGAGCCACATATCACTGACACGGGTGATATCGCCATTCAAGTCCATACAATGAAGGGGAACGGGGGTACTTTCGAAGAGGGTTCGAACGCGGCTTTCGTTTTCTTTTTTCATGCTTTCCCGGAAGGCCAATAAGGTCCCGAAAAAACACAGGGAGATGAATCCCCCCAGCACCATATCGAGATTTGAGAAAACCCCGATGCTCATGTGGTAGGCACAGCGCAGGAGAAAAAAGACCAGAAACAGGCAGGAAACCCAGGCCCCTATCAAAATAGTTCTTGGTGATATTATTGTTTTTTTCAACATTAGTCATTTCAATGGGTTATTGGAAAAACTGCAACCGCTGTTATGCAAGGCGCATACCTCTCCGAAGATTTCTCAATCGAGGAAAGCGGCGGTTATTGATCAGGCTCTGGGTAATCTCGAAATTGCGAAGGTTTGCAGGGTTAAAAAGGGATTTTTAAGGGGTGGATGGAAAATTTCAGGATGTATCCCAAACGAGTCAGGATTTGCGGATACGCGGGTCAGCCAGAGCGTAACAAATATCAGCCAGCAGGTTGCCCAAAAGGGTCAATACCGCCCCCATGACCAGAATCCCCATGATCAGGGGGTAGTCACGCATCATGACACCGTCATAAAAAAGCTTGCCCATGCCGGGGATAGAGAAAATCGTTTCGAAAATGACACTGCCGCCGATCAGGCCAGGCACGGAAAGACCGAGAATGGTGATAATGGGGAGCAGAGCATTGCGCAAGGCATGCTTGAGGATTACGGTCCTTTCCCTCAGCCCCTTGGCCCGTGCGGTGAGAATATAATCCTGCCGCACCACTTCGAGCATGTTCGAACGCATATAGCGGGAGAAGCCTGCCAGGCCCCCAAAGGCGGAGATAAAAACCGGAAGAATGAGGTGATTGAGGACATCGACGATCTTCCCTCCGAAACTAAGGTACTCAAAACCAAAAGACCTTAACCCGGAGATGGGCAGGAGCCCCAGACGTACGCCAAAGAAATCCATCAAAAGCAAGGCCAGCCAGAAGGAAGGAACGGCAAACCCGAGAAAGACGAATACCGTCGTCCCCCGATCGAACAAAGAGTTCTGGTGGGTAGCTGACAATATCCCAATAGGAATAGCCACGGCCAGAATCAGAAGTATTGACAGAGAATTGATCAGGATGGTGACCGGCAGGCGCTCGGCAATCTTGCCCCGTACCGGGCGATGGTCCTGGGCGAAGGAGTTGCCGAAATCGAGCTGGACCAGACGCGAAAGCCACTTGACATATTGAACAGGGAGCGGCTTGTCCAGATCATAATATTTTCGCAGACGGTCCTGCAGTTCAGCACTCGCTTCAGGGTTCATCTGGGTCTGCAGGTCGGTCGGCTCACCCGGTGCCAGGTGAATAACCGTAAAGGAGATAATCGTGATCCCGATCAGAAGGGGGATCATCAGCAGCAGTCTTTTAAGCAGATAGACAATCATGTCCGCCCGTCATCTTTGGTATTTCTGTTCCTGCTTAGGAACGAACCACTGATTGAAATTGTACCTGATGCCTGCCGGGGCCGGCTCAATACCGTGGAACCGGGCTGCCACCACTGGTAAAGCATCTGGCACATAGAGAAACGTGTAGGGCTGTTCCTCAGCCAAAATCGTCTGGAAACGATAATAAATTTCTTTTCTTTTCTCCTGGTCAAGGGTTCGACGGCCTTTTTCCAGAAGCTCATCAACCTCGATATTGGAGAAGTGAATAAAATTCAATTGACCCAGTTTGGTTTTGCTGGAATGCCAGACATTATAGGAATCCGGGTCCAAGGGGATGTTCCATCCTAAAATAGTGGCATCAAAATTTCCTGGATTGATGAATTCCTTGAGAAAAGAGGCCCATTCTATAATACGCAGCTTAACCTCAATCCCCACCTCCCGCAAACGCCTCTGAATTATTTCGCCAGCCTTTGCACGTTCGTCATTCCCCTGGTTGGTAACGATTACGAATGAAAACGGTCTACCGTCGCGGTCGAGAAGACCGTCCCCGTCACTGTCCCGCCAGCCCGCTTCGGCCAGCAGGCCGCGGGCTCGCTCCGGATTGTAGTCGTACCTTCGGACATTGGGATTATACGGCCAACTCCCCGGCTTGTAAGGGCCGCTGGCTACCTGGCCAAGACCAAACAGGACTCCCTCGACAATCTCCTTTTTGTCAATAGCATAGGAAAGAGCCTGCCTGACCCGTTTATCCTTGAACAGCGGCCTGCGCAAATTATAACCCAGATAGGTGTAAGCAGAGGCCGGATAGCGATATTTCCGGAAATCCCGTTTAAAAGCAAAATTATCAGTTTGGCGAGCATACTGAATTGGGGTCAGGCCCATGTGGTCGAGGCCGCCGGTTTTCATTTCGAGAAACATGGTGGTAGGATCGGGAATAATGCGAAAAACCACCCTTTTAAGGTAAGGTCGACCCTCGAAATAGGAGGGATTGGCCTCCAGAACAATTTTTTCGCCTGGGACCCAATCCTTAAAAATAAATGGTCCTGTACCCACAGGCTTCCTGGAAAGAGGACTTTTAGTAACATCGGTATTTTCAAGCAGATGTTTAGGATGAATGGCAACTGCCCAGCTGATCAGGGCCGGTGCCAAAGGTTTTTCATAGGTGACAATAAAGGTATAGGGGTCCGGAGCTTCAGCCTTCTGCACTTGACGATAACGCTCGGCATAGGCAGTGGGAACATTGGGGTCTATATAAAGACGATAGGTAAAAAGGACATCCGCCGAAGTAAATGGCACACCATCGTGCCAGAGCACACCTTTTCTAAGATGAAAGGTTATTTTTAGATTATCGGGAGAAACCTCCCAAGATTCAGCCAATCCACCAATTAGTTGTTGGTTTTTATCCACATCGACCAAGCCATTATAAACGAGGCCATTTACCTCGCCCGAGGCTCCGTCGGAAGCCAGAACAGGCAGCAGGTTTGAAGCGTCGCCACCCGTCCCCATGATAATGGTATCACCATAGGCCGGAACGGCCGTTTTATCATCAACCCTGGTTACCACCTCCCGGCTTTCACAGGCGAAGAGAGCAAAGCCGCTGAGGGCCAGAAAAAAAAACAGCAGAAATTTATTATTAAATCGCATCTTTCTTAATCAGTCATTGGGCAAGGAAACAGCTGTGATCATAGAAGCTGACGGATTTGAAATCCCTCCGGTGGTTCCAGGCGAAAGAGCTTTTCATCCAATTCGACATTGGTTTCAAGGGCGGTGAATTCAACCCTGGCCTCAATTCCCGGGCGAGGAAGATGCAAAACCAGATTTCGGGGAAAGGGCTTTTCTCCGTCGGTAAAATCTCCGTAGGTAAGCTTTAACATCTCCTCCCTGCCTTTTTGGAAACGGGCTGCCAGCAGTTTTTTCTCAGGGCTGAAAAAAAGCTCCTCCAGCAATCCACCTTTCCCCTCGAGCAGCAATCTGTAGCCGCCCTCGGCCGGGATCTCCACGGTCGAGGTCTGAAACTCAATAACCGGAACCTGATAAAGGATAAAACTCACCAGGTCCTCAATTTTCAGGGGAATACGCAGGATCTTTTGCAGATTGCGGGCAGACGCTTCCCCCTCATAGAGGATCCCCTCTCTGGGGACCAAAAGCGAGGCCTTTTCCCCATTCACCACGGCAACGGCTGCAGGCTGCCCGAAAAGGCCGAGAATTTCAGAACGGACCCGGCGGGGCTTTTCGACCAGAAGGATTTGTTCCCCCTTCATGGTTTTATAATCCTGCTCTTGAAAACTGATCCTGGCAATTCCCTTCAGGCTCTTGAAAGAGGCCGCGTTGCCGGCCAGGATGCCGAGCAGTTCGTCAGGAGACGCCTCGGGAACAACCAGCGGCAGCCTGACCGGAGGAGCGCAGGAAAAAAGACCGGCCAGGAGAAAGAAAAAAACAAGCTGGCGCATGGCCCTCAGCATTTTCATTCCGCAAGCCGCATCAGTTTTTCCCTGACACCTTTTTGTGCCGGGCTTATCTCCAAAACCTTTTCATAGATATCGCGTGCTTCCCGGTTTTTTCCCATGGCGGCATAAATATCTCCCAAGTGCTGTAGAACGATGGGGTCGGAGGGCATATCCTCCACGGCCATTTTCAGATAATGAAGGGCCTTGGAATAATTTCCCATCTTGAAATATACCCAACCGACCGTGTCCTGAATATGGCCTACATTATTCAACTCCAGGGCTTTCCGGGCCATCTTCAGGGCCTCGTCAAGCTTGACACCGCTCTCGGCAAGGGAATAGGCAATATAGTTGAGAGCGTCGGAATGCTCGGGGTCTATTTCCAGGATTTCCTTCATAACGGCCATGGCCTCGTCCCGCCGCCCCTGCTTCTCCAAAGTCATGCCTTTCTGATAGAGAAGATCAAGGTCACCGGGGAATTTTTCCAGCCCCGTCTCCAAAGCCTTGAAAGCCTCATTTTCGTTCCCGGCAGCTTCGTAAAGTATGGCCAAAAGGCGATAAACCCCGGGGCTGGCCGTCTCCTCATCCAGATGACTTTTAAGGAACTCGATTCCTTCGTTGCCCCGTTGAAGACTATGATAGAGATAACCGATATGAGCCAGGACCTCGGAATAACTCTTCCCCGAAGGTTTGATATCGAGAAAAACCTTCAGGGCTTCCTCGGTTTTTTCCTGTTTTTCAAGGGCAATGCCAAGGTAGTAGCGCACCTGGTCAAGCTCTGGCCGGCTGCCCAGGGCCTCTTTCAGGGATTTTTCCGCCGCTTGCCAATTCTGCTTTTCCAGGTAAATCAAACCGGACTTCTGGAGCGCCTCGGTATTTCCGGGATCATAGCCAAGAATCGCCTGATACTCGGCCAGAGCTTCATCCAGGCGATTTTCCTGAATAAGGAGGCGGGCGATGCGGAACCGGATATTTAGTTTATCCGGTGCCAGTTCCAATCCCTGCCGGTACAGCTCCAAAGCGTCCTGAGGCTGCTCCAGCTTTTCATAAACCTCTCCGAGTTCGAGAAAAGCGGGCACAAAATCTGCCTGACGGAGTAAAATTTCCCGGTAATGGTTTTCCGCAAGGGTAAACATGCCGACCTGGCGATAAAGCCGGCCCAGGGCCAGCATGGCAGTCAGAGAATTAGGATTTTTTGCTCGCAGCTCTTTAAAGGTTTTGGTTGCCTGGGATAATTCACCCGACTGGACAAAGGCGACGCCCAGCTTTAAATAGCCCTCCTCCTCGTCGGGTTCAGCTTCCACCACCTTTTTCAAATGGAAGATTGCTTTGTCAGGCTTTTTGGTCGACAGAAATATCTCCCCCAACAGCTTATGCGCATCCACCAAAGTCGGATCGCCGTCCAGAGCGCTTTTGGCTGCCACAACCGCTTTGTCAAACTCTCCTTTCTGGGTATGAATAACCGCCAGGAAAAAGTTGATATAGGCAGAACCGGGGTCCAGTTCGAGAGCTTTTTGCAAAAATTCCGCAGACTCATCGAGGTTCCCCTCCTCAAACTTCAGGGAGCCTTGCATAAAAAGGAAATAAGCTTCCGCCTGTTCGGATTTGGAAACAACCAAGTCCCCGGAAGTTTCCAAAGGACGGGGTTCTCCCGTCATCCTCGTCCATGAGCAGGCGGCCAAGCCACACATCAGGAGAAGGGAACACATTGTCATTTTGCAAAAACTCATAAAGATTTCCCGTCGCAAAGCCAAGAGCACGGTTGAAAAACAGCCAACCGGAAGGGAGGAAAAAGGGAGCTCCGACAATAAAAAGGAATGCTTTATGAAAGCTATCACACCCCCCTGCCAAGGTCAAATTCAAACCCTCAGGCCGCCTTTACACCCCCCTTTTTTATGTTAAAGTTTGTTATATTATTCCTTCCCGCAAGGAAAGAGAATGGATGAAAACGCTGTCCATCAACTGCTCCTCAGTCCCGATGCCTACCCTGAAAAAAGCGGCCCGATCTCTTTTGACGAGACTCACATTTCCTATCTTTACTTCACGGATTCCCATGTCTATAAAATCAAAAAGCCTTTGAATCTCGGCTTTCTGGATTTTTCGACCCTCGAAAAACGCCTGTTCTTCTGCCAGGAGGAAGTCCGCCTCAACCGGCGCTTCTGTCCCGACACCTATCTGGATGTAGTCCCGATAAAGGCCATTAAAAAAGGCTTGCGCCTTGGCGGCCCCGAGGGTGAAATCGTGGAATACGCGGTGCGCATGAAAAGACTGCCGAAAGAACGCATGCTGGACGTCCTTTTGGAGCGGGACGACCCCTCACTGCCAAAAGAAATGGAAAAGCTGGCTTCTTTTCTGGCCGAGGTCCATCGCCAAGCCCCCCTGGCCTCTGAAGTGGCGCCCTCGCTGTGTGACTGGGATGACATCGGAAACAATTGGAACGAAAACTTCAGCCAGACCGAACCTTTTGCAGAAAAGACAATTCCCGCCGATGGTCTGGAAGCCTGCCGGCATAGACTCGAAGCCTTGATGAGGGAGGACCACGACCTTTTTATGCGCCGGGAGCGTGAAGGTTTCGTTCGGGAAGTCCACGGCGATCTGCATGCGGAACATATCTGCCTTACCCGGCCGGTCAGAATTTACGACTGCATCGAGTTCAATCAGCGCTTCCGTATTTCCGATATCCTCTCCGATCTCGCCTTCTTGCTGATGGACCTTGAATTTCGCGGCCGCAGGGACCTTGCAGGACAGCTCCTCGATGCCTATCTGGCTCATTCGGAACCCCAAGAGGGGTACGAAACCCTGCTCCGCTTCTACAAAATTTATCGCGCCTGGGTGCGCGGCAAGGTGGACGCCATCGCCATGCACCAGCACCCGCCAGGAGAAGAGGCTTTTCGCACAGCGCGAGAGCTGGCCTGCCGCTATTTCAATCTGGCCATGGGCTACCTTTCCCCGCCTTTTTTGCTCATAACCTGCGGGCTCATGGGAACCGGAAAATCCGTCTTCAGCCGGAGATTGGCACAGGCGAGCGGGGCAACACTGCTTCAATCCGACGCCATTCGTAAACAGCTCGCGGGAATTGCTCCAGGTGCCCGGGCCGAAGTGGCCTTCGAAACCGGCATTTACCGACCCACGGCAACCGAAACCGTTTATCATGAACTCCACCTCCGCGCCGCCCATGAACTGCGAAAAGGGAATTCCGTCATTGTCGATGCCTCTTTCGCTCGGGAAAAACATCGCCGGACCATGGAGATGCTCGCCAAAAGCCACGGCGTGGGCTTTTTTCTCGCCCACCTGGTTTGTCAAGAAGCGACCCACCGTGAGCGCCTGACACAAAGAGAATTGAAGGGCGGGGATATTTCCGACGGACGCCTGGCGCTTTTGGAGAAACAAACGGCAAAATTCGAAAATATCGAGGAAACGCCGCACTCCATTAACATCGACACAACCCGGGAAGTTGAATATAATATCGGCCTTGCCCTGAGCCGGATATTAAAAGGAGTTGAAACACAGGCATGAAGCATACGCCTTCACAAAAACCTAACGGCATCTGGATTCTCTACGTCAGCGCCGGGATCATTTTCCTCAATTTTCCTTTTATTCAGGTTTTCAACAGGCAGGGGTCTCTCCTCGGCGTGCCGACTCTGGTTGTCTATATTTTTCTGGCCTGGTCGTTTCTGCTCCTTGGCTTGATAATCTTCTCACGCATTCTCTGCTGGAAATCGGCTCAGGATGAAAGAGAGCGGACGCAGAGGAAGGATCAGCAATGATCCCGTTTGCCATTGTCGCCGGAGTATCCCTTCTTTATTTCGGGCTTTTGTTTGCCGTCGCTTTTTACGCCGATAAAATGCGCAGGGCGGGCAAAAGCCTGACCTCCAATGCTTATATTTACAGCCTTTCGATTACCATTTTTCTGAGTTCCCTGACTTTTTACGGCAGTGTGGGACATGTTGCTACCAATGGCCTCGACTTTCTGGCTTTGCTTCTCGGGCCGACCCTGATGGCCTTTTCCTGGTGCTTTCTGCTGCGCAAAATTGTTCACATCTGCAAAGAACAGCACATTGTCAGTCTCGCGGACTTCATTTCCAGCCGCTATGGAAAGTCCGCCACCCTGGGGGCCGTGACGACGATTTTCATCATCGTCAGCATCCTCCCATATATCGCCATTCAACTCAGGGCCATCGCTCAGACCTTCAACCTGCTGTCAATTCCGCCGGCTGTCAGTCCGCAGGATCTCATCGACCTTTTTCATACCTTCGACCTGCTCTCTCTGCCTCAGGGTAAGATTCCTCACCAAATCGTTGAGGTCACGCCGACACTCCCTTCGTATATCGACACTCCTCTAATTGTCGCCATCCTGCTGGGTATCTTCTGTGTTCTTTTCGGCGCCCGCCATCTCGATGCCTCGGAGCGCCACGATGGACTGATCGCGGTTGTCGCCCTCCAGTCCCTTGTCAAATTATTCGCTTTTCTGGCCATCGGCCTGGTTGTGACTTTCGGTCTGTTCAACGGGTTCGGCGATATCTTCAGCCGGTTTTTTCATCAGTTTCCAAACCGAAGCGAGCTCTTTTCCCTCAGCACCGAAAGCGTCCCCTATTCTCTCTGGTTCAGCTCCATTTTTATCTCCATGGCAGCCATCATGTTCCTGCCGAGCCAGTTCCATGTCATGGTGGTTGAGAATTGCAACGAAGACCATATCCGGACGGCCATGTGGTTTTTCCCGCTTTACACCTTCGTGTTCAGCATCTTTATCATCCCTCTTGCCCTGTGTGGCCTTCTGTTTTATGGCGGCGATGTCACCCTGGGAGACAGTTTTGTTCTCAAAATCCCCATGGACCTGGGGTCTCCCTGGCTGGCCCTGGCCGTTTTCCTGGGCGGGGTGTCAGCCTCTGCAGGCATGGTCATGGTCAGCTCGGTAACCCTCTCCACCATGATCCTCAACCACCTGATTATGCCGGTGGTGCTCCGATTCAAAAAGGTATCCTCTCTGTCAGGATTTTTGATCAACACCAAGAGAACCGGAATTTTCGTCGTTATTCTCGGGGGTTACCTCTACTACCACTTCATCGGTGAATCCTTTTCCCTGGTCAGTATCGGTCTGATTTCGTTCGTTGCCGTCTGCCAGCTGGTTCCTACCCTCCTGGGCGGCCTGTTATGGGAAAGGGCATCCCGCAACGGCGCCATGGCCGGACTGGTTTTGGGTTTTTCCATCTGGGCCTATACCCTGCTGTTGCCCTCTCTTATCTCATCCGGATGGCTCGAAAGCCGGATCCTGGAGACCGGCCCCTGGGGCCTGCAGTTCCTGAACCCGCAAAGTCTGTTCGGCCTTCAAGACCTCGACAGATATTCTCACACTCTTTTCTGGAGCCTCCTTTTTAATGTAGGAGCTTTCATTCTCGTCTCCCTGGCCAGCAAGCTCGACCAGAGGGAAAAAGACCAGAGCCGCAAATTCATCCTCAATTCCGAGGCTATTGCTTTTGACGATCAACGCAAAATTCTCAGCAAGGCTCCGACAATTGTCGAATTTGTCGAACTGATGACCAAATTCATAGGCGAAGAGAGGGCTAACGCCGCCATTTCAGAGTTCCTCAAGGATCGCATGATTGATCATCGGGGGAGCTTGGCGGACCATGAAATCCCTACCCTTAAAAGATTCACGGAGAAAACCCTGGCCGGTTCCGTGGGCGCCGCTCCGGCCCGCATCATTATCGAGAATTATCTCGCCACCCGGGGCAGCAAAATGGAGGACGTCTTCGATATCTTCGGCAACGTCACGCTCAGCCGCACTGAAAGCCGGGAACAACTCAGCGTCCTTTACGAGGCAGCCAGGGTTGTGGCAAGCGGGAGAAACCTCCAGAAGATTTTTGACGATATCCTGAAACTCCTGATCCAGCAGTTCATGCTCGATTTCTGCATCATCCGAATTTTTGATCCACAAAAGGCCTCCCTCACAGTTCACAGCCAGATCGGCATGAGCATGGAGCATCTGTTGACCTCGGAGCGCGACCTGAACCACCGCACCTATGTTACTGAAGCTTTTCAGGACAACACGGTCATCGTCATTAACGACACCGATATCATCCGCAATTCGGACTCCGTCAAAATTGTCAAGCAGGAAGGGATCAAATCCTTCGCTCACACCCCTATTGTCATTGAAGGCCGGCCCATCGGGGTCCTGTCGGCCTTTTCAAGATCCATCAAAGGCATATTCACGGAAGAATTTATGGAGTTTTTCAAAAGTCTGGCCGGCCAGGTCGGGGTTGCCTGGCGCAATGCCAACCAGACGGAAAAACTCATCGAGGCCCGCCGTCATGAGAAAGAGCTGGAAATCGCCAAAACCATCCAGCTCAGCCTGCTCCCCTCCAAGCTGCCTCACATCCCCAGTTTGTCCCTGGCCGGGGCGTGCGAACCGGCACAACTGGTGGGCGGCGATTATTACGATTTTCTTTTCAAGCAGGGGGAGTACCTGGATATCCTCATTGCCGATGTATCGGGCCATAATGTGGGAGCCGCCCTGCTCATGGCCCAGGCCCGGACCTTCATCCATGCCTGGGCGAACAAGAACCTGCGTCCCTCTGAAATCATGTGTTCCCTTAACGAGTTTTTTTATCAGGACCTGACCAAGGCGGAACTCTTCATCACCATGTTTTACATCCACTACCATGTGGAGACGCGACGCTTCTCCTACGCCAGCGCCGGACATAACCCTCCCTTCCTGTACCGCGGCAGGAATGCCGTTTGTGAACGCCTTGACGCCGAAGGCCTTATTCTTGGGGTCCGTAAGGAAGTTGAATTCGAGGAAAAAGAGGATGTCCTTGGTCCTGAAGATACGTTACTGCTCTATACCGACGGCATCACCGAAGCGCAAAGCATCCAGGCCGACTTTTTCGGCGATCACCGCCTCAAGGAGTTCCTGTTGAGCAGTCATCAATCTGAACCGGCGGAAATCATCCAGCATCTGCTCAAGGAGGTCAAACAGTTCACCGGAAAAGAAAATTTTGAGGACGATGTATCCCTGGTGGTTATGAAGCCTAAGGTCTTGTGAAAATCAAAGAATATGGCTCCAGAAAAACAAAAAATGTGTTATTTTTAAAGAAAACTTCAACCCGGGCTTTCATCGGAAATCCATTTTCTCGGAGGGATAAATTCAATGAATTGCGATGTTTCTGAAAAAGGCGCTGCCGTCCTTATCGAAGTCAAAGAGGAGCGCCTCGATGCTCACAACAGCAGCGAATTCAAATCTCAGATGTTGAGCCTGTTTGAGGATGGGAAAAACAATCTGGTAATCGATTTGAAGGGGGTGCGTTTTGTGGATTCCTCCGGCCTAGGCGCTCTCGTCTCCGGCTTCAAAAATGCCACGGCCAGAAACGGCAACCTCAAGCTCTGTGGTCTCCAGCCTCAGGTAAAATCCATGTTCGAACTGACCCGGTTGCACCGGGTGTTCGAAATCTTCCCAGGTGCGGAAGAAGCCCTTGCCAGTTTCTGACCCCATCCTCCCGGAGGGAGAATGCAGGAAAAGGTTGAAATCGACATCCGCGTGCCCAACAAAACGCGCTATCTCAGGCTGATCGGCCGGATCGGCGAAAATATGGCCAAGGCTCTTGAAAAGTACGGTGGGGACCGCGAAGAGCTGGCATATCACATCAATCTGGTTCTCACCGAATCGATTGCCAATGCCATGCTTCACGGCAATAAGGAAGACCCTGAAAAGGAGGTGCACATCAGCATCAGCCTCCACTGCGGAAGCCTCAATATCAAGGTTTTCGACCAGGGGGCGGGGTTTGATATGGACTCTCTGACGGGCCCCCGCCTCGACGATCTCGACGAACACGGAAGGGGGATTTTTATTATCCGTTCTCTGATGGACAAGGTTTGTTACCGCAGGCTCGAAGACGGCAATGTCCTGGAAATGGTCAAATTCCTGCCCGAAGAAGCCCTTAACAACGGTACCATTTCGGAATGATCCTCCACCGCCAGATCTCCCCGCACCTCCCCTTTATAGGCAGCAAAAAGAATTCCGGCCCGGCTTGCCGCCTGCCTGTCAAGTTCGGAATCGCCAATATACAATAAATGGTCCTTGCCGATCTTCATCCGCTCTGCAGCCAGAAGAAGCATTTCGGGATCCGGTTTGGGATGCTGGACGTCCTGGCAGGTCACCACGACCTTGAAATATTGGGCCAGATCGAAGTAGCGAAGGATGTCAAAGGTGCTTTTGCCCCGGTTGGTGGCAACCCCCAACACCATCTTTTCCGCCAAAGTTTCCAATGAGGAAATCAGATTGGGCTCCATGTCCATGAAAGGCATAAACTGTTGGTAGCCGAGGCGGGCGGCAAAACCGAGGGCCGGCTGCACCTGCTCCGGGCCGAGCAGAACCTCGAAAACCCGGGCGCTGTTGGCGGTATGACACAGAAAAACTTTTTCCTCGTCGTCCGGTTCAACGGGAGGGGCCCCGAACTCTTTAAGAATCACGTTGTAATAGGCAAGGTTGGCCCGTTTGCTGGCAAACAGCACACCGTCGAAATCGTAGATGATGCCCTGAATATCTTTCATTCATTCCGCCTTTTTCCAGCGATAAAAAACCATCCACCGATGCCGAAAAGAATCATGGGGATGGACAACAGCTGTCCCATGGTTAAAAAGGACCAAAGAAACCCGAGCTGGGCATCCGGCTCCCTGGCAAACTCGACCAGAAATCGGAAACAGCCGTAAAAAATGAAAAAAGAGAAGAAAGGGATACCAAAAGCCACTTTCCGGTGGTGCAACCACATGAGAATAATGAAAAGGACAACCCCCTCCAGTACAGCCTCATATAACTGGCTGGGATGACGGGGCAGCGGGCCGGCGCCGGGGAAAACCATGCCCCAGGGCAAATCCGTAGTCCGTCCCCAGAGTTCGGCATTGATAAAATTGCCGATTCTTCCGAAACCCAGGCCCAGGCTGGCTGCAGTTACCAGAATATCGCCGGTCAACAGTACCGGTAAACCCTTCTTCCGGCAAAAAAGCCATGTCGCGATTATAACCCCGAGAAGGCCGCCGTGAAAACTCATGCCCCCTTCCCAGACAGCCGGAATACTCAAGGGATGACGGAAATAAAAACCGGGATTGTAAAACAGAACATAGCCCAGCCTCCCCCCGAGTATCACTCCCAGCATGACATAAAAAAACAGGTCGGATACCGTGTCTTTGGAAGCGGCGAGACCGCGAAGCTTGCCAAGATACCTGATAATCCCGAAACCAATGGCAAAGGCGAGAAGATACATCATGCCGTACCAGCGAACGGACAGAGGTCCGACACTGAAAATTTCCGGATCAATTTGAGGATAAGACAGCATAAAAAACCTTTTTAAAAAGGCCCCCCCTTGAAGTTTGCCGTCCGCTGAACCATCAAGCCTTATGCATCTTCAGCCAACCTGCGAATAATGTTTTGCATATCCTCGGGCAGAGAAGCTTCAAGATGAAGCATCTCGCCCTTCACAGGGTGACATAAATCAAGACGGAACGCGTGCAGCATGGTCCGTGGGCAAAAAAAATCGCGCCCAACCTCTCTTCTGCCATACTTGTCATCCCCGAGCAAGGGGTGCCCGGCCTCGGAGAAATGAACCCGAATCTGGTGGGAGCGGCCGGTCGGAATCTCGACCTCTACCAGGGAAGCTTCAGGGAACTCCTCCAGAACCCGGTACAGGGTCACGGCCTCGCGCCCTCCGCGAGCAACTGATTTCATGCGGTTAGAGGCATGGCTGCGCGCCAGGAGCGACCGGAACTCCCCCCCCCGGCAGGGCAGATGTCCCGTCACCAGGGCCCGGTATAGCTTTTTTACTTTGCGCTCCCGAAAAAGAGCTGTCAACGGTTTGTGTGCTTTCCTGTGGGTTGAAAAAACCAGGACGCCCGAAGTCTCGCGGTCCAGCCTCTGAACCATTCCGAGTTCCGGCCTGTCCAGGGGACGAAACGGGTTTTTGAGAAAACGCTGCAAAGCCTCGTAAAGCGATCCCTTGTAGCGGGCGGGAGTCGGATTGGTTTCAATACCCGGCGGTTTGTCAATAGCTATCAGATATTCATCCCGGAACAGGACCTGCTTCTCCTCGACGGAAAAGGGTTCAAGCGAAAAACCGTCGAGAAACAGCTCTATCTTCTCTCCGGCGCGAACCGGATGGGAACAGCGCCGGACCCGCTTGCCGCCGACATGCACCCCGCCAAGGTCCACCACTTTTCTGACCAGACTCCTGGAAAACCTATCATCGGCGAAAGGAATGAAAATATCGAGCCGGGTCCCATCGTCTTTCTCGCCGGCTTCAAAACGAAAAACCCCTTTTTGCAGATTCATCGATAATGAGGTCCAAAAAAATAAAAGATAGGAGATGAAAGCCAAAACCAGCAGCAGGATACGGCCGTCTCCCGGATGAATTTTAAAAGGTAAGCAAAAAACACAAAGAGGTCAACCTGAAACAGGCTGACCCCTTAATCACGATTCGGCCCCATTCAAACGCAGGGAATTTTTCAATGGCTTAAAAACTCCGCCTCCCTGGGATGGCTTTTTTCGGAGAGCTTTTGAAGATACTGGCGTATGGCATCCATCTCCTCAAGTTTCAGATCCACGAACTGGATCCCCATTCCCGAGGGTAAATTCTCGATCTGTTTCTTTCCCGGGATGTTTCTCCATGCCACCTTGCCCTGACAACGAATCTTTTTTTTCTGCCTCGGCAGATCGAACTCCATGAGCAAGGGCGTATTCTCGGGCAGGAGGTCCTCTGATTCCAGAAAAACGCCGCCGGTACTCATATTGACCGTAAAGTTGGCCAGAAGTTTTTCCCCCTCGGATTCATAAAAAACCTTTATCCGCGTCCCGATCCTCGGCGCAAGGCGGTTGTTTCCTTTCAAAAAGGTATTCGCCGCGGCCAGAAACTGTTCCCGTTTGAGGGGCTTGAAAAGAATATCGTCACAACCATTCCGGTAGCACCTCTCCAGCTCCTCCTCGTCAGGATGAGTCACCATGATGACAGGTATTTCGGATAATTCAGGGTGACTCTTTATTTTATTGCATGCTTCGTCACCATTCATTTCAGGCATATAAAGATCCATGAATATGATGTCAGGCTTTTCCGCCAAAGCTATTTCATAAGCCTCAACCCCGTTTCGAGCCATAAAAATATCGAACCGCTCCAGATGGAAAAAGGATTTTTCCAATTCCAAAAAAAGTTCAACATCATCTGCAAGAAGAACTTTTTCCCTTTTCACTTGTATCTCCTTTGGTGCATGAATATTCAATTTCAATGTGCAGAATTCTTCCCAAACGGGATATCCAGCCTGAGGCTGAATCAGTGAAGGAAAACTTTTTTCACAAACTCCAGATCCCCTAGGGCATCAACTGGAAAAAGCTTAATTCTGGCCGTGGGCCGAACCGTAAAATAATAAACATCTTCCATTCTGACCCGGTCCTTCTCCAAGTTGAAATCAATTACTTCAAGGGCGTTCTTTGAAAAGAACTGCATCAACCTTTCATAATTACCGAGGTCAGACGAACAGCGAACCGTTAAAATCCGGGAGGTTTTTTTTCGAATCCGGCTGTCTATCTTTTTCAAAAGCAACAGAGCCACCAGTGACAATACGGCGGTAGCCGACGCAGCAAAATAAAGCCCTGTACCCACGGACATCCCTAAGCCTGCGGCCACCCAGAGCCCGGCAGCGGTAGTCAAGCCACGGACACTGGCCCCCTCTTTTATGATAGCTCCGGCCCCCAAAAAACCGATCCCCGTTACAATTTGGGCAGCTACCCGGGAGGGGTCAAGCCGCAGAACACCGGTGGAAATTTCCGCACCATATTTCAAGGCGAAATTTTCCGAAATGACCATCATCAGGCAGGCGCCGACCGAAACCAGCAAATGAGTACGGAAACCGGCTTCCCGGCCGTGATATTCCCGCTCAAAACCGATTATACCGCCCAGGATTCCGGCAAAAACCAGCCGGAAAACCAAAATCAGATCGTAATTGAGTGCCAATTCGCTCATGCCTGCAAACCGGTTTCATAAAAAAAGGAGAAACCTGAACCAGGAGAAAATGAGCCCGGCGGCGAATGCTTCTGATTTCCGCCTGTATGAGCCCTTTTCTGTCACTATACCAGAAGAAAAACCTCGCGCATGTCCCGCGAAATCCCTGCTCCGAGCTCTGTTTTGGATATTAAAGACCCGAGTTTCATATAACAGACGAGATTTTTGCAATCCTTCAGCCAAATAAACTCCCCCCAGGGAAAAAAGACTAATTCTTTAGAAAAATTCTTTGCCAGGAAAGATCGCTATGGATGAATGAAAATTTGCTCTCGGACCTGAACAAACCCCACAGCAACTTGGGTGGCTCACTAAAGAAACCACCCAGGCTTCGATATGCAATCCGGCTATTAAAAAAAGAAAGAGCGGCCGGGCCGCTCTTTCTTTTTTGGATATTAACGTAATCTGGTGCTATTCCTCTTTTTTGAACTGCTCGAGAAGTTTTTCGGTCATGGCTCCGGGGACCTCTTCATAATGGGAGAACTCCATGGTGAAGAGACCACGGTCGGAGGTCATAGCGCCAAGCTCTGAGGAGTATTTAAGGACTTCGGACATCGGCACATTGACGCTGATGACCTGATTGCTTCCCCGCGCTTCGAAACCAAGTACGCGGCCCCGGCGGGAGTTGATGTCGCCGATGACATCCCCCATGCACTCATCGGGAACGGTAATTTCCATCGTTACAATGGGCTCAAGGAGAACCGGATTGGCCTGTTCCATGGCCTTTTTGATACCCATGGAGCCGGCGATTTTAAAGGCCATTTCCGAAGAGTCGACAGCATGGTATGAACCGTCGAAAAGGGTGACTTTGAAATCGACCACCGGGAAACCGCCCAGGATACCCTTCACGCAAGCCTCCTGGATGCCTTTGTCGACAGCCGGGATGTACTGACGCGGAATGACCCCGCCGACGATTTTATCGACAAACTCATAACCGCCGCCGCGGGGCATCGGCTCCACCTCAATCCAGGCATCCGCATACTGACCTCGTCCACCGGATTGCTTCTTGTACTTGCTCTGCAACTTGGCCTTACCTTTGATGGTTTCCCGATAGGGGACTTTCGGCTCTTTCAGGACAACGCCGACCCCATATTTACGCTTCAGCTTTTCCACCGCCACTTCGAGATGAAGTTGCCCCATTCCCGAAAGAATAAGCTCATGGGTTTCTTCGTCGCGCAGGACCTGAAGAGTAGTATCCTCTTCGACCAGGCGCTGAAGGGCGCTATGGATCTTATCCTGATCCCCTTTGCTTGCAGCCTCCAAAGCAAAAGAGATAACCGGATTCATAGGGGCGGGTGCCTCATAAACTATGGGTTTCGCCGCATCGCACAGGGTGTCGCCGGTGCTGGTGACCTTCAGCTTGGCCACGGCAACGATATCTCCCGCCAGAGCTTCCTCCACAGGCTTCTGCTTTTTCCCTTCCAGCTGGAAAAGCTGGCCGATTCTTTCCGCCGCATCCTTGCCTGGATTGAAAACGTTGGAATCACTTTTCAAGGTTCCCGAATAGACCCGGAAGAGGGTCAGTTTACCCGTGAATGGATCGCTGATGGTTTTGAATACGCGGGCCGAGAACGGTCCCTGTTCATCACAGGGACGTTCTTCCGTTTCATCGTTCTTGGGATTTTTCCCTTTCTGAGCGGGCCGGTCCAAGGGGGCGGGAATACAAGAGGGCAGAGTATTGAGCAACTGGTCCAAGCCCTTGTTTTCCAGGGCACTGCCACAGAAAACGGGGGTGATGGTGTTGCTGAAAGTTCCTTTTTTCAAACCTTCCAGAATCTCCTCGTTGGAAAGTTCTTCGGTTTCGAGGTATTTTTCCATCAGAACATCGTCTGCCTCTGATACCGCTTCCATGAGCATGATTCTCATGGTCTGCGCTTCTTCGAGAAGTTCCGCAGGAATATCCTCCTCCTTCGATTTCCCCGAATTGCCGTCCGTGTAGAAATAGGCTTTCATGGTCAGAAGGTTGATAACACCTTTGAACTCCGATTCAGCGCCGATAGGCATGGTAACAACCGCTGCCTGGGTCGAAAGAAGCTCGGCCAGTTCATCCACGACTTTCTGGAAGTTGGCTCCCTCGCGTTCCATCTGGTTGATAAAAGCCACCCGCGGTACCTGGTATTGATCCGCCCATTCCCAAATTTTGACGGCCTGGGCTTTTACGCCGGCAACGGCCGACCCGACCAGGACAGCGCCGTCCATGATACTGACGCAATCCCGGGTATCATGAAGAAAATTAGTGTATCCGGGGGTATCGATAATATTGAAGGTGGTGCCTTTCCAATCGAAATGATGGATACTGGTGCTGATGGTGAGTTTTCTCTTGGATTCTTCAGGCTCGAAATCCATGGTGGAGGTGCCGTCATCCACCCGGCCCAACCGGTCCGTCACACCCGTCATAAAAAGGAACGCCTCAGCAAGGGAGGTTTTGCCACACCCTCCATGACCAACAATTCCCAGATTCCGAAGCTTGTCTCTTGAGCTCTTAGCCATTACTTCTCCTTTCCACGCCTGTGATCTTTATCTGCAGAGGCTGAATTTCCTCTTTTTGCCGTTGGTGCATCATACAATCCGTGTCATCCGACAATTGCGCTATTAAAGCAAAAATTAGATTGTTTGAATAGCATTAATCCGTGGTTGCCGTTTTATTCCTGGAATAAATGATTTTCAGCCCTTTCAGGGCCAGGAACGGGTCGATTTCATCAATCATGCGCGAGGCCGGAGCAATAATCTCGCATAAGCCACCCGTTGCCACCACAAAAGGCGAATTTTCGGCCTCTTCCTTCATTCTCCCCACGATGCCGTCCACAAGTCCGACATAACCGAAGAAAAGACCGGCCTGAATGCTGTTGACGGTGTTTTTGGCAATGATCTGCGGCGGCCGGACCAGTTCGACGCGCGGCAGCTTGCTAGCCGCCTCGAAAAGAGCATCCGAAGAGATATTCAGTCCCGGAGCGATGGCTCCTCCCTGGTACTCTCCCTTGGCGGTAACATAATCAAAGGTGGTGGCGGTACCGAAATCGACAACAATGACGTTGCGGCGATACGCTTCGAAGGCGGCCACGGCATTGACGATGCGGTCTGCACCGACTTCGCGGGGATTCTCATAAAGGATAGGCATGCCGGTTTTTATGCCCGGCCCGACGATGTAGGGTTTTAAACGAAAATACCTTTCGCACAGTTCCGAGAGCGTGTTGAGCATGGGCGGAACAACACAGGAAACAATGATATCGCGAATATCTGAAAAATTGATCCCCTGGAAACCGAACAACTGCCGGACAAGAATGGCATACTCGTCATCGGTTCTGACCTTATCCGTGCTGATGCGCCAGCTCTCGAAGAGCTTTTCCCCCTTGAATACCCCCAGGACAATATTGGTGTTACCGACATCAAAAACCAGCAGCATGGCTCTTTTCTCTGATTAATTTGTTAAATTGCGGCTCAACATAATTGATTTGTGGCGCCCCTGGAGAGCCCGTCAACCGACAAGGTTAACCGCTACGTCAAATTAGATATCTTATCATGGATAGAGCGAATATCAGCGGAAAACACCTTTTCCACCCGCCCGTCCGGATCACGCAGCAGCAAGGCCCCTTCCCCATTGATGCCCAGCACCTCTCCGCTCAACTTTTGCCCTTCCGTCTCAAGGTCGACCCGGCATCCGACCATGCCGCAATACGACTCCCATTCCTGCCGCAGCCCGGGGAAACCTTCGGCAAGATAGCGAAGGTAGAATCGGTCCAGTAATTGAAAAAATTGCCTGGCGAAAATCTCGCGCTGGACAGTTTCACCCTTCTCCAGCAAAACGGAGGTGGCCGGAAAATTCTCCCTGGCTGGGAACTGATCAGGGGTCATGTTGAGGTTCACACCGATCCCCAGGACCAGATAGCTGATTTTTTCCATTGAAGCACAAAGTTCGTTCAGAACTCCGCCGATTTTCTTTCCATTCAACAGCAGATCGTTGGGCCATTTGACCTCGGCCTCAACATCAAAACTTTCCCTCAACGCCCTGGCGCCGGCCAGGGAGGTAATAAAGGTCATCTGGGCCGCCTCCCGTGGCAAAATCGGCGGCCGCAAAATCACGGAAGCGTAAAAGTTGACGCCTGGCGGCGAAGCCCAGACCCGCCCCATCCGGCCTTTGCCGCCGGTCTGGCAATCGGCCAGAACGATCGTACCTTCGGGGGCACCCTCTTCCGCCAGCTGGCGGGCCAGCAGATTGGTACTTTCCGTGGCGTCCAGACATTCAAGACGACAACCAACGATACGGGTCTTAAGATCATGGGCGGTAAGGGACAACGTCATGGGTTACTCCCAAAAATGCCAGCGGCCTTTTCCACCCTCACCTTAACCCCGAAAAAAGCAGCGAGATATCCACCGCCCGGCTGGAATGGGTCAGGGCACCGACGGAAATGAAATCGACACCCGCTTCCGCCAGAGGCCGGACCGTTTCCAAAGTGATACCGCCCGACGCCTCCACCAGAGCCCGGCCCTGAATTTCCTTCACCGCATGGCAAACCATCTCCAGGGACATATTGTCGAGAAGAATGATATCCGCTCCGACTTCCAGCGCTTCGCGCACCTCCGCCAGGGTCCGGGTTTCAACTTCAATCTTCAGGGTATGGGGTGCGGCCGCCCTGGCCCCGGTAACCGCGGCACTAATGCCACCCGCCGCAACGATATGATTCTCCTTGATCAGAATGCCGTCGGCCAGATTGAAACGGTGATTGCGTCCCCCACCGACCCGTACCGCGTACTTTTCCAGCACCCGTAAACCAGGGGTGGTTTTCCGCGTATCGACCACTGCTGAGGAGGTCCCCTGCAGGGCTTCTGCAAAGCGTCGGGTCTGGGTCGCAATGCCGCTCAGGCGCTGGAGAAAATTCAAGGCTACCCGTTCCCCTTGGAGCAGGGACCGGGCCGGCCCTTCCAGGCTGGCAAAAACCTCGCCCTTTCTAATCGGATCCCCGTCTTTGGCTTGCGCCAGAAGACACACCTTGGGATCAACCTGATTAAAGGTCTCGCGAACCACCCCGAGACCGGCGAGGATGAAATCCTCTTTGGCCAGGAATTCGGCCGTGCCCGGACGCTCGCCGCTTACCGTAGCCGCGGTGGTGATATCGCCGGGGCCCACGTCCTCTTCCAGAGCCCTTCTGATTATCGCTTTTATATCAAACACTTAAACCTCATCACCAGAGTCCCAAATGAGCTTTTATAGCATACCCGAAAGAGCCCTAGCAACTGAAAAGAGGGTCTTTAAATCAACGATTTCCCTTTACTTAAAACACTTTTATGATAGAAAAAAGGGAATTTACAGAAAAGGGAACCGCCTTGAACCTCGATGGCCTTTCTCCTTCCCCATTTTTCTGGAGGAAGAAACAACGCAAGCCATAAATTATTAACGCTAAAACGTCCGGCGAAGGGTGAAAACATGAACGTTGGGATCGGGAAATGGATGTTGCTGCTGGTAACCGTCTGTTGCCTGACAGGAGGTTGCGTAAGTAAGTCCGTGTATGAGCAGAAAGAGCTGGAGGCCGCCCAGTTGAGTCAGGCGTTTAAAAGCCTGGAAGAGGAAAACCAGGAGCTTCTGGACCAGAAAAAGGGCCTCGTTCTGCAACAGCAGGAGCTGACCATGAATTTTCAGGAACTGTCCGAGCAAAATTCGGAGCTTCGGCGCAACCTTCTGCAAATCAGAAAAGAACTGGAGTATCAAAGACAGGTCCTGACCGAAAAAAATCTGCAGGCGGAAAAGACCATCCAGGATTTTCGCGCTGAAACAGAGCTCCTCGAAGAGCAGATCGAGAAAGAGCGAATCGCCCGGGAAGCCCGCCTCGCGGAAATAAAATCGACCTATGACACTCTGGTGCAAACCATGGAGGAGGAAATTCGCACCGGTGAGGTGAAAATTTCCCAACTGAGAGGGAAATTAACCGTCAATCTGGTTGAAAAAATTCTTTTCGAATCGGGAAGTTCTGAGATCAAGCCCCAGGGCCTTGAAGTCCTGCAGCGGGTCGGGAAGGTTTTAAAGAACGTCAAAGATAAAAATATTCTCGTCGAGGGGCATACGGACAATATCCCCATCAGCTCACGCCTGCGGGAAACCTTTCCCTCCAACTGGGAACTGTCCACCGCGCGCGCCGTCAATGTGGTGCATTTTTTACAGGACCAGGTTGGAATCGGAGGGGAAAAGCTGTCGGCTTGCGGTTATAGCCAGTACCAGCCGGTAGGGGACAACCGAAACGCCCAGGGCCGAGCCCAGAATCGCCGCATCCAGATCGTCCTGGTTCCGACAGACGCCCAGGTCGTCAAACCGCTGCAATAGGGGGACAAATTTAAAGGACTTCCTGCTTTGAGCGAATCAAAAAAAGCTGGACTTCGGTTTTTTGAAACCGCCTAGGCTTTCATGGTTTTTTGCCACAGGCCCGGCAGGTCGATGGATTTGTTGAAATCGACCAGAACCATGCCTTCGGAATCCCTGGAAACCAGAAGATCGAGGCGGGCACCGACTTTCAAAGCCAGAGACTGGGCGATGTCGGCAAACATATCGATATCCTTGCCACCATCATGAAAGAAGCCGATAGGGCTACCCTGACGGTAAAAAATGATGGCCACCTGGTCACCCACATAAATCCTCAGGGCACCACTGATATTCTCTTTTTTGATATGTTCGAGAAGAAACGGAACGTCTACCAGGAGGATTTCCTGGCCCTGATAAATGATGTTGCCGTGCAGGATTTCAAAAAGATTCATCAGTAGACGGGTGGTCACGCTGTAGATATGGAGAAGGCTTCTACCGGCGTGGATGTTTTCAAAAATGCTGGTAAGCGCGCGCAGGGCGATAAGGTTTTCCCTTTCCCCCTGGAAATAGATACCGATCATTTTGCCCCGGTTAAAAAGGATGATGCCCGTGCCTTCGGGGCAGTCGAAGCGAAGATAGCCGGTAAAGTGACCGGTTTGAAGCTTTTGCAGGCAATCGAGGATATCGAAATTCTTTAACCCGATTTTTTCCTTGATGATTTTTCCGCGCGGCAGAATCAACATGACAAAACCTCGTATTCATTTTTCGGCGACAATTGGCCGCGGATAAGGCTTTGCAAATTTCCCGCCACTTTAATCGGCCAGGGCCTGATCCCATTGCCCGTAGAGATCTTCAACCTCGCTGCGCAGGACCTCATACTTTCGAACTGTCTCCCTGCAAGAGTCGATATTTTCGTAAAAGTCCGGTGCGCCCATAAGCTTTTCAAGTTCTGCAATCTCCTCCTCAAGAACCATTATCCGGCTTTCCAACAACCCGACCTCTTTTTCCCGACGACGCTCCTCTTTTTGCCGGGATTTGCGCTTCAGGTGCTCGTTCTTGCGAATTAATTTTTTACCGTCATCTCCTCCCTCAGAAACTTCCCGGCGCTGCTCGACGCGCAGGGCACTGTGGCCGCTGTCGCCATCCAATTCCTTAAATTCAAGAAAATCGCTGTAATTTCCAAGATGCGAAGCAACCTTTCCGTTGCCGATTTCAAGCACCCTGGTGGCCAGATGATCGACGAAATAGCGGTCGTGGGAGACAAAAACCATGGTCCCGTCATATTTCTTCAGGGCCTCGAGAAGCACGTCCTTGGCTTCCAGATCGAGATGGTTGGTCGGCTCGTCGAGCAGCAGCAGGTTGCAGGGGATCAGAAGCAGCTTGGCCAGAGCCAGGCGGTTCCTCTCACCGCCGGAAAGGACCGCCACTTTTTTCTCGACCTCCTCGCTGGAAAAGAGAAAGGCCCCCAGAATGTTGCGCAGCTGAGGAACCATGTCGAAAGGGGCACCGGCGGTGATTTCCTCCAGAACCGCGCGCGACGGGTCGAGCAGCGCGGCCTGATCCTGAGCGAAGTAGCCGAGGCTGAGGTTGTGCCCTTCCCTGCGCTCTCCGGCGAGAGGCGCCTCCCTGCCGGAAATCAACCTCATGAGGGTCGATTTTCCGGCCCCGTTAGCCCCCACCAGGGCGATCCTTTCGCCCCGGAGCACCGTCAGATCGACGTTTTTGAAAACCGTCAAAGACCCGTAGCCATGGCCGATGCCGGTCATTTCCAGGACCGTTCTCCCCGAGCGGGAGGCGGGAGGGAAGCTAAAGGCGACTTTTTTGGGCAGCGGAGGTACCTCTATCCGCTCAATTCTGGCAAGCTGCTTGACACGGCTCTGGACCAGGGAGGCTTTGTTGGCCTGGTAGCGAAAGCGATTGATGAAAGCCTCGATTTTCTGAATCTCTTCATCCTGGCGCTGCCGGGCTTCGCGCAGCTGATCGATCCTTCTCTGCCTCTCAACGAGAAAATGGCTGTAATTGCCGGCATATTCATGAATATCCCCATTCCATATCTCAACGATCTTTTCCACCGTGCTGTCGAGAAAAAAGCGGTCATGAGAAACCAGAACCACGCTGAAAGGGTATTCCCGCAGGTAATTCTCCAGCCATTCGCGGGTCGGAAGATCGAGGTGGTTGGTCGGTTCGTCGAGAAGCAGGAGGTTGGGGCGCCGGAGAAGCAGCTTGGCGAGGGCAATCCGCATCTGCCAGCCGCCGGAAAAGGTTGCGCAGGTTTTTTCCCATTCGCTTTTCGCAAAGCCAAGCCCGTCCAGCACCCGGGCCACATCTGACTCCATCGTGTAGCCGCCGCGCAACCGGAAGGTTTCCTGCAAAAAGGCATAGCGCTCCAGCAGACGGGTCTCCTGAGAGCGGGAAAGTTCCTTTTCCAACACCGCCAGTTCCGATTCCATACAGGAAAGTTCGTCCAGGGCTCCGCGGACCTCCTGGAAAAGGGCCTTTCCGCCAAAGCCCTCCACCGCCTGGGGGAGATAGCCGAAAGTTACCTCCCTGGCGACCTGGATATCACCGCTGTCAGGCGTCACCTCCCCGGCCAGTATCCTGAGAAGGGTGGTCTTCCCGGCACCGTTCGGCCCACACAAGCCAATGCGGCACTTCCTGTTGATTTGCCAGGAGACCTCGGCCAGAATTTTTTTATCGCCAAATCTTTTCGAGATGTTTTTGAGCTGAATCATGGCGCCTTTATATCATATCGACAGCCCCCGCAAAACCGCCAAATAGCGAAATCCACCGGGCCCGAAAGATATTAATATTTTTCTCATGTTTTTTTACAAATCTCTTCTATCAGGATTGCCAACCAGGAAAGTTTCTGCCATAAATTAATAGATATCTTTTTAAATATATTCAAGATTTCTTTACGGCTGTTTTTCGCCCGAAGCTTTTTCGGCGTGAAGCACCTTTTTCATTTTTGCCGGCCCGCCTTCGGGAGAGACTCTCATCCCGGAGGGGGAGCCCCTGGAAAGGACCCATGAGAAAAAAAATCTTTATCAATGCTCTTCACCCGGAAGAAAGCCGGGTTGCCATCGTCGAAGAGGGCCTCCTTTCGGAGTATGAGGTCGAATTCGCCGGTCGGGAACAACAGCGCGGCAATATCTACAAAGGGATCGTCGTCAATACCGAACCCGGCCTGCAGGCCGCCTTCGTCAATTACGGCGAGGAACGCCTCGGTTTCCTCCAGGTCAGCGAAGTCAACCTCGCCCAGATTCACGGACCGAATTTTTCCAAACCGGAGGGATATCCCCGCATCGAACAGGTTCTTAAGCCCCGCCAGGAGATCCTTGTCCAGGTTGTCAAAGATGAAAGGGGCTCCAAGGGGGCGGCCTTGACCACCTACATCTCCCTCCCCGGCCGTTATATGGTTCTCATGCCTTTCAGCGACACGCGGGGGGTCTCGCGCAAGATCGATTCCGAAAGCCAGAGAAAAAAAATAAAGGAGACCATGGCCTCCTTCGAACTTCCTGAACATACGGGCTATATCGTCCGGACCGCGGCCGTGGGCCGGAAAAAGGAGGAACTCCGCAAGGATATCGACTACCTTCTGCGCATCAACGAAAAGGTCCTCGAGCTTTATAAGGAAGCCAAAGCGCCGGCTCTGATCTACCAGGAGTCGAACATGGTGATCCGCTTCCTGCGCGACTATTTCGACACCGACATGGATGCCGTGGTGGTCGATAATCCCAAGGTCTTCCACGAAGCCAAGGAGTTCTTCCAGGATGTCCTGCCCGATTACGCCGGCTTGGTCAGGCTTCACCGTGAACGCCGCCCGATTTTTTCCCGTTTCCAAATCGAGGAACAGATCGCTGCCATCGCCAAAAACAAGGTGAACCTTCCCTCCGGGGGTTCCATCGTCATTGATGCCACCGAGGCCTTGGTGGCTATTGACGTCAATTCCGGCAAGACCATGGGCGAGGGGGATATCGAAAAGACGGCTTTCAAAACCAATATGGAGGCCACCACCGAAATCGCCCGCCAACTGCGCCTGAGGGACTTGGGCGGCCTCATTGTCATCGACCTCATCGACATGCGCGAAAAAAACCACATTCGTGAGGTGGAAAAAAGCCTGAAGGAAGCCCTGAGCAAAGACAAGGCGCGGGTGAATCTCGGCCGCATCAGCAAGTTCGGGCTTCTTGAGATGAGCCGCCAGAGAATCAAAACCACCCTCGGTGAAAAATCGTACCTCCCCTGCCCCTATTGTCAGGGCAGCGGTCAGCTGAAAAGGGTGGAAGCCCTGGCCATTGCCTTCCTGCGAAAGCTCGAAGCCGGTCTGGCCCGCGAGGATATCGAAAAGGCCGAAGGAGAAACCGCGTTGGAGACAGCCCTTTATCTGCTCAATGAAAAAAGGGACTTCCTGGCCGAGCTGGAAAAGAAATACAAAACAGTTATTTCCGTCAAAGGCCGGCCGGAACTGAAACCGGATGTCATGGAAATCAATTTCCAGAGAACAGAGAAAGCGGCGTTTCAGAAGCCTGCGGAGGAGGAAAAATCTCTCAGGAAAACTGAAGACACGCCCCTTGCTCCGCCTCAGGCTGCCCCGGAAAAGGCCTCTGAGGTTTCGGAAAAGCCTTCCGCAGCTCCGGACGCAGGCACCCGCAAAAAAACCGGGTCCAGGAGATCGGCCCGAAAAAAGCCGGCGGCCAAAACTCCAGTCCAATCGCCTTCCGCGGAAAAACCATCCCCCGTCCCGGTCGCAACCTCACCGCAACCGGTCGTTGACGCCCAAGCGCTGCCGGAAACCCCTCGGACCGACCCTGCAGGGCAGGAAGACATGAAATCTCCGGAACCAAAAAACGCCGCAAGCGCCCAGGAAAATAAAGCCGGAGGGGGAATTAAACCGGCGGAAACCAATACGGATAAAACCTCGCCGCCGCGCAGGAAAAGCCGTCCCCGTCGGAAACCCGTCAAAAAAACCGAGGAAAAGGATGGCGGCCCGGAAACAAAATCCGTTTCGCCTGAGGGGACAGGGGAAAAGCCTGGAAGCGAAGAAGTGAAAAGTGCAAAACCGGCCGCCAAATCCCGGCCGCGACCCTCACGATCCCGGCAGCCCTCCAGGAATAAGCCGACACCAAAGCAATCGTCTGATGACAAGGAAAAAACACCGGAAAAAGGGCCTTCTCCCAAACCCGTAGCGCCTGAAGAAGGGAAACCCCAAAGCGGCGAACCCGCCGGCACCGGGGAGGACTGAAAATTGATTGCCGGGAGGAAAAACTTTTTAAAACGCCGGGACGGGAGAAACACCCTGGAAGAGATTCTCAAGCCGATTTTTCTTTGAAGAATACGACGATGGCCCCTTCACCCCCGAGTTTGCGGGGCGCCCTCTCCCATCCGGAGATCCAGGACCGGCCCTCCCGGGTCAGGAATTCCTCCACCACCTGGCGAAGAACCGCCTCGCCTTCCGAACCCTGACCACGGCCGGTAATGATCAGGCCGGTCTTCAACCCTTCATAAGCAGAATTTTCCAGGAAAAACCGCACCCTGAGGAGGGCTTCCTTGCGGTTCATGCCGTGCAGGTCGATTTGTCTGTCGGGGACAATTCTTTTCTTGCGAAATTTCCTTGCGGGAGGAGGGCCTGGAGGTTCGTCAAGGACCGAGAAATCCTCTTCCTCGAAAACCTTATCGAAATTTTTCAGCGCAGCAAAAAACAACTCTTCGTCAGGCAGGTCCTTGTCCGCCAGGGGAGCAGGTCCGGCAGTCGGCACGGCTTCCGCAGAGGGAGGATCGGGCTCAGAAGGACAACCGCTATCTTCCTGAGAAAAACCAGGAGTAACCCCGAGGCGCTTCATTTCGTCCGCAAAAGACAGACAACTGTCTTTTGAACCGGGAGCAGAAGCGGGTTCCGGTCGGGAAGGGGAAAGCGGCGCCGACTGCGAAGGGAGGCTTTTTTTGAAGCTCTTGAGATCCTTGAAGCTCTTCTTTTTTCCGCCTTTTTTATCGGTCAAACCGAGGAGTCCCGTAATTTTCCGTGAATGCCGGCAATCAAGAGGCCGCTAACGCCTGACGATCTTGCGGCGCCCCTGGATGGCCTTGGTCTGTTGTTTGATAAGAGTCCCCGGCTTTTCCAGGTGAAACTGGTGCCAGAGTTCCCCATAGACAAGCATTTTCATTTTACGGCCTTCTTTCAAAGCCGCAAGATTGGAGACCAGACGCTCATCCTCACTGGTCTTTTTGATGCCCCGCTCCATCACTTCCACGGCCTTGTCCTTTTCACCGATTTTTTCCAGGCATAAGGCATACAGATTCCAGAGAAGGGGTTCTTTTTTGGTAACACCGACGGCCTTTTCAAAGGTTCTTTTCATCTCCTTCGGCTTGTTCCGTTTCATGTAGCAGATAGCCAGCATTCCCATGGAGGCCCAGTTGCGGGTCAGGCCGTGCTGCAGATAATCAAAAGCCTTGCGAAAATCGCGCTTCAGATAATACACCATGCCGATCTGGGCATTGATCTGGGGTTTGACATAGAGCTGCCACCTGGAATATTTAAGACCGCCTTCCAGGACCTTGATCGATTTATCAATCCGTCCCGCCTGCATGTCCCGCTCGGCAATCTGCATCAGGCCCGTCAACTTTTTCATGAATATGCGGCTCAAAACAAAAAATGCCGCAATATAAACCACCGCCGCGGCGAGAACCGCGAAACCCACCTCGATTCCGGCCCCAAAATAGAGCAAAGCAAAGACCGTCCCAGCCAAACCTAACGATATCAGTAAGTTATACATCAAAGAATCCTTTCAAGGCAGGTTGAATTGGCAAAATTCTAACAACCCCCCCGGCAAATGTCAAAAAATATCGGATGGCGAAAAAATAATGTTTTCCGGGGCGGATTTTTCGGTTTTACCGGGGCATCAATCGAACGCAAAAAAACCTCCCCCTTCAAAGTAAACCAGGGAAGGTTTTTCAAAATAAATCCAACAATCCCAAGGATACTTATTCAACCCTTTTCGTCGGCAGCCACATGTAAAGTCAGTTTGTCACCGGGGCGAAGGACATGCTGATCGGAAAGATTGTTCCAGTCAAGAATCTCCCGCGTGGCAACGTTGAATTGCCGGCCTATTCCCCAAAGGGTGTCGCCGCTGCGCACCTGATAAATGACTTTCTGAAGGGCCCCGCCGGCTTCGGTTTGGGGTACGCTTTTCACTTCGGCAACCCTCGACAAAAGGGGCGATTGAAGGCTTTCGGCGACATGCAAAATCAGCCGGTCACCGGGCCGCAGAATGTGCCCGGAGGGGAAACCGTTCCAGCTTTGAACTTGGCGGGTTGTGACTCCGAATTTGCGGCTTATGTCCCACAGGTTGTCCCCGGGCCGGACCTGATAAACAACTTTTTTATGGGGTTCGCTTGCCACAGCGGTTTCGGAGGAAGCTTTGGCAGCCGAAACCAAGGACAGGTTGTTCCCCTCGGGAAGCTCGTCGACATGCAGAGTCAGCTTATCCCCGGGACGAAGGATTTGACCCTTGGAAAGGTTGTTCCAGGTTTGAATGTCCCGGCTGCCAACCCCGAATTTTCGGCCGATATCCCACAGGCTGTCACCGGCGGCCACCGTATACTCGGTCCGGTAACGCCCCTTGGACGACCGGCCCTTACTGGGGACGGAGCCTTTTTTGGAAACTACCAGCAGTTGCCCCGGACGGATGGTATTGCTCCAGCCGAGAGTGTTCCAGACCCGGAGGTCTTTCTCGGTCACATCGAATTTCCGGGCAATCTCCCACAAGGAGTCGCCCTTGCGGACCATGTAGGTTTTTCGTCTGGAACGTTTGTAATCATCTCCCAGTTCATCCAGGGGCAGGTGGCTGTAGCCTTCCTTCAAAGGCAGAATAAGGCTGTCGCCAATCTGCAAACTGCGCGGATTTTTAATACTGTTCAGCGCAACGATATCCCTCACCTGGATATGGTAGCGTTTGGCCAGGACCCCGAGGGTGTCCCCTGCCTTGATCTCGTGCCGCTTGAATCTGGCCCGCTCATCCGCAGGGAGTTCGGCAAATTTCATTTCAAATTGCTCACGAAGGCCCGACGGAATTTTGACTTGGTAATTTCGCTTCCCCGGAGGGGTGCACCAGCGTTTCAGTTCCGGATTCAGGAGTTTTATCTTTTTGTAGCTGCTGTCGCACAGGCGGGCGATAACCTCCAGGTCCGTCGAGGTGGCAACGTTGACCGTATCAAAAACCAGCGGCGGGTGATAGTCCAAGTCATGAAACCCGTATTTCTCGGGGTCACGGGCAATTTTCAGGGTGGCAAGGAATTTCGGCAGGTAATTCTGGGTCTCTGCTCTGAGGCAATGGCGACGGGAAAGTTCGAAAAAATCTTTCGAACCGGTTTTCCTTATGGCCCGTTGGACCGTTCCCGCTCCGGCATTGTAAGCGGCTACCGCAAGATACCAATCGTCGAACTGGCCATACAGGTTCTTCAGATGGCGGGCCGCGGCCCGGGTCGACTTAACCGGGTCCCTTCTCTCATCCCACCACCAGTCATTATGCAATCCGTAAATCCGCCCCGTTCCTTCAATGAACTGCCAAGGTCCGGCAGCCCTTGCCCAACTGTAGGCATGCTCAATGAAACCGGACTCGATGAGGGCCAGATAAACCAAATCCTCCGGAAGGCCCTCCTCGGAAAATATCTCTTTCATGACAGGGACATAGCGACCGGAGCGCTCCAGACGTTTCTGGAACCCGATAGCGCCGGGACCGCTGAAACTTTGGACAAAATGTTCTACTTTGGGATGGTCCGCAACCGGCAACTCAAACCTGACCCGATGTCCTGGTATCTCCTCGGCCACACCGGCAGGCTTTTCCTCTTCATATTCCTCCTCTTCAAAAGCCGTCAGCTCCTCACCATCGGGATTCTCGGCGGGAAGAACACAACCGGCCACTGCCGGATCGGAACTTTCATCCCCTGCCGGATCGGAAACGCCTTGAGCGGCCTCACCATCCGGCCCGCCCTTGAAGACCGACGGCCAGTTTTGCAGGCGGCCGGATTGGCACGAAGTCAAAATTAAAATCAGCAGGAAGCATAAATATTTTTGCAAAGCCCTGTATCTCCCATCAGGTAACATGTGAAAAGTTATAGGTTTTCATCCAGGTTTTTTTCGCTTTCTCCCGGCCAGAAGCGGGACTCCAGCTGCATCAAAAGCTGGCGGAGCGATTTTCGCTCCCTGGCACAGACAGGAACGGCCCCGAAGCGGCGGCACAAAGAGCCGACCTCCTCAGCCGGAACCCGATCGGTTTTGTTGAAGACCAGAATCCTCGCTTTTTGAGCCAGGCCGAGGTCATGCAAGATTTTTTCCACGGCCTCGATCTGGGCCTCGAAACGCGGGTTGGAAAGATCCACCAGATGGAGCAATAGGTCCGCGTCCTCCAGCTCTTCGAGGGTGGCCTTGAAAGCGCCCAGAAGGCTTTCCGGAAGATCACGAATAAAACCGACCGTATCGGTGATGATGACTTCCCTTTCCCTGGGAAAACGCAGCCGCCTCGTCGCCGTATCGAGGGTGGCGAACAACAGGTCTTCAGTAAAGGTCTCACTGCGGGTGAGAACATTCAAAAGGGTCGACTTCCCGGCGTTGGTATAACCGACAATGGAAATGATGGGGATACCGGCATTGGCCCTCAGACTGCGCCTCTGCACCCGGCTCCGGGAGAGCCCTTCGAGCTGCTTTTCCAGACGGGAGATCCGGTCCCGAATCCGGCGCCGGTCAATTTCCAGCTTGGTCTCTCCGGGGCCACGCCCCCCGATTCCCCCCATCAGCCGGGACATTGCCGTCCCCTTTCCGGTCAGGCGGGGAAGAATGTATTTCAACTGCGCCAGTTCCACCTGCACCTTGCCGTCGAGGGTATGGGCCCTTTTGGCAAAGATATCGAGGATGACCTGGGTGCGGTCGACGACCCTGATTTCGGTCAGAGAGGAAATGGACCGGACCTGGGCGGCCGACAGGTCCTGATCAAAAATCAGCAGGTCGGCTCCTTTTTCAAGAGCTTTGATGACAATCTCCTTGAGTTTCCCTTCCCCCAGCAGGTATTTGGGGTTGGGACGGGAAGTCCTCTGAACCTCCCTGGCGACGATATGGACACCGGCCGTACGCGCCAATTCCTCCAGTTCGGCCAGAGAATCCTCGATTTCATGACGGCTTTTGGAAGACACCGAAATCAGGATCGCCCGTTCTCCGGTCCCGGCAATATCTGTTAGGCCGGCGACTTTGCGGGAAATCTCTTCTTCCAGGGAACGCAGAAAAAGACGGGCATCCAGATCCAGATGGTAAATATCCGGCAGAAAAACGCTTTCCACGCTCTTTTTTTCAGGGTTGGGGGGTAGAATGTAGGCATAATGAACCTCACCGGGCAGTCCGTCCTTGCCGACACAGATAACCATCATCATATCCAGACGCAGCAGGGAAAGGTCGCTGATATCGTCTGTGGAGAGGGTTGAACCGTTGAGGTGGGTGTGGATGCAGCGCAGCCCCTTGAGGCCCCCGCGACCTACGGGATAATGGCTGAGGTCGGGAATCAGGATCTCCCGGTCATCTCCGACAATGACGTGCTTGATCGATCCGTCACGGTTGACAAGAATACCGATCTGGCGACTGATCTCAAAGGAGAGGAGGGTCAAATAGCGTGCCAGTTCCGGAGTGACGACACGGTTGGCCGGTATCCGTCGCCGATAGATTTTCTCCAACGATTTCAGTCGGCTGGCCTTCAGGCCGGAAAGGTTTCCATACAGCAAAATTAAGAACTCCACGCCCTGTTTGGTCAGGGTCTGTAAACCGCCTTGATTGCTCCCTCAAACCGTTTCCACCACCGGCCTTCCGGTTCCGAGGGTATAGCCCAAAGAAGCGGTTTTGTCCACAATCGTGAAACGGGAGATGCGGCTGAAAAAACCGTTCTCCCCCGGAACGGTCTTTGCAAACTTTCAACCCGGACGTTTCATGACAGAGCCGAAAGTCCCAGGCCAGATCTTTAAAAACCGCAGAAAATTAAGATAGCCCGTGGTGACGCGCTAGCCTTTTTTTACCTTGACCTTGATTTTCGGCTTGCCATCTTCGGCAACCACCTCGACCGACAGGTTCACATTGGAGGAACCGAACTTCTGAACAGCTTTTTCCTTCTGTTGAGCCAGAAAAGCCGCCATCTGGGCACGGTCAGGAACCCTGCCACCCGGCTGGCAGGTTTCCATAACACGGACATAGTCCTGGTAAAGGGTATCGACCTGTGCTTCGTTGGCCCCTACGGCGGGCGCTTGGGGCTTCCCTTGGAGAGGGGCCCCACCCGGCTGGCCGCGGGAATATTTTCCCTCTTCGATCATTCGCACGATACGATCCCAATACTGGGCATAAGAATGATATCTGGCCGACAGGTTCTGATATCTGAAATTCAATTCGGTCTGGATAATCTTTCGATTCAGAAACTGCCGAAGCCGCCGCGCCAGCTCCTCTCGCTCCTTGAGCGGCTCCCGCTTCTCGGCTTTGGAAAAATATTTTTCGTAAAGAATCTCAAGCTCCTTGAGCTTGGCTTCCATATCGGCCAAGGCTTTTTTAATAATAATCCGATCAGTCTGGTGGTTCATGAAAAACCTCCCTCTAACCCGGAAAAAACCCAAGGTCCATTGACCTTGACGGTAAAACCGAAAACATGCTATGAAAAATTCGCTGTTACAATAAAAGGGATTGAAATGAAAAACAAAAAATTAGCCGCCGTAATCCTTGCCGCCGGGCGCGGCACCCGCATGAAATCGAGCCGGTCGAAAATCCTCCACCCCCTGGCGGGTGCCCCCATGGGAGCCTACCCCATTAAACTGGCCAAAGAACTTGAGGCCGGCCCCGTGGTCCTGGTCATCGGTCACGACCCGGAAAATGTCCGAAACACTTTTGCAGGGGAAAAGGTCGAGTTTGCCCATCAGGCCGATCAGTTCGGCACCGGTCACGCTCTCCTTTGCGCCGAAGGCCAACTGAGCGGGTTCGCCGGAACCCTGCTTCTTCTCTGTGGCGATGTGCCGCTGCTGGAGGCGAAAACCCTCAAACACCTTTGCGACCACCATTTCGCCGAAAAAGCCGCCATGACTGTGCTGACCGTCAAACTCCCGGACCCCGCAGGCTACGGCCGGATAATCCGCCAGGGCAAGGATGTGGTCCGCATCGTTGAAGACAAGGATGCCTCACCACAGGAAAAAACTATAAACGAGATTAACACGGGAATCTATCTTTTTGAAGCACCGCTGATTTTCGAACTCCTCAATCAACTCGACAACGGCAACTCCCAGGGAGAATACTACCTGACCGACACGATTGCCATGGCCCGGGAAAGAGGCTTAAAAGTATCCGCCCTCACAACCGACAACCCGGAAGAGGTCCAGGGTATCAACGATCGTGTTCATTTGGCCCAGGCCGAAGCCGTTGTGCGGCGCCGCATCAATGAGAAACTGATGCGGGGAGGCGTCACTCTGGTCGATCCGAACACCGCCTATATCGACGGACATGTCACCATCGGAGAAGACACCCTGATATATCCCGGCGTCGTTATCAGCGGTGCCACCAGCATCGGCCGGCAGTGCACAATTGAGGCCGGGACCGTCATTTCAGGTTGCCGGATAAGCGATAACGTGCATATCAAGGCCGGCTCGGTCCTGAGCGATTCCGAGGTCGGCTCAAATTCGCAGGTCGGCCCCATGGCCCATCTCCGGCCCGGAACCATCCTCCGCGGCGACAACAAGATCGGCAATTTTGTCGAAACCAAAAAGGCGGACATCGGCAAACACAGCAAAGCCAGCCACCTGACCTACCTGGGAGATGCTGAAATCGGTGAGGATGTCAACATCGGCTGCGGCACCATCACCTGCAATTACGACGGTGTCAGCAAACATAAAACCATTATCGAGGATCAGGTATTCGTCGGCAGCGACACCCAGTTCGTAGCACCCGTCGTCATCGGCAGAAACAGCCTCATCGGAGCCGGATCAACGATCACCAGGGACGTGCCCCGGGATGCTCTGGCCATCGCCCGCACCGAGCAGAAAAATATCGAGGGCTGGCGCCTGCGGAAAAAGAAGAAATCCGAATGAGCATCCGCCCCGGCTCATCTCCCGGCCATTACCCTTTTGAAAAAAGGTTTTCTTAATATGTGTGGAATCGTTGGTTATACCGGTACCCAGAATGCATCGGACATCATTCTCGACGGGCTCAGACGCCTTGAATATCGCGGCTACGATTCTGCCGGGATTGCCACCATCAATGGCCGGGAAAAAATTGAAATCCGGCGGGCCGAGGGCAAGCTCACCAGGCTGGAAAATATCCTGCGAACCGAACCGGTCGAGGGCTGCTGCGGCATCGGCCATACCCGCTGGGCCACGCATGGACGCCCTTCGGAAACCAATGCGCATCCTCACCGTTCCAACGGCATTGTCGTGGTCCATAACGGCATCATCGAAAATTATCTGGCCCTCAAACTTCGCCTCCAGGAAAAGGGTTATCACTTCTCATCGGAAACCGACACGGAAATCATCGCCCACCTCATCCACTCCCACTATCATCTGACAGCAAATCTCGAAACCGCTGTGAGGCTCGCCCTCCAGGAGGTCCGCGGCTCTTACGCCATCGGCGTCATCTGCGAATACGAGCCGGGTGTCCTGGTTTCCGCACGGCTCGGTTCCCCCCTGGTCGTCGGTCAGGGCGAAGGCGAATATTTCGTTGCCTCGGATATTCCGGCCATCCTGCGCTACACCAAGGAGATGATATTCCTGGAAGACGGCGAAATGGCGGTTTTTTCACCCTCTGCCATGCGCTTTTCGACCCTCGCGGGCGAGCCCCTCGTGAAACAGCCCAAAACCATCACCTGGACCCTGCAGATGGCTGAAAAAGGGGGCTACAAGCACTTCATGCTCAAAGAGATTTTCGAGCAGCCGCGCGCCGTCGCGGATACCCTGGCGGGCCGGATTCATGATACGGGCGGTATCTTTCTCGAAGATCTGGAGCTGCCGGAGGAAACCTTCCAAAAGCTGACCAAGATTTACATCGTCGCCTGCGGAACTTCCTGGCACGCCGGTATGGTAGCCAAATACTTCTTTGAAAAAATCTGCCGCATTCCGGTGGAAATCGACATTGCCAGCGAATTCCGCTATCGCAACCCGATTATCGATAAGGACACCCTGACCCTCCTCATCAGCCAGAGCGGTGAAACGGCCGATACCCTGGCCGGACTCCGGGAGGCCAAGGAACTGGGCGGCAAGGTCCTCTCCATATGCAACGTCGTTGACTCGACCATCCCCCGGGAAAGCGACGGTGTCATCTACACCCACGCGGGCCCGGAAATCGGCGTGGCCTCGACCAAGGCTTTTACCACCCAGTTGATCGCCCTCTACATTCTCGCCCTGCATGCAGCCATCTGCCGCGGCAACCTGGCAGCCGAGGATTGTACCCGCTTCACCAATGAACTGGTGACCCTGCCCCGCAAAATCGAAACAACCCTGGAGTTGGATCAACAGATCCAGGAGATCGCCAAACAGTATAAGGATGCCGTGGACTTTCTTTTCCTTGGCCGCGGCAATCAGTTCCCCATTGCCCTGGAAGGTGCCCTGAAACTCAAGGAGATTTCCTACATTCACGCCGAAGGTTACCCCGCCGGGGAAATGAAGCACGGCCCCATCGCCCTCATCGACGAGCAGATGCCGGTGGTCATGATTGCCACCCGCAACGATATTTTCGAAAAATCCCTCTCCAATATGGAGGAAGTCAAAGCCAGGGGGGGGATGATAATCGCCGTTACCGACAAACCCGATGAGGAACTTTGCAAGCGGGCCGACGCCGTTCTCGTCGTTCCCGAAACCTTCGACGAGTTCATGCCCGTCCTGACGGCCATTCCCCTCCAGTTGCTCGCCTACCACATTGCCGTCCTCAAGGGAACGGACGTCGACCAGCCCCGCAATCTGGCCAAAAGCGTAACTGTCGAATGATTCTTGTTCCGAACCCAGGAGCCTTGAATCGCAAGCCCGTTTCACATTGAAAATCCGGCCATTAATTCGCTGTATGAAGCCATCCGGCATGCCAAATTATGAAGGATGGCTTTTTTGTTGACCGCGAGGGGGAACAATCCAAAACAGGCAGACCGTCTCAGGACGCAATATTATGATGCAATCCCGTTGGACGATATGCAGCTCGACCCAAGGCACCCGATTATAGAGGGCTGCATAGAAACGCCCTGGCCTGCCCGGCGATACGGGGAGGCCTTTCTCATTTGGCAGGGCTGTAAAGAACCCGGCCTTTCTGTCTGCCCCCAACCGATTCAAAAAATTCAAGGCAAGGTTCGGTGGAAAAATACTCCAGCGCTCCTAATTTCCTGAATTTTTTCATGAGGCTTTGCAGGACGGTATGGACCGGCCTGATGAGACGGCTGCCAAATCCGTTGGTCAGGCCTGAACCTTGATACCGCTTAAAGCAAAGGACCTCGATCTTTTTCATAGAACAGGAAATTTATTTTTTTACATTAAAAAAAAATTGACGAATTCCCTCTATTGGAATTAAATAATGCGGCATTTTTACGCGTCACAGTCTGTCCTGGCGGGATGAAAAAGAAGGGGGAAGTCATGCTGAAACAGTCGTACGCCACTTATCGCCACCGCTGGGGCCTTCGGGCCGCGCTGGCCGCCGGGCTGCTGCTGGCGGCAATGGTCTCCGGAGCTTCCGCCGCCGAAATCGTTTCGACCTTCACCTCTCTTTCCGGCGGGCAACAGGTCTATGGCGTCGACGCCACGAGCGAGCCCTCCCCCTTTGTCAACACCGACAACTATTTCGTCACCGCCGCGGGGGACGGCTCGGGAACCCTTACCAATGTGAACTTTGGTACCAGCGGGATTTACTCCGCCGGACCGGCCGTCGTCAACGACGGCGCTGTCGACCTGACCGCCACCGGCGGCACAACCTCCACCAGTTCCGTCTACATTCACTACGCTGATGTTTCGGCCAATGGCATCTACTCCCGCGCTGGTGATGTCTTCAACAGCGGCGCCATCACCGTGAGCGCCAGGGGCGGCACGGCCACCAACACCACCGCCGGCACCAGCGCCTCTGCCAACGCTTCCGCCTTTGGCATCAGGACCATGGCCGCGGTCACCAACAGCGGCGCCATCACCGTCACCGCCAGGGGCGGCACGGCCAACGGCGTCACCGGGAATGCCAGCGCCTGCGGCATCTACCAAGACGAGTCCTCCCCTGGCGTCACCAACAGCGGCGCCATCACGGTCAGCGCCATAGGCGCCACCGCCAACGCTTACGGAATCTACCATGGAAGGCCTATCCCTGCCTCCTCCAACAGCGGTGTGACCAACAGCGGCGCCATCACGGTCCGGGCCAGCGGCGCCGACGCCAACGCCTACGGCATCTACATCATAGACCACATTCTTAACGTTACCGACGTGACCAACAGCGGCATTATCCGCGCCGTGGCCGCCACCAGTGCCTACGAGGTCTACGTGAATTCGGGGCATGTCAGGCTGGTCGATACCTACAACCTCAACCTCGACGGCGACCCGGCCACCGGCTCGATCTACGTTAGGAACGACGCCTTCCTCGACCTCAACGGCGCGGCCCTGACCCTGACCAGCGTCGGCGACGATTTCCGCTGGGATACCGAATACCAGCTCTTCGCCGGTGACGGCCCGGTGAGCGGAGATTTCAGCTCGGTCTCGGCCCTCAACCCCAACGTCGTTGTCACCTATAATGACGGCGCCCTGGCCGATCCTTCGGACGACACCGTCTCCCTGGCCTACCGCCCCATCGGCTCGCCCTTCCTGCAAGGGGCCGAGGCGCTGCGGCACAGCCTCGCCCTGACCGGCAATCTCGTCAACCAGCGCCTGGTCAGCGCTTATCTCCAGCCCCGTCTGGCGACTGTCGGCGCTCCGAGGCCGAGGCTCTACGCCGCCGCCGGGAACACGGCCAGCGACGCCAGTTATGACAGCTCACGGCCCAGCCACAGTTATTTCCTGATCCCCTACTACACCCGCATCGCCGATGACGCTTCGCCCATCGGCTACGACAGCGACGCGGTCGGCTTCGTCACCGGCTATGAACGCCGCGGCGCCCGCCATGTGGCCGGGTGCCACCTCGGCTACGGCCGCAACGACGTCGATTTCAGCGGCACCGGCTTTGCCGACAACGACGAGGACCAGGATCTGCTGAGCGGCGGCATCCACGCCATGGGGAGCCTCGCCGACTGGACCTGGCGCACCCGGGTGACCGGCTTCTACGCCTGGCACGATTATACCGGCCGCACCGGCGTCGGCCTCAATGTCGGCGAGAGCGCCGATTACGACAGCTACGGCGTCGCCGCCAACCTGATGGGGGGCTACCCGGTGCGGCTGGGGAACCATCTGCTGCTGCCGGAGGCGGGGCTCGACTACCTCTGGCTCTATCGGGAGAGCTTCACCACCGACGCCGACAATCCGGGCTGGGATCTCCACAGCTCCGCCCTGGACGAGCACCAAGTCAGCGCCGTGGCTTCCTTGCGCTGGCTGGCCCGGTTCCCGGTCGCCGAATTCATCCTGACCCCGTCGCTGGCCGCCGGGCTGCGCTGTCTGCTGACCGACGACGAGATCGACGCCCACCAGTCCATGCCCGGCACCGCTCCGATCACGGTGTCGGCGGAGCAGGACGACCTGACCGGCACCGTCGCCGCGTCGCTGCTGATCGGCAAGGGCAACTTCTCCACGGAACTGGCCTACGCCGGGGAGTACGGCGACGACACCACGGCCCATACCGCCTGGTGGCGGCTTAATTTCCAATTTTGAGAGGACATAAACAAAGCGGGCATTTTTCCCAAAACCACTACAAATCCTGGTGGGTCGCCATGTCCCATCCTGCCCCCATTCGTTACACTTTTCGATAAAGGCTACGTCGGTTCATCCCCACGCCTGTGGGGAACACTGAAAAAGAAAATTACCGGGGCCAAAACGAAACGGTTCATCCCCACGCCTGTGGGGAACACTCAGAACTGACTCCGATTCATTACGATATTTGCGGTTCATCCCCACGCCTGTGGGGAACACCATCGAATTGAAACTCCTCTTTGGTTAAAAGACGGTTCATCCCCACGCCTGTGGGGAACACATGAGTATCGGAGCATGGATAATTCCGGCCATCGGTTCATCCCCACGCCTGTGGGGAACACGGGACCTTGCGCCGCTTAGGAAACACCTCGTCCGGTTCATCCCCACGCCTGTGGGGAACACCACCTCGTGAAATTCCTTCTTTGCCTCTTGATCGGTTCATCCCCACGCCTGTGGGGAACACGTTGTTTTGTCGGTATCAGGACGGATGAAAGCCGGTTCATCCCCACGCCTGTGGGGAACACAATCAGAGACATGATGCTGAAAATTGATGAGCCGGTTCATCCCCACGCCTGTGGGGAACACAAGGAAAGAATAACCCCCCTATAGATACCCCCCGGTTCATCCCCACGCCTGTGGGGAACACATGAACGGGAGGTAAAAATGAATAAATTCTGGCGGTTCATCCCCACGCCTGTGGGGAACACCTGCAGCGTCTAAAACAGTAATTCCAATTGGCCGGTTCATCCCCACGCCTGTGGGGAACACGTTTTTTTCCCAAGGTTAACATTGTCTCCGTCAGGTTCATCCCCACGCCTGTGGGGAACACTTTCCACGTCCCAGGCGAAGGCCTCAACTGTGCGGTTCATCCCCACGCCTGTGGGGAACACCTGAACGAGATTCGCAAAAGCCAAAAAAAGAACGGTTCATCCCCACGCCTGTGGGGAACACCTGAGCAGGCATTTATATGTTGCCACGAACAACGGTTCATCCCCACGCCTGTGGGGAACACGGTTGTTGAAGAACGTAAAAGCCCGGCAGCAACGGTTCATCCCCACGCCTGTGGGGAACACGTCGGCCTCCCTCTGGCCGTCAATTGGGGCATCGGTTCATCCCCACGCCTGTGGGGAACACCTTCATTAAATGGGGGGAAATTATTCAGGTCACGGTTCATCCCCACGCCTGTGGGGAACACTATTATTATGCCGGTGGAAATAGTTGGTGGCTCGGTTCATCCCCACGCCTGTGGGGAACACGACATCAAGGGCCGGGTGCTGGATGACGGATCCGGTTCATCCCCACGCCTGTGGGGAACACGCATCCTGATCTCCCGTTAATTTGTGGCCCACCGGTTCATCCCCACGCCTGTGGGGAACACTAATCCAGACACCGGCGAGGTTTGGGAGGTGCCGGTTCATCCCCACGCCTGTGGGGAACACATATATCCGGTGGAGCAATTCCCATAATCATCCGGTTCATCCCCACGCCTGTGGGGAACACCCGTTTTCTTTTTCTTTGAATATCATCGGCATCGGTTCATCCCCACGCCTGTGGGGAACACCAGCACCAGCATTGCAACGGTCCAAATATTACCGGTTCATCCCCACGCCTGTGGGGAACACACTGGTATCGTTGGAGAAAAAGGCCGGATATACGGTTCATCCCCACGCCTGTGGGGAACACCTGAAGACGGTAAACGGGCAGCGGTCGGGTACCGGTTCATCCCCACGCCTGTGGGGAACACAGCAGGTCCGGCCCTTGTTTTCATGTTTTCCCCGGTTCATCCCCACGCCTGTGGGGAACACTGGGGTACATGGAATCATGCTTTGCGGAACCTCGGTTCATCCCCACGCCTGTGGGGAACACGTCCTGTTCCTGTTCGATGGCGGCTATAAGTTCGGTTCATCCCCACGCCTGTGGGGAACACCTTATTCTGCGCGCGTCGGAGAGGTTAAGTGCCGGTTCATCCCCACGCCTGTGGGGAACACCCTGTCAGAGTGTCGTAGTTTTCCCGCGCCGCCGGTTCATCCCCACGCCTGTGGGGAACACTATTCATTGACGGCCTCCTTTTCCTCGGCTGGCGGTTCATCCCCACGCCTGTGGGGAACACGCGAGGACCGGCCCGAACCCCTCAAGGGGGGTCGGTTCATCCCCACGCCTGTGGGGAACACCCGCCCGAGCATCTGCATCTGGTCGATCACGACGGTTCATCCCCACGCCTGTGGGGAACACGTTAAAAATCTGTCTCGCTCCATATCGTTCCCCTGGTTCATCCCCACGCCTGTGGGGAACACTTCTGATCTTTCAACGGAAATTTCAATAGTTTCGGTTCATCCCCACGCCTGTGGGGAACACGGAGTTGCCCTTGAAAATATAGCAGATGGTTTCGGTTCATCCCCACGCCTGTGGGGAACACAGCTCAACATGGGCATAGGTAAAATCAAGCGCCGGTTCATCCCCACGCCTGTGGGGAACACAACTTTGGGAAAACTGCCGTCTTAGGCGACGGCGGTTCATCCCCACGCCTGTGGGGAACACGATGAATACCAGAGAGAGGGTTTTACCTTGACCGGTTCATCCCCACGCCTGTGGGGAACACTATAAGGCTCGTTTCGAGTGCATCTATATTCACGGTTCATCCCCACGCCTGTGGGGAACACGGGGGTTTTCAAGCTGGTAGATGACAACCAGGCGGTTCATCCCCACGCCTGTGGGGAACACCTGACGTTCTCCTGCGCCTGTTCGTTTCCGAGCGGTTCATCCCCACGCCTGTGGGGAACACTTTGCCGAGCAGGACGCCCTGCTCGACGACACCGGTTCATCCCCACGCCTGTGGGGAACACCAGAAAGTCACCGGCCCCACCGGCACCCCGCGCGGTTCATCCCCACGCCTGTGGGGAACACTGCCAGCAGGTTAACTATGTCGTTAGGTTGCCCGGTTCATCCCCACGCCTGTGGGGAACACTCATGCGGACCCGAAAACTCGCCGTTTCGCGCCGGTTCATCCCCACGCCTGTGGGGAACACCAGGGATTCGACAGGAATTTCCCGACCATGGCCGGTTCATCCCCACGCCTGTGGGGAACACTGCGGAGAACCGGGGCAGGGGCTTATTCTGTCCGGTTCATCCCCACGCCTGTGGGGAACACTCCTCTTCCAGCTTGTCGTACTTCTCCCGCGCCGGTTCATCCCCACGCCTGTGGGGAACACGGCGTCAGCGTGGTTGCTCATGAAGAACATATTGGTTCATCCCCACGCCTGTGGGGAACACAACATACGATCTCGAAAAAAACAAGAACGCCTCGGTTCATCCCCACGCCTGTGGGGAACACTGGCACAAACACCATTTGAATATCGGGAATATCGGTTCATCCCCACGCCTGTGGGGAACACCGAAGGTCCGAATTATTGCGACATCTCCGGCTCGGTTCATCCCCACGCCTGTGGGGAACACAGCGGCTTTGGCTGCTCTGGTGGCTTCCAGGTCGGTTCATCCCCACGCCTGTGGGGAACACTCTACCGCAATCAAGGTGGTTCGTCCGATCAACGGTTCATCCCCACGCCTGTGGGGAACACAGGCGTACGGCTTCCGTATTGTCTGCAATAGCCGGTTCATCCCCACGCCTGTGGGGAACACCTGAAAGCCGATTCCGTGGCGCTACCGATAAACGGTTCATCCCCACGCCTGTGGGGAACACCTACAATGGCAATAATAGCGGTTTTCAGGTAACGGTTCATCCCCACGCCTGTGGGGAACACCTGATTCGATTATGTGCCGGGACGGTTCCGGGCGGTTCATCCCCACGCCTGTGGGGAACACCTTGGAACAAATCCTCCTAGCTTTTTCCATTGCGGTTCATCCCCACGCCTGTGGGGAACACTTGAACCGCTAGTGAGAGACCAGACCAGCAATCGGTTCATCCCCACGCCTGTGGGGAACACGCCCGTCCGTCGCGGGTGAGCGGCTCAAAAGGCGGTTCATCCCCACGCCTGTGGGGAACACAGGAGGATTATATGCTCATTAAATCGAATACGCGGTTCATCCCCACGCCTGTGGGGAACACTTCACCATATTATTACGGAGGTCGGGTTCAACCGGTTCATCCCCACGCCTGTGGGGAACACCTCGCAGGATCTCGACGGCCCGCCGGCGCCTGCGGTTCATCCCCACGCCTGTGGGGAACACTCCATTCTTCAAGGCAGGACGGGAGAATTTGTCGGTTCATCCCCACGCCTGTGGGGAACACGATCCGCGTCTACCGGAACTACATGATTCTCACGGTTCATCCCCACGCCTGTGGGGAACACGTAAAGACAAAGACAGCGGAAAACCTGTAACCCGGTTCATCCCCACGCCTGTGGGGAACACCACGTCGACCTCGACGGCGGTGATCTCGACTACGGTTCATCCCCACGCCTGTGGGGAACACCAATATTCCCGGTGGATTACTTTCTGCAATGGCGGTTCATCCCCACGCCTGTGGGGAACACGATAATAAGAGGATGCCGACACACCTAAAGAACGGTTCATCCCCACGCCTGTGGGGAACACTTTCGCAATCTTTGAATATTCACAATTTCCTCCGGTTCATCCCCACGCCTGTGGGGAACACCTCAAATGCTTTTTTTCTCGAATCGTGGCAGAAGGTTCATCCCCACGCCTGTGGGGAACACGAAGTTGCAGCAACCCTGTTCAATCTCTTTATCGGTTCATCCCCACGCCTGTGGGGAACACGAAAAACTCTTTTTGCTGTCAGAGAGTTGATTCGGTTCATCCCCACGCCTGTGGGGAACACATGCGTTGCCCTTTGGGACGATAAAAATACGCCGGTTCATCCCCACGCCTGTGGGGAACACTTCAATCCCCGACTCTTCAAAAGCCGTTTCAACGGTTCATCCCCACGCCTGTGGGGAACACACGCCTTCGGAAATCAGGGTAAAGCGAAACGCCGGTTCATCCCCACGCCTGTGGGGAACACTCATACCGTGACAATTTCGCTCAATACAGAACGCGGTTCATCCCCACGCCTGTGGGGAACACTGCTCCAACTAGATCCTGAATCATCGCTGTGGCGGTTCATCCCCACGCCTGTGGGGAACACGGAACGGGGTTTCCTGGGACAAAAAACATAACGGTTCATCCCCACGCCTGTGGGGAACACGTTTTTGCGTGCTGGCAGCCACCTTTTCATGGCGGTTCATCCCCACGCCTGTGGGGAACACCCCTTCGCCCAAAAAATGGATATGTCCGAAACCGGTTCATCCCCACGCCTGTGGGGAACACAACCATGGGCATTTCTGGCCATCGTGAAATTCCGGTTCATCCCCACGCCTGTGGGGAACACCTTTGACAATATCTCCGTGTGACTGAATCCACCGGTTCATCCCCACGCCTGTGGGGAACACATCTATAACGGCAAATTTCATTTATTCCCTCCCGGTTCATCCCCACGCCTGTGGGGAACACTATTTTGACGCATGGATGCACATAGTTGGGGCCGGTTCATCCCCACGCCTGTGGGGAACACCCGATCAGGCTTTAGGTGTGATTAGAAAAGGTCGGTTCATCCCCACGCCTGTGGGGAACACGTATAAGACCCGGCCCTTTCCATTTCCCCTCTCGGTTCATCCCCACGCCTGTGGGGAACACACGGGTAACGGCGGTTTTCCGTCCGGGCTGACCGGTTCATCCCCACGCCTGTGGGGAACACCAATAATGACTAATGCAGAACAAAGAATTTATCGGTTCATCCCCACGCCTGTGGGGAACACCGGGTGATATTGTCGGACCGGCCCGGAATGTACGGTTCATCCCCACGCCTGTGGGGAACACAAATGAGGGGACGCGGAATAAATACGATTGTCCGGTTCATCCCCACGCCTGTGGGGAACACGGCGTCATTTTTCCTTTGGATTAGTTTGACGCCGGTTCATCCCCACGCCTGTGGGGAACACAGCACGGCGGTGACAACGGCCATGACGCCCGACGGTTCATCCCCACGCCTGTGGGGAACACTCGCCCTCGCAGAGCCACAGCAGGCCCCCCTTCGGTTCATCCCCACGCCTGTGGGGAACACACTTCTTCCAACCCCCTGAAATAACTACCGACTTTCAGGGGGGATTTTTCTACCGCGTTAAATTGTCATTTTCAGTTGTCAAAGATCAATCCATGTCCGCCTCAAATTCCTTATCATCAGGCGGTAAAAAAGAGACCAGCTTGACCCCTTCCATCTCTTTGGGAATCGGCCGGTTGGAACCCAGGGTGAAAAAGTCAAAACCCGATTCCGTATTGGTGCTCCAGGCCATGACGGCATTGCCGTCTTCTATTCCGGCTTCGATATTTTCCCAGATCATCTCCCTGACCCGCCGTGAGACCTTGCCGACATATACCCCCGCCCGGACCTCAAGCAGCCACAGCGCCAACCGCCCCCGCAAGCGCGGCGGCACGTTTTCAACCACGATGACCAGCATCGCCGATATTCTCCTTATTGGGGATGGCCATCTCCACCGCTTCTTCATGCGCTTTCGGTTTTTCCATGCCGCCCGCAGCCAGAACCTCTTCAATGGTGGGGATGATGCGCTTGAGGATCTTATGCTGGCGGAAACTGTCCCGGCAGGCCAGCCGCACTTCCCGCTCAGGGCTACAGGGTTTTTTCGCGGCTATTTTGAAGGCAATCGGCGCTACCGTTTCGAATTTGAAGATATCGGCAATGTCGTAAACAAAGGACTGGGGCTTGCCCGTATGGATGAACCCAACCGCCGGGGCGTATCCGGCGGCAAGGATAGCGGCCTCGCAAACACCGTAAAGGCAGGCCGTGGCCGAACTAAGACAGCGGTTGGGGATATCGCCGCTCTCCCAATGGGTGTGATCGTAATTGCGCTGTTTCCAGTTGATTCGGTATTGCCTGGCCAGAAGCTCGTACATCTTCCGCACCCGCACACCCTCGATGCCGCGCAACTGCTCCACACTGCGCCTGGCCGGCGGCTCCTCCTTGAAACGCAGCGAATACATCTTGCGCACGACCTTCAAACGCGCGGCATCGTCCAGCGCCAGCCTGGCCTGATAAAGAAGGCGGTCGGCCCTGGCCCCACCCGGCTGACCGGAGGCATACAAGCGCACCCCCGCCTCCCCTACCCAAACCAGAAGGCAGCCGACCCGCGAAGCGAGAGTCACCGCCGCATGCGATACCCGCGTGCCCGGCTCCAGCATCAGGCAGGCGACGCCGCCGACCGGGATATGGGTACGCACCCCGGTTTTATCCACCACGACGAAGGCGCCATCCAGCACATCGAGATGGCCCTTCTCAATAAAAAGACAGGAAAGCCGGTCCTTGACGGGAATAGGCTTCAACGGGGGCAGGATGGGCTCAGTCATTGGCTACCACCGTCTTTCTCATCATCAGTTTTTGAAATCACTCTCTTCCCTGATTGTTTTCCACTTTTCAGGCGTTTTTTGGATTCCGGTTCACCCAGGTAATTTTCGTGGGAAGAAACCCTGGTTCCGATTTCGTTTTCCAGCTTTTCACGGGCCTCACCGGAAATCCGACCCCCTTTTTGGGCGGCCACCTTGTTTTCGCTGAAACCCCGTGCATCCTGCTTCCGGGTAATCTCGGTAGTTGCCGCCTCCCCCAGCATCGAAAAGATCAGCTCCAGGTCGGTCATGTGGTCGCGTAGATTTTCCCGATCCAGGCCCTTGAACTGCTTGTATTCGCTCGGCGTCATGCCGAAAGCGGCCTTGCTGATTTCCGCCGTCAGGATGGCGTACTCCGGCTCGCCTTTCAAATCGCGGTTTTTCCACTCGTTGGTCAGTTCGGCGCGAACGGCGATGCCCCGCATCCGCTTCTCGATCCAGGCGTCGGAATAACCTTTGGCCTGGTACAGAGCACGCGTGCGCCTGGTTGCCAGTTCCGGGTCCTCGATCTCCTGGACCCTTTCGTAACCGACCTTGGCCAGCCAGCGTTTAAACGGCTCGGCCTTGGGGGAAGGGATGGACTGGATGATGCGGAAAAGGCCCTCGGTGTTGGCACAATCCGTCGCGTATCTTTTTCCATCCGCCGCCTCAAGTTTCAGTCCGTGACAATTTGTCACGACCTCACTCCCTTCTTTATTGAGCCGCTGCTTCAGCTTACGCCAGTACGCACCGGCATCAACGCTGTCCGTCAAAGCACCGCAGACATCGACAACGGAAAACCACCACTCGTCGTCACGCAAAATACGCCGGATTTTTTTATCCTTGAAGACCACAAGCTTGGTTTCCATACGCGCTCCTTTTCGGGATGTACCCCGGCCTATCGGCCATAGAGGAAAAAATCAACCAGACGGCTGATGAGCTTGTAAAACGCGAAAACGGCGAGCCATAAAAGCATGACGCCAACGATGATAAAAACCCAGGCAAGCATTGGTGCACGCACCTATGAAGAAAGAACTAATAGAGGCCAGAAACTCCAGTATTCCCCCGACGCCACAGCCTAGTTAAACTCGACGCACAAGCATTAAACCACAGCCAAAACCTTTTGCCGGGCCGATGCCTGAAAAAAGAGTTTCTGTCAAACGCTCAGAATTTACAACTTCAATTTCCCCTTCGAAATCAACCGAACTGAAACCGGCAGTTTTCCCTTTTTGGGGCAGCGGGTGCCACTGATAACCTTCCGCTTGAAATTTTAGACGCTTGCGAGGATCATCCCGCACAATAGTGTAGCCAAGCCGTTCACCTTTCTCCCCCAACCAAACTTCCAGAGCTTTGTTCGTCCTTGCCTTTATGGCTACGTCAAGCAATTTCTCAAGGCTAACAGATTTGTTTACTATCTCTTTGAACCGCTCATTTTCTGCAATTATCTCTCTCAGCCTTTCTTCAATAATATTTGCGCTGGAAAGCGCTTCAAAAGACCGGAGAAGTTGTTGCTTGATGACAGATTTTTTAGCCTTTGACAAGGTTCCGACTTTATCAGCCAGTTCCCGCAACAAATGATATTGAGCATCCATCACTACATCATGACGAACAGAGTTTTTCTTTCCCTCTATTTTTCGGGCAATGGTTGGATTTGCACGAAGTCTGAATGCCAAGCGGTCTCCCCGAGCAAGTTTTGGAGCATAGGGTTTACTTTCAACAGAAAATACCGGGTGATCCGAAATGGGGTGTGACTCGGATACCAAATAAAAAATCGGCTCTCCTTTTACACCTTTATGAAATGGAATTTGTTCCCTGCCAATTTCTTCGCGAAAAATGAAAGTCCTGCCATCCCCCAAAGAGGGAAAAAGCTTCCATAACATCTGGTGAGCGCCATATCCGTTGCCCTTTATCAAAAGATGGATGTCTCGCACATCAGGCCTGACACGAACCCTGGAAAAATACATCAACGCCCCTCCTTTCCGATGTGCAAATACTCGATTCGTTGCGAAAATTGCCACCTGCCTCGGGAGAGTGGTTGGTCATGCCGCGTCAGAGTTTGCTGTGGGATCAAGTCATGCGCTTCCCCCTCCCAGTAATATCGGGCCGGAGGATTGCCATATGAAAAAACATGGTTGTCTTCTGGTGAAAATTCCTTCAACGACTTAGCTTCAGATAAATTTTCGGCTTCTTTTCGAGCAGCCGCGACCAAACGATTTGAGATATACAATGCGCCATATGGATAATTGTCCAATGCTTCACCGAAACCTCCGGCAGAGCGGATAAGCGGATTGAGAGGGGCCGCTAAGGGGCAGGATTTACGACCAAGATAAAGATGAAAAAAAGGTTTGAGCAACGATTGTTTAATTTCTTCTAGCGCGTATGGGGCGCCCCCCTCTGCGGTTATAGCAACCAACGAAAGGGCATCGCACCGATATTCGCGACTGGAAAGGATTGTCCCAAGCCGCTCCTTTCCAGATATCAGTTCATCTCGTCGGGTTTGATAAACATACTTCCCAACCGAATCAGGGGCTTGGCTGGTGTGATAATCGCGTAGCGGGTGTCCTGTACTGATAACCTTGACGGCAAATCGGTAGCCGCTTGCAAGCTCTGCCTGCCTTTTTTCTTCCTCTCTCCGAATGCCGAATGAGGCCGCCAACAGCCCTACCAGGGCCGACTTCCCCGGGTATACAGCGGTATGGCGGGATTCTCCCACCGCAATCTCGCCCCAACTGGCCAGAGGGCCGTATAAGCGAAACAGAAGGTAATCCATACGCCCCCCTTATTCTACGGCAAAAGTTAAAAGATCGGCTAGTTTGCCCTTTCCTTCGAGGACACTGATAACGTAGTGTTCATAAGCGCACGGCCCATACACGGCATCCATATTATTACGTTGGGTAGTCAATTGCGTTACGGCTGCGCTACCAAAATCGGTCCCGTCCACCCCTTGGCTGATCACAGGTTTGAGGAACGCAACTGAAAGTGAACGAGGTTGCTGATCCCCTTTTTCGGCCAAGACATAACTCGCATAAGCACGGCTGGCAAAGCTGTTTTGCTTACCCTCAGGCGCCACCTTGACCGCTGCTTCGATTAGCGCTTTGATGGCCTTCTGTGCCAGTTCTTCATTGCCTCCGAGATTGTCAACAAGTTGTTCGCGATTGATGCAGATGTAGGAATAAAAAAGCCCGGCGGCGAAACCGGTCTCGCCAATATGAGCAGCTCCAGCATCTTCACTACCGTCGTTAAGGTCGTCAACAGCTGTGAAATAGTCATCTTCGATAACCACTGGGTGGACACTGATGGCATGGGCCACCTGGCAAGAAGCCTCAATATTAAAATCTGGTTTAGAAGCCAACATCCGACCGAAGAGGGCAATGTCAGCGGCTGTCATATTTTTGCGGAAAAGGTTCAATTCGTTGGTTTCTGGCCCGCCTTTTCTTTCAGCAAGCTTATCTGTAAGCGCCCAAATGGCCTCTTGTTCTTCTGGACCAAAAAAGGCTAATTGTTCGATTTCAACTTCAACCAACTCTTTTTTTTGCCGCTCTGCTAATGGCAAATCTTTTAATTTTTCCTTTTCACTCTTGGAAAGTTCTTTCAATTTGCCGAAAACGCCAGCTATAGCTTTGGTCCAGTCAAGAGCTTTTTTATGCTCAATCCCACTCTGAATAAGTTTTTCATAAACTTTGCACCCCATCTCTTTCGTTCTGATCCCCAGATGACCTTTAAATGCTTGTTCAAAGATATCAGATGTTCTCCATGCGCGTTTCAGGCTTTGCGATGAAACGCGAAGTCGATCAAAACCACCCATTTTGGCAGTCTTGGGGCGTCCTTGATCATCACGATTAAGATTGGCCGGTGGATACGAAGTCAGCATATGAATTTGGACAAAACGGCTCATAAAAACCCTCCTCTTTTTAGATAAAAAAATTATTGTTTTTTTAATAAAATTCGGTAGTAATCATTGGCCCAGCAGAAGGCAAGACGTTTTTGCGGGTTGCGATCAACCCCCTTTTGATACTCATACATCCAATGCAGCACATCGTTTGCAAGCGAAAGGACATTGACTTTCCCATCAAGCATTCGCAACGCCCTCAGCAAGCGCCGAAAAAACTCGGCTGGGTCATGACTCTTCTGTAATTGCTGAAAGCGAAGTTCGCTCATGCGTGGTTTGTCGCTACCCTCCTTCGGGGTCGCCAACTGCGCGGCAAAACTCAACCCAGCTTTATGGTCCTTCACATGGGCTACAATCGCTGCAACAAGCGCTGATGATGGCAGATGATATGGCTCTGACCAGCATTCCGGCATCTTGGACAAAAATCGAGAAAAAGCTCCTGTCAAAAGGATATCATCGGAGCTTTCAATTCGTCGCAATCTAGCTCGGTCACCGCGATTGTCGTCGAGCCAATTCCACCATTCCAGCAACTGGTTACCAGTAGCCGAATCATTAAGAAAGTAATACGTCGGCTTTTGTTCCATCCGCCCCCTCCTTTTCTTCAGGCAACGCCTTGGCTTTAATAATCTTCATTGATTTACATCCGGAAACAAGTCGCAGCAAACTATTGCGCTCTGAAACTATTCGCTTCATATCCATATCCTCAAGTGGCGCATCCAAAACCCACGTGTCAAATAATTGAAGAGCTATATTCAACAGGTTTTTTTGCCAGATCGAATAAACTATTGGTGGTGGTTCATCTTGGTTGGCTGGAATATTGGCCAAGTGTTCTAACAAGCGAAAAAAAACCGACTCACTTCGCTGCCAAAAGTCTACAGATACCGTACTCATGTCTCCCTTTGCATCTTCAGGGCGGCGAAACCAAGCGGCTTTGACCTGCTTGCGTAATATATTGCTGATATCCTGAGCGGCATCGATAAGTTCACTGATCCAAAAAAACATTTTTTTGCGCTGGGCGGGATCGAGATTAAACAGGGGAAAAGAATGATCGTACCAACAACGGGCTTTCATATTGTCCATGTCATAGCCAAAGCACCAGAGCCTTGCAGTACGCTGAATTTGTAGTTCCCGTGCCCGTTGTTCCGAATATCTTCTAACCACCTGAGCGGCCCGTTCTCCATCCAGGTCATCGGCAAGAGTGAGCCCCAGCCAGTGCTGGTACCCTAAACCGCCCTTTTGACCTTTGATTGAAATGGGAGGTTTTTCTTTTTTTGGGTCAAACCGGTAGGGGGTCAACGGATGAACCCAGGCCCCCATGTAGTTCACCCCGTAATTTCGAGTTCGAAAGTTTTTTACCAGTTCAACATCATTGGCCCCGCATAGTTCACAATCACCACGGATGACATCCTTCGGGAATTCAACCCGTATCCGGCGAGGCATGCTCCAATAAGCCTGCAGTTTATGGCTTTTTTCCGGTGTGGTATCCGAACCCTTTTCATCCGATACGCGAGTCGGCCCCATCCAAGGGAAAACACTGGCCTGAGAATCCTGCCCCGGGAAGCCTGGTATATCCGCTTTAGCGAGGACATTTAGCCAGAGAATTCGCCAAAGAGACGTTTGGTCAGGCGGTATCACCAGCGTTGTTAACGGCCCTCCACCCCGTAGACCCACCCGATGCCCAACGCCACCGGAAGGGGCGTTGATCTGGAGGGTGAAAAGCGCCATAGCTGCACAAGCTTTACACATGCATTTTGCTGAATCACGTTTGATAAAGTGATCCAAATTGTCCCGAATCGTTTTTCCCCCTGGCGCCTCGATAAGTAACGCTGCAATTTCTTTTGTTTCACCATCAGGGAGTGCAAAATCTTGCATGAATGCTGGGCCGCTAAATGCGTCAAACTCAAAGGCCTCAGCCAGAATTTCAAGACGGGCCTTCAACAAATTTTCCGATGGTGGCTCTTCCCAATATTCCAGCCATTCATCTTCATCCTCCGGCGCGAAGCCTGTCTGCAACAGGCCAATCAAGAACTGATACATGGCTCCTTGAAAATCCGGCCGTGGAGCAGCAAGTTCCACAACCGGATCGGCCTGCTCAGCAATCTGCCAAGGGGCTATCAACTCCTTGTCGCCATTTGCTCGGACAATCGGTATCCAAGCATCTCTAATCAGATTCATCGGCATCCTCCTCGTAAAGACCCCATCCCATTTGTCCGCTATACCAAGCCGAAAGTTCTGATGTCAGCGGAAACAACTCGACCCATTTTAAGGCTCTTTGTTCATCCTTGAGTGCGGCAAGTGAAGTTTGTACCTCTGCCGGAATCAATTTCTGTGCTTGTAGCCATCGCCGCCTCGGCACACTTAACGTGCTCATGTTCCAAGCGAAATCCTCTACCTTTGCATAAGGACGGCAGCTGGTTCCATCGACATCCACCAGAGCAATCTGCACCGAATCGTCACCCAGTCGAGTGGGAATTCTGGACTCATCATCCCACCCGCCGCTATCCGAACTGGCCCGGCAGTAACCTTTGGCTAATTTCAGAACGTTCAAATTTGCCATGCTCAGTTTCCCGCTATCTTCACCGAGGGCTTTCCAGGTTAGTTCCCCCAACGCCGAGGGGATCGTTTCCTGTGCTTCGGCACCATAGACACCCTCAATCAAGTCACGTGCGTCACCTGGCATTTCCAAACTGCCTGACTTACTCAATAACTGTTGAGTTAACCACAATTGGCCAACATGCTGATAAACCGCCTGAGTACCTGGGAGCGCCGCTTTCATCCAGTTTTCAGGGGGATCATCAATTACCGGTGGACCAAACACATAAAAGATTGGCGCTTCTCGTTGATCAACCGTTCCCGTTATGTCGATTCGGTTTCCAGCCACATCGCGAACATGTCGATGTTCACGGCCTGCACGTTGAATAAGGAGATCAACAGGCGCAATGTCAGAGACCATAACATCGAAATCAAGGTCTAAGGATTGTTCCACTACCTGGGTTGCAATCAGCACTCGGCCACACCGCATTTCTGCCGTTGAATCTTTGCCAAAGTTAGCCGTTGCCAAAAATTCGATACGCTGCCGATCCACCATGGCAAATCGGCTGTGAAAAAGTGTCAGGCGTTCATTGTCCATCCAGCCCTGTCGAGCCAGATGGCGATAGGTCCTGCTTGCATCGCTGACGGTATTGCGAACCCAACAAACGCACTTTCCCTGTTCAACCGCAGATTTAATGATCCGATCCGCTTCGTCACTCGAATCGAGCATCACAACAGACATTGTACGTGCCACTTCACTTAGAGTTCCCAACGGATCTTCCACTTTTTGCGAAGCAGGAAAATGTGTGACAAGAGGATACGCTTTTGGCTGTTGCAACTCTGGTGGGTTTAACTCGGTCCCTTCAGCAAAGGCCTCTACATAGTTGGCCCGCATGGTGTATGGCAATGTTGCGGAAAGCAGGATTGCACTACCACCCTGAGCTGCGTGGTATTTTAGCAAACACTGTAGGAGATGATTCATGTAAGGGTCATAGGAATGGACTTCATCGACAATGAGAAGTTTTCTGGCGAGTCCGAGACAACGCAACGACTGATGTTTTGCAGGAAGTACGGACAAAAGCGCCTGATCCAGGGTGCCGACACCAACCTCTGCCAGTAACGCCTTCTTACGGCTGTCCGCAAGCCAGGCGCTGCAAAATGCCTCCCCTACTTCCTCATCATGGGCATAATTTTTTTGAGAGTTTTGATTTTCAGGTAAGGTAAGTGACTTACGAAAGCCATCCGAAAGATGCCGTGCACCATGGGCTAACGCCAACGAGGGCATGGCATCTTTTGCAAACATGCAACGGTAGGCTACGCGCAAACGCTCATACATGGCATTGGACGTGGCCATGGTTGGCAGAGCAACATACAGGCCGTCAGCCAAACCGTTCTCCATAAGACGATGAGCAAGCATCAGTGCAGCTTCGGTCTTGCCGGCCCCAGTCACATCCTCAAAAATAAAAAGCTGATTCGTATTGGCCAGTTCGCACTGATCAGCCCACTGTTGCAGCGGTGTCAGTACATTGATGAAAGGAAATAATTGGCGTGCTCCGGAATAAGGGGCAACAAATGAAGGCTCAATTCGCGCCTGGATAATGACCTGCTTTGCGAACGGCAAGGCATGGTTGTGCCAATATTCATCTAACTTGATTTCCTGCTGGCAATAAGAGTTCGGCTGTCGGCTGGAACCAAGCCAGTCCGCAAGTACGACAGCACCCGCAAGCACCCAGGATTTGAGTCTTAATCGCTTGGAAAATTCTTTGTCGTCAGGCAACGTTACCCTATCGTCTGGCAGAAACAGGGAAGCAATCGAAAGCATAAATTGGAAGGCTGCGTCCTCGTCTTGCGGGAAAAAGTGATTCGAACGATTTATGGCACTGGTTTGGGGCGGAATGCCATGATGGCCCGTAACAACCTGCAGCCAGACGTCAAGAATTCTGCGGATCATTCTAGGATTTTCTTGCGATTTATTCCCCAAAAAGACGCTTTCACTTTGCAGCCTGTCAAAAAGTCCACCTTCATCATCCCACAGCAAGTAACCTAGAGAGTCGTGATGCACCGTGTACGGTTTTTGTGGGCTACCAGGTACAAGTTCGGATGATAATCCGGTGACCAAACCTTGAAAAGCGGTAGCAAATTTCCCGATATCATGCAAACAAACAAAAAAGGCAAACCATTGTTGTAGCAACTCGGGCGGCAGGCTCAGTTGTGCGGCTAATCTCTTGCACAATGGTTTTGCAGGATCAAATAACAGCCAACCTACTGCCGCCACATCCAGACAATGGTATGGCAGCAGATGGTAACTGCCATCCTCTGAGGTTTTCCCCCAGTAGTGAAAATAGCTCACGTCATTCATCCTGATCTACCGTCGAAAGACAACAAGAACCATATAAACCACTAAATTTCCAAAGATAAGTGCCAAGGTTGAAATCATAACAATAGGCCCACCCTCAACCATTGACACCAGCAGTCTTTGCAAAAGCCCACCGCACTCCATGCGCATACCCCCTGTGATTTTCCTACCAGATATCACAGGTCAGATATTGTTGCAAGGTTTAGCTTCGAAAAAAATTTACAGGAGTACAAAATTTTGGTATAAAGTCACTATTCCCTCCCGATAGCAGGGTTGAACCGGTTTAACTTCGCAAAAGATCGTTAGACCGTATTCCGTTCCCCGCACCAGCGGGGCCAACCGGGCGGTATGTGCAAACCGCCCGGTATTTTTTGGTTATCCACCCTACCACCCCCACCCTGCCAACCGATGTCATAGGTCCAAATTTTTATTTATAAATCTTCCCCATAACCTCGATCTCCCTTGCCACCTCCTCCCGCAACTCCTGCGGCTCCAACACCTCGACATCAGCGCCGAACTGGAGAATCTTCAACTTCACCTCCCGAAAGTCGGCCACCGGAAAGCCGAGAACCAGCCCTCCGCCGGGCAGTTCTTCGAAAACCTGTTCGGGGTGCCAGTGCTGCTCGCGTATCCAGGGGGCGCGGGCAGGCGCAAAGCTCAGCCGCACCGGCACCAGTTCGCTGCCCTGGAAGATCCCGAAGCCGCCTTCGATCTGCGCCTGCCAATCCTCGGGCGGCAGGGGCGCGAAGACCGTTTTCTCGACCTTCAACGAGCTGATTCTGGAGAGGAAGAATTTGCGCCAGGCCTGGCGTTCGCGGCAGCGCCCCAGAAGTACCCAGGAGCCCAGGTAATGCTGAAGATGGTGGGGCTCGACCTGCCGGTGGGTGGGATCGCCGGGTTGTTGGGGGGAGCAATAATTAAAGGAAAGGAGGCGTTTTTTCAACAAGGCGTCCACCACCTTGCGGAAGGTTTCGGCGGGGCTGGGGGCAAAGGTGTTCCACTGGGCGGAAAAAGCCTGATCCAGGTGCTCGGCGGTCAGGCCGAGGTCTTCGGTCTGGGTCAGGAGGCGTTTGCCGAACTGGTCGATAGCACGGCTGATGAAGCCCCCGGCGGACTGGCTGAGAAGGTTCTTGGCCACCAGCAGGGCGAGAATCTCGTGCTGATGGACCTGGGTGAAGGGGAGCTGAAAGGAGGGCTGGCCGTAAAAGTAGCCCTTTTTGGCGGCGTTATATTCAAGAGGGGCCTGCAGGCGGTCGCGCAGAAAGTCGATGCAGCGCTGCGCGGTGCGGGGGGAGATTTCAAACCGGTCGGCCAGGGTCCTGGCATTTGGGTAAAGGTGTAGATGGACTTGTTGGTCAAACCAGAGGTAACGTTCGAGGACGATATGGCCGGACATGTTTTCCCCTGATGGTCCGCAACCGGCACAGGGACCGGACATCGGTGAGAGAGGCAGGGCTGTTAATCATCTTTAATCATCAAACCGGGGTGCATGTTTGTCAATAATTAAAAAGCAAAAAGGTAATCCATCGCATAAAATTACCGGATCGAAAATTCAGTCAACGGTTCTATCTCCCTATTTTTTCTCCCGACGGCCGGTAGCCCCATTCCAGTCTGGACAACCGGACCTTGAATAAGGCATATTGACAGGAGCCACTGCGACAAACCTTTGACCGGCGGCAATGCCCTCGGATGGTAATTTTTTGAGATATTCTCTTATCTCAAGTTTTTAAATGCCCATTTTGTGGGTGTTATACTTTTCAGGTGTTAATTTGGACTCGAAAAACGGCAAATTCGTCTGGCTGCGGACCCGAAGCAACGCTTTTCTGAACAGGTTTTCCATTACCGAGAATACCTTCATGGCCTTCATCGCCGCCTTTATCGGCGTGGCGGCCGGCTTCGGGAACATTGCTTTTCGCAAGGCCATTCAATTCTTTCACTGGCTGGTGGTGGAAAACGGCTCTCACCTCTTCGGCATAACCATGCCGGTCGACCTTACCTTCGGGGATTGGAGCCCCACCCGCTTTTACGTCATCCTCTTCCCCATGGTGGGGGGTGTTCTGATGCTGTTTTTCTGGGTATTCTTCAGCAAGGACATGAAGTTCAATTTTTCCCGCTTTCTGGAAGTGGTCAATCTCCATGGTGCCAAGGTCCCCGGCCGGATCGCCCTGACCTCGGGCATTTCCAGCGCCATTACCCTCGGGACAGGGGGTTCCGCGGGCCAGGAAGGCCCCATCGCCCTCATCGGAGGCGCCATCGGCAGCCAGTTCGGCCAGGCCTTCAAGATGAGCGCGGACCGCCTCAAGATCCTGGTCGCCTGCGGTGCCGCAGGCGGGGTGGCCGCGACCTTCAATGCTCCGATCGCCGGGGTCTTTTTCGGCACCGAAATCATCCTGGTGTCGACCTTCGCGGTCTCCAGTTTCACCCCCATCGTCATTGCCAGCACCCTGAGCACCGCCATCACCCGGACGTTCATTCCCGAGGCGGAAAGCTTCATCACACCCGCTTATATGATGACCACCCCCTGGGAACTCATTTTTTACGTCCTGCTGGGCGGCCTCATCGGCTTTATGAGCGCCGGGCAGATCGACCTGCACTACCGGATCAAGGATTTTTTTGACCGCCTCAAACTGCATCGCCTGGCAAAACCCATTCTGGGAGGCATGCTGGTCGGCGCTATCGGCGTATTTTTCCCCCAGATCATGGGCAACGGCTACGAGTTCATGGGCGAAGCCCTGAGCGGCCAGGGCGCCATGATGATCCTGGCCGCGCTGTGCCTGCTGAAGGCCTTCGCCACCGCCATTACCATCGGCTCCGGCCTTCCGGGCGGCCTCTTCGCGCCGGTTCTGGTGACCGGTTCTTTTGCTGGGGGGGCTTTCGGCAAACTGCTGGTTCTGCTTTTCCCGGGCCTGGGGCTCATTCCGGCCTCTTTCGCCCTGGCCGGCATGGGCGCCTTCCTGGCCGGCACCATGCACGCCCCGGCCACCGCCATCTTCCTGGTCTTTGAAATGACCGGCTCTTACCAGGCCATCCTGCCCATCATGCTCGCCTCGGTCTCAGCCACGGCCATTGCCCGCTGGTGCAAGAAGGACTGTCTCGACACCGTGGAACTGAGCCGCGCCGGCATCGATCTCGAAGCCGGCAAGGAACGCAACATCATGAAGGCCCTGAAGGTCAAGGACGCCATGGACAACGATCCCGAGGTCATCCCCGAGGACATGACCCTGGGCCAGTTCTCGGAATTCATCAGTCACGCCAAAAACACCTCCTTTCCTTTGGTCGACAAAGAGGGAAACCTGACCGGGGTCCTGACCATGCAGGACTTTCTCGGGGTCGTCTTCGATCCCGACCTCAAGGACCTGGTGGTGGTCAAGGAACTGGCTTCGGCCAATGTCATCACCACCACCGAAGAGGAGGATCTCGATACCTGCATGCGCAAACTCGGCTATCGCGACTTCAAGCAGCTCCCGGTAGTCGACTCCTCCAGCGGCAAAAAACTCCTCGGCATCATCTTCCGCCGCGACATCATATCCGCCTATAACCGCTCCCTGGTCTCCCACTCCCTGGAGAAACGCCGCCATGAGTAATCTCCTGCAATCGCTCAACCCGGTCCAGCGGCAGGCGGTTGTCCATAACCAGGGTCCCCTTCTCATCCTGGCAGGCGCCGGTTCCGGGAAAACCCGGACCCTGACCCACCGCATCGCCTACCTGATCCGGGAACAGGGCGTCGATCCCTGGCGCATCCTGGCCGTCACCTTTACCAACAAGGCGGCCGGCGAGATGAAAGAGCGGATACAGAGGCTCCTCAACTCCGCCTCCCTGCCCTGGGTGAGCACTTTCCATGCGGCCTGTGTCCGCATCCTGCGCCGCGACATCCAGGCTCTCGGCTATTCGCCGGACTTTACCATTTACGATGATCAGGACCAGGAGCGCCTCCTCAGGGGGATACTCAAGGATCTCAACATCAGCGATAAATTCATCAAAGCACGGGCCGCCGGGGCGGCCATCGACCGGGCCAAAAACCAGGGCCTCTGGCCGCAAGACATGGATGCCGGCGATATCTACCGCGAGCAGATCTGCCGCGTTTATGAAACATACCAGGACCGCCTCAAGCAGGCCAATGCCCTCGATTTCGGGGACCTCATCCTGATGACGGTCAAGCTTTTCAAAAATCATCCTGAAATTCGTGAAAACTACCGCCGCCGTTTCAGTCATCTTCTCGTCGATGAATTTCAGGACACCAACCGCATTCAGTACGAGCTCATCCGCCTCCTTGCCCCGGAAAAGCCGCAACTCTGCGTCGTGGGCGACGACGATCAGTCGATCTATTCCTGGCGCGGCGCCGAGATCGGCAATATCCTCCGTTTCGAGTACGATTTTCCCGGCACCAAAATCATCCGCCTGGAACAGAACTACCGCTCCACCAAGACCATTCTTGACGCTGCCGGTCACCTGGTCGCCCACAACCGCGACCGCAAGGGGAAAACCCTGTGGACCGACAACCCTGAGGGGGAAAAGATCACCCTCAAGATTCTCCCCGACGACCTGGAGGAAGCCCGCTTCATCACAAACCGGGTTGCCGGTCTCAGGAAGAATGGCCGCTCCCTCAGGGACATGGCTGTCTTTTACCGGACCAATGCCCAATCCCGCTCCTTTGAGGAAGCCCTGGCCCGGGAAAAGCTCCCCTACCAGATAATCGGCGGGATCAAGTTCTTTGCCCGCATGGAGATCAAGGACATCCTCGCCTACCTGAAAGTTCTGGTGAACCCCGCCGACTCCCTCTCCGCCCAACGGATCATCAACGTCCCCAGCAGAGGCATCGGTGCCGTAACCATTGAAAAGATAAAGGCGTTAAGTGAAGAAGCAGGAGGCTTTTTCCCCGCCTGCCGCATGGCTTTGGAGAAAGGCGTGCTGAAAGGAGCTGCGGCCCGCCATGTCGAAGCCTTTCTGACCCTTATGGACAAATTCCGGAAAAGCCTCGAAAGCCAGGAGTTCCCTCGGCTCACCTTGGAGATCATCGAGGAAAGCGGCTACGGCCCTCTGCTGCGAGAAGAGGGAACCCAGGAAGGCCGCGAACGGATGCAGAACCTTGAGGAGCTGTTGCGCGGCATGGAAGAGCAGCAGGCTTCGGGCAACAGCTTGAATGATTATCTCGAGCAGGTGGCCCTGGTGGCGGATGTCGACGCCCTCGACAGTGACCGCAGCCGGGTCACCCTGATGACTCTCCACTCTGCAAAGGGGTTGGAGTTTCCGGTGGTTTTCATGGCCGGCATGGAGGAAGGCCTGTTTCCCCATACCCGCTCCATCGAGGAGGGAGAAGATTTGGAGGAAGAACGGCGGCTCTGTTACGTCGGCATGACCCGCGCCATGGAAAAACTCTATCTGACCAGGGCGGAAAGACGGCGGGTTTACGGCGATTTCCAATTCAATCCGCCGAGCGGTTTTCTCCAGGAGATTCCGCAGCGCTGCCTGGAAGAATCTCCCGAAATTCCGAACCCGGGGGAAGAAAAACACAATCTATCGACAGTTTTTGATTTCAGGGCCCCCAAACCTGAAAAGGAAGGCAGGGATGAGGTCTTTTCGGATTCCGTGGAGATCATCCCCGAGGCATCGGAAGGGCCGCGCATCGGCTCCCGGGTCCGCCATCCTAAATTCGGCATCGGCGTTATCCGCCGCATCGAAGGAAAAGGCGACAGCCAGAAGGTCATCATTCAATTCACTTCCATCGGCATGAAGAAACTCCTCCTCAAATTCGCCGGTCTGGAACCGGCGTGAAGCCCTTCCCGTTGATAGGGGCTCCGTTTTTCATAAACATTATTCACTCCCCCTGAATCCGCCAGGAAAAACCCCATCATGGCGAAAAAAACCCCAAACCTTGTATAATGGATAGTCGACTATTTGATTTCATCCTTTAGCCGCCTGTTCTGGAGGAAAAATGCGTTTAAGCGTGGCTGCCAATTACGATACCGGCCTTATTCCTCAACTCGCCCGCTACCCGGTGAAAGAAATCTACGGAAAATATCCTGCCGACGTCGTCGGCGGGGGCAGGCCCAGTTACATGGCAAGACCGCTTTCCCGCCAAGCATTGAACAATTATGTGCAAACACTCAAAGAACACGGCATTGAATTCAACTACCTGTTCAACAGCTCCTGCCTGGGCAACCGCGAATGGTCGAAAGGGTGGCAGAAAAAAACGGATCGTCTTCTTGACGAATTGAGCGGCATGGGTGTTCCGTGGCTGACGGTCTCCAACCCTTATCTTCTTGAACTGATCAGAAAAAGGCACCCTCATTTCAAAATCAAGGTCGGCATCTACGCCCAGGTCGACACCGCCGAACGGGCCAGGTTCTGGGAGGGTCTGGGCGCGGATTGCATTACCCTTGAAAGCTTTTCCATCAACCGCGCATTCGAGAGGCTTCTCGACATACGCCGAGCCGTGAGCTGCGATCTGCAGCTCATCGTCAACCACTGCTGCCTGCCGAATTGCGCCATTCAGCCCTATCACCAGAACCAGTTCGCCCACGCTTCGGACGGTTCGCGGGGTCTGTGTCTCGATTACTGTTTTTTCACCTGCACCCTTCTGCGCCTGCAGAACCCCCATTTGTTCATTCAGGCGGGCTGGATCCGCCCTGAAGACCTGAAGACTTACGAAGATCTCGGTTTTTCCAGCTTCAAACTGATGGAACGCAACATCCCGTCGGAAAATCTCCTCCAACGCGTCCGGGTCTACAGCGAGCGCTCCTTCCAGGGCAATCTGGCTGAACTCCTTCTTTCCCACGCTTTTCCCAAACCCCCTCCCGGCCCCCGGGTCTGGAACTGGCGCTTCTTTTTCCGGCCTTTGGATCTCAATCCCCGTCGGCTGCTGCCTTTAATGAAGCTGGCCCGCCGCCAGGGCATGCTTTTCCCCCGGGAGACTTTTCCCATCCATATTGACGCTTCGAAAATCCCCTCGGATTTTCTCGGCCACATTCAGGAACAAGGCTGTGGTGAAAGAGGATGCCAAGGCTGCGGCTACTGCAGGAAGGTGGCGGAAGAAGCGGTGAATATCGACAGCGCTTTTCAGGACGAAACCGTTTCCGGACTGCGGGCGGTGAAAGATTCCATGATCAGCGGGAGCCTCTGGAATGTTTGAGAAACGGGAACGGACCCCCGAACTCATGGATGGCGATAGCTTCGACATCGACCTGGCCGAAGCCAGCTATCGATTCATTGAGCGCATCAATCGCTTTTTCGGCGGGGTTTCATCGGTACGCAATTTTATCCGCCATCGGTTGGCCATGAATTCCGGGGGGAAACCCTTGCAGGTCCTGGATCTCGGCTCCGGAGGCTGCGATATTCCCGTCGCCTTGTGCCGCTGGGCTCAGCGGCGGGGTGTGGGGCTGACCTTTACCTGTGTGGAGAAAAACCGGCATGCCGCCGACCACGCCCGGCAACGAATCAAGGCCGCCGGTTTGTCATCCATTAATCTGGTCGAGGAAGATATCTTTTCTTTCCTGGAAAAAACCAGCGGCATTTTTGATTGCGCAACCGCCTCCATGCTTTTTCATCATCTGGATGAAACCGATATTGCCGGCCTCCTCCAGGCGCTCTCCCGGTCTGTCAGGGGCCCCTTCTTTATCAGCGACCTGAAACGTTCGCCGGTCGCCTATTGCGGCTGTTGGCTGTATACCCTCGGTTCTCATGCGGGAGTCAGGATGGATGCCCGGGCCTCGGTGCGCCGCGGCTTCTCCCTGGTGGAGCTGGAAGGCATCCTGACAAATCATCCGACGGTAAAGGATGCGAAAGTCAGAAATCATGGATTTCTCCGCATCGAGGGTGTTGCTCATTTTATAAAAAGTTCCTGAGAGGAGGATTACATTGCACGCCGCTATCCAGAGCCTGGCCGTGGCTAATCCGCCGGCATACATCCGTCAGCGCGAGGCCTTTGATTTTTTCGACAGACATCTGCAGCTTGAGGGAACGGAGAGGGAGCTCTATCGGCGATTGCTCCTGGAAGGGCCGATCCTGGGACGCCATATCGGCGTCGACCGTTACGAAGAAAGCTGCGAACTTTCCCCCGGGAAGCTGACCGAGAGGTTTCAAAAGTTTGCAACGGAAATCGCCGCTGAAGCAGCCCGAAAGGCTCTGGAACAATCCGGACGGAACACCGGGGAGATCGGGGCGCTGGTTGTCAACACCTGCACGGGCTACCTCTGCCCCGGCCTCTCTTCCTATCTGGTAGAGAAGCTCGGCCTCCCCCGGACGGTCAAGGTTTTCGATATCATGGGCATGGGGTGCGGAGCAGCAGTACCCAATCTGGAGTGCGCAGCGGGAATTCTGGCCCAGGGGAGCGTAGGGCAGGTCCTGAGCATTGCCGTGGAGATCTGCTCGGCGACAGCCTACATGGGACCCGAAACCGAGCTTATCGTCAGCAATTGCATCTTTGCCGACGGCGCGGCAGCCGCCGTCCTGGGCCACCCGCGACAAGGAAAGAACCTGGCGAAAATTGTCGACTTCGAATCCGGCGTTTTTCCCGAATACCGCGACCATCTCCGTTATCGGACCGCATCGGACGGCCGCCTCCGCAACGTCCTGAGCCAACGGGTTCCCGCCCTCGGCTCCAAGGTCATCTCCTCGGTAGCCATGAGGCTCCTCGGGCGCCATGGTCTCGATGTCAACGATATTCGCTGGTGGGCGGTCCATGCCGGCGGCACCAGGGTCCTGGAAAAACTCGAAAAGAATTTATCCCTTCCCCCCTCCGCCCTGCAATACTCCTATGACATCTTTTGCAACTACGGCAACATGTCCTCACCGACCCTGTTGTTCGTACTGGACAAAATTTTCAGGTGCGGGAAACCGCAAGCGGGCGACAAAGGGCTTCTCCTCGGATTCGGGGCGGGGTTTTCCGGCTTCGGCGCATTGCTGGCGTTTTAGCCCTCAAATCGCCGACCGGCGCTCTTCTCGACCGGACCAAAAACCTGGTCATTGACCTCAAAGAAACTCCGTCTTGGAACTCCCCCGGCCTTAAACAGCAGATGGGGGAACCAATCCCCCGGGGAAAGCATCGGCAGCCTCACTCCCAATTTTCAAAAGACATCGCTTCAGGCGCAGGCGGGAGTGGTTTTCGTGGAGCTAATCTGGGTCCAGGCCTCCCTGAAAGCCCGGGCTCCTGCCTCGATACCCTGCGGATGGTTGTCGACCCAGGTTGCGGCAATAATCATCAAGTCAGTGGTCCCGGCCTTGTCGATGTAGCTTTCCAGCTCGTCAGCACGCTTGCCCCCCTGGATGATGGGGAGAGAGGATCGCAGTGCACCCCGGGGAGCCTTCACAGCCTCCATGAATCCAGGCGTCTCCCCGGTCCGGCCGCCGACTCCGAAATCCCCGGGTGTGACCATCAGGTCGGCCCCGGCCAGGCGCTGAAGCATGGCCAGGACGGTTTCGCTTATCCCCCAGCGGGGATGGCGGATCCAGTGATCGGCTCCGGTGTTGTGGGAGAGGATAATGAGGCCCGTGGCCCGGGAGATTTCGCCGATAATGGCAAGGCCCTGGAGGGCGGGCGATACGAGGACGCCGTCAACGCCCGCCGCACAGGCCTTTTCGGCCAGTTCGAGGGACGCCAGCGGATCGTCGATGACGTTCGCAAAATAGAGTTTCTTCTCGCCGGTCTCGTCCTGTATCCGGTCCCTGAGTTCCACCACCTTGCGAACCCGTTCGGAAAAGGGCGATCTCGCGGTATCGTGAGTCAGCTCGTCGTCCTTGATGGCGTGAAATCCTCCGCGCAAGACCGGTCCCTGCATTTCAAGCATCATCTCAGTATCAAGACCCACGGCAGGCCGGAGAGAGCGGCAGAAAAGGGGACTTTCGGCAACGCCCAGCAGCCCCCGGATGCCCTCGATACCCCAACGCGGCCCCGCAAAGCTTTCCAGAAAAACATCGGGCAGCTCCAGATCGAGCAGCCTCAGGCCGCTCAGATAGCCGAGACGCGGGAGCTCTCCGAAGCACTGGTTGAGAAGCCGGGTGATCCCCGGTTTCAGATCCCTCCAGGGGTAGGCGATCCGGACTCTGGCACAGCGGATGGGAACCTCACTCCCGGAAAAAGAGTAGACAGGGGTGTTCAGAAAAAATGAGGGGACTCCCTGGTCCGCCACCGGGATATCCTCCTCAACCGAGATGATCCTGGCCGTGAAAGATTCCAGAATTCCCGGTTCCGGCAGAGTCGGATGGGAGGTGGTGGAAGCGCTCTGTTCCCTGGCCATTCCAAGTGCGGCGAGCCAGGGATCCACCCGGCTTTCGATATGGTAGGTCGCCACATAATAATCCTGCAAATCCAGCTGATCCTGCCAGGTGAAGAAATCTCTGTCACATACGTGAAGCGCTTCCGTACTCATATCATGGCCTCTCTTTCACGACTTTCTTCTCCGCTCTTTTTGCCAGGAGGGGCAGAACGACCTTATGTGCTATCTCCCACTCCCAGGGCGTGGTGACCTTGACGTTGGTCCTTTCTCCCGGAACATAAACCAGGGGAACTCCAAGCGCCAGAACCATCTGAGCCGTGGACTGGTAGTGACAATTCTCTGCCCCGGCCCTGGCATAAGCCTTCACTAAAAGGTCCCGCCGAAAAGCCTGGGGGCTCTGGAAGCTGACCGCCTCGCTGCGGGGAACGGCCCGGCTTACCTTCCCGTCAGCCACGATTCCCACGGGGACGAGGGTGGGGAGAAAAGCACCCGCCGCCCCCGTCTCGCCGGCCGCCTCCAGCACGCTCCGGCAAAGCTCCGCAGAGGCAAAGGGCCTGGCTGCATCGTGAATGAGAATCAAAGGCTCCGAGGATATATCCATGAGTATCCGGATGGTGGCCTGGCGCGTATTACCTCCGGCGATCACCTCCGCCCGGTCCGCCGCCAACCGCCGGAAATCCTCCAAAAAATCGCCAGGGACTCCCACGACGATGCGGTCAACGACGGAGTTCAGGCTCTCCAGAACCCAACCGAGAAGTGACCGGCCGCCCATTTCGAGGAGTCCCTTGGGCCCCAGGCCCAGCCTTGTCCCATTCCCGGCCGCCGGGACCAGGGCTACCGATCTCTCTTTTTCCCCTTTTCCGGGCACCATCAGTCTCCCCTCATCTGGTAACGGGAAATCCTGTAGCGCGGGAAAACCCGAAGGGCCAGAGTCTCAAGATTTCTGAACAGTCGGCTCTTCCGCTGCAACCCTTGCGATCTTTGGTCCTTCTTCTTTTCCTTACTGAGAAGCTCGGCAAGGCAGGCCACGATGCGTTCGGAAGATCGTCCGTCAAAAGTTTCGCCGGCCACCTTCAAAGCCAGGGCTTGGCGCGCCGCTGCCCGGCAACCGGGCTCTTCAAGAGAGGCCCTGACCGCAGCGGGGAGTTCCTCGCCGCATTGTACATCGGCCCCCACATCGCGAAATATCCATTCCGGCCCGCGGGAATCAAATTTGGGCGTGGAAAACCGCTGCGGGTTGGAAACCAGAACCATGGGCCTGTCCAGGAGGGCATAATAAAGAAACACGGAGGAACAGTCCGAAAGGAGAAGGTCGCTCTCCGCCATGATTTCGTAAAAATTCGCATCCGGATCCAGAATCTCCACGGAAGGGACCGCCGAAGCAAGTGCCTGCCAGGCGGTCATCCAGTCGGGATGGAGTATGGGGATATGAGGGTGGGGTTTGATGAGAATACGCAGTCCCGGGACCTCCGCCAGGCAGGCATCCAGCCACCGGGTCCCAATTACGGGGTGGGCCGAAAGCTCCTCGTCAAAGGTGGGGGCATAGAGCATCACCGGTCCGCCGCGCCGCAGGCGGGGGCGGGAAAGGGACCTGAACGCGGTATCGAGTGCCGAAAACCCCGTGACCCAGAAATCCAGACGGGGTCTCAAACCCCGCCGCCGGTATTCCGCCAGGGACCATAAACTGGGCATGCAGGCGATATCGACATGCGACAGGGATATCTTGCCGAAGTTCTTGCTGGCGAAGCCGTGGCGGACCCATATGTGGAAGGCTTCGGGGAGTGCCCGCCGCAAGTCCTTTTGGACCTGGGTCGCGTGAAATACAGCCTCCGGCCTGAAACGGACGACCTCCTCCGCATCGGCTGACCGGAGGCATTCGAAACGCTCCCGACAGCTTTCCAAGATCGGGTCGAGCATGGCATTGTGAAAGGGAAATCTGACGAAAAACGCGATCCTTTGCAACAGCGCCGGCCTCCAGCATAGCTAAAGAAATTTCACCAAATCAGTCAATCCATTAACAATTGAAACCAAAGGCCTTTTCCTCTTGGCCCTCACCCCAATTGGGTCAACACCGTCCTCGACATAAGGCTTTTTCATTAGGGAGTTAATGCCAAAACCGTTGCAAGCCGGCTTTCCAAACTTCCGGGTAAGGGTTAACTGCCCAACCCTCAACCGCGGTCCGGTTCCGGATTTATGAAAATTGCATCGCGGGAACACTCTCCAGTTAAAAATCGGCTAGTTGAAATGCCCGGATTTTAAATTAAGAATCTCGCTTTTCTGCGACATATTATTGATGCTCACTGCTAATGTCCAGAAAATTTCCCCAATTTCAACCCATTTCCGGATGCCGGAAAGACTGTGAAGCCGCTGCCGTAGTTTTTACCGAGGATGTAGTCCCCCCTCACTGAGTTTTGGCCGGTCACGAGCCTGGTCCCATTGAGGCCGGATGATTATTACTTCTTCATTGCTTCAAAAAAATATCCTATAGTGGGCGGCAACAACCTTTATCCGAGTTCGGCTGACAAGGAGGAAATTCATGGTTCTGACTCCCCCCGACTTCAAACAGCGAAAGGAACAGTGGAGCCCCTGGCGCAAGAAGCTTCAGGAGATCATTTTTGAAGCCGAAACCACGGCCGGAAAAACCTTCGATATTGTCCTCATCATCAGTATCCTGCTGAGCGTCGCCGCTGTCATGCTCGACAGCATCGTCTCTGTACGGAAGGTCCACGGAAACACCCTGTACCTCGTTGAATGGTTTTTTACGATCCTCTTTAGCGTGGAATATTTTCTTCGCCTGTTGTGCATCGGCCGGCCCCTGAAGTATGTCTTCAGCTTTTTCGGCATCGTCGACTTCCTGAGCATCGTTCCCACCTACCTGAGCCTTTTACTTCCCGGAACCCACTACCTGTTAATTATCCGTATCCTTCGCATTCTGCGCATCTTCCGTATTCTCAAACTCGTTCAATACCTCAATGAAAGCCGCCGCCTGATGATGGCTATGAGGGCGAGCCGGAAAAAAATCACGGTGTTCCTGTTTACGGTCCTGACCCTTACCATTATTTTTGGTTCACTCATGTACATGATCGAAGGAGAACAGGCCGGCTTTACCAGCATCCCCAAAGGCATCTATTGGACCATCGTTACCCTGACCACGGTAGGTTATGGGGATATTTCTCCCCAAACCGGGCTGGGGCAGATTCTTGCCTCAGTGGTAATGATCATGGGTTACGGCATTATTGCCGTGCCGACCGGTATTGTCACCGTGGAGATGACCCAGGCTTTCCAACGCAAAACCACCACCGAAGCCTGCCCGGAATGCAGTGCCGAAGGACACGATGCGGACGCCCTGTTCTGTAAATTCTGCGGCGCGAAGTTATAAGGACCACGCCCGGGCCAGGTTTTTTTATTTTTCTTGGCTTTGGCAAGTCGTATTGGGTATATTTTTAAACTGCAAAAAAATCCGCAAAATCCCCGGATAGCTGGTTGGCTTTTTTATAGGATTCATTTGACGCAGGTCAAAAACCTTTCACGGTTTTTGTGTTATGGTTTTTAAAAATCGCCGGAAAATCCGAAAATAGAAAAGGAGGAAATGATGTTTTGTTACCAGTGTGAGCAGACGGCTCAAGGGAAGGCGTGTACAAAGGTCGGCGTCTGCGGCAAACAGCCCGAAACGGCAGCCCTGCAGGATCTTCTGCTTTTTACCCTCAAAGGCCTTTCCATGGTGGCGGTTGAGGCTAACCTCAACAACATCGATCACACCGAGGTCAACAGGTTTACCGCCAAGGCCCTCTTTGCAACTCTCACCAATGTCGACTTTGATCCGGAAAGGTTCGCGGACCTGATCCGCGAATGCGTCCGGCTGCGCAAAGAGCTGATCCCGCAAATTACCAAATGCGGCGGCCGCGATAATTTCCGCACCCCCGAAGCAACCTACACGCCCGCTGCCGACCTCGGCGGCATGATTGCGGATGGCGAGAAACTAGCCGGCATCGAAGTCGATCCCGAGCTGATCGATCCCGACGTGCATTCCTTGCAGCAGCTTCTCATTTACGGCATCAAGGGGATCGCGGCCTACGCCGATCACGCTGCCATTCTCGGCTACGAAGACCCCCATGTGTACAGCTTCATTCACCAAGGCCTGAGCGCCACCATCCACACCGGCATGAACGTCAACCAGATGGTCATCATGATCCAGCGTTGCGGTGAAATCAATCTTCGCGCCATGGAACTCCTCGATAAAGCCAATACCGAAACTTACGGCAATCCGGTTCCAACCCAGGTGCCCCTCGGAGCGAAAAAGGGGAAGGCCATCCTGGTTTCAGGCCATGACCTTAAAGACCTGGAGGAAGTTCTTAAGCAAAGTGAGGGCAAAGGAATCAACGTCTATACCCACGGTGAAATGCTTCCCTGTCACGGCTATCCGGAACTGAAAAAATACTCCCATTTTTACGGCCACTACGGTACCGCCTGGCAGAACCAGCACCAGGAATTCGCAGCATTCCCGGGTGCCATACTCATGACCACCAACTGCCTGATGCGGCCCACCGAGGCTTACCAGAACAACATCTTCACCCATGGGGTCGTCGGCTTCCCCGGCGTCCGGCATCTCAGCGATAACAACTTCGCGCCGCTCATCGAGAAAGCTCTTGAACTCCCCGGCTTTGCCGGGGATGTTGCCGGCAAGACCGTCATGACCGGTTTCGGACACAATGCCGTCATGGGCGTCGCCGGCAAAGTGGTGGAAGCCGTCAAAAATAAGAAGATCCGTCATTTCTTCCTCGTCGGCGGATGCGACGGCGCCAAACCGGGCCGCAGCTACTACACCGAGTTCGTCGAGAAAGTGCCCAAGGATTGCGTGGTTTTGACCCTCGCCTGCGGTAAATTCCGTTTCTTCGACAAGGACATGGGCGATATCGGCGGCATTCCGCGACTTCTCGACATTGGCCAATGCAACGACGCCTATTCGGCCATCAAAATCGCCGAAGCCCTGGCAGGGGCTTTCAACTGCGAAATCAATGACCTGCCTTTGTCCATGGTCCTCTCCTGGTACGAGCAGAAAGCCGTGGCCATCCTTCTCACCCTGCTTTCTCTCGGAGTCAAAAACATTCGCCTCGGCCCCAGCCTGCCGGCATTTATAACATCCAATGTGCTTCAGTCTCTGGTCGCCAATTTCAACATCATGCCCATTTCGACCCCGGACGAGGACCTCAAGGCGATTCTCAGCTGAAACGATTATTTCCCGTGGTAAAAAAAGAGCGACCCGAAACGGGTCGCTCTTTTTTCAGGTCAGCCTGGTCTCGCCTTCAGCCAGGTCCTCCAGGGCATCGGGATCAAGAAGAACAATCTTCGAACCGTTCACTTCAATAAGGGCCTGTCGGCTCATCTTGGCCAGAATCCGGGACAGGGTCTCGGGAATAGTCCCCAGCAAGCTGGCCAGCTGGCCTTTGGAAACCTCCAGGCTCACCTCCTCGGTGTCCCCTCCTTTTCGACTCAGATAAAGAAGATGGGCCGCCAGCCTTCCCGGCACTTCCTTGAGGGAAAGGTCCTCAATAAGAGCAGCAAATTTGCGCAGGCGCCGTGAAAGAACAGCCAGCATGTTGAAGGCGAGGGACGGGTCCTTGCGGACACACTCGATAAATCCGTAGCGGGGAATGAACAGCACCCGGCAGTCGGCAAAAGCCTCGGCATTGGCTGGAAAGGATTGGCCGGCAAACATGGCTATCTCGCCAAAAGGGTTGCCGGAACCGAAAATATGCAGAATCTGCTCTTTCCCGGCGGGAGACACCTTGAAAATCTTGACCTGGCCGGTAAGAACGACGTACAGGCCATTACCTTCCTCCCCTTCAGAAAAAATGCGTTGCTCCCGCCGGAAAAACCGTTTTGTTGAAATTTGGGTCAGGTCTTGTTTCTGGTCTTCAGAAAGCCCTTCAAATAAGGGGATATTGTCAATCCAGTCGTGCCCGTTCAAAAAAACCTCCAAAAAAATCAGGTTATTGACTTAAATCAAGGCCTGTTCTTTCTTCCTGTTATAACCTACCGTTAAAAGTAGTCAGTGCAGCAGCCAAATTTTAACGCATCGAGCGGAGAAAATCATGAAAACTCTCAGAAAAATTATTGAAATCGACGAGGAAAAGTGTGACGGTTGCGGCCTCTGCGTTCCTTCCTGCGCCGAAGGCGCCATACAGGTCATTGACGGCAAGGCCAGGCTGGTGGCTGAAAAATATTGCGACGGCCTTGGCGCCTGCCTGGGTGAATGCCCGAAGGATGCCCTCCATATTGTCCAAAAGGAGGTGGAAGGGTTTGATGAGGATGCCGTAAAAAAACACCTGCAGCCGAAGATGGACAGCCCAGCTACTGCTCCCGAGACCATGCCCTGCGGCTGTCCCTCGGCCCATATCCGAAGCTTTTCCGAACCGCCACAAACCGAACCTGCCGCATCGCAGAAAACCGCCGGAACGGTGCCGTCCGCCCTCAGCCATTGGCCCGTTCAGATTCGTCTGGTACCACCTCACGCGCCATTCCTGAAAAATGCCGACCTGCTGGTTGCGGCCGACTGCTCGCCCATGGCCTACGGGGATTTTCATCGCGATTTCCTGGCCGGAAAAGTGGTCATGATGGGTTGCCCGAAGTTCGATGATACCGGACTTTACGAAGAACGTTTCAGGCAAATTTTCAGTCAGGCTGAAATCAAGAGCGTCACCGTCCTGGTTATGGAAGTGCCTTGTTGTCAGGGCTTGCCCGCCCTTGTCAAAAAAGCCCTGAAAGATTCAGGAAAAAACACCCCCCTGGAAATCGTTACTATCGGCCTCCAGGGGAAAATCCTGCAGCGGAATGCTTTCCCCGGAGGGCTCATCTGACCGGGGCGGTGTTGGAATCAAAAAATTTTCGGGTGGAGTCGCCTTCGGCTCCACCTTTTTTTTGTTTCATTTTAAAAGAAAGATTGCTCAGCTGCGGAAATCATATTAAATTGAACGCGTTTTTTCTCCGGAAATAATTCTCTACCGACCAACTGATTCTCCAGGCCGGGTGTTGAAAAACCAAAATTTGGCTCTTGAATCCGGGGGGCGTTTTTCAACAGCCTGCCAGGTTTCCCCTGGAGGTTTTTCATGTCCTTTCCTTGCCGTTATCCTCTTGCAGTCCTGTTGTTTGGATTAATTATCATCTTCTCCCTTTCGGGATGCGCTCCCCCAAAAAAGAGTGTTGATCAAAAACTCGATCATCTTGAGACCCGCCTGACGGAACTGGAACTCGAAAGGCCTTCTCCCGAAATCGATCCGCAGAAAATGGAACGGCTCATCATTATCATGAAGTACGGTCCCGCCATCTCCTACGACCAGCCGACCCAGAAAGACGCCGTTATTGCTTTAGGCCTGCTGGGAGACGAGGAGGCCGTCCCTGCCCTGCTCGAGCAGTTCGAAACATCGGGGGATGATAATTTCAAGAGCTATATCGCCAATTCCCTCGGCTGGATCGGCGACAAAAAAGCCGTTCCCATCCTGAAAAAAGCACTGAAAAGCAAAAACGTCCATCTTCGAAAGCGGGCAGCCCTGGCATTGGAAAAAATAAAAGAGAAATCCTCCCTGACCCAAAAGCAGGAAGACTTCCGCAACCTCCGGCCGGTGGCCGGATTTTTCCCTTTTTAAAAAAATTCCGGCTGACTGTTCAGCACTCTTGAGGCAGGGTATCCCGAAAAAGGGGGCCTGGCACCCGGTTGGGAACCGTTGCGGGGTTCATACCGCCTTGTGAATCGACAGTCCATGACCATCCAACAGGACAAATGGTTTCGAATGGCCCATTGGCGGAATTTTTCAGACAAAAGACAGGGATGTTGAGATGCGAGACCTGCCTGGGACGCTGCAGGTCAGCGAAGTGAAATAAACTGGAGTCATGTTTTCAAGACCTGGCCCGCATTATTCACAATGCCTTGTGTTGAAACCGTCAGGCATGCGTCAGAGCAGGCCGGGCACGGCAACTTGCTCTGCAGACATACTTGCAGTAAAAGTTTTCATGTATAATCCGGGCTAAACATTAAAACGGATGTTGAGAATATCGCCATCCTTGACCCGGTACTCCTTCCCTTCAAGACGCAACAGGCCTTTTTCCTTTACCCCTTTTTCCGAACCGCAGGCCATCAGGTCGGCATAATTGAAACACTCGGCGCGAATGAAGCCCCGGGCCAGATCGGAGTGGATGGTCCCGGCGGCAGCCACGGCGTTTTCCCCTTTGCGCAGGTTCCAGGCTCTGACCTCATCCGATCCGACGGTGAAAAAGCTGATGTAGCCAAGAAGTTCATAGGCGATCCGTGTCAAAAGGCTGCGAGCCGACTCCTTGACTCCCAGATCCTCCATGAACAGTTGGATATCCTCCTCGGAGGTCATGCGGGAGAGTTCCATTTCGAAATTTCCGGCGAATTCGACCACGGAATGGTTTTCCTGAAGCTGCGCAAGGATGCCGGCATTGCGGCCGTAATTCTCCTCGTCGGAATTCAATACGACCATCAACGGTTTGCGGCTGAGGAACTGGTAACCTTTCAACATTTTTTCTTCCTCTTCGGTCAGGGTCATACGCCGAATCGGCCGGTTTTCATTGAGCTGCTCACGAATTTTTTTTAGAAGTCCCTCTTCCGCCAGAGTCTGATTGGATTTCTTGCCTTTTTTATTTTCCCACTCGATTCTTTCCAGGCGGTTTTCCACCACAATAAGGTCCGAGAAAACCAGCTCTTCCTCGACACTTTCGACATCGGCGCCGGGGTTGGGATCGCCCATGATCTCATGACTGAAATTGCGTGCCACCAGTGCCAGAGCATCGGTATTTTTTGCCAGTTGCAGCAGTTCGGGCGAAAACGCCCCCTGTTTATCCGTGCCGCCGGCAACACCGACAAAGTCTATGAACTCGACAGTGGCATAGACGGTTTTCCGGGGCTGGTACATTTCCGAAAGACGGGTAACCCGCTCATCTTCCACATCGATTACTGCCAGGTTCGGTTCCGCCTTGGCATTGGAAAAATCGGTGACTTGCACTTGCGAGCGCGTCAAAGCATTAAAAATTGTTGTTTTCCCTGAGTTCTGACAGCCGATCAGTCCGATTTTCATATTCAAAATCCTGTTGATTTGAAAGAAAAAGAATAAAACAAGGGTCTGAATTTTAAAAGATATCCAACAAAAAGAAAAGAGAAAAGCCCGCTGCCAAGCGGGCTCTTCCGAAACCAAAGAAATTATTGATCAAAGAAACAATTAATCCACCTTGAAATAGGCCTCCGGCGAAGCACCACAAACGGGACAGGCCCCCTCGGGCTTTCCGGCCAGGGTATGACCGCAAACCTTGCAGACATAATAATCGGCCGTCTCCTGACTGCCAAGGCCTTGGAGGGCTCCCCCAAAAAGATCATGATGAACCTTCTCCACTTCGTTGGCGAGGGTGAACGAACGCAAGGCCGCGCTGAAACCGGCCTTCTCGGCCGCTCTCATCATTTCCGGATACATTGCCGTAAATTCCTCGGCCTCCCCTGCCATGGCGGCCTTAAGGTTTTCTTCGGTTGTCCCAACCCCTTTAAGAATACGCAGATGGGCATGGGCATGGATGGTTTCGGCAGCGGCAACTGCCCTGAAGAGCCTGGCGACCTGGCCATGACCTTCCTGCTCGGCTTTCTGGGCGAAGGCCAGATACTTCCGGTTGGCCTGAGATTCGCCTGCAAAGGCTTCCTTCAGATCTTTTTCCGTTTGCGTTCCTTTCAGCTCACTCATCTCAATCATCCTTTCTCTTTTAAGAATAGTTATCGTTAGAAGGCAAAAAAAGTAGGCACCTTCACAACAGTGCCCCTTTTAATTTAAAATTGCGGCCCTTCTCGTTGCCTTCGAGCGGCAAATGCTACCTCTTCCCATGTTTAATCAATACAATCGGGACATTTTCCATAAAAATTCAACTGGTAAGCGGTAATCAAATAGTCCTTTTTTTCAGCAATTTTTTCACTGATCCTGTCCAGGTCCGGAACATCGATATCCTCGATTTTCCGGCAGCCGGTGCAGATGAAATGAGGGTGAGGAACGGCGCTGCGGCCATCATAATGATTGCTCCCCTCGCCAAAACTGAATTCAATCAACTCCCCCATGTCCTTCAGCAGCGAAACGGTTTTGTAAACCGTCGCGATGCTGGTGGTCGGAAAGTCAACCTTGACCTTTTCAAAAATCTGCTCCACGCTGGGATGCGATTTTGTTGAAGCCAATGTCTTCAGGATGGCCAGTCTCTGAGGGGTAATACGGTAATCCTGAACTCTCAGTTTGTCCACCAGGTCCTGAACCCTGATTTCAATGTTCTTCATAAAAACCTCTGATATTTAAAGGAAACCCTTAGAATCTCCGCGCCGGAGACATGCTTGAAAAAGGAGGATTTTAAAAACCAATATATAATATTAACTGAAACTCTATAAATTTCAATTAATTTTATTTCCTTAACTGAAAAAATTTTTTATTGTCCCGGAGAAAAAGCCTGCCAGACCTTTAAACAACGGCCTATAAATTAATACGCCAGCGCCAAAAAAACAAACTATTTATCCGAAAAACAAATTTGCCGGAACCTTCCGGTTTTCCTGCCCTCATGGTTCAGACTCCCGGCGTAAAGGATTCGGTCTCTTGATTTCGCAACGGCTGAAGCATAAAATTCATTGATCCTGTCCTTTGCCCCCGGCCTGCCGAAAATGGTCAAAAACCTTTTCTGCCGCCCCCGCCGGCAGTCCCGGGCAGGAACGAAGATCTTCCAGACTGGCTCCGCGGATTTTTTTCAAGCCGCCGAAATGCTTCAGAAGGGCATTTTTCCGCTGCGGCCCGATCCCCGCTATCCCATCCAGAGATGACCCCAATGCCTTTTTGCTTCTCAAGCCACGATGATAGGTCACCGCAAAGCGATGGGCTTCGTTGCGTAATTTTTCGAGCATGAACAGAGCCGGAAGGCCCTCCGGGAAAGTGACGGGAGCGTTTTTCCCCGGCAGAAAAAAACGCTCTTCGGTACGCTCGATGAAACGTTCCCTGGCCTCTGCCTTGACCCGGCTTTTTGCCATGCCGGCAATGTCAATTCCGCCCTCAAGACCCATTTCCCTGAGAACGGCCACTGCCCCCGAAAGCTGCCCCCGGCCTCCGTCAAGGAGAATAAAGTCGGGGAGTTTTCCCTCCTCCAGCCCCCTGCTCAAACGACGCCGCAGAACTTCCGCGAGAGAAGCAAAATCGTCGGCCCCGGGAATGGTTTTTATGCGAAAACGGCGGTACTCCTTTTTGGCCGGCTCACCGCACACAAAGACAGCCATGCTCCCCACGGAGAAGCGCCCCTGGACATTGGAAATGTCGAAACATTCCATGCGTTCGGGAAACTTCCTCAGATCGAGATGTTTACGAATATCCTGGAGGACACTCTTTCTGGCTTCCCTGCGATTCTCCCGCTGCCGGCAACTTTCCAAGGCATTGCGTTCCGCCAGTTCGACCATCTCCCGCTTGGCGCCTCGACGGGGAGCCAAGATCCGGACCTTGCGACCTTTCCGTTCCGAAAGCCAGCTCTGAACAGCATCCAGGGAGGCAGGTGAAAAGCTGACCAGAATCCGGTCGGGGATGAAGACTTCGCCACCGTAATACTGCTGGAGAAAGGAAGCAAGGAGTTCGTCCGCTTCCAGCCGCCACTCAAGACTGAAGTCGCGGCGGCTGATCAGAGTGCCGCTGCGAACAAAGAGAACGGCTATTTCCACATTCCCGCCCTCGCGGAAAACGCCGATGACGTCCTGATCCTTGCCTTGGGCATCATCCACCTTCTGTTTTTCGGCGGTCAATTCGAGAGCCTGTATCTGATCCCTGAAACGGGCCGCTTCCTCAAAACGCATGGCTACGGCCGCTTCATGCATTTTAGTCTTCAGGTTCCCGAGCAGTTCCTTTTCTTTGCCGGCCAGCAGGGAAACGGCTCCCGCCACCTGTTTCAGATAATCCTCGCGACTGATTTTTCCATGGCAAGGAGCGCTGCATTGCCCGAGCTGATAATAAAGACAGGGGCGGCTCCGCCTGCTGCAGCGCTCCATGGGATAATGACGAAGCGGGAAAATGCGGTAGATTTTTTTTAAAGTCTCGCGCACCGCTCCTGAAGAACTGTAGGGACCGAAATAGGTGGCACCATCTTTTTTTACCCGCCGCACCACCTGCAGGTAAGGATATTCCTCATTGAAATCGATACGTAGCGAAACATAGCTTTTGTCGTCGCGCAGCCGGATGTTATAGCGGGGACGATGCTTTTTTATCAAGGTATTTTCCAGCAGCAGCGCTTCTTTTTCGGTATCCGTGACAATCGTCTCGATGCGGCGAATCTGCCGGACCAGAAAGCGGATATGAGCCCTGCCGTCGCCTGAAGACGAATAATAATTCCGCAACCGGCTGCGCAGGTTGTTGGCCTTACCGACGTAAAGGACCTGGTCCTTCTCTCCAAACATCAGATAAACGCCGCTTGCGGTCGGATAAAACGAGGGATTGAATTGTGGAAGTTTTTCACTCATCGCTTGCCTCTGAGACTGGAGACCGAATACCGCCCGCAGCCGGTTACCCTTTTTTTTACCTTCCGGCTGGATTCCCGCCTCCCTGCTGTTATCCTGATATTATTCTTTTCCTGGTCTGAGCGGTTTTTATTGTAAGCCAAACCAACTGAAAGATGCGACAACTTTGGTCGCAAAGGAGAGTTATGAGCATGTCAAACCCGCCCCTTATCGGCATCAGCTCCTGCCTTTTGGGAAACAAGGTCCGTTATGACGGCCAGCACAAGCTCGACCGCTACCTGCGTGATCAGCTCGGCAGGTTTGTTCAATTCGTGCCGGTCTGTCCGGAGGTCGAATGCGGCCTCTCTATCCCGCGGGAAGCGATGCGCCTGGTGGAAATCGAGGGCGACCATCGTCTCATGACACAAAAAACCGGGATCGATCACACCGACAGAATGCAGAACTGGACAATACAGAAACTGGAGGAGTTGGAGAAGCTGGAACTCTGCGGTTTTATTTTCAAAAGCCGCTCCCCAAGTTCAGGGATGCGGGGGGTCAAGGTGTACAAGCCGGGCGGAGGCGCGGGCAAAACCGGAATCGGGCTTTTTGCCAAGGCTTTCATGGAACGTTTCCCGCTGCTCCCGGTGGAAGATGAGGGACGCCTCCACGACGCCGGTTTGAAGGAGAATTTCATTGAAAGGATTTTCGTATTCAAACGCTGGCAGGATATGGTTCGCCAAGGCCTCACCCTGAATAAGCTCATGGGTTTTCACGCCGACCATAAACTGATCCTCATGGCCCACTCGCCCAAAGCTCTCAAGGAGCTTGGCGCCCTGGTCGCGGATGGAAACATCCGGCCCATCGAAGAGCTGGCCCGCCAATACCTCGCCGTCATGATGGAGGCGCTCAAACTCATGGCCACGGTCCGCAAAAACACGAATGTTCTGGAACACGTCATGGGTTATTTCAAAAAACAGCTTACCAGCGATGAAAAAACGGAACTCAAGACCCTTATCAGCCACTACCATCAGGGGCTCATCCCCCTGATTGTCCCCGTTACCCTGCTCAATCACTATGTCCAGAAATACCGGGAGCCCTACCTGGCCCGCCAATTTTACCTCAAACCCCATCCGCTGGAATTGATGCTTCGAAATCATGTCTGAATGCCGGGCTCCGATGTTTCAGGACCCTGCCGGGATATTTTTCATGGAGGATTCAGATGGATGTCTACCAAGCCATAGCCGCCCGCAAAAGCGTCCGCTCCTTTCTTGACAAAGAGGTGCCGGATGAAACCCTGCTCCGCATCCTCAATGCCGCCCGCCTCGCTCCATCGGCCCGGAATTTCCAGGAATGGCGTTTCATTGTCGTTCGCAACCCGGCCCTGCGGCAAAAGCTGGCCGAGGCCGCCAAGGGTCAGAATCAGGTGGCCGAAGCGCCGGTGGTCCTGGTCTGCTGCGCCAAAACCAACGAGCACGTCATGACCTGCGGCCAGCTCTGTTATCCCATCGACCTGGCCATCGCCATCGACCATATCACCCTCTGCGCCGTGGCCGAAAACCTCGGCACCTGCTGGATCGGCGCGTTTTATCCCGAGGAGGTCAAAAAAATTCTCCACATTCCGGCGGCCGTTCCCGTGGTCAGCCTTCTCCCCCTCGGTTATCCTCGCGACCCGGCGGGCGAAACCAAGGACCGGCTGCCCCTTAAAGAAATTGTCCGTTATGAAAGCTGGGCATAACTGTCCAGAATAATGGCCTCGCAATACCCGGGAAGGGCCATCTTGTGCCCGGATGGTAGCGGTCAAATCCCATGGATGGAATCAGACGGTTCCCGGAATGAACTGTGCGGGCCTGTCAGCCGGCAGTTAACAGCTTGATTTGGACCTTACCGTTGCTTCCCTACGGTCTGCGGCTGCGTGAAAAATCTTTTTATCCCCCTTTATTTTATCGACCCGCCGGTATAGAATCAGGCATTCCGGTTAATATTGAAAACTGGAATGGCCTTGGGTTTTACCGCTTCCTTTCCCACCGGAGAGAAACGCCGGATGCGGTAATTTAACCCGGGGAAATTAAATCCCGCAGGGATGATGTTATCTTCCCGGAATTGCAGAACAGTCGATAAAGGAGTAGCTGATGAAGGAAGAAAAAAGGGGGTTTTCCACCCGTGCCGTTCATTCCGGAGAAATTCGCGACAACCAATTCGGTTCCATAACGACCCCTATAGTCCAGTGTTCCACCTTCATTTTCAAAAACACCGAGGAGATTGAGAAGCTGGCCGAAGGCGTCGCCGGCCGCTATGAATACAGCCGCTACGGCCACCCCACCCAGTTCGCCGCGGAAAAAAAACTGGCCGCCCTGGAAGAGACCGAAGATGCGGTCCTGTTCTCTTCCGGCATGAGTGCCATTACCACGACCCTCTTTTCCCTTCTCAGCTCAGGGGACCACATTATCATCACCGATGATGCCTATAAACGGACTCTCGATTTCTGCAAAAAATACCTCTTTCGCTTCAACATTGAATGCACCATTGTCAAGATGTGCGACTACGAGGCTATAGAAAAGGCCATTCGGCCGAACACCAAGGTCTTTTTTTCCGAGTCCCCGACCAACCCCTATCTCAACATCATGGACCTCGAACGCCTCGTCGCCATTTTCAAGGGCAAGGATATCCTGATCATTTCGGACAGTACCTTTGCCACCCCCTACAACCAGAAGCCGCTGGATTTCGGCATCGACCTCGTTATTCACAGCGCCACCAAATATCTCGGCGGCCACAACGACCTGCTGAGCGGCGTGGTCCTGGGCAAAAAGGAGCTGACCCAGCCGATCCGTGAATATCTCAAGGTCACAGGCGGGGTTATCGATCCTCATTGTTCTTATCTCCTGTTGCGCGGCCTGAAAACTTTCGAACTCCGCATGCTGCGCCACAACGAAAACGGCATGGCCATCGCCCAGTATCTTGAAAATCATCCCAAGGTCAATCGCGTTTACTATCCCGGCCTCCCGAGCCATCCCCACTACGATGTGGCCCAACGGCAGATGAAGGGTTTCGGCGGGGTTATCACCTTCGAAGTCGAGGAAAATATCTCCTATGCCCTGGAATTTCTCAGCCGGCTGAAAATGCTGAGTATCGGTCCGAGCCTTGGAGGCGTGGAGTCTCTAATCACCCATCCGGCGACCATCAGCTATTACGATTATACCCGCGAAGCGCGTCTGGAGCAGGGCATCAAGGATGGCCTGGTCCGTCTGGCCGTGGGAATCGAGAACGCCGAGGATATTATCGCGGATATCGACCAGGCTCTGTACTGAGTCCCTGTTCGAAAAAAAACCGGCAACCAGAACCCATATGAAATTTTCGAAAGGATATCAGGCAAAAAAATATTGGATGTAAACGGGAGCGGCCCGTTCTTTTTTTCCGAAAGGTCTTGGACCCCAGGTTCAGTTTTTTTCCAAGTCGCCAAGCCAAAGCCATAACCGGCCGGTTTTTGGCCAGAAAAAATAACTTTTACTGGAGAGGAGAATTTACCGCATGTCCTACACCTACGATGAACTCAAACACAAAACCGTTGCCCAGCTGCGGGAAATTGCCGCGGAGCAGGAACACGAAGCCCTCCAGGGCTACACCCAGCTGAACAAGGAACACCTCCTGGAAGCCCTCTGCAAAGCCCTCGACATTGAGATGCACAAACAGACCCTGGTTGTCGATATCGACAAAACCGGCATCAAGTCGAAAATCAAAGCCTTGAAAAAGGACAGGGATGAAATGATCGCGGCAGGGGACCATGCCGCCCTCAAGAAAATCCGCAGACAGATCCATCACCAGAAGCGGGTTCTCAAACGCGCCACCATTCAGGTTTAAAACGGCCGGATGTCAGGGCGATCTGCAGAATGCCTGTTTGCCGAGTGATCGATGGCTTGAGCAGCCGGGTGATTGCAGAAACCCACTCAAAGCCGCCAACCGGCAACAAGCTTATTTTATTTGTTTATTTTTTATATTATATTTGTGGATGTAGACCAATTTATGACATCGTCCTTAATCGGGACAGGGGGGCGGCAGCCCCCCTCAATTTTTTTCTTTCAGCCTGCAGACCGGGCTGTGAAAGATAAGAATTGGGTTCTCAAACAAGGCGATCCTTTATTTCGGGGTCCGGGGCGGGACACGCCTCTCTTTTTCCAAACAGCCGATAACGTCTTACCGCAATCCGGTCATACAACCAGTCCCGCACTTGCCGCGGCAACAGAAACCCGATGGCCAACAAGCGCCATCCGTTGCCAAGTGAAACGATAATTTTTAAAAAGGCACTGGAACGATAAAAAGGAGCCCCTTTCTGAAGGTAAATAAGCGTTTCATTGCCGATGGACGGACTACCCAGCCATTCGAGGATTTCCTCGCCGCTTTTCGACTGAAAAAAAGCAAATTTGAAGCGCTTGCCCGGATCCCTTTCCAAAACGAAATTCATCCAGGCGCAGCACAGGCGGCAAAGCCCGTCAACCACAATGAGGTCGGGATTCTCCTTGACGCTGGCCGGCATTTTCCCTTCCATCGCACTCCACCCTTTGGTAACAATTTAATAAGAACAGCTTATCCCCGGATGCAGCCGCAGTCAAAAAATGAATCCATTACAGGCTGTCACCCGGTTTTTCGGTTGCCCAGCTGTTGAAGCTGATTTTTATTGAAGCTTTGGCGTGAAAGTTCTACCCTTTTTAAAATTCGTCCAATCCTGACTTTTCAACCACCAACAAGCCGATTGTCATGAAATTAAAATCCGATAAAGAAATCCAGCTTATCAGGCAGGCGGGACTGCTCCTCTGGGAAACCCACCAGGTCGCGGCGCGGATGATCGAGACCGGGGTCACGACCCGCGAAATCGATCAGGCTGTCGATAATTTCATCGTTTCGCATAATGCGGAACCTCTGTTCAAGGGTGTTCCCGGCACCGTCCCTTTTCCCGCCGCAACCTGCATATCCATCAACGAAGAGATTGTCCACGGCATCCCTTCCAACCGCCGGCTGAAAAACGGAGATATCGTCAGTCTCGACATCGGTATCCGCCTGAACGGCTGGTGTGCGGACGCCGCCGCCACCTATCCGGTCGGCGAGATCGACCCCGAAAAGCAGAAGCTTCTGGATATTACCGAAGAGTGCCTGCACAAAGCCATTGAGCTGCTCGGCGAAAACGGACGCTGGAAATTCATCGCCAAAAAAATTCAAAAGGTGGCCGAACAGGCCGGCTTTTCCGTGGTCAGGGAACTGGTGGGCCACGGCATCGGCCGCAGCCTCTGGGAGAGCCCCCAGGTGCCCAATTATTTTTCCGAAGCGGTGCCCGACTTTCGGATCAAGCCCGGTCTGGTCCTGGCTGTCGAACCGATGATCAACGTCGGCGTAAAGGAAATAAATACCCTTTCCGATCACTGGACCATCGTCACCCGGGACGGAAAACCGAGTGCCCATTTTGAACATACCATTGCCATAACCAAAACAGGACCGGTGGTCATGACCTGCGGCCCGAATGGGGAAGGCTGGGCCATGGGCTACGGAAAAAAGAAATGAATTCCCAGGCAAACTGTTTTCATGTCAATGAAAACTTCTGGTGCCATCTTCAGAAGTTGGTGGAAGCCAGCGGAATCGTCATCGACCGGCCGAAGGGAACGCCTCATCCCCACTACCCGGCCTATATTCATCCCGTCGATTACGGCCATCTGAAAAACACGTCTTCCGGAGACGGCAGTGGAATCGACATCTGGGTGGGCAGCTCAGGCTCTCAAAAGGTTGAAGGCATCCTTTGCATTGTCGACATGGACAAACGGGATTCGGAAATCAAAATCCTGTTTTCCTGCACCAACGATGAAATCGCGACAATATATGATCTCCAGAACCGGGGAAATATGAGTGCGGTGCTGGTACGAAGAGAATGAACGAATTGATTAGGATTTGAACTTTAAAAAAGTGACCAATTATCTAAGGACATATAGAAATCAATTATTGGACGATTTATGGAAAAACTCGCTTCCAACGGAGCCATTATTAATCGAATAGCACCTTGATAAAGAAAAGCTTGCCAGTTTCATAGATAAGCTTATTTTTGCTCCATCTATGCAGATTTATGAGGAAATCCCCCAATCCGAAGATTGAGGGATTTCCTGATTTCAGATGCCAACAAACAAGAGCGAAGTGGCCCGGCTGACCACTTCGCTTTTTGGAGCGCACTGCCAACTTTATTGAATTTCTCGAATTGTGTGATTTTTCCGGTCTACGACAAAAAGGCTGGTCCCGTCGGTCGCTAACCCACTGGGTTGATAGAAAGTTGCCAAGGTGCCAATTTCATTATCGTCCGATCCGGCGGGTCCGACCTGTCCCGCAATGGTTGTAACCTCACCCGTCGCGATCACGATCTTTCGGATTAAATAATGTCCAATATACACAGACTCCACGGGATCCCATATTTCGCCATAATCAGCGACATAAAAGTTTGTTCCATCAGAGGTTATGGCAATGGGTCTGAAGAAGCTGGCGGCGGTGCCGATGCCGTCTTCTGAGCCAGGTATGCCAGCAGTGCCTGCATAAGTTGTCACCTCACCGGTGGAGATAATGATCTTTCTGATCGTATGATTCTTCGAATCAGCGACATAGACATTGGGGCCATCGCAGAAGATGCCCCGGGGCTGGTTAAACCTGGCGTCGGTGCCAATCCCATCATCTGTTCCCGGTATAGTCGCTGTCCCAGCCAGGGTGGTGACTTCTGCCGTGGCGATTTCGATCTTTCTGACGGTATGATTTGCACTGTCGGCCACATACAGGTTTGTCCCGTCTGTGTCTATCCCATAGGGTTCGTTGAACTGGGCAGCTATGCCCGTGCCATCAGAGCTCCCAGACGTAGTACCACCAGCTAAAGTGGTGACCTCTCTTGAATCGATATCGATCATCCGGATTGAATCGGCACCTTTATCGGTGACATACAGGTAAGTTCCATCGGTAGTTATGCCTGTCGGTTCACGGAATTCAGCATCGCTGCCGATTCCGTCAGCAACTCCATATACGCCCGCAGTCCCAGCCAGGGTGGTGACTTCTGCCGTAGCAATAACAATCTGCCGGATCGTTCGATTACTTCTATCGGTTATATACAAATTCGTGCCATCGGTGGTAATCCCATACGGTTGGTAAAAACTAGCCTCAACACCAGTACCATCGCTGCTGCCCGAAGTTTCAGCAGTCCCTGCAAATGTAGAAACCTCGGTCGTCAAATCCGGAGGAGTGGCCCCCTCATCATGTGAGTTATGACTCGATGAACAGCCAGACAGCAAAAACACCAGGGTTATGCTCAAAATCAAACAAAAAGTCTTGCCGATGGTCCGCAACATACATCCCTCCCTAAGATTTAATTGACCAACAATCCATTAAAATAACTAACTAACATCTTTGAGTTTTTACAGTGTTTTCAAAACTCCGTCAACCGGTTTAGCTTTTGTTGTCTCGCATTGCTTTAAAGACACTGAATAAACATGTTTAAGTTTTTTTACTGACCCTGGTAACTCGGAACCTGGCCAATTTCAGGATATTGTCGCGACAGTTCATTCTTTTGCGCAGAGGAAAAAAGTCTCAGGGGGACAGGAAGGGTCAAAAAGGGCAATGAAATTGCATAGATTTATTACGTAGAGGACGTTTGCACCATCGAAACCATAGATCCAAAAATGGGAGAAAAGGGGGAAAATGAGAGAAGATACAATGGTTTCAATTGTTTTTCCTGACCGTTCCTGCCAAATAATAAAAAAAACTCATGTAGAAAAAGTGATCCAGGAGTGGCAGAAAGAACACACCAGCGGTTTCGGCCAAAGTGCCTTTTTTGCCATCAAAGAGGTAATTAATCTTGACGGCGCCTGTAGTGAAGTCGAACTTATCAAAGTTTAGAGATAAACCAATCCTTCAAAAAACTTCCAAAAGCCTTTTACACTCCATTCCTTTTTATTCTTAGAAACATCTTTCCTTTCAGTCGGGAAGGAGTCCGACCCGGCGTCCTTCGGATGGTCGAAGATTCGGCAATCGCCCGATCAAATCAAAGAAACCCGAAGAATCTTTCCAGTTAACCCGATAAAATCCCGACCTTTTAAAAAATGGAATACCTGCGCGGTCGGTCGAAGCGATGGAGGCCCGCCTCCCGTGCCGCCTGCATGGCTTCGTCATATTCTTTCCGGGTTATGGTCCGGTCCAGATCCCCGCCCTCCGGAATCATGCCGCACGGGCGGTACTGATCCATGACATTGACATAGGTGTCGGGAGAAATCTCCCGGGCGAGGAAATCCATAACGCCGGGAGTTCCCGCCAGACCGTCAGGCATGACCAGGTGCCGGACCAGCAGCCCGCTGATTGCCAGGCCGTTTTCATCCAGAACCAGATCGCCGACCTGATGGTGCATCTCCTTCAAGGCTTCGCATGCCCGCTCGCGGTAATCCTTCACCCGGCAGGTTCGCCAGGCGACGTCATTGTCCCAGAATTTGAAATCCGGCATGTAAATATCGACAACCCCGTCCAGAAGCTGCAGGGTTTCGACACTATCGTAGCCGCTGGAGTTGTAGACCAACGGCAGCTTCAACCCGTTTTCCACGGCCCGTTCAAGCCCTTCCAGAAGCTGGGGAACAATATGGGAGGGGGTCACGAAGTTGATATTGTGGCAGCCCATCTCCTGAAGGGAAAGCATGATTTTGGCAAGACGGGAAGCATTGACCATCTCTCCGGCAACAGAGTGGCTGATATCGTAATTCTGGCAGAAACTGCAGAGCAGGTTGCAGCCGGAAAAGAAAATGTTTCCTGAACCGCCCTCCCCGACCAGGGGTGCCTCCTCGCCGAAATGGGGACCGTAACTGGCCACCACGGCGCTTCTGCCGACCTTGCACATGCCCATTTCACCCGACAACCTGTCCACTCCACATCGGCGGGGACAAAGCCGGCACCAGCGCAAAGCCTCAAGGGCCTGTTCCGTATTTTCCCGCAACAAACCCGATTTGGCAATATCCAGAATGCGTGGCGGTTTCAGCATAGGTCCTCTCCGGGCATGAGCTTTCCGATCTTCCTGCTACCATACTTTACCCGAACCCCCATGGCAACCAGCACCTTTTCGGTTGTGGCAGGGCTCTTCCGAGAGCTTGACAATTTATTACTTACTTGGTTATATTTAGAAGGTAAAACAAACAAAACACGCTATAAACGACCTCATGGAGGACGTCATGAAAGATATCAAAAAGGACATGAAAAACGATAAAGAAGGACTGGAACTACGGATTGAAGAAAATAAAAAAGTCGATTTCAGGGATTATCATGATTTTCTTCACATCGAGCATTGCGAATCGTGCTGCTGCGGCGGTAACATCTGAACAATGAACGGCTATTCCGGCCTTTTCCGTTGTTCCGTTTAATATCTCCACACCTCAGCAACGACAAAAAACGTCGTTGCTGATTTTTTATCTGCCCTTGAGCCACCTTGTAAAATCCGGGTATCGACACTGCTTTCCAGCGACGGAAAATTTCCTGGTTTGACATAGAAGTGAAAATTGCATAGAGTTATTGATTGCCGCTATAATTTTATTAATATTTCATAAAAAAATATTCGTTTCACAGAAGGATTGTTAACATGGAAAAAGCTACGTTCGAAACCAAGGTCGGCCTCGCCGAAATGTTGAAAGGCGGGGTTATCATGGATGTCACCAATGCCGACCAGGCAAAAATCGCCGAAGATGCAGGGGCGGTAGCCGTTATGGCCCTGGAACGCATCCCAGCCGATATCCGCCAGGCGGGAGGTGTCTCCCGCATGTCCGACCCGGCCATGATTGCCGCCATTCAGGAGTGCGTCTCCATTCCGGTCATGGCCAAATGCCGTATCGGCCATTTTGCCGAAGCACAGATTCTCGAATACATGAAAATCGACTTTATCGACGAAAGCGAAGTCCTGACCCCGGCCGATGAAGCCAATCATATCGACAAACATCAGTTCAAGGCCCCCTTTGTCTGCGGTTGCCGCGATCTCGGGGAAGCCCTGCGCCGCATCGGCGAAGGCGCCGCCATGATCCGCACCAAGGGGGAAGCCGGCACCGGCAACGTTGTCGAAGCCGTGCGCCACATGCGTCAGGTCATGGGCGATATCCGCCGCCTGACCACCCTCCGGGAAGATGAGATAATGGCTTTTGCCAAAAACCTTGGCGCCCCTTACGAGCTTGTCAAATTGACCGCCAAGCTCGGCAAGCTCCCTGTCCCCAATTTTGCCGCCGGCGGTATTGCCACACCTGCCGACGCCTCACTCATGATGCAGCTCGGCGCCGAGGCGGTTTTCGTCGGCTCGGGAATTTTCAAATCCGAGGACCCCATGCCCAGAGCCAAGGCCATTGTCGAAGCGGTCACCCATTACGATGACCCCGAGGTCCTGCTGCGGGTATCCACCAACCTCGGTGAAGCCATGGTCGGCATTGAAATGAAAGATCTGCCCGAAGAACAGCAGTTGGCGAAAAGGGGCTGGTAAGCATGTCCCGCAAGATCGGCGTCCTCGCTCTGCAGGGGGATTTTGCCAAACATATGGCCATGCTGGAGTCCCTCGGTGCGGAAACCCTGGCCGTCAAAAAACCGCAACAGCTTGAAGATTGCGACGGGCTTATCCTCCCCGGCGGAGAAACTACAACCCTGACCAAACTCATGGACAAATACGGCTTCTATGAGCCGTTGCGTGAGTTCAGCACAAAGTTTCCCGTCATGGGTACCTGCGCCGGGGCCATCCTGGTCGCCAAAGAGGTTGACGACCCCCGGGTTTGCCCCCTCGGCCTGATCAACATTGCGGTCAGACGCAACGCCTACGGACGCCAGGTCGATTCCTTCGTCGCCGATATCCCGACCTCGATGTTGGAGGACCCGCCGACCTTCCCGGCCGTTTTCATCCGCGCCCCCAAAATCGCCGCCACTCACAACGGGGTGGAAATCCTCATGTCCTGCGATGGCGAACCGGTTATGGTCCGCGAGAAAAATGTCCTGGCAATCACTTTCCATCCTGAACTGACCGATGACAACCGAATCCACCGCTATTTTCTTCGCATGACCGACAACTGATACAAAGAGGGGGAGTCCTCTCTCCCCTTTTTAAGTGAATCCCCTGATTCCCCGCTCCATCCCCGCACATAGCCATCGAGGCATTGCTGCATAACCCGCCAGGGGATTCTTCATAACTACAAGTTTTTTCTGTATTTCTGACGACTTCTTGTTATAATCCCCGTAATTTGTCTCCAGTCGCTATTGCGGTCGCATGGATTCCCGAGCTCGGGATGGGGCTTGGAAGTTACCAAGAAGAAACCAGACCACTCGGTATGGGACGGCAGCAAACCGCCGGGCTTCAAAGGGAATGAGGTTGCCCTTGGAATGGGCGGCCCTATCCCCTCCGCCGAATAATAAAAACGAGAATAATTTACCTGCATTTTAGATTTGAGATTTGGTCTGATATTTAACGTTACCCTCAGCAACAAGGTTGGGAAAAAACAGGAGCACAAAACCGGGAGTTGATAATCATGCATCCTCTGTGGAGCAATATCTTCAGAAAAAATCCTGCGGAAGAAAGTCTCGGAGCATTTCTCGGAACGGTTCCCGTTTTCTGCGAAGCCAATAAAAAAGACCTGGTTCTTCTCGAAACCCTCGTCCATGTCCGTCACTACCGATCCCAGGAAATCATTTTTGAAGAAGGAGATCCCGGCTCCGGAATGTTCATTATCCGCTCCGGCAGGGTTCTGATATTCGACCGCCAACCGGATCACAACGAGCAAGAGCTCGCTCTTCTCGGTCCCGGGGATTTTTTCGGCGAAACGACACTGACCGCAGCCATCCCGCGAATTGCCTCGGCACGCACCCTTGAAACGACGGAACTGGTCAGTTTTTTTCGTTCCGACCTTCAGGAAATCGCCCAGAAGAAACCGATGTCGGCCAACCGCATTCTTTTAGGGCTGGCCAAAGTGGTCAGTGAACGTCTGATTGCGGTTTCACGCGAGTTGAGAATGGCAAAAACCACGTTGGAACGGATTTCTTCATCATCCGCCCAAACGGAATAAGTTATGGCCGAAAACAACCACCGGAGAAATATAACGCAGAAACAATTTCTGCTCCTGTTTCTCATCTTCACCTTGTCCCTGGCCACCGGTCTTACCCTGTTTTCGTCCATCTCGACCATCACGGCGTGGGCAAGGGCGGCTACGGGCGGGCTTTTCCTGCCCATTCTGCTGAGCTTGATCCTGGCCTTTCTGCTCGAACCCATGGTCAGTTTCTTTGAAGGTGAAAATGTTCCCCGAACGGTCAGTATCCTGGTTATTTTTCTCCTTTTGGCAGGCCTTCTGGCGCTGCTGGCGGTCTGGCTCATACCGCACCTGCAAACCACTTTTCTTTCGTTAAAAGCTGATTTTCCCCGCTATCTTGCGAGAGGAATGGAGTTCGTCAACGAATTTCAGGCCAACCTCCAAAATCGCTTTCCTTTTGTTGAGCACTATCAGATTTCAACAAAAATTCGCACCTTTTCAGAATCCCTGTTTGCCGAAATTCTGCTCCAAACCCCAAAATCCGCCCTGCGCCTCGGCAGCCTTTTGGTTCTGGTGCCCATTTTTTCCTTCTTCTTCCTCCGCGACGGCAGACGCATGGTCAGAACCTGTCTCAACCTGGTTCCCAACCGTTACTTCGAACTCGCCCACGACCTTTATTTCACGGTCAGCTACCAACTCGCCAATTTCATCCGCGGCCGCATCCTGGAAGCTCTGATCATCGGCATCGTGGTAACCCTCGGTCTGAGCCTGACCGATATCCGCTACCCTCTGCTTCTCGGCATCTTTGCCGGGATAACCAATCTAATCCCCTATATCGGCCCGATTATCGGGATGGTGCCCGGATTTCTCATTGCCTTTGTCGATCTCGGTATGGGCGGCCAGTTCTGGTGGATTGTCATCCTTTATTTGCTCATTGCCCAGATCCTTCTTGACGGCTTTATTCTGATCCCCATCCTGATTTCCAAATTTGCCGATCTTCACCCCTTGTGGGTCATTATCGCCATCATCATGGGGGGCAAACTTTACGGGGTTGTCGGAATGATTATCGGTGTCCCGATTGCCAGTATCATTAAAATTACCATCATTGAAATCCGCCATTACCGTAGTTCATTTCAACTCCCGGATGTCCCCCTCGAAAATCCGCGCCTGATGTGATGTCTTTCTTTCCTTTTATTAAATATTTTTAGTTTTAAATTATTTCTCCCGGTTGAAAAAAAATAATTTCCAGATATGATGAGAATTCGTTGCCTGAAATTCAAAAGCCTTTGGACCGATTTACTCAAACAAAGGGTTGGTGATCATGAAAAACCCTCTAAAAAATCCTTCATGGCAAGGCACAGCCCTTCTTTTGACTGCTCTCTTTGCGTTTTGGCTTTCAACAGTCTCCTGCACCCATGCCGGGGACGCCCCCAAAGCAGCTGATCCCGACCAGGCCTTTGCCTGGGTCAAGAACCGCATCGAAGCAGGTTCTTTCCGGAATTATGACGTTTTTATTGCCAATCAACCCTTCCAGGGCGGCTCTCTCATCCCCACCCGGGGGACAAACATCAAGGTTCCATCCAATTACGATCTGGCCTGGTTCCTGTTTGTCGACGACCAGCCCCAAGCCAATTGGGGACACGCCTGCCGCTATTTTTTCGTCAGCGTTGAAACCGGGCATTTCGCTGTCGTCCCCGCGAAAACCCCGCCCGACAGCTGGTCGGAAATGAAAAAAATCTATTCCTCGGGAAAACGCCCCTGACCGCGCCGATACCGCTCATTTCCGGCAGCAATTTGAAAAAGTCTGAGCATCAACTTTATTCCATCAGCCGAGCCCACGTTTTCCATATCTGGGAAAATAAAATGCTCCGGGGCTTATCCCCGGACCGGTTTATATCCGTTTTCCAGGTTTGCGTTTTTCAGTGACAAAGCTTTCCGGAATGTGCTTAAATAGCGCGTTTTCTTTATACAAAGTCAATTTTTATCCGAGAAGGAGATTTCACCATGTATACCTGTTCCGACCTGAAAAAAGGTCTTAAACTTATGATTGACGGGGAGCCCCACGTCATCACCCAGTTCGACTTCGTCAAGCCCGGCAAGGGGCAGGCTCTTTATAAGTGCAAGTTGCGCAATATGATTACCGGTTCCCTTTTCGACCGCACCTATCGCTCCGGCGAATCGTTCGAGCCGGCTTCCCTTGAGGACCGCGAAATGCAGTACCTCTACAAGGACGAAAACGGCTACGTTTTCATGGATCAGCGCAATTACGAACAGATTGTCCTGACTGATGCGACCCTCGGCGATGACAAATATTTTCTGGTCGACAACATGGAGGTAAAAATCCTCCTGTTCAACGGCCAGGGCATCGGCATTACCCTCCCCAACTTTGTCAACCTGCGGGTCACGAGGGCCGATCCCTGGGTCAAGGGCGACACGGCGGCGGGCAACAACAAACCTGGTGAAGTGGAAGGCGGCTACACCCTTCAGGTTCCGTCGTTTGTCGAGGAGGGCGACCTGATTCAAATCGATACCCGGACCGGAGAATATGTCACCCGCGTCAAGGAATGAGGTGCCGGGCGGTAACTGGAGCTTGACCCGCAAAAAAAGAACTCTCGAAGAAAGAGCCCGGATAACGGCTATTGTCCGGGCCTTTTTCGTGGAACGCGGCTTCCTGGAAATCACCACTCCGCACCGGATTCCCACCAATGCTCCCGAAACCCACATCGACCCGATCCCTAGCGGTGACTGGCAGCTTCACACCTCGCCGGAGCTCTGCATGAAACGTCTCCTGGCGGCGGGATATGAGCGGGTCTTTCAGATCTGCCCCTGCTGGCGGGAAGGGGAGCGGGGAAACCGGCACCTCCCCGAATTCACTCTCCTCGAATGGTACGAAGCCGGCGTCGACTACCGAAAACTGATGACGGACTGTGAGGAGCTTTTTCTCACCCTGGTTCCCGAAGGTATTCTCCATTACCAGGGCAAGGCAATTCGCCTGGACCGCCCCTGGGAGCGGCTCAGCGTTGCCGACGCCTTTCTCCGACACGCCTCCGTCCCCATGGATGAAGCCTTGGCAAAAGGCCGGTTCGATGAAATCGTCGCCCTCGAAATCGAGCCGCAACTCGGCCGGGAGAGGCCCCTTATCCTTTATGACTATCCGGTCGAAAAGGCCGCCCTTGCCCGCAGAAAACCGGGAAATCACCGGCTGGCCGAACGCTTCGAATTTTATATTTGCGGCCTGGAGCTGGCCAACGGCTTTTCCGAACTGAATGATGCCGTTGAGCAACGGCGAAGATTCGATGCGGAGGAAACGAAACGCAGCCGCGCGGGCCGGCCGCCCCGCCCCCTACCGGAAAACTTTCTCGCCGAGCTGCCGGCAATGCCCGAGGCGGCGGGCATCGCCCTGGGCTTTGACCGCCTGATCATGCTGCTGACCAATGCCGAAACCATCGACGAAGTGGTAGCCTTTACCACCGACATGTTGTGACCTCCCGATAAAGACCGAACCTCAATCTTTCAGGGTTCCGTCCCTATCCAATCACGCCAAAAAGGGATCGAACCGTTCATCAAAACGGGCTCACGAAACCCCAACTATTCTTTAAATTACAGCATACAAGCAGGATATTTGGACGATAACCGGCTTGTATGCGATGGAGTTAATTTTGCATAAAAAAACGGCGCATGATTGGCGAATTGACAGAAAGGTCTTGCTTCGCCCATGAGATAAAATTTTCCATCCTGCGGAGGCAATCATGAGCAAGTCCCTCTTGTCCATCTTTATCTTTTTGGCTTTTCTTTTGGCACCCGTTAACTGGGCCTTTGCCGAAGAGGGTGAAGCGGCATACCTGAAATGGTCGTTCAATGGAGAAAACTTTAACATCAATCCCCAGTTCGCCAAAGAGGACTGTGAATACTATCGCAACCGTCCCCATCCCCAAACCGGGGATTATTCCGTTTATGCCACGGACAAGGTTGATGACCGCTATATCACCGACCTGGCGGAACAGTTCCGGCAATGGATGAACCAGATGAATTTAAACGACCTGGAACGGGTCAACTTCGTCGCGGCCTTCGTTCAGGGTATTGCCGGTGTTCCATCGGACGGCGCCGCCAAGCCCGACGCCACTCCACAATATCCCCTGGAAACCCTGATTGAAAAAAAAGGCGACTGTGAAGATACCGCCATTCTGGCGGCCACCATTCTTCAGGAACTCGACTATGAAGTGGCGCTGATAAGGATTGGGGACCACATGGGATTGGGAGTTGTCTGCAATCACTGCAGCGGGGATTATTTCTATGAAAACGGCGTCGAATACCTCTTCCTTGAAACCGCCGCCCAAGGCTGGGAACTGGGCCAGGTTCCGCCACAATATGAAAGCCAGGACTCCAGGGTTTTTCTCCTGGTACCCCAACCTGCCATCGAGTTCAAGTTCGATTATAAGGAATTGAGAACCCTGGATGCCCAGAAGGAGTATGAAATAACCGTGACGGTTGAAAATAACGGTTCAGCTCCTGCGAACGGGGTGAAAATAATCGTCTCCTTTACCGCCCAGGAGGAAGGCCAGGTCTACTCCGAAGTTACCAGTGATCCCATCATATCCCTGACTCCCGAAGATAAACTCACTTCCCGGACCAGCCTTCTCGTTCCCAAGAACGTTGAAACGCACATCCGGGTGGCCGTAAGCGGAGACAATTTTACCGCTCAAGAAAGCAAATCCGAAAAACTGGTGATCCAATAACAACCATTTTCAGTTTCAAATCCGCGGAACCCGGCAGCCGGTCACGGCTGCCGGGTTTCTTTTTTTGAACAAAAAGCTTTCTATCCTAACATTACGCTAACATTTTGCTAATATAAGAGCGTGGCCTGACACAAGGACGATTTAATAGGGCTTAAGGAAAAGCCCTGATTTTTAAAAAAAAGAAGGAAAAACAATATGTTGGGAGGTCTGACAACTCCCGACACCAAGGGAGCCGTATGGACTGGTATGTTCTTGCCGTGGGAATTCTCTTTGCCATGGCTGTCATTAATCTGATTGTGGGCGTCAGCAATGATGCCGTCAACTTTCTCAACTCTTCCATAGGATCGCGAGTCGCCCCCCGGGCCACCATCATGATTATTGCCAGCCTCGGAATCCTTACAGGGGTGACATTTTCCAGCGGCATGATAGAAGTAGCCCGCAAGGGGATTTTCCACCCACGTTTTTTCCTTATGCCCGAGTTGGTGACCATCTGCCTCGCCGTTATGATTACCAACGTGCTCCTGCTCGACTTTTTCAACACCTTCGGCCTGCCCACCTCGACAACCGTATCCATCGTCTTCGAACTTCTGGGCGCTGCAGTGGCCGTATCGATTTTCAAAATTTCCAAAAGCGGTCAGAGCCTTCTCCATCTTGCTAATTACATCAACACCAGCAAAGCTCTAGCCATTATATCGGGGATACTTCTCTCCGTAGTGATAGCTTTTGTCTGCGGAGCACTGGTTCAGTATCTCACGCGGCTCCTTTTCACCTTCGACTACAAAGCCAGACTGAAGCGTTACGGGGGTCTCTGGGGAGCAATCGCCCTGTCGATGATTCTCTATTTCATCATCGTCAAAGGCTCCAAAGGCGCCTCCTTCCTGACCCCCGAAATGGCGACCTGGATAAAGACCCATACCTGGAACGTTATAGAATTTGCCTTTATCATTTTTTTCGTTATTTTTCAGCTGCTGGTGATGCTGACGCGGATCAATATTCTCAAGCCGATAGTCCTGATCGGAACCTTCGCCCTGGCCATGGCATTTGCCGCCAACGACCTGGTCAATTTCATCGGCGTTCCGCTGGCCGGTTTTCAGTCCTATGTTCTCGCCCAAACCGGCCCTGATCCGACACTCACCTCCATGGCTGGACTTCAGAAGCAGGTCCCGACCAGCACCTTCTTCCTGCTTGCGGCCGGAGGCATCATGGTGGCAACCCTGTGGCTGTCGCGCAAGGCGCGCACCGTGACCAGAACGGAACTAAGCCTTGGGCGTCAGGACGAAGGCCTGGAGCGCTTCGACTCCACCCCCCTGTCGCGGGTTATCGTCAGGATCTCCGCCACCTTGATTGACGCCAGCAGCCGGGTTTTCCCAAAAAGCTTACGCCAATGGAACCGCCGCCGCATGAATACCGACGGATATCAGCCCGCCCTCGGCTATGACGGCACCACTCCCGAATTCGACCTGGTCCGCGCCAGTGTCAATCTGATGCTGGCCAGCGCGCTGATATCATGGGCAACAAGTATGAAACTGCCTCTCTCAACCACCTACGTAACTTTCATGGTCGCCATGGGCACCTCTCTGGCCGATAAAGCCTGGGGCCTCGAAAGCGCCGTTTACCGGGTCACAGGTGTTCTGACGGTCATCGGCGGCTGGTTTTTTACCGCCCTCATCGCCTTCACCACCTCCCTGGCTTTTGCCTTCGTCCTGGCTTATTCCAAGGGATTCGGAGTAATCCCCCTTCTCGGTCTGGTGGTTTTCCTCATCATCCGTAATTTAAAAATCCACAGCCGCAGGGAAGAGGCGGTAAAAGACCTGGAGTTTCTCGACCTGAAAAGGGTGACCGACGCATCCGTGGCGGTTCACACCTCTTTTGAGCACAGCGGCCGTTTTCTCTCCATCGTCCGCGCCGACCTTTCCGCCTGCTTTGACGGCATTCTCAAACAGGACCGCAAACAACTCGAACAACTGCGCCGCCAGACAAAAAAGCTCCAGACCTGGGCGAACATCATCGTGGCCAATGTTTTCAAAGCCACCCGCCTTCTGCAGCAGGAAAATGTGGAAAGCGCAGGGAATTACATAGCCGTCATTGCGGCCCTCCAGGAAATCACCGAGAGCCTCCGCGACATGATCCTGCGCTGCCACGTGCATACCTCAAATCTTCACTCCAGGCTCCTCCCCGCCCAAAGGCAGGAACTCGAACAATTGCGACAACATGTAGAAGCGCTACTGGACGAATCTGCCGCCATGCTGCTGAAAAAAGAACCTTACGACTACCAGAAACTTGCAACCCATTACGGTGCCCTTAAAAAGACCATGGACGAACTGGACCAAAACCAGGTTGGCCGGATTCGCAGGGGCGTGTCCAAAACCCGCTTGAGCGTTCTCTTTTACGGCATCAACAACGCCTCCCGCAAGATCAGCAAGCAGACCCTGAAACTGCTGAAAACTTTCGATCAGACCTTTCAGCTCGAAGATAAAACGGACATGGAGAATACTCCAGGCAAAGAGACCCTGCCGGAAAACTCCAATTAAGATATTGATCTTTCCTGGATTACCAAACGCCCCCATATGGAAAATGGGGGCGTTTGGTTCTTTCGGACCATACCAATTTTTGTTGAAAGGTTAGCGGCATCCTCCGGTTCGGGACAATATGAAGAACCTTCCGGACCGCCACTTCTCGCAAAGCTCCCTCTCAAACCCACTATTTCTTAAAAAGCTTCCGTCCCCTAATGGCCAGCCCGAGAATGCCGGTGCCCAGAAGCAGCAAGGTTGAAGGCTCGGGGACAGGAGCGCCATTGGAAGGTTCATCGATTTTGAAGCTGGGGCCAAAATATGGGTCTCCGGTATAGGCGATGCTGGGGAACGTAAAACTACCCACCAGATACCCATAATGTCCATTCAGCAGGGCGATGCTGGGGTCAATTGCATAACCACCGGCATTAGCCACCCAGAATGAATCCATGCCATCGCCAAAATAGGCTCCAATGACATATGATTGACCGGCTGCCAGCGTCAATGGACTGATATCTTCATAAGCGAAATAGTCCTCAACAGCGCTGCCAGCCCCGACAACAGTTGATGCCAGCAAAGTGCCGGAAATATCCCATATTCCGACTTCGTGATCAGACAACAGCCCGTCATTGCCGGCATCAAAAAGACCCAGTTGAGTAATATACAAAGAAGAATTCGTTTCGAATGACCAGCCCAAAGTATAATTTGTTCCACTTATGCCGGATCCGGAGCCGTCATAAGTTAGAATGGGAGCAGCATTTCCTGAAACAACGGGCAGGCAAATGCTTATCGCCAGGATTACAGCTATTTTGGAAAACGATTTCATACCTCCTCCTTAATGCGATAATGATTTGAAAAACGGTTTCCCAACCGCCGACGGCGGATCTCGCCCCCGACGTGGCCAGGCTAAAAAATAGCAAGTGAGTCTACTCTCGTGGTTCATCCATGCCACGCAGTCATTTCTCTTGTGAATCACGATAATTCCTTGCTCAAAAAACAATTCAAGGAGATTAACCAACACGGCGTACCCGGCATGAGGGTTTAACTCCCCAGGGCTACCGCCTAAACCCGTGGGAAAATCAAACCCTGGGGTAGTGATTTACCGGCTCCTGGAATGAACGTTTGCAATCCATCAACCGGCAAGGCAAATCAACGCTTATGTTTTTCAGGCAAAAAAACTTTGTGGAAGGCAAATAAGAATGGCTGCAAAGGAAAATTTTAAAATTGAAATGACTGCAGTGGGGTTAATTGAGGAAAAAATTCTTCATTATTTTTACACTTTGCCCATGCTGTAAAAAATCAAGAATTATGCCAAGCTTATAACTAATAAGATTAACAAGGACTTTTCAGTGTCCAAAAAAAAGCCGCCAAAAATGTAAATTTTTCCGACTTGTATCATACTTTAAATAAATTTACTCAATATCATGGATTTATTGGATTTTATCTTTATATGTAATTTTAAAGATGTCACTTTCTCAAAAAATGCCTTTTTTATTGTAAATTTTTTCGACATTTAACGCCTCCCAAAGGGCATCTCCCCGGCTTACATCCCTCTCCCCTTTTTAATCCCGGCTTTTTTCGGGTCAGTAATTCACGCAATTTATGAAATTAATTATAATCATTCTATTTATCATTTATCAATTTGTCGAAAAATTTAACATCCCTGAAACGTTTAGAATCAGGGTGACTGTTTCTGTGCTCTATGTTTGTGAAGTCCTGTTCGCTGGAAAATAGGCCGGCTGCCACCTATCATGAGAGAATTAAAAATTATTTTCTCCACGCCCAAGGTTGTTGCGCTCGACGCATCCGGCAATAGTTTTACAGAGATGCCTGACCATGATCGGCTTCGATATGAAGCCATTGAAAAGCTTATCCAGATCGTCCGCCCGGCCCTCCAGGCTGCTATAAGCCGACAGCGCAATGATCTCGACATCGGGCTTATCAAGCCTGATTTGGCGGGCCATCTGAATGCCGTCCATAACCGGCATGGTTATGTCGGTCAGCACCAGCCCGGTTTCGATTTTCCGGAAAAGCTCAAGGCCCGCCTGGCCGTTTTCAGCGGCCAGGACCCTCAGAGCAGGAAATTTCATCTTTATGATCTGACTGAGGAATTCCCTGGTAATGGACTCATCTTCGACAACCAGAATCGACATATTCGCGCCCTCGTGGGAATCGTGGGAGGACGTAAAACCAACGTTCATATCAAACCTCTATTCGGAATTCCGCTCCGTCTTCAGTATTGCATGCCAGAAGCTTTCCACCCATGTTTTTCTCGATAATGTTTTTTGACATGAAAAGGCCGATTCCAGTCCCTTTGTCCGGGCCTTTGGTCGTAAAATAGGGTTCAAAAATTTTTCCCATGACCTTTTCCGGAATTCCACCCGCATTGTCGCGGATGGCTACAAAAGCTTTGTTTTTTTTCCTGCCCATGGTAATCGTGATTCGGGAATCTCTCACTTTTCGCTCAACCAGCACATCCCGGGCATTGTTGAGAATATTGAGAAGGACCTGGGCGAATTCCTGCGGATAGCCCCGGATCAGCGGGTCATCCTGGGCATTCACTTCAATGGCGATGTTGTGGTATTTGAAGTTTTCCTCGACCAGCTTGACAGTCCTGAAAACCGGCTGACGGATGTTGAACCGGACTTTTTCTTTGTCCGGCTTAAAATAGTTTCTGAAGTCATCGATAGTCTGAGACATGTGCAGGATCGTGTCCATGGCGAGTTCTTCCATGGTTTCAAGATACTCCGAATCGAACTCCCCGGATTTAAACCTTAGCCCCAATGATTGAATAATCATCCCCAGCGCATTGAGCGGCTGGCGCCATTGATGGGCGATATTGTTGATCATTTCCCCCATGGCGGCCTGACGGTTCTGCTGGAGGAGAAGCTGATCCTTTTCCCGTAGTTCGGCTGTCCGCTCTTCAACCTTGGTCTCCAGTTCCGCGTGCGCTTCCTTTAAAGCAATCTCGGCACGCTTGCGCTCGGTGATGTCGTGCACCATGCCCAAAGAGCGGACAAGCCCGTTTTTGTCCGTGAAATGTAGGCATTTTTCATGGACGTAGCGGATCTCCCCGGAACCTTTCCGGACTATACGATGCTCGATTTCGTAGGTATCCTTTCCCTCTTTCAGAGATTTTGAATAGGCCTCGTCAACCGCCGCCCTGTCATCCGGATGCACGGCTTCCAGGAAAGCCCCATAGCTCGGAGTGAACCCCTGCGCCTTAAAACCCAAAATCTCGAATACCTGATCGGACCAGGTGAGACGACGGTTGGCAGTATCCATCTCCCAGCTGCCGAGGTTGGCGATTTCCTGGGCTCGCTTCAACTGTTCTTCACTTTCCCGCAGCGCCGTTTCAGCCTGTTTGCGCTTTGTGATGTCCAGCCAGGTTGAAAGGATTACCGGTTCGCCGGCAATGCTCAATGTCTCTGCCGAAGCCAATGTTTGAATGGGCTCGCCTGATTTTTTCAGCATCAATTGTTCACTATCCCGAAATGAACCCTTTTCCCGTACCTCCTCGACCCAACGCCGCCTGTCCTCGGAATCCGGCCAGAAACCCACCTCCAGCGAAAAGCGGCCGATAAGCTCTTCGCGGCGGTAACCTGTTATCGCGAGAAGGGTTTCGTTCACATCCAGGATCAGTCCATCTGCCAGGCGGGTGAGAGATATTGCGGCCGGATTCATGGCGAAGGCTTTGGCAAACTTCTCTTCGGAAAGCCTGAGTGCCATCTCAGCCCTTTTTTGCTGGGTGATGTCGAAAACAATCGAATACAACAAGTCGCGCCCCTCAATGGGTATGGGACCGCTATAAACCTGGACATCCCGAACCTGTCCGTCAGCCAGACGATGTTTAAAGAAAAAATGCCGGCGCTGCTGTGACTTTGCCAATTCCATCTCCGAGCATACCTGGTCGGCCGGCAACATATTGATGGCGGTAATTTTCATACCTATCATTTCATCCAGGGGATAACCGTAAAATGTGCTTGCCGCCGGGTTGGCATTGACAATCTGCCCGGTCCCCGGATCGATCAGCAGCATGACCGCGTGATTGTTGATGAAAAAGTTCCGGTACCTTTCCTCGTTCTTTTTTAGGGCATCCTCGGCCTGTTTGCGCCGGGTGACATCGTTGCCGATGGCAAGAATATGGGATACCTTTCCCTGCTCGTCAAATACGGCGCGGTTGGTCCAGTTCATCCAGACCCGGCGGCCGTCACGACAGACATTTTCGTTGAGGTTATTCCGATAACGGTCCGGCCGGGCCACGATATCCTGAACCAGTCCGGTCAGGTCGGCACCGGTGGATTCTTCATCGGGCACCAGGATACCCACATGTCTTCCGACAGCCTCTTCAGCGCTCCAACCGAAAAGTTCCTGGGCGTATTCGTTGAAGAAAGTGAGCGTTCCATCACGGGACCAGCGGATGATGGCGCTGTTGGCGCTCTGCACCAGCTCAGAGTAACGCCTTTCGCTCTCCCGCATGGCCTCTTCTATTTTCCTGCTCTCGGTTATATCGCGACCGTAAAGATTCACATAGTCACGCTCCCGGATCGGCACCAGGACGAAAGAAAAGTACCGGGGCCCGCAGCGGATAACCAGCTCTCTACTTTTCCCGCTTGCCAGGGCTGCACCCAGATCACTCTGAAGGAAAGGGGGCACCGCCTCGCCGACGGAGCAGCGCCACTGAGCCAGCAGGTCAGCAGCCGATCGGTTGGCATAGCTCAGGGTGCCGTCTTTCTTCACGCGAAGAACCGGGCACGGGTTTTCTTCGGGAAACAGGGCAATGTTCTTGATTTCATCATTCGCTTGATCTTCGGCCAGGGAATGAAAAAAATGGTCTGCGGGCTGGCCATAACCCTGGGATTGGAGTGCTTCCTCCAGATGCAGCCGACCCTCCTGAATGGACAAACAGGCATTGGGGGGGATGACAAAAACATTGTCGGGTTTCAGGGTTGTGCCCTTTTCGGCGACATGCACCGGCATACCGGTATATTTCGCCAGAATTTCGGAAATGAACGTCTTACGGTTTGGATCGGGGTTGGTGATGACCACGAAGGACATACCTGAATCCATCGGCATATTGCTGAAGAAGGTTTCCAGCGCTTCGAGCCCTCCGGTCGGAGACCCGATGGCGACAACGGAAAATTCGCCGATTCCGGACGGTGCAAACTCTTTCAATGACTTCTTATTTTCAGGGTCATTTTTTTTAGCCATGTGAGCCCCCCCAAGCCCAAATGATCGCAGAATGAAACCAGAAAGTCCTTTTTCTCCCCGTATGTTTCCGGTGCACTCAAAAATGCATTTCTAAGGCCGCCATTGCTCGATGATGCGCCCCCTGCACATGAGGAAGACCTGATCGAAATCGGCCATAAAGCTCTCGACCTCCCCCCGCTCCCGCAGGGAAAGGGGAGACTCAGCGAAATCCTGGCCGTAATAAGCGTTGATTAGGACGGTGGGAAAGGTTGCCATGAGGGCTGCCAGGCGCTCGTGGTTCCCCGCCTGCAAATAAAGAGTGACATCGTTGATGATGAGGACATCGGCAGACGTTTCCTCACAGGTATCGAGGATTTCTTCGATGCGGGAGCGGTTGCCTTCGGCCAGTTTCCGCATTTCCCGGTCATCTTTCCCCAAAAGGCGGGGCGCATCGATGCGGGTCGTCAGGTAATGCAAGCGGGGATGTTCGGAAAGAACCATTTTGCCACCCACACCGCGGTAGAGATTGGGGGCAAAATCGAGAACCAGAACCGATTCCCGATCATCTTGAAGAATTTTTTCGACAAAAACACAGACAAAATGCGTCTTGCCGGATTTGATCCCACCAGCAACCAGGGTTTTTTTGCGGCGAAGGTTTCGGATGTTCATGATGGACCGTCTGTTGTCGTTCCGGCAAGATTGAGGGTAAAAGAAAGCCTGATTCTGGGAGAGGCAAAACCGGACCGGAAAAAGGAGAATGGATCCCATGCCCTCATCAGTATCTGTCCGTCAGGAAATCATGCCGAGTTTTGTTGTAATAAAACGCAGGCCGGAAACGTGGTTACCGTTCACAAAAACATGTTCATCAGTATCTCCGCTGGGGGCGCCTTGAAATTATCGCGGTCAACCGCTTTTAAAATAGCCAGACCGTTGATGGAGGTCCAGAAAACCAGGGACAGATCCTCGACGTTCCCTTCCCTGACTGAACCATCTTCCTGGCCATCGCGTAAAATCCCGGCGATTATTTCCTGTGAAACGGCAATTCCCCTGCGGATGATATCCTTGGCTTCCTCCGGGACAGCTTCCGACACCATGGCTTGGGCCAGCAGAAGATGATAGCGGGCGTTGTCCTGATTTTGTTCCAGATCCTGGAGCAGACCCTTAATGGCAATGCCGATTTTTTCCCGTGGCGACAGGGGCATGCAGCTGAGCATTTCACAGGAATTGTTCAGACGTTCAAAAGCACCACGAATCAGTTCGATAAAGATATCCTCCTTGGAACGAAAATAGTGGTAAACCAATCCCTGGGAAATCCCCGCAGCCGATGCGATGTCGGAGATCTTGGTGGCAGCCAGCCCTTGAGTTGAGAAAAGCAGCAATGCCCCGGCGACAATCTGTTCTCTTCGCTCGTCCCTGATTTTTTGGTTTATTTCCTGGTTACGCCCCAATATCGCCCCCCCCAACCTGTGAAATGTTTGAAAACTGCGCCTTGGACTCTACTACGGCGTTGCGCTGATTTTTCAATACCTTGCTATTGATTGAAACGTCATTCAAAGATGATTCAATCCCTCCCATTTTTCAATCTTTTTTTGCCCATCTTCTTAAAAAACAATGGTTATTTCTACTCATATCTCTTTTTGCAAAAAAATTGGCTTCTATCAAGCGAAAAGTTCTTTCTTTTCAAGCCAGGGCAAATCAAAATTTCCCTTCTGAAACAAATTCTTTCTTTGCAGGCTCAGGCCCGAAGTGTAACATTAATTATTAACCGGTCGTGAACCAGGACTTCTCAACCCCGAATCCCGACTCCGATATTCAGATAATCGCTGAAAATTTGTCCATTCATGCGGCAGGATTGATGGAACTTCCGAAATCATGAGATTCCCGTCCCGACAAAAACAGGGGAAAAATTATCCTGAATCCCTCTCGCAGGAAAGTTATTTAACACCGGAAGGAATCGCCGGCGGGATGCCGGCAAGCGCAAAGTGGGAACTCCGGGACATCATCGACCTGGAATATTTTTTACAGGGGGACGAAGCCCGGGACGAGGCCAGCCTGGCACAACGGGACCGGAATTATTACCTGAAATTCCCCCCCGCCCCTTCCAAGCGCCCGCCGACCCGCCGCATCCTGATTCGCCAATGGCTCGAAGCACGAAAAAAGGAAGAACAGGACCCGACTCTCCCGGGATCGGCTTTTCATGAAACCCTGGCCTTGCTCAAATGGCTGGTTTTTATTTTCGGGCTGTTTTCGGGCGGGGGCCTGGCGCTCTCCCTCCTCCAGTACCAGGGCGTCCAGCCGGTCAATGTTTCCGGGTTCGTGGCCCTTCTCATCATTTTTCAGGCTCTTCTTCTGCTTCTTCTCGGCGCCGGTTTTTTCCTGGGCCGTTTCTCCCGCTTTTTCCGGCGCCGATCTCTGATCGCCGGCTTCTGGGGGAACCTTCTCGTCGGTCTCGCCAAAAGAACCGCCACAGGCGCAGCCAGCCGTCTTGGAAATGGCCGTAAAAGCCGTCTGCAGGCCACTCTCGGTCTGCTGAAGAGCCGCCGCACGGTCTACGGAAGTCTCTTCTTCCTGCCGGTTTTCCTGCTTACCCAATTGTTCGGTCTGGCTTTCAATCTTGGGGCGCTGGCGGCGACCCTGGCACGGGTCCTGACTTCGGACCTCGCCTTCGGCTGGCAGACCACCCTTCAGGCCGGGCCGGAAACCGTTCATCAGCTGGTTCGCATCCTGGCCCTCCCCTGGTCCTGGCTGGCCCCCGAGGGGTCAGGCTTCCCGACCCTGGCCCAGATCGAAAACAGCCGCATCATTCTCAAGGAAGGGATTGCCCATCTGGCGACCCCCGACCTGGTTTCCTGGTGGCCGTTTCTCTGCCTCGGCATCGTCTTTTACGGCATTATTCCCCGCCTGGCACTTTGTCTGGCGACCTGGCTGACCCGTCGGGTGGCCCTGGCGAAACTCAACTTTTCCCATGCGGCCTGCGATGCCCTGGTCCGGCGCATGCAAACCCCGCTTCTGGAGACAACCCGCCCGGAGCCGGAAACCGAAAGAAATGACAACCTGAATTTCGATGCTTTCAAGGGCGGGGAGGACTTTACCCGGGCGGCTACCTGTCCCGGCATCGGCCTGCTCAACGAAGAATTGGCGGAACGCGTCTCGAGGGAAGACCTGCAAAGGATCGGCGCGGCCTATTTCGGGATGGAGATCGGCGAAGTACTCGAGATCGGCGGCCCCCTCGACCAGGAGCAGAAGGTCCTCGAACTTTTGAAAAAGCGGGATTGGGGAGGACAACGGGGCGGAGCGCTGCTGATCCAGGAGGCCTGGCAGCCGCCGATTCTGGAGGCCCTCGCCTTTTTCCGCCAACTCCGAATGGCCCTCCCCGAAAAGGGCAAAATAGCCGTATTCCTGATCGGCAAGCCGAGTGCCGGAACGGTTTTTACCGCGCCCGGCAAAATCGACCGCCAGGTTTGGGAAGAGCAGCTTCAGGCCTTGGGAGACCCCTATCTCGGCATCGGCTCTCCCCGGAAAGGAGGAGCATGACCGCATGAGTGACTCTTCGCCCCTGCGCTTCGCCATTGTCGGCCATCCCAACGAGGGCAAATCCTCCGTGGTCTCGACCCTGGCCGAGGACGACACCGTGCCGGTGGGGCCGCTCCCCGGCGAAACCAGGACCTGCCACAGTTATCCGGTCATCATCGACGGCCGGACTGTGGTCGAGTTCATCGACACCCCGGGTTTTCAGAACCCCCGCCATACCCTGGCCTGGCTGGAAGAATACGGCGCCTCGGACGAGCGCGCCGTCCGCGCCTTTCGCGAAAGCCATAGGGGCCTTCCGGCCTATCAGCACGAATGCCAGCTCCTGAAACCCATTGAAGAGGGCGCCGGAATCATATACGTTGTCGACGGCTCCCGCCCCCTGCGCCAGACCGACCTTGCCGAAATGGAAATCCTGCGCCGCACCGGCTGCCCCCGCCTCGCCATCATCAACTCCAAGGAACCCGACGAGGAATATCTCGACGAATGGAAGGCCGCTTTCCGCCGGCATTTCAACTCGGTGCGGGTTTTCAATGCCCATCACGCCAATTACGCCCAGCGCATGGCCCTGCTAGAAACCCTCAAAAGCATCGATCAGGATTGGCAGCCCGCCATGGAACAGGTCATAGCTGCCTTTCGCGACGACTGGGAGCGCCGCGTCGCTGCAACCGCAGCCCTGATCGGAGAGCTGTTGGAGATGTCCATCGGCCATGTCGCCCTGGCAGACTGCAGCGAAGGGGACGATAAGGGGCGGGAGGAACACCTCAAGGAGCGCTTCCGCAATGAACTCAGCGACATGGAACGCCGCTTCCATCAGCGGATTCGCAAACTTTTCAAGCATAACATTTTTCAGTACGAGCCCTCTTCCCGGTCAGCCCTGCAGCAGGATCTGTTCAGCGAACGGGTCTGGAGGGTCCTGGGGCTGGACCGCACCCAGCTGATGTGGGCGGCGGCGCTGGCCGGCGGCACCGGCGGAGCGGGCCTGGACGTACTCTTTTCCGGGATCAGCGCCGGAGTTTTCACTGCCGGCGGCGCCCTTCTGGGAGCCCTGAGCGCCTATTTCGGAGGTGAACGCCTCGCCAGGGTCAAGGCTCCCGGCCCCCGTCTCCTGGGTCTCGATCTCTCGCCCCGGCTGGGCCGTACCCAACTGAAAATCGGTCCGATGCACAATGTCCAGTTCTTCTTTGTGCTCCTCGATCGGGCTTTGATCTTTTTTTCCTATGTCATCAACTGGGCTCACGGACGCAGGGATCAGCTTTCGGATGAAGAAGCGGAAAAGAGCGGTGAAGGTTTTACCGCGGGATGGAGCGAGGACCAGCGGCGCGCGGCCACCCGCTATTTCGAGGCTCTGAAAAAAGCTGACGACGAGGCAGCCCTGGAGCCCGCCCGCCGCGAGTTCCAGATATTCCTGCGCCGGGTGCTGGCGCAAATGTCGGGCGCGGAAAGCTAGCAGGGCAATGACAAAATACTCAGAGGAGACCTGACCGCTTGACATGGGTCGATTGAAAACAACAAGGTTTCAAATGGTATGGGGCTGCCCATTCCAAGGACAGCATAATCCATTCTTGAGCGCTTACTAAGGCGAACGTTAAATATCAGCCACACTTTCGTTATGGGGCTGGGCTCCCCATTCAAAGGGCCGCATAAACCCATCCATGGGCGCTTAGCTGCCGCCGTCCGGGCGGCAGATGCTCTTTTCATGGGCAACCCCATACCAAAAATTAATCTGCATTCAGGATACGGGATTTTGTCTGATATTTAACGTACCTCTTAGTAACAGGAGCAAAACATGGAAGAGCAACAGAGCGCCGAAACCATCCTCAATACGGTACGCGGCTTCATGGCCGCCCGCGTCATCCTGAGCGGTGCGGAACTTGACCTCTTCACCCTCCTGGAGACACAGCCGCTGAGCGTAGAACAGGTGGCCGCAGCAAAGGGCGCCAATGTCCGCGCCCTGACCATCCTTCTTGACGCCCTCGCCGCCCTGGATATCCTTACCAAAAAGGCGGGACACTACCAACTGCAAGCATCCCTCGCCCCCTTCCTGACGAAAAACGGAACGCAGTCGGTGCTCCCCATGATTCATCATCTGGGAACGTTGTGGGACAACTGGTCGAAGATTACCGACATCGTGGCGGGAAGGTGGACGGCCGGCATGGAAAAGGAAGGCGCCCTGGCGCCCGATAACATCCGCGCCTTTATCGGTGCCATGCATGTCGTCGGCGCGAAAACGGCGCCCCAGGTCGTGGCTGCCGTCAACCCCGGGAATGCCCGCAGCCTCCTCGACGTGGGGGGCGCATCGGGAACCTATACCCTGGCCTTCCTGGCTGCCGCGCCGCAACTGAAGGCGACCATCTTCGACCTGCCCCAGGTCATGGAAATGGCCCGCGAACGCATTGAGACCAGCGGGTTCGCTGAGCGCGTCTCCTTGGTCTCTGGAGACTTTCATACCGATCCCCTGCCTCCGGGGCACGACCTCGCCCTGCTGTCGGCCATCATCCACCAGAACAGCCCGGCGCAGAACCGCGATCTTTACAGGAGGGTCTTCAAGGCCCTGGAGCCCGGCGGAAGAATCGTGATCCGTGACTATGTCATGTCAGAGGATCGTACCAAGCCACCGGATGGTGCACTCTTTGCCGTCAACATGCTGGCCGGAACTCAAGGGGGGGATACCTATACTTTCGAGGAGATAAAGGCAGGGCTGACGGCGGCGGGCTTCACCGGAATCCGCCTGCTTCAGTTAAGGGAGATGTCTTCTCTGGTGGAAGGGTTTAAACCCTGATGGCTGTTTGCTTCCCGTGGAGAACCAGCGGCCTTTAAGCTCAGGGGAAGTTGAATGGAAAAGGTGGTCCCTTGGCCGGGCGCGCTTGAAAACCGGACCTGGCCGCCCAGGAAGCGCTCACCGAGCAATTTCATGCTGTAGGTGCCGATACCGCGCCCCTGCCCTTTGGTGGAAAAACTGCGCCGGAAGATTTGATGACGTACGGTTTTTTCAATAACCGCGGAATTGCGGACCGAAAAACTCAATGCCTCCGCACCCGCTTCCCTCCGACAGCCCAAATACACCTTGCCGCCCGCCGCTGTCGCCTCCAGGGCATTTTTCATCATATTTCCCAGGACCCGCTTCAGGAGTACCGAGTCGGTCACAAAACTGATTTCTTCCGACAAGGGATCGATCAGAATGTCTTTGCCCAGGGCAATTTCAACCGTGACCACATCATCCTTGATCTGTTCCAGCAATTCCCGGGATGAAACCGGTGCCAGGTTGACCGACAAATTACCCCTCTCAGCCGCAAGAATCTCCCGATGGGATTCGATTTCATTGACCAGCCGGTCAGTTAAATGGATGGTCGTTTCCACCAGCCGGTAGAGATCTGCCGAGAGGGTGTCCTTGCGGGATCGAAACAGTTCGCAAACGCTGAGAAGCCCGCAAATCGTATTCGAAAGATCGTGAAGGAAGGTTTTTTCCAGAAGTTCGCGCTGCTTGTGGGCACTGATGTCCATTAACACAAGAATAGTGAACTCCTCGCCGTCCAGGCTGAAGGGCGTGGCGCAAACACTCAATTCATAGGCCTGGGTTTCCTTGGAAAGAATCAGACATTCCCTGACTGCCTGACTGCCGTTTCCGGATGCCAGAATGGCATTCACCGCGCCGCAACTCGCACACAACTCCGCTGTCCCGCATCCCCCCTCAGAACCGCCGGCATTGACACAATCCAGGATTTCACCCGGTCGTCGCCCCCTGATACCTTCCCAGCTCCGACCAATGGTGGCAATAAATTTCCGGTTGGCCCAAACCACCTGCCGGTCTTTGTTGAGGAGAACCAGAGCACTGGGGACTGCTTCCATGAAATGGTTCAAGACCTCCGAGCGGCGGCAGATATCCTCCTGCCTGTCCAAAGTCTCGGGAGCAGCCCTTTCCGCAGGTGCAAAGCATGATTCGGCTGTTTTCATGTTGTCCAATTCCTGGAATGGTCTGCTTGATTATTCAATACGATGGACTCGCGGCACCCATGGAAAGGGATAAACCGGTTTGAGCGGCCCTCAAAAGGAATGATGCTCATCCATCAGACAAAAAAGCAATAGGTATCGTTGAGTTGAAAAGGCAACAGTACCGGCGTAAAGCGAGAAAGGAACCGCCGGGAAAACGGTTGGTGTTCAGAATACTCTATTAGCCTAGGATAAACGTGGAGGGAATTCGTGGTCAAGTCTGTAATTTTATAAATTATTAATATTGTAACAGCCCAAAACCGATATTTGTTTTGCCTGACCTCGTAATACCATGGGGCGGGTTAATAGTGCTGACCGGGAAAAACTTTCTGGTTCCCCTCATCCAAATCGGATCAAGGTAAAGCGGACCAGTCCGGCAATCGCCCGCTTTGCCGCCTCAGTCCGAAAGGTAATATTCCACCGTCGCCACGACCCGGATATTTTTGATGTGGGGGTTGTTGTTATCCCGGTTGGCGATGCTGAATTGACCCTGGGAGGCGCGCTTGATTTTGCCAAGTCTGCTCTGGGAATCCTCGGCAAACTTTTTTGCCACCTCCCGGGCTTTTCGGGTGGCTTCCTCGATCATTTCCGGCTTGACCTCGTTGAGCTTGGTGAACAGATACTCGGTCTGGGCCTGGTAGTCGCCCGCGGTTATGGTTATGCCCTGCTTGCCGAGCTCCCCGAGCCCCCCTTTCACGGTTCGCACCTTCTCAATATTTCCGGAATAGACCGTTACGGTCTGCACGGCGGAATATCTGAATTCCGCCGGCGCGTTGCCGCCGTAGCTCTGAGCCGACTTGTCGGTAATGGCCGGAGAAGAGACGCTTATCTCCTGGGGCTCGATGCCATGCTTCTCAAGAAAAGCCCTGATCTTAGCGGTGCCGGATTCGATGGCCCCGTACAAGCCCTCCAGATTGTTTCCCGCTTCGGTAAACTGGATGGGCCAGATGACAATGTCCGCGGGATATTCGCGCTCGGACAACCCCTTGACCGTAACCGTGCGCTCATACTCTTTGAATTTGATCGCCGCGTTTCCCAGCAGGGACCCCAGGGCAGCCAGACCCAGAAAAATAAAAAACCCCAGGATCAATGCCCCTGTTTTTCCGTTTCCGTTCACATCATCCTCCTTGGATAAAAAGCTGGGAGACCAGGCAAACACGTGTCAGGCAGGGGGTTCCCTGTGCCTGTCTTTGCTGGAAAAAAACCAGTAAACCGCCCAGGATAGAGCGCCCAGAGCTACGATACCGGTCAGAACCCAGAACTCGTAACGTTTAATCTCAGCAACCAGATGCTCGGCCGCCTGGCCGACAAAATATCCCAGCAAACCAATGGCAACAGCCCAAAGAGCAGCTCCGACAAAGTTCAGAGCCATAAAGCGTAACGGGGCAATACCACTGGCCCCGAGGATAAATGGGGTCACTGTCCTGATCCCGTAAACAAACCGGAAACCCACGATAAGAATGGTCTGGTGTTTTAGAAAGAGCCTGAAAACGCGGGCTGTTTTGGATTTCCAGCGAGGTCTGGAATCTATAAACCCGATCCCTTTCAAACGACCTATAAAAAAATAGAATTGGTCCCCTGCAAAGGTACCAAGGAACGCACAAATTACCACCCATGGGAATTCCAGATAGCCCCTGTGAGCCAGAAACCCGGCCAGGATGAGGACCGTTTCACCCTCGAGAAACGTCCCCAAAAAAATGGCCAGATAACCATAACTCATGATCAGCTGTTCAAAACTCATAGGTACCCACAGGAGAAAATGGGGTTTTTATCGACATCCCAGTCTTCCAGGCAGTTTATCAGACATTTTGGCGAATTCCTCATCCCCTTAAAGTTTCGAGGAAAAAACGATCCAAGTAAACGATTGATAATTATCGGGGCTTAATGGCGATTTTTAGCAGAAGAAATTTTTATGGACAAGACCAGGCGGGTCGGTTTTTTTTAAACTTAGCGCCAAACCGGCATGGCTTGGCGAATGAAAGTGATCTTTTGAATAATGAAGGCTTAGCTGCAAATCACCTGGTTGCGGCCGGCTTTTTTGGCTCTATACAGGTTGGCGTCCGCTTTTCTCAGCATTTCGTCGATATTGCCGAGCTGTTCCCGGCATGCGCCGATACTGACGGTTACCGGGATACATTCCCCGTTTTCGGTTTCTACCGGATGGGCCTCTACGAGGGTGCAGAGCATATCGAAAAACATCTGGGCATGCAGGGGATTCATGTTGTACCCCAGAAAACAAAATTCCTCTCCTCCAAAGCGCGCCAGAAGATCGCTCTGGCGGCAGCGTTTTTTCAGAAGCGCGGCCATCTTTTGCAACACGATATCCCCGGTCTGGTGTCCGAAGCGATCGTTAATCTTCTTGAAATGGTCGACATCAATCATGGCGACAACCACCGGATCCTTTTTCCGCAGCGCGGTGGCCATCATTTTTTTCCCCATTTCAAAAAAGTAACGACGATTGTACAGTCTGGTCAGGGGGTCTTTGATGGCCGCCTCGCGAATGGACGCCACATGCTCGATCTGATCCATACACTGGCTGATCCGGCAGTAAAATTCCTCGGGGAGAAAATTCTGTTTGATGATGAAATCGTTGGCGCCGTTTTTTATGAATTTCGCAGCCATAAGGTTGTTGCCGGCGGCGGATATGCCGATGATTCCAAGCTCATTCCGAAGATAACGTTCACGGATTTTCTGAACCAGTTGAATACCGTCCATGCCGGGCATCTGGTAATCGGTGATAACCAGCCGGATGTCAGGATTCTGGGCGAGCAATTCCAATGCAAGGTTGCCATTATCAGCGGTCAGCACCTGGTAACAGTGAATTTTCAGAAGGTGGCTGATAGCATCCCGGATCGGTGCCGAGTCATCCACTACGAGAGCTTTGACTCGCCTGTTTTTAAGAACACGCTTAACCATGGAGACAACATAGTCGAGACTGGCAGGGCTGTCTTTGAGGACATAATCGACCACTTTCAGGGACCAGATACGTTCGCGCACCTCATTGTCAACCGTTGCCGTGAAAGCGATCGTCGGGATTCCCTGGGCCAGGGTATGGGTGATGCTCTCACCACTGGGGGCGTCGGGAAGGTTATAATCAACCACAGCAGCAACCACCTGCTGCCCTGATATTTTCAGGACTTCCAGTGCTTCGGCGTGGCTTTTAACCCATATGATTCTTTGGCTGGTTTCCTGCCCCAAGGTATTTTCAAGTTGAACTCCCAGGAGGGGGCTATCCTCGACAACCAGTATTATTTTTTGATCCATCTCAACTCTCTGATCGGGCGAAAGGCTTCAAACAGGCATGATCTTTCTTGATAACCACTCTTACTTCCAAAAACCTCCGATTCAAGCAAAAAAAATGCCTCAGCGCCCTTCAATAATAAATAAAATTCAGCCAATTATTAAATGTGTCTGTTGGACAAACCGCTTCAATCGCTGAAAATATGGCCCGGATCGAAGCCTCATGCATGAGCCCGACTGAATTTCAGGGCATAGGGATTTGGAAATCAATTTGCACCCGGGTAGCTGATGTTTCCCTGTAAGTTGTCTCCGTTTTTTTAAAAGGAATATCAGTGAGGTTGCACAAAAACCGTTGTGAACGCAGCTTGAGCTTTACATGGCTAATTTTTTTCTGGGGTGTCTTACTCCTTGGCAGCTGCGCCGGGTCAAAAAACCGGCCTGATGCCGAACCGGCCGCAACAACTTTCCGAGGTGGTTCGGACAGAGCTGATCTCACCCGGCAGGGAGGTGAAAGCGGATTCGAATTCCAGCTGCGCAAGCTGATCAATGAATACCGTCGGGATAACGGGCTGGCAGCCCTGAAATTCGACTCTCACCTTCATCGTCTGGCCAAGGAACACAGCAAAAACATGGGCCGGGTCAAAAAACTGAGCCATGAAGGCTTTCATGAACGCTTCCAACGCTCGGGATATAGCCTTGCGGTGGAAAATGTCGCTTACAACTATACGGTGGCGAGGGAGCAGTTCGAGGGCTGGCAAAAATCCCCCGGCCACAACCGCAACCTGCTGCACCCGGAAATCAGCCATGTGGGCATCTCACAGGTTGGGGCTTATGTGACTTTCTTTGCCTGCGGAAATTAATGTTTAAATTACCCTTTTTACTTTCTTGCCGGCAAAGCCCTTTTCTGTCAAATGCTCTCATATTTTCAATATCTGGGCTTATCTTTTGTTTCGGCATAATAGTTTTCAATGCCGACCTCACGAATCCTTTCGTTGAGCTGAATCCATCTTTTCCGCAGGTTGTCGTCAAAGTTGGTTTTATCGCAGGGGAACTCGTCGCACTGGAAGCAAAAATCCAGGTTCTTTTCCTGATGGCAGCTCCGGACCCCGCAATTTTCAAATAATTTACAACTCTCTTTCCGGCATCCTCGGCAGTTTTCTGCAGAAAAATAATCGAGCATCATTTTAAAGTCAGGATATTTTTTGAAGATGGGGTTGCCGAGCAGGGTTTCGAAGCGCTTCGCAAACAAATCGAAATTCCCAAGTTTTTCCTGGAGTTTCAAGCTGTGCTTGCGGATTTCGCCGCTCTCATGAGCAAAACATTTTTCGCAGCTGAGGCCGCAGGGCGCCAGGGCATCAAGAATTTTTTCGCTGGTCATGGTTTTCCTTTATCGGGATTAATAGTGAACGGTGGGTTCAAAAAGCTATGCTCCACCACCTCATAGTGGACGACGGTCAGATCCGGCTCCAGGTCATATTTTTGTCGGGGGACAGGACCTGATCTTTGTTTATCAGCCCACTCGGTCGCCATCCTTAATTCCTTTACTACCATCCGGTTTTCCAAAAGTCACGGCTGACCGGTCGGTACCCAATGAACAATCTGCACAGAGTACCCTGAGATAGTTGGAACTAAATATTTTCTGATTTAAAAACCTTTCGGCGAACTATTAAAAACAGGCCTAAAACAATAAGAGGCGCTACCAATGCAAAAAAATTCAAATTGGATTGTGGTATGCGTGCCAGAGGATTATACCACCATGTTTCTTCCGGGAACCAATCCCAGCTTGATATCGCCACCCCCAGGGAAAACCCGAAGGAAAGTCCAATAATAAAGAGACCGATTTTATCGAAATAATTCAACGATTTTTGTTCATTCATGAGCCTGGCAACCTGCTTCACAAATCCTCCGACACCTTGAAGACAGTAAAAGAACCTTGCATGGCGGGTCCGAGGAAATTTGATCCATAACCATTAAGTCACGCTAGGGTCGGGGGATGCCGGAATCACCAGATCGCGCCCGCTGGATTTGGCCTGGTAAAGGGCATGATCAGCAGCCTGGATGCAGCAATCCAGGGGTGCATCCTCTCTGTATTGGGCAACGCCAATGCTGATGGTGAGGTGGAAGCCGGGATGGTCCGCCAGCAGTTCCGAGGTTTGCGCCAGTTGTTGACGGATTCTTTCAGCCAAGGCCAGGCCCCCGTCAAGGTCAGTGTCCGGCAGCAAGACCAGGAATTCCTCGCCACCCCAACGAGCTACCACATCCTGGGGACGGACGTGGCTCTGGAACAGTCGGGTAATATTGCATAGGACCTGGTCCCCTGCGCCATGGCCATAACGGTCGTTGATGTCCTTGAAACGATCGACATCGGCCAGCAGGATGGTAAACGGCTGACCGGTACGCTGATGGACCATCACCTGCTGGTCGAGATGCTCGCGAATGGCGCGCCGGTTGAGCAGACCGGTGAGGGGATCGGTGCGTGCCGCCTCGACAAGCGCCTGCTGAATGCGCCGCCTTTCGGTGATTTCGGCTTTCAGCTTTTCATTGACCGCCGCCAGCTCCTCGGTTCGCTGTTTAACCCGGACTTCCAAAGCTTCGTTGGCCTCGGTCAGGGCGTTTTCGGCTCGCCAAGTCTCTTCACGGCTGGCGGCCAGTTTGGCGGACATGCTGTTGAAGGCCTCGACCAGCTGCCCGAACTCATCCTGGCTGCGAAAGGTCAGTTGCCCTTCAAGGCGGCCATCGGCAATGGCCTGGCAACGTTCCACGAGCAGGCGGATGCCTAAGATAAAACGCCTGCTAAGCACTCGACTGAATAAAAAAGCCAACAGCAGCGAACAGAGCAACGATATTCCGCCGGCAATCTCCAAAGCCAGAAATTTTTTGCTGACTTCGTCGGCACGCATATCGATGCCGACCAGAAAGCGTCCCCGGCTATTCACTATCGGGGCATACCCCGACATGAAGGCGCCCCATTGGTCCTCGGTAATTTCGTCATCCACTGAAGGATGATCGAATCCTTTCATGAGGGTCGGGATGATTGGTTCATAGGGTTGACCGGGATGTGCCTGCTCGTCAGTGCTGTCCGTATCGATCACGAAAACGACACGGTCGGCATCGCGGCGCATGACATAGAGGTAGGCGATATCAGGGTTGGTCTGGCGCATGCTGCGCATATTTGCCAGGTAGCGGCCATAAACAGGGAGACGGACATCCCCTGGCGAACGAATGGTCTCGATCTCAGCCGCGTCGATGGTACGGCTGATTAAGGCAGCGCTATTTTTTAAGCGGGTCTGCAGGTTGTCCTTCAAACTGGCATACGCGCTATGAAAAAAGTAGGTTCCAATACTCCCCGAAACCAAAACTACCGCCAAAAAATGGCTTAAAAACAGCTTTTTATGAATGGAGGCCATTACTTTCATGAAAAATATCCAGTGTCACATTTCATAGGGTCCAGGCGGCAAAACCAGGATTTTTGTCAATATGCCTCATCCAAAAGCTGCCGTCCAGAACGAAAAAATTTCAACCTCCTTCCCGGATACTTCCGCGGCCCGCTTTCCCGATTACTATTTCGATGGCTTTTTCCAGCGCGCCATTAAATTCCTCATGGTAGTCCAGCATCAGGAAATGGTCTGCTTCTTTCAGGACAATGGCATCGAAAGAGAACATGTGTCTCCGGTTCGCCGCGTAATCAAGCGGCCACAAACCTCCGTTTACGCAGACAACCGGAATACGGATGTCCTCGAATATTCTGGCGGCCTCCCCGCTGATATGCTGAGCCATCATTTCTTCCATCGCACTTATGGCCGCCCAGGGAGCCGCTGCCGACATGTCCGCGAGTATCCACTCGCGAAGCCCGGGATCGGTTCGGGATGCAATCATCTCCCTGGCAAATTGCCGGCTTCCTTTGCGAAAATTCCTTTTTAAAGGGGCGACAAGCTCATCCACCTGCTTGCGGGTCATGGGATATTCAATGTTGTCAAAGGTATCGATGCCGATCAGCCCTATAACGCGGCTCGGCATCAGCCGGGCGGCTTCCGCAATGACGGGGCCACCCATGGAATGCCCTATCAGAATCACCTGATGGCTGCCGGTGGCCTCGGTTACGGCACGAACATCCTCTCCGAAGGCCTTCATGTCGTAACGGGGCCGGCCGAAACCGGAATGGCCGTGACCGGCGAGATCAAGGGTGACAACGCGCTGTTTTCTGGAAAAATAAGGCACCTGCTCACGCCAGTAGCGGGCATCGCAACTCCAGCCGTGGACGAACACCAGGGTCGGCTCTCCGGCGCCGTAAACTTCATAAGAAATCGGGGTGCCGTCTTGGGAAGAAACAACCCGAGGGCATCCTGCACGAGCCTGCAGCGCTCCCAAAAGCAGCAGCAGGATGACCCAGCAGCCGACTGAACCCACCGGTAACCTTTGGCGGCAGGCATTCCTGGAATTGCCAACAACCCTTATTGCGTTTTTCATCTGCCGGTCTCCTTTGCTTCGCCATGCCGCCTGCGGGAGGCCGCTTTGCTGGCTCCCGAAAAACAGGTTTGTGGCTCATTCACTTCTGTCGTAATCCCGTTGATATTTTCCCTGAGAAAATCCTAAGCTTCCCCCTGCTGATTATAGCCAAAAAAATAGTTGTTGCGTCCCCGAATTTCAGCACGTATTGTTTCCCCTGGTTTCCTTCTGGAGCAGGAATACCTTTTCTTTTTCGGCAGAATGCCGCAAACCTCAATTCCAAAACGGGAAACGGGGTAAAAACAGAAATTCTGGAGTTGCCATGGACTTGCTTACCACGGAAAAAGCCATTCACTTTATCAAGCGCCGTTTCGAAGATGAACTCGCCCGGAACCTGAATCTTACCAGGGTGTCAGCCCCCCTTTTCGTCGACCGCGATTCCGGCGTGCAGGACAACCTGAACGGTCTTGAAAAACCCGTTTCCTTTAGCGTCAGGGAGCTGCCCGGGGTGGAATACCAGATTGTCCACTCGCTGGCCAAGTGGAAGCGGCTCGCCCTCTCCGTTTACGGAATCGGGGAGCGGGAAGGGCTTTACACCGACATGAATGCCATCCGTCCCGACGAGGAGTCCCTGCGAACGGGAATCCACTCCATCTATGTCGACCAGTGGGACTGGGAAAGGGTGATGGTCGAAGAGGAACGCAATCTGGAGTATCTGAAGAACAGCGTCAGGACCATCTACACGACCATCCATGAAACGGAGAAGGCCGTTGCCGCGGAGTTCGGCTTGACCCCTTTTCTGCCTGACGAAATCCATTTTGTGCATTCCGAAGAACTGCTGAAGAAATACCCCGGACTGAACCGCAACGAACGGGAAAACGCCGTCTGCAGGGAGCACAACGCCGTGTTTCTCATCGGCATAGGCGGCGAGCTTTCCAACGGCGCCATTCACGACGGGCGGGCGCCGGACTATGATGACTGGACGACCCCGAATTCCGACGGCTTCAAGGGCCTGAACGGCGATATCCTGGTCTGGAACCCGGTACTGAAACGGGGATACGAACTCTCCAGCATGGGCATCCGGGTCGATGCCGAAGCCATGATGAGGCAGCTTGAAATTCGCGGCTGCGTGGAGAGGAAAAACCTTTCCTGGCACCGGAAGCTCCTGGCCGGGGAAATGCCCCAGTCCATCGGCGGCGGTATCGGCCAGTCCCGGCTGTGCGCCCTCCTGCTTCAGAAGCGGCATATCGGCGAAACCCAGTCCTCCATCTGGCCGGAGGACGTGCTTATCGACTGCGAAGCCAGGGGCATCCGGCTGCTGTAGACGCCGGGACGCGTATGGACCGGGAACAAGAGAATGCGAGGAAAAGGGAGCCGGTTAAATTTTGCCGCCGGGGCATTATAATCCTTGAACAATCCATCATCGTGAATTTCTCCGGCCCATTTCCAAGATATTTTTCAGTTTCCCATGGTTTAGAGCTTCACCGGATGGAAAAATCTGTCCACTTTTTGAAAAAGAGAAGGGCCGCCAAAAGGCGGCAACCCCTCGATGGCCTGCCCCGTGTCGGCCCCTTCGGTATCTTCCCGGTCAGCCGCGGATAGAAACGCATCGGCCAACCCATCCACAAGCCGCCCTTTGATTGGACGTTTATCCGGGGAGTATTTTTCCCGTTTCTGAATCAATACCGGGTTGGTATTGATCTCCCAGACTTGAATCTTTCCGTTCAGCAAACCGTAGTCGATCCGACCGTACTCGATATTCGCCAGGCGGAATATTCGCAGCAATTCATCCCGGTGAGGGTTCTCCGAGAGAAAGGCCTCTTCTTCCCGCCGTAGCGGTTCCGGCGGACTGTCCTTGGCGACCCAGTCCCGCGAAAAAATGATATGGCCCGGGATAATCCTGTCGCCGATGCGAAAGGCGGAATACTTGCGGTAGATTTGAGCATCGTTGCGGGTATCACAGAACTCGACGATGATCAAGCGACCGGGATCTTCCCCCGATTTGCACAACGCAACCATCTTTTCATTCAATTCTTCTTCACTCGCGATCAGGCCGGTCAGCGGGCCTTTATGATCATCTTCCCGGCGGACAAAGACCGGGAATCGCATCCGGCCGGCCCCTTCCAGAGCAGGAAAAACGCGATACTGATTAATCCCATCATCCCGGAGCCGGGTCAGCAGGCGGCAACGGGTTAACACCCGGGCCGGATGGTTGAAAATAAAACCTTCGCCAAAATGCTTTGCTATATAATCACAGAGATGTAGGGCTGATAGTCCCTGGCTTGGCGTAAGGCGGTCGATGTCGGAAAAAATGAACAAGCCCGGCCGGATAGTGCGGACCCTGTGAAGTTGCTGATAGGGGAAAAGACGAATGGCGGAGGAGGCCCGGTTCGGCCAGGTCTCGAGAAACGGTTTGATGGTATTGGTATGCCGCCCGGATATGAAGATAACGATCATCGCCGGATGAATTCCTTCTGCTCGTAGACAAGATTGATGATTCGCCATCCTTGATCGTCCTGACATAAGGTAAGGACATCGAGGCCTTTGCGGATTTCGGAATCGACGGTTAAAATATAATCCGCTTTGATGACGGCCATGTTTCCATACCGGTGAATCTCCACTTTATCCCATTCCTCATTGAAAAAGCTGTTTTCATCGGCATATTCCCGTTGTTCGGGCATGGCTTCGCGGATATTGAGACAGGTCACGGGTTTTCCCTCCTCCAAACGGACGATCAAGGCTTTCTCATCAAACAGACTAAACCACTCGTCCAGTTTTTTCTCCGAGAACAAGAGCGGAAAAAGCCTGGCGATATTTTCAAGACTACAATCCAGCATTTGAAACCTCCCCCTCCTCTCCCCCGCGCAGATTATCTGCGTCCCTGCAGGCTTCCAAGGACCGCCTTTTATAATACATTGATAGTTTTTCCAGCATCATCGAAGTAAATAACCTTGTATCTCAATCTGTCTGGCCAATAGTACCACTCGGATTCTTCCAAACTCCTGGTCTTATGCTCGGGAGGATAGCCATAGGATATTAGGACCGCCTGTTTCGACATGCCTTCGACGAGAAAGCCCCTCTTTATGGCGTAAATCTCACGCGACGTCATTCCATTGGTCAACTCATCAAAATTTTTCTTCGAAAAATAAAGACTTGTATAATCCTGAAGTGTCTTATCCGGGTGGTAATTGTTCTGAAAGGTGATTTTAAATATTTTCCCTTCTTTCACGGTTTCAAATTTCACATAGGGAGTAAAGCCGGGAGTTGAAACGCGACCCCTATATTCACCATCTGGGGGCTCAACAACTACTTCCAAAAGCCTGACCTCGGTTCCCGCAGGCAAAATATCGCCGACCTTGTAATTGATGAAGTGCATCTCCCCAGGACTTTCAAACCAGAGATTACAAGCCGTGTACAGCCTTTCCTGGGCGGAAAAGGCTGGAGTGGCAGTGAAAAGCAGCAACAGAATCAAGATCTTTCGCATAGCATTTTTCCTCAAGCATCCGAGGGGGCCAAAAAGAAAGGGGGAAATGCCCTATCCACACTTGCTCTAAACAAGCCCCCTTTGCCCGCCCCGTACGGCCACCGGGTGAAACCGGCCCCGGAGGTCAAGACGAGCTGTTCCGGCCGTGAGCCGATAATAGCAAAAGGGAAGCAAAAAGTCGGCTGATTTACAACACCCCTTGTTGCAAGATCCGGCTTCACGAAAAGGGGATTGTCAAACGGCGGACACCGGTAAAGATCTAGATAATTCAAGACCTGGCCCTTTCTGCACCCTCCCCCTCCCCGAGCGGGAACCTGCAAAACATCCATAAGCTTTCAGGCCTTTAACGGCCTAATGCTTTGATATATTGAGCTTCACTGTAACCGTGAACCTTTTGTCCGTTGATTACGGCAAAGGGAACTCCACTTCTGCCGTCCAGTTTTTCTTTTCGCATTCTGGCTCTTTCATCTTTCTCTATGTCGTAAACAGACACCTTGATATTTCTCGATCTGAAAAAATTTTCAGCTTTTTTGCAGTAGGGGCACCAGTCCGTGACATAAAGATCAACCTGGTGGCTTCCGGTGGCTGTGTCACTGGGCGGTGGTTTCGGATTGGCCGTATCCCCGTCGCCGGTCTCTGGTTCGGGAGAAGCGGTGCTGCTGGCTTCCATGTTCATATCGATCACGACAACACCGCTTTTCCCTGCCGGAGGGGCATCTGAAAAGTGGGTCGTCCCCTTTTCATCGACCCATTTGTAGACCTGGGAAAATACCGGGGAAACTGGATAGATAAACGACAGCAACAAGAGCACTAATGCTGTTCGCATGAATTTTTTCCTCACTTTGCCTGCACGCTGACGGGTGGTGTTTGGGGTCGGACCAAGTCAACTATTTAATATTTATACAAATACATCCCACAAATAGCTGTTATTTTGCTCTATGGAGCGATTTTCGGGGCTAAAATGGCCCCTGTAATCTATTTCCCCTTCTCTAAGCTCAAAAGAAGCGCCGGCAGGCATAATTTCACGACCCTTCCCTCTTTTCCCAAGTGACTTTCGAACTTTCGCCACAAATTCCTCGCTCCCGACAGCTACGCTCCTGGTCCAGGACTCGTCTCGTTGGCATGCCTTGGCGAGCAGTGCTTCCTCAATCCACTCCCTATGGGATTTGGCCAATTCCTCCAGGCTGTTAGTTTCCGTGACCTCCTTGAGAACATCCAAAGCAAGGAGCCTGTTCCGGCGCCGATCCCCCTGGATTTCGTGATAACCGCCGAAATCCCACTCCGCAGGGTGTCGCACTTGGCCGGCCCGAACCATGTTCAAATCAATATAAACAAGGCAACGTCGAAGGTGCTCACCGGTTTCTATTGCAGTGGCATGATAACGATCCTCCCAAAAGGCACCTTTGCGGCCCTTTCGCCGGTTATACTCCTGGGCGGTTCGAGCTGCCACCAATTGAATCGCAGCCGGAATGGCCCGGGCATCGCCATTGTCTTTCACCAGAAGGTGAACATGATTTGAAGTAACCGCATAGTTGAGGATCTGAACCGAAAATCGTTTGCGGGCTTCATAGAGCCAGGACACAAACCGGGAGCGGTCATGGGCAAACTTCAACAGAAATTCCTGTTTATGGCAGCGATGGGTGATGTGCCAGATACAGCCTGGTATGAAATGACGATTGGCCCGTGCCATATTTTCTCACTCGTTAATCAAACTTGAACAAGAAAAATAAATCCGTTCGGCCAGTTGCCCCGATTTTGCCCCCCAAAATCGGCCCATAGGCCTCTTTTAAGCCCTGTTTTTATGACATTTTCATTTATTTACAACAAGTTGACTTGGTCCGACCCCAAACCCTTATTAATTCTTCTGGTGTCATAGTATCCTCCATTTAGAGGTGCTGCATGTATTGCCTATCGGTTGAGGTGAGAGGGCGCTACTCAGACAAAACCGGTTGCGGCCTTTTCGGGAAGCACCCCGAGGAAATGGCTCCGCCTTGATCGAAGGGTTAGTGCGACTCCATCAGAAAAAGCTAGGATCTCGAGGTGGCCGAACATTCCAATTAAGCCGATTTTTGTGTATCTCCCCCTGAGACCTGCTCATACAGGCAAACTGCGAGATCGTCCTCGAAAGTGTGAGATTCTTTTCATCCATATACTTGGCCTCTGCCTTGGAGAAAGGATCGTCATACCGGTGAACACCAGAGAAGTAATAGGACACGAAGTCTTCTAGTTGATCCTCATGCCAATAGAACCCTTCACCGCATAAGACCAAGACGAAGAAGAACTTTTCACCATGAAGGCTACAATCAGCGATCTTCTGCTCAAGCTCTAGGGCATATTCAAGGAACCTACTTCGTGCCGCAAAGGAGTTATGCCAGAGTTCTCCTCCAAGCCATTCTTTCGACAAGAGCAGCTCTACGTTTTCGGGAAACCAACCCCCCTTTTGCGCTTTCTCGTATTGCTCCCACCTATCTTTCGGTATTGGCTTAATTGTCTTCACATCAGCGAAAAGTGTTAGTTCATCGGTGGTCCTCGCGCAAAAATCGATCGATTTCAAACACCCGGTTAGGGGGGGTTCATATTCAACGACGCTAAATTTGGGATCTGGATTTTGAAGAATTGCCGCCGCCACACACAATTCGTTATGCACTTCGTCGACAGCGCGAAATTTCCCACGACCGACTCGCAATAGCTCGTCAATTGCCCGCTGGAATCTATTGAGAAGCCGAGGACCATCTTTGAATGCGTTCTTCGCAGCTTTGAAGATCCCATCGAACGTCTCTCGGACCTCCTTAGCGTATGCTTTTATACTCTCGATGTCTTCTTTGGTAAGATTTTTATTGTCGCGCATATCGTTTGCGACCTAACTATATGGTTAAATTAAGACTTTTCCCTAATAACACCCTTATGTATGGAAAAGTTTTTCACCGAACCGTGCAATATGGATAAAACATGAAAAAACCGCCTCCTGGTTTTCCATGTTTGAACCCGGCAATTCTCTTTCAAAAAACTCCGGCGGGGAGTGTCTGCAGGGCTTCTATTCAATGAATCGGTTAAATAGGAATAACACGAAGGAATCATTAGAACGCCTCCGGTTTTGAGAAGGTAACTCTATAGGGGTGGGAAGACCCGCCGGGTATTCAGGCCAGGCTGGAAGTCTTCCTTCGGACAAGCGCTTATTCCATACAGTCCCACAGAAGCGCCCATCTGAATACTCTTTTTGGCTTGCAGCTAAACCGGCAACAATCCGATATCGTCTAAAGGAAAATTGCCCATAACCGCAAAGACATATTATGAGTTAAATCTAACGATGTCCAGGCGTAAAAATAAATTTTGCTAATAACAACCATCAAAAATTAATTTCGTCACAAATCAATCCATCGCCAAAATAACCTCCGCAAAACGAGCCTCTGGAAAACCATCTGCGTTTTCCCGAATAAGCTGCCTCAGGCAGCCGCGCGCCCCCCCTGCTTCGGGTTCAGCCTGACCTCCCACAACAAATTTTCCGGATGCAACCCTCCAATAGGTACAGACCATGCATTCTGACCTGGAAAATTTCCATAACCTCTTTTAATGTTTCCGATAATTTCGCAATTTCCCTCAAGGAGTCGGCCCATGGGAATGAACAACATTGTTTTTCTCGAAAATATCGAATGGTTTGACGAAAGCGGCGAGGAGCTGGTGCACCGCATTCCCGAGACAGGTTCGGGCGAAATCAAATGGGGCGCCCAGCTGACGGTGCGCGAAAGCCAGGTCGCGGTGCTGTTCTACAAGGGCAAGGCCTGCGACGCCTTCGGGCCCGGCCGCCATACCCTCAAGACCGGCAATATCCCGATTCTGACCAAAATCCTGTCCATCCCCTGGGCCATGCAGAGCCCCCTGCGCGCCGAGGTCTACTTCGTCAACCTCAAGACCTTTTTCAACCTCAAATGGGGGACCCGCGACCCGGTGGCCTTCAAGGATGCCGAACTCGGCCTCGTCCGCCTGCGCGCCCACGGCATGTTCAACATCCACGTCACCCAGCCGGTGCTGTTTATCAACAGCATGGTCGGCACCGCCGGCCAGTTCACCACCGAGAACATCGAGGAATATCTCAAGCGCGTCATCGTCTCGCGCTTCAACGACCACCTCGGCGAAAACATCCGCAGCCTCTTCGACCTGCCGGGCAGTTACGAGGATCTTTCCACGGGCCTCAGAAACCGCCTGCAGAAAGACTTCGGCCATTTCGGCATCGGCCTCATCGACCTCTTCATCACCTCCATCACCCCGCCCCCCGAGGTCCAGCAGGCCATCGACGACCGCAGCCGCCTCAACGCCCTGCCGGATCTCGACAAGCTGTTCAAAATGAAGGCGGCCATGGCCATGGAGAAAGCCGCCGACAATCCCGGCGAGGCCGGCGGAGGCATGGGAATGGGCATGGGGTTCATGCTCCCGGCCATGTTCACCCAGACCCTCGCCGCCCAGCAGAACGGCGCAGCAACTGGTCCGCAAAAGGCGCCGGAATCGAGCTGCCCCGACTGCCGCAATAAGATCCCCGGCGATGCCAAGTTCTGTCCCTTTTGCGGGCATCAGCAGCTGGTCTTCGCCCAATGTTCCAACTGCGGCAAGAACCTGCCGCCCAACGCCAGGTTCTGCTCCAGGTGCGGCCACCCGGCGGACGAAAAACCGGCGGCCAAGTTCTGCGCCAAATGCGGCACGGAAAACCTTGCCGATTCGGTATTCTGCAACCAGTGCGGTGAGAAATTAAGCTAAATGGACATCAGGTTTCAGCACGAATGCCCCCAGTGCGGCGCGCCCATCGAGCTCAAGGAATCGGAGCGCTTTCTCCAGTGCGACTTCTGCGGGGTCCGCAACTACCTCTGCTCCTCCAATCATTTCCACTTCACCCTCCCCCACAGCGCCCCGGGCAAGGAGCTGATCTACGCCCCCTACATGCGCTATAAGGGGAATGTTTTTTTCTGCCAGGGCATCAAAACCGATTTCCGTTTCGTGGATGTCACCCAGCTCGGCGTTCCCCTGACCGGCGCGCCCCCCTCCCTCGGTTTCCGGCCCCAGGCCATGCCCCTGAAGGTCATCGATCCGGCCGCCCCTGGGGCCTTTATCAAACCGACCCTGCCCCAATCGACACTTCTGAGCAAGGTCAGCCAGATCGGCCAGATGTCCGCCGCCAAGGACGTCCACCACCGCGCCTACATCGGCGATGTCACCAGCCTCATCTATCTGCCGCTCTACGTCTACCAGAACAAACTCTACGACGCCGTCATCAACGAACCGATAACCAGCCTGGAAGCCGGCCTGGAATTAAATCCGAGTCTGGTCGACGAAAAGCCGCCCTGGCGGCTGACCGTCCTTGCCACCATCTGCCCGGTCTGCGGCTGGAACCTGGAAGGGGAAAAAGACAGCGTGGCTCTCCTCTGCCGGCACTGCGGCAAAGTCTGGGAGGCGGCGGGCGGACGTCTGTCGCTGGTCGACCATGTCATCATCCCCGATATCGGCACCAACCTCACCTACCTGCCGTTCTGGAAGATGACGGTCAGCACCACGGGCCTGCCCCTGAAAACCTTTGCCGACTTTCTGAAAATCGCCCGCCAGCCCCGGGTTATCTTCGATGAATGGGAAAACGAGCCGATGAGCTTCTGGAGCCCGGCCTTTAAAATCCGCCCCAAGCTCTTCCTCGACCTGCTTCGCAACACCACCATCGCCCAGCCAACCTATTCCTACAGCGAAACCCTGGAACGCAAGCACCTTTTCCCCGTGACCCTGCCCTCGTCGGAAGCGGCCCAGACCTTCAAACTGACCCTGGCCGCCGCCTCCATCAAGAAGAACGACGTCTTTCCGCTGCTCCCCAGGGTCCGCTTCAAGCTCGAAAAGCTGACCCTCGCCTACCTCGCTTTTATGGACAACGGCCATGAAATGGTCCAGCCCTGCTCGCAGCTGACCATCAACAAGAATGCCTTAAGTTTCGGACGCTATTTATAATTCGATACGGTTGGGATAGGAAACCATCTCGCCGCAGGGGCTCCTGAGTACGATCCGATCCCCCTCCTTGGAGTGCAGGTAATCAGGAAGAATGGGAACCTTGCCCTTGCCCCCCGGAAGGTCGATGACATAAGCGGGGATGCCCAGCCCCGACAGCTGCCCGCGCAGCGCGGCCATGATCTCCAGGCCCGCATCCACGGTCGTGCGGAAATGGCCGGTCCCGGCGGTGAGGTCCATCTGATGGAGGTAATAGGGCCGCACCCGGACCTGCAGCAGCTTGCGGAAAAGGTCCATCAAAACTTCGGCGGAATCGTTGACCCCGCGCAGCAGAACCGTCTGGTTGCCGAGGGGAATGCCGGCATCGGCCAGGCGGGCGCAGGCTTCCGTGGCTTCGGGGGTGATCTCAAGAGGATGATTGAAGTGGGTATTGATAAAAAGGGGATGATGCCTTTTCAGCACCGCACAGAGGTTTTCCGTGATCCGCTCCGGCAGGGTCACCGGCAGGCGCGTGCCGATGCGGACGATCTCGACATGGGGGATGCGGCGGAGCTGGCTGAGAATCTCCTGGAGAAGGCGGTCCTCCATGAGCAGGGGATCGCCCCCGGAGAGGAGCACGTCCCGGACTCCGGGCGTCTTGCGGATGTAGTCGAGGCCGCCCAGAATTTCAGCAAAGGGCACCCGGGTCCGGCCGACCAGGCGCTTGCGGGTGCAGAAACGGCAATAAGCCGCGCAGTGCCCCGCCACCAGAAACAGGACGCGGTCGCCGTAGCGGTGGACGATTCCGGGAAGCGGTGAAAAACCGGTCTCGTTGAGGGGATCTTCCACCAGCCCGCAGGCTTCCAGCTCACGGACGTCCGGCACAACCTGGCGCCAGAGGGGGTCACCCGGCTCACGGATAAGGCCGAGATAATGCCGAGTGATGCGCAGCGGATAGACGGCGCAGACCCTTTTCAGGGCCTCGGCGTCGCTATTGAAACGCGCCGCCAGCTCGACCGGATCGGTCAGACTTTCAGCCAATTTTTTCTGCCAGATTTCCAAGAAGGTTTCCTTCCCCTTGCAACGCAGCCGGAGCGAAGGGGCAATTTTGAGATCAGACGGGTAGACTGTCTGAGTTAAAGGAGCCTATCGGACTTGGAGCAATCTATTTCAAGAGCGGGAAATCGGGCCATATCCCCGCAAATTTTCGACGAATAGTTTGGCTATTCGCCGCCAAATTTGCGAACATCTTTCCTCGATTTTCCACTCTTTCATGACGATCCACCAAGACCGACAGCCTCCTTGCGAGTTTCTGACCGTCCTCAAAATGGCCACGGAGCGAAGGGCACCCGAAGGGCAAGTTGCGGGGTGTCCTTTTTCTGCTTACTCTTTTTGGACAAGCAAAAAGAGTAAGGCGTCGCCCGGGGACGCAACCCCGGACCCTAACCGGCAGAACTAACCCTAGCCTCCCGCACCGGAACGGCAAATGGACAAAAGCTGGATTCTTTCCCTCATCTCTTCCGCAAACCGTCCTTCTGGAGGTAAAAAATGAGAGCAATGGGCACCATGAGAGCCAGGTCCCTGACCAGAGCGGCCGCTACCGTAGACGACCCTTGCCCGGCGGAACTGAAGCAGCCACAGTCGATGTCCAGCCCGCGCGCCAGGGCGGAGATGAGAACGGCGATGAAAACCAGGTTCAAGCCACCGATAACCAGGGCCGCGGCGCGCACCCGGCGGTTGAAAACGAGCAACGCCCCGGCCAGCATTTCAATATACGGCAGGGCGGCGGCAATGAGGACATTGGCAGCGTAGGGAAAAAGCCGATAGTTGGCAATGTCCCCGGCAAAAGCGACAATATCGCCGGCTTTGACCGCGCCGGCGTAAAGAAAAATCCCCCCTGCCAGCCAGCGGCAGAGCGCCCATGCCCAGGTTCTGAAACGCTTATTCACGGCGCCCCCCTGCCTCGACAGGCAGGCCCGCATCCCGCCACTCGGGAAAGCCACCTTCATAAACCCTGACCTCGCCAAACCCCTCACTCATGAGCCGGGCAGCCACATCTTCGGAATCGGGGCAGCCGTAGCCGCTGCAATAGACGACGAGCGGCGTCTCCAAAGCCACTTCGGCCAGGAAGGAGGGGAGCAGGACATCCAGTTCGCCGACCGGGAGGGAACGGGCTCCGGCAATATGCCCTTCCGCGTAAAATTCCCGGGAGCGGGCGTCGACCGCCAGGGCACCGGCTTGCAGCATTCGGACGACTTCGTCCCTGGCCACGGGAAAAGCCGGGCTTTGACCCGGGTCTGTGTGAGGAACGACAACGGCGGGTTTGCGGCCGTGAAGGGCCTCCCTCACCAGGGAATAATTGACTCCCAGCCCCAGAAACGCCCCGATCAAGCAGATCAGGGCCGCTTCACGAAAAAGAGGCCAGGGCTTGAACTGGGCAAGGATGTCTTTTGAACCGGTCTCGGCATTCATGGCGTTTCATTGCATTTACGGAAAGAAAAGGCGCAAAAATATTAGCAGAATAAAACCGTCAAGGCAATGAAGGCCAACGGCGCCTTTCATTGCAATCTTTTTATAACCATGTAATATTTTCAGGAAAGATTGACCGGGGGTGGGGTCAGGGACCGGCCTCCCCTTTCCGTTGACTTTTTTTCTCTGTTTCCAGCCGCTTTCCAAACAGGTGAAATGACATGTCATTTAGGTTTCAAGGAAAATCCGGGCTCATATTCAGGGGCTTCTGGATTTTGTCTCTGGCGCTGGTTTTGACCTTGCCGGCAAGTGCCGCGGAGGAACCCGCCCCGCCCATGCACCACAACCATGCCGGCATGGAAAAAACCCGGAAGCCGGAAGATCATGCCGGCATGCATGTCCACCCCGAGCCCCCGGCCGCTATGGGGGACCAGGTCGGACTGACGGAAAACCTTGGAAAAGTTATCCCCTTGGATTTGAGTTTCACCGATTCAACCGGAAAGAAGGTTTCTCTCCGCGAGTTGGTCACCGTGCCGACCATTATCGCCCCGGTCTATTATCACTGCCCCAATGTCTGTAATTTTCTCCAGTCCGGTCTCGCTAATGTCCTGAGGGACGTCAAGCTCAAACCGGGACAGGAGTTCAGGGTCATCTCCATCAGTTTCGACGAAACCGAAACCCCTGAAATTGCCCGCCGCAGCAAGACCATCTACATGAGCGCCATGGACAATCAGTTCCCGGCCGAGGCCTGGACCTTCCTGACCGGCGATATCCGCACCATCCGCCAACTGACCGGGGCGGCGGGCTACCGTTTCATGCGCCAGGACAAGGATTTTCTCCATCCCGTGGCCATCTTCGTCGTTTCACCGCAAGGGAAGATCGCCCGTTACCTGTACGGCACATCTTTCCTCCCCATGGACCTGACCCTTGCCCTCAATGAGGCCGCCGAAGGCAGAGAGGGACACACCGTCCGCAAGCTGCTCAACTTCTGCTTCAGTTACGATCCCGAGCAGAAAACCTATGTCTTCAACCTGCTGCGCATCTCCGCCACCGTTATTGTCATCACCCTGGCGGGGCTCCTGACCTTTTTGATCCTGACCGGAAGAAAAAAGAAATAACCGGACCATGACCCAGGCACAGATTTCGACAGACAGTGAAGATAGGGGTTTTCTCGGCGGCAGCGGCGAGGATTCAGGCATCCTGAGTTGGATCTTTTCCACCGATCACAAACGCATCGGCATGCTCTACCTCTACTCGGTACTCACCATGTTTTGCGTCGGAGCCCTGCTCGGCCTCCTCATCCGCCTGGAGTTGATCGCGCCGGGCCGGACAATCGTCAACGCCCAGACCTACAACGCCCTGTTCACGGTCCATGGCGTGGTCATGATCTTTCTGTTTATCATTCCCGGCATCCCGGGGGTCTTCGGCAACCTCTTCCTGCCGATCCACATCGGCGCCAACGATGTTGCCTTTCCGCGCCTCAATCTCCTCTCCTGGTGGCTCTACATCCTCGGCGGCATGCTCGCCCTGACCTCACTGTTCAGCGGCGGCGGCCCGCCCGACACCGGCTGGACCTTCTACGTCCCCTTCAGCACCCAGACCGCAACCAATGTCTCCATGGCCGCTTTGGGGGTCTTCGTCCTCGGCTTTTCCTCGATCCTCACCGGCCTCAATTTCATCACCACCATCCACCGCCTGCGGGCGCGGGGCATCACCTGGGGAAAATTGACCCTTTTCTGCTGGTCCCTCTACGCCACCGCCTGGGTGCAGGTTCTGGCCACCCCGATCCTCGGCATCACCGTCACCCTCATCGTTCTGGAAAGACTGTTCGGCATCGGGCTTTTCGACCCGACCAAAGGGGGCGATCCGATCATGTACCAGCACCTGTTCTGGATCTATTCCCATCCGGCCGTCTACATCATGGTTTTGCCGGCCATGGGTATCGTCTCGGACATCATTCCGGTTTTCGCCCGCAAGCACATTTTCGGCTACTGGGCCATCGCTTTTTCGAGCCTGGCCATCGCCCTGTTCGGTTCCCTGGTCTGGGCTCATCACATGTTCGTGAGCGGCATGAGCGACATTGCGGTTTTCGTCTTTTCGCTCCTCACTTTTCTGGTTGCCATCCCCTCCGCCATCAAGGTTTTCAACTGGGTGGCAACCCTCTACAAGGGCTCCATCGCCCTCGAACCGCCCATGCTCTTCTCCCTGGCTTTTATTTTTCTTTTCTCCCTGGGAGGGATTTCCGGTCTGGTGCTCGGCTCGGCCGCTACCAACGTTCATGTCCACGACACCCATTTCGTGGTCGGCCACTTCCATTACGTCATGTTCGGGGGCACCGGATTCGCTTTTTTCGCCGCCCTCCACTACTGGTTTCCCAAGTTTACCGGACGGCTTTGCGACAAAAAGCCGGCAACCATAGCCTGGGGACTGCTTTTCGTCGGTTTCAACGTTCTCTATTTTTCCATGAAAATTGTCGGCCTGCGCGGCATGCCGCGGCGTTATTTCGACTACCTGCCGGAATTCCACCTCATGAACCTGATCGCCACGGTCGGTTCCTGGATTCTGGCGGCCGGCCTGGTTCTCATGTTCTTCAACCTGATCCGCTCCGCCTTCCGCGGTGAGAAAGCCGGCGCCAACCCCTGGGGTGCGAAAACCCTCGAGTGGACCCTGCCCTCGCCCCTGCCGCACGTCAACTTCGAGAAAGAACCGGTGATCGACAAAGGGCCTTATGATTACGAACAGTAGCCATGAACATTCGGGAAAAGACCCCTTCGGCGCCAGGCTCGGCATGTGGCTCTTTCTGTTTACCGAAGTCATACTGTTTGGCGGGCTTTTTGTCCTCTATGCTGCTTATCTGAGCCGCTATCCGGGGGAATTCGCCCAGGCCGCCCACCGTCTTGACATGATCATGGGCGGAAGCAACACCATTGTCCTTCTGACCAGCAGCCTTTTCGTCGCCCTCGCGGTCAGCGCCCTCCAGCGCAGCGAAAAGACCGCCGCCACCCTCTTCCTGCTCGGAACCGTGATCTCGGCCATGGTCTTTCTGGGCATCAAATACCTGGAGTGGTCGGCCAAAATCGGCCACGGCATCTATCCCGATTCGGCAATACTCAACGAAATGGCCCGCGGCGAGATCATCTTTTTCGGTCTCTATTTCGTTACCACCGGCCTTCACGGCCTCCATGTCCTGATCGGCATGTTCATCATCCTGGTCATGCTCGTGAGGGTCCGAATCGGGACCGTGGACGCGGATAATTTCACCCAGCTTGAAGTCAGCGGGCTTTACTGGCACCTGGTCGACCTGATCTGGATATTCATCTTTCCGCTTTACTATCTGCTGCTCTAGGAGTCGGCATGGATGGGGAAACACGCCATATTATAAGTTATCGGACCCTGGTCATCATCTGGCTGGCCCTTCTGGTTCTGACCGCGATTACCATCGGGGTCTCGCGAATCCACCTGGGCCCCTTGAACATATGGGCGGCCCTGGGCATTGCTTCAATCAAATCGGCCCTGGTCATCTTTTTCTTCATGCACCTCAAGCATGAGCCGCTTTTCCTGAAGGTGTTCCTGCTCATTGCGCTGCTGACCCTGGCCATTTTTATCGGACTCAACTTTTTCGATGTATTGTACCGATAGGTAAGCAATTTGAATCCGCAGCTTTTTACGACCACACAAAAGGTAGATACCGTTTTCATCCTCATCTTTGCCGTGACCCTGTTTTTCCTGGCGGTGGTCACGCTCGTCATGATCTACTTTGTCTACCGCTACAACCGCAAGCGGCATCCGCTTCCCGAGCCGAGCCCAAGCCATAATTTCTGGCTCGAGTTCATCTGGACAGCCATCCCCACCCTCCTTTTCATCGCCATGTTTTACTACGGTTGGACCGGCTACCTGGCCCTCAGGCAGGTTCCCGACGACGCCATTCCGGTCAAAGCCATCGGCCGCATGTGGACCTGGACCTTCGAATACGCCAACGGCAAAACCAGCGACAAACTGGTGGTCCCCGTGGGTAAGGCGGTCAAGGTTGAAATCATCTCCAGGGATGTCCTCCACAGCTTTTACGTTCCCGCCTTTCGCGTCAAACGCGATGCCGTTCCCGGGATGAGCAGCCACGCCTGGTTCCGGGTTCCCGGCCCCGGTTCCTACGATATTTTCTGCGCGGAATTTTGCGGCGTCGGCCATTCGAGCATGCTCTCCACGGTGGAAGCGGTTCCCGAAGCGGAATTCCAGCAGTGGTACCGGGAAAAGGAAACCGTTGCAGCTGCAAGTACGACGACAGGCCAGGGACTGCTGACCCGCTACGGCTGCGTCGCCTGCCACTCCCTCGACGGCAGCAAACGCATCGGACCCAGCTTCAAAGGCATCTTCGGCCGCAAAGTCGTTGTCACCCGTCAGGGGCGCGAGGAAACCATCGTGGCCGACGACGCCTACCTCAAAAGCTCCATCCTTCAGCCCCAGGCCGACATCGTCAAAGGCTACCCGCCGGTCATGCAGAGCTTTGCCGACATGCCCGGAAAGGATATCGAGGCCATCCTTGACTATCTCAAGACCCTGGAGTAGCGGCCTGGATACTGGCAGAAAGCTGCGCATCCCGATTGCCGCCATGGTGACCCTCTCCTCCCTGTGCGGCTATGTCCTGTATGGCCCTGATAATTTTTCGAATCTCACCTTGTTCCTGGCAGCCGGGATTTTTTCCCTCGCCTTTGGCGCCACCCTCCTCAACCAGGTTCAGGAATCGGCCAGTGACCGGCTCATGGTACGCACCCGCCTCCGCCCCCTGGCCTCCGGAAGACTTTCCCGGCGCCGGGGGTTACTCCTCAGCCTGATCCTCATAATTGCCGGTTTTGTTCTGCTTACCCGAACCGGCAATCCCGCCATACCTGCTCTCGGCGTGCTCAGCCTTTTTCTCTACAACGGCATCTACACCTTTCTCAAACCGCTCTCCAACTGGGCCTTGCTCCCCGGTGGCGTGTGCGGTGCCCTTCCTCCGCTGATGGGCTGGCTGGCGGCGGGAGGAAGCCTGCCGGACTACCGCATAGGATTGTTCATGGCCATCCTGTTTCTCTGGCAGATCCCTCATTTCTGGTTTCTCTCAGCCGTTTACCGCGAAGATTACTTCAGGGCTGGCCTTCCGGTCATTCTCGACCAACTCCATATCCGGCAGTTCCAGCGGGTTGCCGGCGCCTGGATGCTGGCCTTTTCGGCAGGCATAGCCTTTTTGGCCTGCTTCGAAGCTGTTGACAGCCCATGGTCGCGCTGGGGGCTCCTGGTGGTCGCCGGGGCCGGTTTTTCATCGACTCTCAGAAGCCTCTTCTCTACCATGGATAACCCGGCCCGTTACCAAAGACTGTTTCTGCATCTCAATCTGATGATGGCGGCGGTTTTTACCACGATTCTGCTGGACAGCTTCTGAATTTTTCCCGCCTGTGCCTCCCCGACTCCCCTCAAACATGGAAAGTTAAAATCTTTCCAATTAAAAATTTTACTTGGCCAAAATTCTGCAAAGCTTCACTTCATTTCCTGACCCCGAAAAACAACTGTGAGATCGGGCCTGTTTTATTCAAACCCGGCTCACCGCCAAAACCACCCAGACCCAAATAAACTTTTAACCCCATGGAATAAAAACATTTTCCAGAATAACGGTTTATAGCGATTGGCCTTGCCGGGAAATTGACGGGGCATTTCAAACAAAAAAAAATGGCAAATATTCACGCAAAAAACCATCAGGATAGTCTGAATTTTTAATTTCAAAATTTTTATTATGCGACATTCGGTTTTTTTATCTATTTTTTTCCTGATCCTTACAGGCTTGTCTTTCTCGCCGGGACATGCCGGAGCCGAATCGTCAAAATTCCGACTTTGTGTCGTCAATGAGCGGCCGGACCAACCCGACTTCGCCCTCAATCAGTATTCCAAACTCCATAACTGCCTCAAAAAAGAAATGGCGGCAAAGAACATCCAGGTCGATAAGCTGGTCGTCGCCGAAAATGTGCGGGATCTCATTGATAAAATCCGTAGCGGAGAGGTCGATGCCTTCATCGAAGGGGTGATGCCGACTCTGGAAGCTGAACGTATGACCGGCGCCGTTGAACCCCGGGTTCTGGTCTGGCGAAAAGGTCAGAGGGAATATCGATCGGTTTTTTTCGTGCCCAGGTTAAGCGGTGTCAAAAAACTAACTGATCTGAAAGGGCTAACCCTGGCTTTTGAGTCTCCCCGCTCCACATCCGCCTACTACATACCCCGTATTGTATTGGCTCGCCAGGGCCTGGGAATAGCTCCGGCCCCAGCTGGAAAATCGCCGGACAAAGTCAACTTTCTCTTCGCGGGTTCAGAACTCAACCAGGCTTATTGGGTCCAACGCGGCAAGGTTGAGGCTGGGGTTTTCAACGACGGAGACTGGGAACGCACTCCCCCCCAAATCCGGGATCAACTTTGGATCATTCACGAGACCAAGCCGGTATTGCGGTGGTTGCTTTCTTTCCATAAAAACATTGACCCGGGCCTCCGGGAAACCGTCACAGACACGTTGATCAGCCTGCCTGAAACGGAAACCGGGCGGGAAGCCCTCCGTCAGGCCGAAGGAATCGCACGCTTTGAAAAACTTTTGGAAGAAGATCGGGAAAACCTCGATTATTGGCGAAAACTTTTAAAAACCACCAAGATTTAAAAGTGAATCGTACTCTCAGCACCAAATATGCTATCCGTTTTGCCGGCCTGCTGGCGCTTCTCATTGTCGTGCTCCTTTGTCTGGCCGGCTTTTCGGGATTGGCCCTGACCCGCAATCTGCATAACGAACTCAAGAACACTTTTTCCCAGGCCCAGATCCTTAACCAGAAAGAAACCCTGCTGGAAAGCGCCAACTATCTGAGCAACCGCCTGTTAAATCCGCTCTTTGACCTCGATATTACCTCAATCAACGTTGAAATAAGTCATTTGAGACGTTGGCTGCCAGCCAGCACGGTTCTGATTCTCGATAAAGACGGCAGAATTCTGAGCGACGGAAGCGATACGAATCCCCGCTACGGCGAAAAAATCGCCGTGCCCCCCATTGTCAAACCCTACTCGCCGATCCTTCTTCAGACGGAAGTAGGCAAGGAACTTTTTTTTGCCATTGGCTTTGCCGACGAAGTTGCCGGATACGCTCAGATCAGCCTGGACAACAAGCTGTTCAGCACCTCCGTCGATACTCTCGAAAAGGATTTGGAAACCCTTTGGTCAAACTTCCGCGCTTCCCTGGCCACCCTGGCGGCAATAGGCATCAGCCTGACCATGGTTCTCTGTTTTTACCTGAGCTGGCGCCTTTCTCACTCCCTTTCCAAGCCCCTTGCTGAAATGAGCCGCGCAGCCGATCAATTCGCGGCAGGCAACCTGGAGCATCAGTTGAGCGCCCCCACAAATGATGAAATCGGCGATCTCGCCCGGGCTCTCAATAAAATGGCCACTAACCTGAAGAAAAGTGATCAGCTCCTTTCCAAGGCCCAGGAAATGGCCGGCCTCGGCAGTTGGGAGTGGAATCGCGCTACCAATGAATTGATTCTCTCAAGTGGGACCTTTCAAATAATGGGCATTAAAAAGCAGAACTTCGAACCCAGCCTCGATTCTCTCCTGGCTATGCTGAAGCCCGAAGAAAGGATCCGTGTTGGGCGGGCCTTGAATCTGTCCCAGAAGAAAAACATCTCCGTTGAATTCACTTTTCTCCGGAATAGCGAAGAGCGCCTCATCCTTCTCCAGGGAGAACCGGTAACACCAAGTAAAGATCATCCCGGCGGCTGCGTCGGCACAATCCAGGACGTAACCGAGCAGCGCCACTCGGAAAAAAGGATGTCCTATCTGGCCAATTACGACACCCTGACCGACCTGCCCAACCGCAATCTCTTCCAGGAACGTCTGGTTCATGCCCTCAATCAGGCCGGTCGCAACAGCTCAAGCGTCGCCATTTTGTTCATCGACCTGGACCGCTTCAAAGCCATTAATGACGGCCTGGGCCACCATATCGGCGATAAACTCCTGAACAGCGTCGCCATTCGTCTGCTCAAAGTTCTGCGTGAATCCGACACTATCGCACGCCTGGGCGGAGATGAATTTACCGTCATTCTCGAAAACCTGGAAAGCCCCCAATATGCCGCCATGATCGCCCAGAAAGTCCTGGATAAACTGTCCCGAAGTTTCCATATCGAGGGGCGGGAGCTTTTCATAACCGCCAGCATCGGCATAACCATCTATCCCCGCGATGCAGCCGACATGGGAACCCTGCTCAAGAACGCCGATACAGCCATGTACCTGGCCAAGGAAGAGGGCAAGGGAACCTACCGGTTTTTTACGCCGGAGCTGAATGTCCAAGCCCACAAACGCATGAATCTGGAAAACAGCCTGCGTAAGGCCATGGAAAAACGGGAGTTTGAAATCCACTACCAACCCCAGTTGAACCTGGCCAGCGGCGAGCTGACCGCGATGGAAGCCCTGCTTCGCTGGAACCATAAAGGCCGCTGGATTCCGCCCGACGAATTTATTCCGGTTCTCGACGAAACCGGCATGCTTTCAGAGTTGACCGGCTGGATGTTGAAAGAAACCTGCACCCGTACTTGTCAATGGCACAACGCCGGCTTCCTGAATTTGCGGGTGGCCGTCAACCTGACCGCCAAGCAAGTACAACAGAAAGATCTGGTCAGCCTTCTGCGAAGGACTTTGAAATTGACGGGATTGCCGGCGGAAAACCTCGAACTGGAAATCACCGAAAATGCCCTGGTCAACCAGAAGGCGGCAGACTCGAATCTTTCCCATATTAAAAAACTGGGGGTGAAACTGGCTGTGGACGATTTCGGCACCGGATATTCTTCTCTCAGCTATTTGAAAATGTTCAATGTCGATACCCTTAAGATAGACCGGACTTTTATCCGCGACATCCTTACAGACAAAAACGATGCTCTCATCATCTCGGCGGTTGTGGCCCTCTCCGGTCATTTGGGAATCACAACCGTAGCCGAAGGAGTCGAGACCCAGGAGCAGGCTGACATGCTTCAGAAATTAGGATGCGACATCGTTCAGGGCTACCTGTTCAGCCGTCCCCTCCCCTCGGAAAAACTCCTCGACTGGGCGCGGGCCCGTCATGGTTTCATGGGAGAAACGGAAACTTCGACGTTCCATTCAGCGCAACTGTAAGAAAAGATCTCATCACCTGCCGACATCACACCCCGCTGGTTAAAGCCGACTGTAATAGCGCCCATCAAAGTTCTCCCGTTTTCAGTTACTAAGGCGAAACTTGTTTACTCGACATCAGACAATAGCAAACCATGGGGTTGGGCTGCCCATGAAAAGGGCATC
>ENA-OSEO01000149-OSEO01000149.1-sediment-metagenome-genome-assembly--contig:-NODE-149-length-190481-cov-12.269979_pt1:0-165000 | contig 190481 bp, 178 predicted proteins | sample MGYA00237883_ERZ534232 | MGnify/ENA metagenome assembly ERZ534232
GGAAAGTAGGTCGCTGCCAGGACAATATCACCCAAGGCCCCTCTCCGGAGGGGCCTTGTTCGTTTCCAAGGGGGGCGTTGACGGCGGCTGCGGCTTGGCGCAGACTGCAAGAACGACGGTAGGTTTGGAGCATGTCCCAGTTGAAAGTCATCCCCATCAATCGCGCCGAGGCCAACCGCGAACGGCTCATCCGGGCCGCGGGCGCGGTCTTGGCCCGGGTGGGTTTCGAGGCCGCGACCCCGGACCTGGTGGCTGCCGAGGCCGGCCTGCCGCGCAGCGAGCTGTTCCGCAATTTCCAGGGCCTGCGCCGCCTGGTCTCGGCCTACGCCCGCAGCCCGCGCTATTGGCCCACGGCCGCCGGGCTCATCCACGACGACGCCGAGGCGCTCCGGCGCATGTCCCCGGCCGAGCTCATGGCCACCTTTTTCAAGCGCTACCTGCGCCAGCTCCTGGAGCGGCCCGAGACCCTGGACGTCATGGCCTGGGAGGCCCTGACCCGCAACCCCCTGACCCGGGCCATTGAGGCCGGACGGGAGCGCACGGCCCTGGAGTTCTTCGAGCTCATGGACCAGGATCCGCCCGCGGACGTGGACCTGACCGCCCTGGTCCTGTTCATCGCCGGGGGCATCCATTTCCTGGCCGTGCGCTCGCGGACCATGGACTGCCTGGGCGGGGTGGACCTGACCTCCCCTGCGGGCTGGCGGCGCATCGAGGAACTCATCGACTTCCTCCTGGCCCGCAGCCTGGGGGGCGTCCCGGCCCCGCAGCCCGGCAGCGCCGCCTCCGAGTAATGCGCTACGACCTGGCCCTGTTCGACTTCGACGGCACGCTCTGCGACTCGAGCGAGGGCATTGTTCTGGGCATGGCCCTGACCTTCGCCTCCTTTGGCCTGGCCGCGCCGTCCCCCGAGGCCGTGCGCCGGGTCATCGGCCTGCGCATCGAAGAGTGCTTCCAGACCCTCGTGCCCGGCCTGGACCAAGCCGAGCTGCCCCGGTGGATCGAGGCCTACCGCGAGAACTACCACGCCCAGGGCCAGCTTCTGAACCGGCTCTTTCCGGGCGCGCGGGAGATGCTCAGGGAGGTCCGGGACGCGGGCCTGAGCGTGGGCATTGTCAGCAACAAGGGCCAGCACGGCCTGGAATACGCCCTGGACAGCCTGGGCCTGGCCGGTCTCTGCGACCTGGTGGCCGGGGCCCGCAGCGGGGGACCGCGCAAGCCCGATCCGGCGTTCTACGCGGCGTTCGTGGCGCCGGTCTTTCCCCGGGTGCCGCGGCAGCGGGTGGTGCTCCTGGGAGACACGGCCACGGACCTGCTGTTCGCCCGCAACCTGGGCCTGGACGCCAGTTTCGCGGCCTGGGGCTATGGCGACCGCCAGGCCTGCCTGGCCCTGGAGCCGCGCTACGTGGCCGAGGGGCCCGGGGCCGTGGCCGCGGCCTGGAAATGAAAAGGCCGGTCCCCAGGGACCGGCCTTTCTGACTGCGGGAGTCCGGACCTACTTCTTCTTGCCGCGCTTGGTCCAGAGCTTCATCTCCTTCATCTTCTTGCGGCGCTCGCGCTGGAGCGACTTGCAGACCAGGGGGAAGTTCTTCTTGTAGCCGAACTTCTCGCGATATTCCGCGGGCGTCAGGTCGTGGCTGCCCAGGTGCTTCTTGGTCAGGATCTTGAACGACTTGCCGCAGACGCAGCAGATGATGGACTTCTCGCGCACGGACTTCTGGGGATCGCAGGCCTGGCCCTCGTCGAACGCTGTCTCGCCGCCTTCGGAAATGGCCTGGATGCCGAGGGACAGCTTGCGGACCATGGAGGTGATTTCTTCCTCGGTCATGGTGCGCACGCTGGCCTGGGCTTTCACGATCTCCAATGCTTCCTTCAAATGGTCTTCCATGGTGTCTCCTTCGGATGACAGGGGAGCGATTTCAGCATGTCCTTGGACCTGGATTGCCGCTCACCAATAATTGTATGAATCCAAGTTGCAGATTTCAAGCCTTTTCACAAGATATTTTTTTGTAATTATAGAGACGGGTGATGCATTTCCCCCGGGATGCTGTGGAATCATCTCGACGGCGCAGGGAGTGAAGTGGATGCTCCATATCACAGGAGGCAGGGTGTGGGGCGCTGCGCGCACTGCACAGTCTGTTACGAGACCATTGCGGAGGTTGCAGAGCGCCCTGGTGCGGAGGAGGTGCTTGATTCCCATGCTGCGTTGCAGTAGGTGCAGGGAACAGCCTGGAGGCGTCATGGAATCTTCGCACGACAATGTCCGGCACATGGACGGCTTCCGCAAGGGCGATGGCGCCGGTCCCTCCCTGGAACAGCCCGCCGGGCCCCGGCGCGCGTTGGACCTGTCCAAGCCGGCCCTGGTCCTGGCGGCCTTGGCCCTGGTACTCATGGCCATCGTGTTCTACGGCCTGAGCAGTAACCTCAAGGGGCTCTCCGAGGAGGTCCGCAAGGTCGGCTCGGTGCAGGGCGAGCTGGCGGCCCTCCAGGCCCAGGTGGAGGTCATCCGCAACCAGCCCACCGAGGGCAGCCGCAAACTCCTGGTTCAGGCCATGATCGAGGATATGGCGCAGAAGGCGGCCTTCCTGGGCGGCCAGATCCAGGACCAGGACCAGGCCCGCAACATGGCCCAGGTCCAGGAGATGCTCCGCCAGATCCAGTACGACCTGGCCCGCTAGACCCGTTTTTCGGCCCTGTTCCAGGCGCGCTTCGGCGCGCCTTTTTTTGTTCATTTTTTCCTATGCGTATTGACAGGTTGGGGAACAACGGATATTTGATGAGCAATTGATCAACAGCGCAGGGGAGCATGGCTCAAGAAACCTCGTCCTTCCTCAGTTTGCGCGAGATCGGGCGCCGTCTCGGCATCCCGCCGTCCACCGTGGTTTATTACAAGGACCGCTTCGCCCGCTTTTTCCCGGCTGCCGGGGGAGCGGGCCGCCGCCGCCGTTATCCCGCCGAGTCCATGGACCTCATCAGGAGGATACGGGAGATGTTCGAAAAGAACTGGTCCGCCGAGCAGATCGAGCAGGAGCTGGCCGGGGGCTACGGCCTGTTCGAGGCCGCTGCCGCGCCGCCCCGGACGCCGGTTGAGGACGCGCCCGCGGGCCTGGCCTCGGCCCTGGAGCGGGTCTCGGACCTGCTGGACCAGCAGGGCCTGTTCCACAGCGAGGTCCGCTCCCTGCGCGAGGAGGTGGCCGCCCTGCGCCGGGAGCGCGCCGAGTCCGAGACGCGCCAGAGCGCCCGGGTGCGGGCCCTGGAGCAGGAGCTCGCGGAGCTGCGCGGCCTGCTGCGCCAGAACGGGGCCTCGGGCTCCCTGGCCTTCCCGCCCGCGGACTACCTGGACCTGCCCCTGGTGGTGCGCACGGGCCAAGGCGAATACCTGGGCGTGCTGGGCCGCAACAGCCAGCCGTTCCGGCTCAAGGACTTCGCCGCGCTCATGGAGGGCAGTCCGGTGCGCGCCACGCCGCCGGTCCTGGCCTGGCGGCGGGCAGGGCAGGGCTGGACCCTGGACCTTCAGGACGTTTCCGTGGGCGGCCAGGAGCGGCGCATTGTCCTGGACACGGTCCGCACCGTCACGCCCAGCAAAAATGCCGTGGCTCTGGTGCAGCGGCTGTCGGTCAACGGGCAGGATGCCCCGGACGCCCTGTTGCTGAGCCTGTTTCGTCAAATACGGGAGAGCTTTGGGGGTTGAAAAAAACATGAAGATTTTCTGCGAGGCTCTCTAGAAAAAATCTTGATCAATCCCTGGTTTTTTGATTATATGACGCATGTTCTCATGGTAACATGGGGGTGCGGAGCATGCCACAGGTCGCCGCCAGGATTTCACAGGACCACGAAAAGTGGCTCAAGGACTATTTCAAGACCAAAAGCGCCGGGGCGGAGTTCATCCTTCCCTGGGCCGTGGACATTTTCTTCAAGTCCATTCGCAGCGTGTCCGGCGATTTCTCGGTGGCGGAACTGAAGACCATCCTTGAATCCCACCGCGATGTGAAGCTGTTGCCCAACCAGTCCAAACAGGCCTATCTCCTCCTGCGCGTGGAGGAGGCCTGCCAGGAACGCAACGTGCACATCCAGCACGGGGCCAGCAAGAACAATCTGGAAGTGAAGCTCCGCAGGCTCTCCGACCTCCAGGCCACGGCCCTGATGATCTGGGCCACGGCCTACTGGACCAGCAAGGTCTGGAACGGCGTGCCGGTGGAGGACTACGTCAAACTGTCCATCGCCTAAGCCCGTCCGTCGTTCTGTCCGGCGCGGTTGACCGTTCAAGGCCGCGCGGGCTATGCTTTTCTCCCCCACTTCTTGGGGCGGGAGTTCCCATGTACCTCGTGCCCAGCATCCTGACCATCGCGGGTTCGGATTCCGGCGGCGGCGCCGGCATCCAGGCCGACCTCAAGACCATCACCGTGCTCGGCGGCTACGGCCTGTCCGTGATCACCGCGCTCACGGCCCAGAACACGCGCACCGTGGCGGGCATCGAGGCCCCGTCCCCGGAGTTCGTGGCCCTGCAGATGAAGACCGTGCTCACGGACATCCCGGTGGCCGCGGCCAAGACCGGGATGCTCTTTTCCGCGCCGATCATCCGGGCCGTGGCCCCGTTCCTGGAGCGCAAGAACTTTCCCCTGGTGGTGGACCCGGTCTGCGTGGCCCAGAGCGGGGCCCGGCTCCTGGAGGAGGACGCGGTCACGGCCATGGTCGAGCGCATCTTCCCGGTGGCCGACCTGCTCACCCCGAATATCCCCGAGGCCGAGCTGTTCACCGGCCTGTCCATCCGCGGGCCCGAGGACATCTGCAAGGCCGCGGAAAAGCTTCTGGAGATGGGCCCCAGGGCCGTGCTCCTCAAGGGCGGGCACCTGGACTCCCTGGCGGCCACGGACTGGTTCGCCTCCCTGGACCAGAAGCCCCTGCCCCTGATCCAGCCCCGGGTCCAGACCCAGAGCCTGCACGGCACGGGCTGCACCCTGTCCGCGGCCATCGCCGCCTTCCTGGGCCAGGGCCTGGACCTGCTTTCGGCCGTGCGCAAGGCCCAGCAGTACCTCAACCTGGGCCTGCGCAGCGCCTTCCCCCTGGGCGGCGGGGCCGGACCGGTGAACCACCTGGCGCCGCTGTTCAAGGAGCGGGCCCGGCGGCAGGTCCTGGAGGACCTGGCCCAGGCCGGGGCCAGGCTGGCGGCTCGTCCGGAGCTGGCCCGGCTGGTGCCCGAGGGCGGCATGAACCTGGCTCTGGCCGTGCCCTATGCCGACGCCCCGGACGAGGTGGCGGCCTTTTCCGGCCGGATCACGGCCACCCGGCGCGGCGCCATCCTGGTCTCCGGCTGCCCGGAGTTCGGGGCCTCGCCCCAGCTGGCCAAGGTCCTGCTGGCGGCCCGGCGGCACAACCCCGAGGCCCTCTGCGTCCTGAACCTGCGCCTGGATGACGATCTGCCCGAGGCCCTGGAGCGGGCCGGGCTGGTGGCCGTGTCCTTCGACCGGGCCGAGGAGCCGGGCTACCTCAAGGAGCGCGACGGCGGGCCTCTGGAGTGGGGCACCTACGAGGCCTTGGCCCGGCACCCCGAGCCTGCGGCCGTGGACGCGGTCTGCGACGGCGGCGAGTTCGCCAAGGAGCCCATGGCCCGGCTGTTCGCCGAGGACATGGAGGATCTCCTGCGCAAACTCGGCCTGCTGCTCACCGAACTGGGCCGCTGAGCCCGTCTGGTTCCGTTCCAGTTGACAGCGGAAAACGCCCTGTCGTAAGGTTTCGAGCTTTTGGCGAGAGTGGCGGAATTGGTAGACGCACTGGATTTAGGATCCAGCGGCCTGGCCGTGGGAGTTCGAGTCTCCCCTCTCGCACCAGACGCGGAGGCGAATCCGGCCGCGCCAGCGGCCTTCATCATTTTGAGGAGGACACTTGTCTATGCAGTACGATGTTCAGGATATTTCCCCGGTGGAGCGCAAGATCGCGGTCACGGTGCCGGCCGAAGAGGTCAATGCGGCCATTCTGGCCACCATCGCCATCTACAAGACCAAGTATGACGTGAAGGGCTTCCGCAAGGGCAAGGCCCCGGCCACCGTCATCGAGGGCACCTTCCGCGGCCAGATCTACAACGAGGCCACCACCGATCTCATCAACTACCACATCAACGAGATCCTCAACACCCTCAAGCTCACCCCCATGTCCCGGATCACCGTGGACGGCGGCCAGCTCGTGCGCGACGAGGACTTCCAGTACAGCCTGGGCTTCGAGATCGCCCCGGCCTTCGACCTGCCGCCCTACACCGGCCTGGCCGTGGATGAGGAGCGCGCCGAGGTCAAGGACGAGGAGCTGGCCGAGGTGGAGCGCCGCATCCTGGACAACCACGCCACCTTCAAGGTCCTCGCCGAGGTCCGCCAGCCCAAGGACGGCGAGATGGTCACGGTGAATTTCGGGGCCTACCGCAACGGCGAGGTGGTGGCCGGGATCAAGGCCGAGAACTTCGAGCTGCCCCTGGGCCAGGCCCAGGCCCTGCCCGAGTTCGAGGAGCTCATCAAGTCCCTGACCACGGGCCAGAGCGGCGAGAAGGACATCACCTTCCCGGCGGACTTCATCAACAGCGACCTGGCCGGCCAGACCGTGACCATGAAGGTCACCCTGCACGCCATCAAGGCCAAGGAACTGCCGGAGATGAGCGACGAGGTGGCCAAGAAGGCCGGCTTCGACACCGTGGACAAGATGCGCGAGGCCATCCGCCAGTCCTATCTGGAGAACCGCCGCCAGCTGCACAAGTCCACGGCCCAGAAGAAGCTCCTGGACGGCCTGGTCCAGGGCCTGGACTTCCCCCTGCCGCCGTCCCTGGTGGAGGACCGCATCGACCGCCTGGTCAAGGACCTGGAATACCGCCTGGACCGCCGCGGCAAGAACCTCCTGAGCCTGGGCAAGACCATGGAGCAGCTGCGCGAGGAGTTCCGCGAGGAGGCCGTGCAGGGCTCCCGCGCCGAACTGCTCCTGCTCTCCGTGGCCGAGAAGGAGGCGCTCCAGGTCTCGCCCCAGGAGATCGATCAGGCCCTCAACCGCCTGGCCGTGCAGACCCGCCAGGACTTCATGGAGCTCAAGCGCTACTACGAGGAGAACAACCTCGTGGTGCCGCTCAAGGACCGCCTGATCATGGACAAGGCCATGGATCTGATCTACTCCCGCGCCGAGCGCCGGGAGATCGACCCCGTGGCCCCGGCCGCGGCCGAGCCCGAGGCCAAGCCCAAGAAGAAGGCCGCCAAGAAGGCCCCCAAGGCCGACAAGGCCGAGTAGTTCCGGGATACCCGCGCGGCGGCCGGACCGGCTGGTCCGGCCGCCGGTTTATTTTTCCGGGAGCGGCCGCCGCTCTTGCGTCCCGGGCTTCGAGACCTTACAATGTGCGCCAGACAAGCCCGTGCGCCGGGCTCAAGTTCCAGGCCCCTCCGACCGATGGAAGAGAAGGGTCTGCGTTGCCGTCACCAGAAGGAGAGTCCATGCCCACCATTCCCATTGTCATCGAGACCACCGGACGCACCGAACGGGCCTATGACATCTACTCCCGGCTTCTGCGCGACCGCATCATCCTCCTGGGTTCGGCCATCGACGACCACGTGGCCGGACTGATCTGCGCCCAGCTCCTGTTCCTGGAGTCCGAGGACCCGGACAAGGAAATCTACATGTACATCAACTCCCCGGGCGGCGCCGTGACCGCCGGGCTGGCCATCTACGACACCATGCAGTACATCTCCCCGCCCGTGGCCACCCTCTGCCTGGGCCAGGCCGCCAGCATGGCCGCGCTGCTCCTGGCCGCCGGGGAGAAGAACATGCGCTACGCCCTGCCCAACAGCCGCATCCTCATCCACCAGCCCCTGGGCGGGGTCCAGGGCCAGGCCACGGACATCGACATCCAGGCCCGCGAGATCCTGCGCCTGCGCAAGGACCTGAACCAGATCCTGGTCAAGCACACCGGCCAGGAGATCAAGAAGATCAACCAGGACACCGAGCGCGACTACTTCATGCGGCCGGAAGAGGCCCTGGCCTACGGCATCATTGACAAGATCATGGTTTCGCGGAACGATCTCAAGGTAGTCGAAACCAAGCAGGAATAAGACCATGAGCATGAAAAAAGGAGCCGGCGGCGGCCAGGACCTGAGCTGTTCGTTCTGCGGCAAGAGCCAGAGCGACGTGCAGCGCCTCATCGCGGGGCCGGACGTGTACATCTGCGACGAGTGCGTCAACCTGTGCAACGACATCATGGCCCAGGAGACCGTCACCGAGGAGTTCGAGGACGGCCGCCTGCTGCCCCCGCAGGAGATCAAGGCGCTCCTGGACGAGTACGTCATCGGTCAGGAACACGCCAAGAAGATCCTCTCCGTGGCCGTGCACAACCACTACAAGCGCGTGTTCTACGCCTCGGCCCTCACCGACGACGTGGAGATCGACAAGAGCAACATCCTGCTCATCGGCCCCACGGGCTCGGGCAAGACGCTCTTGGCCCAGACCCTGGCCCGCATCCTGAAAGTGCCCTTCGCCATTGCCGACGCCACCACCCTGACCGAGGCCGGCTACGTGGGCGAGGACGTGGAGAACATCCTGGTCCAGCTGCTCCAGAACGCGGACTACGACATCGAGTCCGCCTCCCGCGGCATCATCTACATCGACGAGATCGACAAGATCGCGCGCAAGGGCGACAGCCCGTCCATCACCCGGGACGTGTCCGGCGAGGGCGTGCAGCAGGCCCTGCTCAAGATCATCGAGGGCACCGAGGCGAACATCCCGCCCAAGGGGGGCCGCAAGCACCCCCAGCAGGAGTTCATCCGGATGAACACGGGCAACATCCTGTTCATCGTGGGCGGCGCCTTCATCGGCCTGGAGAAGATCGTGCAGCAGCGCATGCAGGGCTCGGGCATGGGCTTCGGCGCCAAGGTCGAGGTCCGGCGCAAGGACCTGGCCGTGAGCGCGCTTCTGGCCGACGCCCAGCCCATGGACATGATCAAGTTCGGGATGATCCCCGAGTTCGTGGGCCGCATCCCGGTGATGACCTCGCTCATCGAGCTCACCGAGGACGACCTCGTGCGCATCCTCACCGAGCCCAAGAACGCGCTCATCAAGCAGTACCAGAAGCTCTTCGAGCTGGACAAGGTGAACCTGCGGTTCACGGAGAACGCCCTGCGGGCCATCGCCCAGAAGGCCATCGAGCGCAAGACCGGGGCCCGCGGCCTGCGCAACGTCATGGAATCCATGATGCTCGACATCATGTACCAGCTGCCCTCGCTCTCCGGGGTCAAGGAGTGCGTGGTGAACAAGTCCGTGGTGGAGAAGGGCATGGATCCCCTGCTCATTTACCAGCAGGAAGTGAAGAGTGCCTGAGCGGGCGGGGTCCCGGATTTGACAACGCTTTGAGCGGCGTTACCTTGAAGGATGCCGGCCTCCCCCCGGAGGCCAGGGCGCCGACCCGAACCGGAGGACCCCATGCCGGATTTCGCCTTTGACAATCAGGACGCCCGCACCGGACGTCTCACCCTGCCCATGATGTCGCTGCGGGAAGTGGTCATGTTCCCGCGCTCCATCGTGCCCCTGTTCGTGGGCCGCGAGGCCTCCATCAAGGCCATCGAGCGGGCCATCGCCGATCACGACAAGAAGATCTTCCTGGTCACCCAGAGAAGCCCCGAGAAAGAGCATCCCGCGCCCGAGGACCTCTATTCCATGGGCACGGTGAGCCGCATCCTCCAGATGCTCCGGCTGCCCGACGGGACCATCAAGGTGCTCTTCGAGGGCCTGTCCCGGGCCGTGTGGGAGCCGGCGGACCTGCCCCTGGCCGAGGGCGAGCTGCCGATCATTTCCGTGGAGCTGCTGGCCGAGGACCCGGCCCTGGCCGCGGGCCGCGAGCAGGAGGCCCTGGTGCGCTCGGTGCACGAGGCCCTGGAGCAGTACGGCAAGGTCAACAAGAAGCTGGCCGCCGAGACCACCCTGGCCATCGCGGCCATCAAGGAGCCGGGCAAGCTGGCCGACGCGGTCATGCCCCACCTCAAGGTGGACTTCGGCCGCAAGCAGCAGGTCCTGGAGATCCTCGACGGCGTGGAGCGCCTGGAGGCGGTCTACGAGTATATCCTGGCCGAGATCGAGATCGTGACCATCGAGCGCCGCGTCAAGGGCCGGGTCAAGAGCCAGATGGAGAAGAACCAGCGGGAGTACTACCTCAACGAGCAGATCAAGGCCATCCACAAGGAGATGGGCCGCGAGGACGACCCCCAGGCCGAGGCCGTGGAGCTGGAACGGCAGCTCGACGCGAAGGTCATGAGCGAGGAGAGCCGCGAGCGGGTGCGCAAGGAGATCAAGAAGCTCCGCCAGATGCCCCAGAGCTCCGCGGAATACACCGTGGTCCGCAACTACGTGGACTGCGTCCTGGACCTGCCCTGGGGCACGCTCAAGGAAACCAAGATCGACATCGCCGCGGCCCGGACCATCCTGGACGCGGACCACTACGGCCTGGAGAAGCCCAAGGAGCGCATCCTGGAGTATATGGCCGTGCAGAGCCTGGTGGAGACCCTTAAGGGCCCCATCCTGTGCCTGGTGGGCCCCCCCGGCGTGGGCAAGACCTCCATCGCCAAGTCCATCGCCCGGGCCATGGACCGGGAATTCCTGCGCATCTCCCTGGGCGGGGTGCGCGACGAGGCCGAGATCCGCGGCCACCGGCGCACCTACGTGGGCGCCCTGCCGGGCAAGATCATCCAGGCCCTCAAGCGCTGCGAGTTCAACAACCCCGTGCTCTGCCTGGACGAGGTGGACAAGATGAGCACGGACTTCCGCGGCGACCCCTCGTCCGCCCTGCTGGAGGTCCTGGACCCGGAGCAGAACATCTCCTTCAGCGACCACTACCTGGACCTGGACTACGACCTGTCCAAGGTCTTCTTCATCACCACGGCCAACACCCTGCACTCCATCCCCCTGCCGCTGCAGGACCGCATGGAGATCATCCGCCTGCCCGGCTACCTGGAGACGGAAAAGATCAAGATCGCCGAGCAGTTCCTCCTGCCCAAGCAGCGCGAGCTGCACGGCCTGGGCGAAAAGAACCTGAGCCTCTCGGAGAACGCCCTCACCGAGGTGGTGCGGCGCTACACCAAGGAGGCCGGGGTCCGCAACCTGGAGCGCAAGCTGGCGGCGCTGTGCCGCAAGGCCGCCATGAAGGTGGTGGAAGAGGGCCAGCGCGACAAGGCCGTGCAGATCACGATCCAGAACCTGGCGGGATTCCTGGGCGTGCCCGAGTTCCGCTACGGCGAGCGCGAGGACAAGGCCCAGGTGGGCGTGACCAACGGCCTGGCCTGGACCCAGCTGGGCGGCGAGCTCTTGACCGTGGAAGTGGCCATCATGCCCGGCAGCGGCAAGGTGGAGATCACCGGCAAGCTGGGCGACGTGATGCAGGAGTCGGCCAAGGCCGCCCTGTCCTACATCCGTTCGCGCTCGGACGCCTTCGGGCTCAAGCGCGACTTCCACAAGGACATCGACATCCACGTGCACGTGCCCGAGGGCGCCACGCCCAAGGACGGGCCCTCGGCCGGCATCACCCTGGCCACGTCCATGGTCTCGGCCCTCTTGAACCTGCCGGTGCGCAACGACCTGGCCATGACCGGCGAGATCACCCTGCGCGGCCGGGTCCTGCCCATCGGCGGCCTGCGCGAGAAGCTCCTGGCCGCCCACCGGGGCCTGCTTTCCTGCGTGCTCATCCCGGCCGAGAACGAGAAGGATCTCAAGGAGGTCCCGGCGAGCATCCTGAAGGACCTGGAGATCGTCAAGATGGAGAACATGGACCAGGTCCTGGAGCGGGCCCTGGTCTGCGAGAGCGCGGCCGCCATCTTCTGCGGCCGGGGCGACGTGCAGCCGCCCCTGGCCCATGGCCTGGTCAAGGAAGAGTACCAGCGCCACTAGAGCCCGACGATAAAACGATAGCCCAAATAGACGGACGCCGAACCATCACGATGGTTCGGCGTCCGTCTATATTTTGTTGATTTATCTATTCATCGCGTGGGTCAGGTGGCACTTTCTGATATAACTCGGTTAGCTTGATAATCCCATTTTTTAGCTTCTGTTGTTCCATTTTATTGCATTCCGGATGGACAATGGCAAATTTTGGAACTGGACCGTAACCTCCAACATCAAACCACGACTCACGAATAGTGGAGCGGTCATCATTCTTGAAGGCTTTTTTGCAAATGCCACAAATATTATCCATTCTCGATCTCCACAATGCAACTCGTGCAATTGTTTTAAGTCGAGCTAGACGTAGACCAAGAAATATCCTTTCTTGTTTTTGCGCTCATTTGCCGATCTTGGCCAGGAAGTTGTCGTTGATCCAGTGCTGGTCCCACCACTCCACGGGGTTCACCGGCAGGCCCGAAACCAGGACGCCGAAGTGCAGGTGGTCGCCCCCGGCCATGCCCGTGGCCCCGGTGCGGCCGAGGATCTGGCCCTTCTTCAGGCTGTCGCCCTTTTTCACGTCGATCTGGGAGAGGTGGGAGTAGAGGGTCTGGAGGCCCATGCCGTGGTCCAGGAGCACGGCGTTGCCGAAGATGCCGATGAAGCCGGTCTCCACCACCACGCCGTCGTTGGCCGCGGGCACGGGTGCGGCCTGGAGGCTGGCCAGGTCCACGCCCAGGTGGGTCTGGTGGTCCACCTTGCGGCCCTGGTAGTAGTAGTCCCGGGCGTCGGCGAACCCGGCCCGGGGCGCGGCGTTGGGCAGGCGCAGGAACGCGCCGTGCCAGAGCGGCTCGGCCGCGGTCTGGCGGCCCAGCTGTTCGAGCAGCGCGTCGTTCTTGTCCCGCAGGTCGCTGTTGACCTTGAGGAACAGGTCGATGGGCCGGGAGACGTCCGGGTAGATGCTCTGGAACTGGGGCATCTTGTCCTCAAGGAAGCTGTCCGAGATGTTGATGTTGTCCGAACGGAAGCGGTGCGGAATGGCGTTCACCGGCACGGACCGGGAGCGCTCGTTGCCGGCCTTGTCCGAGGCCATGAGCACGGGCTTGAACTGGGCCGGCTCCATGTCCCAGGGGAAGGGGAAGAGCACGGCGTACTTGCCGTTCTTCATGCGGAACCCGGGGAAGAAATGGTTGCCCAGGACCACCCCGGTCTTCCCGGGCTCCTCGGACAGGGTGTAGGCCACCACGCAGGAGCCGCCCTGGTTCACGTTGTTCTGGACCGACTCCAGGTCCACCCGGGGCGGGGTCAGGTCCACGGTGTAGCCCCGGCTCAGCTCGGCCTTGCCGGCATGGCCGAAGGGGTAGAGGGAGTTGTCCCGGGCCGTGACCCGGATCTCCAGCGGCCCCTCTTTGATCTCCGAAGGCAGGGCCAGATCGGACTCGAAGGTATGGGTCCGCTCCAGGTCCTTGTGCAGGAGCGTGAAGGAGCGGCCGTTCTGCAGGGCCGCAACGTCCACGGATTTGAGCCCGGAGCCGGTGTCGGACACGGCCAGGCGCAGGGGCGCGGCCGTGGTCACATAGGGGCTGTCCGGGGAGAGCGTCACCTGGGGGGCCTCGGTGTCGCGGAAGACCACCACCCCGCCGCCCAGCACGAGCACGGCCAGGGCGGCCCAGAGGATGAAACGGAGCATACGGCTGAACACGGACGTTTGCTGGCTCATGGTCACCTGCCTGTGGAAAAAATTCTAGAATTTATCTACACTCAAAAAAAGGCCGGGGCAACCCTGGCCGGGAGCACTGCGTGGCCGAGGGGATTCTGGTCCTGGGGGTGGGCAACCCGCTGTTGCGCGACGAGGGCGTCGGCGTTTTGGCCGTGCAGGCCCTCATGGCCGAGGACTGGCCCGAGGGGGTCGAGTTCCTGGACGCCGGGACCCTGACCCAGGACCTTTTTCATCTCCAGGAGGGCTACAGCGCCTTCCTCATCCTGGACGTGGCCCGGTTCGGCGGCCGCGCCGGGGAGGTCCGCGTGCTCGACGCCGAGGACCTGCCCGGGCCCCAGGGGCCGGCGGCCTCGCTCCACGAGCTGGACCTGCTGGAATCCCTGCGCCTGACCCGGGAACTGGGCTCCAGCCCGAGGGTGCGGCTGGTGCTCATGGAGCCCGGGGACTGCGAGAGCTACGGGTTGGAACTCACGCCCGAGGCCCGGGCCGGAATGCCCGGGATGCTCGCCGCGGCGCGCGCCGAGATCGCGGCGCTGCTGCGGGCGGATCAGGCCTGAGGCGGGGCCTGTTCCAGGGCGTCCAGGAGGCTGATGGTCAGTTTGAGGAAGTCGGCCTCGGTGAGGATGCCCACGAGACGTCCGCCGTCCACCACGGGCAGGCAGCCGTACTTGTGGTTGAGCAGGGTTTCGGCCGCAGCCCGCACCGTGGCCCCGGAGTCCACGACCTTCAGGTCCGTGCGCATGATCTCCTTGATGGGGATGCCGGCGTCGATCTCGTCCTGGGTCTCGGGGTCCACCCCGGCCAGCTGGGAGACCGTGGCCGAGAGCAGGTCGCGGTGGGTCAGCAGGCCGATGAAGCGTTCGTCCCCGCCGACGATGGGGATGTGCCGGATGCGCTGGAGCTTCATGAGCGCGCGGGCCGAGAGCAGGGTGTCGGTCTCCCGCAAGGAGTACACAGACCGGGTCATGATGTCGGCGACGGTGAGCATGGAGTCCTCGCAGTTTCCTCATCATTTCCCAAAGGCACACGTTGTGTCAAGGGTGGCGCGGGCCGCGGGCGGGGCTTTGTTGACTTGGGGGGCCAAAAGTGCTTTTCCAACGGCTGACGCGAGAGAAGGGAGGCGGGCGTGGCGGTGATCGATCCCAAGCGGCTGCGGGAGCGCATGGTCCGCGAGCAGATCGAGGCCCGCGGGGTGCGGGACCCGGCCGTGCTCGAGGCCATGCGCCAGGTGCCGCGCCACCTTTTCGTGGAGCCGGGCCTGGCGGCCAAGGCCTACATGGACAGCCCCCTGCCCATCGGCGAGGGCCAGACCATCTCCCAGCCCTACATCGTGGCCCTCATGACCGAGCTGTTGCAGGTCACGCCGGACATGAAGATCCTGGAGATCGGCACGGGCTCCGGCTACCAGGCCGCGGTCCTGGCCCAGATGGGCGCCACGGTCTACACCGTGGAGCGGATCAAGCCGCTGTTCTTTGCCGCGCGCAAGCGCTTCATGGACATGCGCCTGTTCAACATCAAGCCCAAGCTGGACGACGGCACCGTGGGCTGGCCCGAGGAGGCCCCGTTCGACGGCATCCTGGTCACCGCGGGCGGGCCCAAGGTGCCCCAGCCCCTGGTGGACCAGCTGGCCGATCCCGGGCGCCTGGTCATCCCGGTGGGCGGCTCCCGGCGGGAGCAGACCCTGATCCTGGTGGAGAAGCGGGACGGCCGGGTCACGGAGACCGGCAAGGGCGGCGTGGTTTTCGTCGATCTGGTGGGGGCCCACGGCTGGCAGGCCTGACCCCCGTTGGCTTTTTCCCCGAGGTTGGCTACATTTTCCCGGGCCGGAACCTGCTCCGGCCCTGACCGGCAAAACAAGGCGGCATCATGTCCCAATCCTGCGGCAGCTGTTCCGGTTCCAAGGACGGCGGCCAGAAGACCGACACCAAGCTGGCGCTCCAGAACGAGCTCATCAGCTCCACCCTGGCGCGCATCAAGTACAAGCTCTTTGTCATGAGCGGCAAGGGCGGCGTGGGCAAAAGCTCCGTGGCCGTGAACATCGCCGCGGCCCTGTCCGTGTCCGGCTACAAGGTCGGGCTCATGGACGTGGACATCCACGGCCCCAGCGTGCCGCGCCTCTTGGGCCTGCGCGGCCAGCTCGAGGTGGACCGGGGCAGCCTGATCATGCCCAAGCGCTTCAGCGACACCCTGCACGTGGTCTCCATGGAGTCCCTGCTCCTGGACCCGGACCAGGCCGTGCTCTGGCGCGGGCCCATGAAGACCTCGGCCATCCGCCAGTTCGTCTCGGACGTGCAGTGGGGCGACCTGGACTTCCTGGTGGTGGACTCGCCCCCGGGCACCGGTGACGAGCCCATGACCGTGCTCCGGACCATCCCCGAGGCCCTCTGCGTGGTGGTGACCACGCCCCAGGAGGTCTCCCTGGCCGACGTGCGCAAGGCCATTAATTTTTTGCAATACGCCCAGGCCAACATCCTGGGGGTGGTGGAGAACATGAGCGGGCTGGTCTGCCCGCATTGCGGCGGGGACATCGACCTGTTCAAGAAGGGCGGCGGCCGGGAGCTGGCCGAGCAGTTCGGCCTGGAGTTCCTGGGCGCGGTGCCCCTGGACCCGGCCACGGTGGTGGCCGGCGACCGCGGCGTGCCCGTGGTGCTGTTGACCGAGGATACCCCGGCCAAGCGCGCCCTGCTGGAAGTGGGGCGGCGCGTGGCCGCGGCGGCCCAGAACAGCCTGGAAGCGGCCTCGACCATCCACAAGTGAGGGGGCGGAGCTCATGAGCGCCTTCAACCTGGCCAACTCCCTGACCCTGGCGCGGATCGTGGCCGCGCCGTTCATGGTCCTGCTGCTGTACATCCCCAACCAGTTCGTCTGCTGGCTGGCGGCCCTGCTGTTCGTGGCCGCCTCGGTCACGGACATCTTCGACGGCATCGTGGCCCGCCGCCAGGGCCGCATCACCACCCTGGGCAAGTTCCTGGACCCCCTGGCCGACAAGCTCTTGATCACCTCGGTGCTGGTCATGCTCGTGCACCTGGACTGGGCCCCGGCCTGGGTGGCCGTGCTGATCATCTGCCGGGAGCTGGCCGTCACCGGGATGCGCGCCGTGGCCGCGGAAAAGGGCGAGGTCATCGCCGCGGACCGCTACGGCAAACTCAAGACCATCCTGCAGATCGTGGCCCTGACCCCGCTCATCCTGCACTATCCCGTGTTCGGGCTCGACTCCGCGCTCATCGGGACTTTCCTGTTGTATCTCGCGCTGTTGCTCACGCTTTTCTCGGGCGGGAATTATCTGTACAATTTCTACAAAAACTGGTTACTATCCGAATAGGCTGGAGAATAACGGAAGGGGAGTGGACGGAAGCGTGAATCCGGAAAGCCGCCTCATGCGCATCGCCAACTGTCTCCAGACCATCCTGGAGCTGGAGCCGGAACTCCGCAAACTGGAGCTCGGCCAAACCCTGCTGGACGAGTTCGAGGTCTTGAAGACCTTCCTCGAGCGCATCGACGAGGTGGAGCTTTCGGAGTCGGACGTGGAGCGCATCGAGCGGGCCACGAGCAACTTCCTGGAAGAGCTGCGCGAACCCATGGCCCACCTCATGGCCCACAAGGCAGCCCGCAGGCTGCAGTGAGGGTTCATGTTCACGCGCCGCCTGCTCATCGCCTTCCTCATCTTTCTGAACTGCTATCTGTTTTTTCGGCTCATCTGGAGCGACCAGGGCCTGTTCGCGTACATGACCCTGCGCAATCATTACGAGCAGCTCAAGTCCCAGATGGACGGCGTGGACAGGAAAAGCCTGGATTTGAGCCAGGAGATCCGGCGGCTCAAGTCGGACCGGGCCTATCAGGAGAAAGTCATCCGGGAGCGTCTCAAGTACGTCAAGGACAACGAGATCCTGTATCTTTTGCCCGAAGAGTCCGATACAACACGGGGGGACGGCACCAATGACAAAAAAGATTGAATGGTACCAGGAAGTCCTCTCGCTGGAGCCGGGTTCCAAGGTCTTTTTCGCCCTGGCCAAGCTCTTCGTGGACACGGACCAGCTGGAATCCGCGGCGGCCACCCTGCGCCAGGGGCTGGACCGTCATCCCGATTTTCTGGAGGCCCGCCTGCTCCTGGCCCAGGTGCTCACCCGTCTGGGCCGTCCGGGCGAGGCTGTCCAGGCCGTGGAGCCGGTGAGCCGGGCCCTTTCGGCCTACCCCGACTTCTGGCGGCTCTGGGCCCAGTCGGCCGTGGGCCAGCGCCGCGACTTCGCCGTGTACCTCATGCTCGTGGCCTCGCACTTCACGGACAAGCCCATCCAGTGGATGGACGTGGTCCTGGAGGGCGTGAACTCCCTGTCCAGCCGCCTGGTGGGGCCGCCCCCGGCCCAGACGGCCGTGCCCCCGCAAGCCCCCGCGGCCCGTCCGGCTCCGGTGGAGCCCGGCCCCGAGGCCGAGGAGCCCGCCCAGGGCTTCCGCCTGTCCGAGGCCGGCAGCCTGCGCACCCGGACCATGGCCGACCTCCTGGCCTCCCAGGGGGATTTCGCCGGGGCCCGGGACATCTACCAGGAACTCTGGCAGGGCGCCGGACCCGGTCCCGAGCGGGAGGATCTGTCCGCGCGCATCAAAAAGATGGACGCCGGGCTGGCTGACGCGGTAGGGAGCGTTGCCGCGGGCGCTGCGCCCGAGGATTCGTTCAGCCGGCACGCCAAGAACCGGCTCATCAGCACCCTGGAAACCCTGGCCGCGCGCTTCGAGGCCCGGGTCAGGGCCTGACCGGGCGGCCTTCCGGCCGCCGGATGGAAACACCAGCCCGGCCGGTGACGGAACGGCCGGTCTTCGCAAGTGAGGCTTGCCTTGTTGCAGCGTTGCATTGTTCTCCTTCTGCTCCTTCTGCTCACCGCCTGCTCGTCCATGGGCGACACCTGGGAAGGGACCAAGGGCGCGGCCAAGACCGCCTGGACCTCCACCAACGAGTTCGTCAATCCCAATCCCCAGATCGACCTGGACAGCTACAAGATGGAGAACCCGAACCAGGAGAAGCTGGCCCGCCTGTTCACCCCGGTGGACCAGCACGTGCTCCGGCTCATGCGCTTCGTCAGCGACCAGGACCTGCGCCCCAACGAGGAGTGGATGCACCTCCTGGTCCAGCGCTTCCCCTGGATCAACGGGGTCATCGTCACCGACCCCGAGGGCCGCATCACGGAGCGCCGCCCGCCCGTGCCGGTGAAGCCGTTCAGTTCGCCGCTCTGGTTCGAGGCGGTCTGGCGCGAGACCATGCTCACCACCCTGGTGGACAACACCGAGCTGGGCCCGGAGCTCTACTTCGGCACGCCCATCTACAAGGACGTGAACCTGGACGGGCTCATCGTGGTCCATTTCGACCCGCGCTCCCTGTTCAGCTTCTGTCCCGAGCCCGAGCAGCTCATCATCCTGGCGCCCAACCGCGGGGTCTGGACCCCGGCCAGCGGCGTGGACACCTCGGCCCTGTTCGCGCTGCCCTGGTCCGAGATCCTCAAGGACAAGGTCGGCGGGCAGGTGGAGGCCGGCGGCAAGTTCTACACCTGGCTGGCCCGCTACGTGGGCCGCGACCTGTTCGTCTACGCCACCGAGAGCGTGGACCCCAAGATCGACAACAAGGGCTGGTTCTTCTAGGCCCACGCCCGGGCGATCCGAGGAGAGAGACATGGCCCCGCAGATCACCGTCACCGAGCATCTGCTCCTGCATCAGAAGAAGACGCCCACGGCCACGGGCCGGTTCACCCGTCTGTTCAACGAGATCATCCTCTCGGCCAAGATCATCTCCCGCGAGGTGACCAAGGCCGGGCTGGTGGACGTGCTGGGCTTCACCGGCGACACCAACGTCCAGGGCGAGGAGGTCCGCAAGCTCGACGAGTACGCCAACCGGGTGCTCATCCACCGCCTGGCCCGCTGCGGCGTGCTCTGCGCCATGGCCTCGGAGGAGAACGCGGACGTCATCGAGATCCCCACGGACCTGCCCATGGGCGAGTACATCCTCATCTTCGACCCCCTGGACGGGTCCTCGAACATCGACGCCAACGTGAGCATCGGCACCATCTTCTCCATCCTGCGGCGCAAGACCCCCCTGGACGCCCCGCTTCTGTCCAGCGACGTGCTCCAGCCCGGGGCCGAGCAGGTGGCCGCGGGCTATATCGTGTACGGCTCCTCCACCATGCTCGTGTTCACCACCGGCGACGGGGTGCACGGCTTCACCCTGGACCCCGGGGTGGGCGAATTCCTGCTCTCGCACCCGGACATCCGCATCCCGGAGCAGGGCAAGATCTACTCCGTGAACGAGGGCTACGAGCAGTTCTGGGACGAGCCCACGCGCCGGGTCATGAACTACTTCAAGTCCCCGGCCAACACCCGCAAGAAGCCCTACAGCCTGCGCTACATCGGCTCCCTGGTGGCCGACTTCCACCGCAACCTGCTCTACGGCGGCGTCTTCCTCTATCCGGCCGACCACCGCGACCCCAAGAAGCCCGGCGGCAAGCTCCGGCTCATGTGCGAGGCCAATCCCCTGGCCATGGTGGTGGAGCAGGCCGGCGGCCTGGCCACGGACGGGGTGCGCCGCATCCTGGACATCGAGCCGGAAAGCCTGCACCAGCGCGTGCCCCTGGTCATCGGCTCACGCAACGACGTGCTCAGGATCAAGGAAATCTACGAGTCCGCGGGCGATGCTCTGCCTGGGAATTGAGACCTCCTGCGACGAGACGGCCGTGGCCCTGGTCTCGGAACAGGGGCTCCTGGCCGAGCGCCTGGCCTCCCAGGCCGGGATGCACGCCCTGTTCGGCGGGGTGGTGCCGGAGATCGCGGCCCGGGAGCACCTGAGCGTGCTGCCCGTGCTCTGCGCCTCGGCCCTGGAGGCCGCGGGGGTCTCCCCGGCGGAGGTCCAGGGCGTGGCCGTGGCCCGCGGCCCCGGACTCCTGGGCAGCCTCCTGGTGGGCCTGTCGTTCGCCAAGGGCTTCTGCCTGGGCACGGGCGCGGCGCTCATCGGCGTGAACCACCTCCACGCCCATCTCCTGGCGCCGGGCCTGGAACGGCAGCTGGTCTTTCCGGCCCTGGGCCTGCTGGTCTCCGGCGGCCACACCCACCTCTACCGCCTGGACTCGGCCACGGAGTTCACGCTCCTGGGCCGGACCCTGGACGACGCCGCGGGCGAGGCCTTTGACAAGGTGGCCAAGCGCCTGAACTTTCCCTATCCGGGCGGCCGCTTCGTGGACGAGCTGGCCCGCGAGGCCGAGCCCGACCACGGGCTCTTTCCCCGGGCCTACATCGACAACGACAACCTGGACTTCAGCTTCAGCGGGCTCAAGACCGCGGTGGTCTCGTACCTGGACGCCCGGCCCGGGCTGCGCGCCGCGCGCATGACCGGCCCCGAGGGCCTGGAGGCCCAGGGCGTGGACCGCGCGGCCCTGGCCCGGGTCTGCGCCTCGTTCAACTGGGCCGTGGCCGACACCCTGCGGATCAAGGCCGAGCGGGCCCTGGACCGGGAGCCGGGCCTGCGGGCCCTGATCCTGGCCGGGGGCGTGGCGGCCAACGCGGGGGTGCGCGCGGCCCTGGCCGGTTTGGCCCGCCGGCGCGGCCTGGAGCTGTTCCTGCCGGACCCGGGTTTGTGCACGGACAACGCCGCCATGGTGGCCCACGCCGGGCTCCTGGCCCTGGCCCGGGGATTCCGCCACGATCTGGACCTGGAGGCCGTGCCCCGGGGCCGCCCCGTGCCCTGTGATTGGCGGCATGCAGGGACCTGACCAGACACCGCGCCTCCTTGACAGCGGAGCCGCCAGGAACTAATTTCAGCAATCTAGCAGCATGGTTCTTCAGCACCGGCTCCGGGCGGAACCGCACGGAGCGGGCATGGGCAACTCAGGAACAAAGGAGACCTCTATGGCGATTCAGGTAACCGACGCCAATTTCCAGGAAGAAGTGCTTTCGTGCGATCTGCCCGTGCTCATCGATTTCTGGGCCCCCTGGTGCGGGCCGTGCCGGGCCATGGGGCCGGTCATTGACGAACTGGCCAGCGAGTACACGGGCCAGGTCAAGATCTGCAAGATGAACGTGGACGAGAATTCGGCCACGCCGAGCAAGTACGGCATCCGGGCCATCCCCACCCTGATCCTGTTCAAGAAGGGCGAGGTCGTGGACCAGACCACCGGCGCCGTGTCCAAGAGCAGCATCAAGGAGATGCTCTCCAAGAAGGCCTTGGGCTGACACGAATGAGGACGTTTGACTCCGTCGTTATCGGGGGCGGTCCGGCAGGCATGACGGCCGCCCTTTATCTTTTGCGGGCCGGGGCCAAGGTGGCCGTGGTCGAGAAGCTCTCGCCCGGCGGCCAGGTCCTGATGACCGAGGAAATCGAGAACTATCCTGGATTTCCCAAGGGGATCAAGGGGTTCGAGCTGGCGGACCTGATGGCCGCCCATGTGGACACCTATGCCCACGAGAAGGTCGGCGACGAGGTCCGCGAGATCCGGCCCGGCGAAAAGCGGCACCAGCTCCTGGTGGGCGAGGAGTGGATCGAGACCAAGAGCCTGATCCTCTGCACCGGAGCCCGCTACCGCAAGCTCGGCGTGCCCGGGGAGGCGGCCTTCATCGGCCGGGGCGTGTCCTACTGCGCCCTGTGCGACGGCAACTTCTTCCGCGACCGGGTGGTGGCCGTGGTGGGCGGGGGCAACTCGGCCCTGGAAGAGGCCCTGTACCTCTCCCGGCTGGTCAAGAAGCTCTACCTCATCCACCGCCGCGACGAGTTCCGCGGGGTCAAATGCTACCAGGACAAGTGCTTCACCCACCCCAAGATGGAAGTTTTGCGCAGCTCGGTGATCCGCGAGATCCGCGGGGACTCCGAGGTGCGCTCCGTGCTCGTGGAGAACCTCAAGAGCGGCGAGACCCGTGATCTGCCCGTGGACGGGGTTTTCGTCTTCGTGGGCTTCGAGCCGGTCATCGAATACCTGCCCGCCGAGGTGGCCCGGGACAAGGGCGGCGTGATCACGGACCTGGAAATGCGCACCAACGTCCCCGGGATTTTCGCCGCCGGGGACATCCGCTCCAAAAACTGCCGCCAAGTGGCCACGGCCGTGGGCGACGGGGCCACCGCGGCCACCGCCGCCTTGGCCTATCTGGAACAACTCGATGCCTAGACGCCTTTTCCCCGCTGTCCTGTTCGGTCTGCTCCTGCTCTTCCAGGGCTGCGGGCTCATCGACTACTATTTCCTGCCCAAGCCCGAGGACACGGCCCAGGAGCTGTACGAGGCGGGCATGGACGCCATGCAGGAGAAGAACTACACCAACGCGGCCGAGTACTTCACCAAGCTCAAGGACCAGTTCCCGTTCAGCCCGTTCACCCTCAAGGCCGAGATATCCTTGGGCGACGCCTATTTCCTGGACGAGAAGTACCCGGATGCGGTGAACGCCTACAAGGAGTTCGAGTCCCTGCACCCGCGCCACGAGGAGATGCCCTACGTCCTGTTCCAGATCGGGCTCTCGGACTTCAAGATGTTCAAGTCCTTCGACCGGCGCATGACGCCCGTGGAAGAGGCCCTGGAATACTTCCAGCGGGTCAAGGAGACCTATCCCGATTCCAAGTACGGCAAGATGGCCGGGGAATACCTGGTGGAGTGCCGCCGCAAGCTGGCCGAGCACGAGCTCTACGTGGCCGACTTCTTCTGGCGCACGGACCAGTTCGGCCCGGCCTGGAACCGCTACCGCTTCGTGGTCGAGAATTTCCAGGACCTGCCGGACATCCGCGACTACGCCCGGCGCCGCGCGGAATACGCCTACTACGAGTACCAGAAGACCCTGACCAAGGAAGAGCGCGAGCGCATCGACGGCGGCTGGAAGGTATGGCTCAAGAAATGGCTGTAGATGGAGGAGGGCGGCCCGCAGGCCGCCTTTTCGTTTGATGGCGGGAACCGGCTTGTTCCCGGCCTGGATCGGCAAGGCCCTGGTGGCCGACGCCGTCTTCGGCCGGGCCTACGCATCCGTGTCCGAGCGTGAGCGGGCCCTGCTCAAGACCGCCCTGGTGCGGTCCTGGGAGTGGAGCGCGCCCTCGGAGGTGGTCTCCCGGCGCACGGAAACGCTCCTGCGCTCGGGCCTGCGCGCCGTGACCCGGAGCGCGCCCCGTCCGGCCCTGGCCCTGTTTTTCGACGCTGCCGAGACCTCCCCGGCCCGGCTGCTGGCCGCCCTGGTTCCGGCCCTGGCCGCGGGCGTGCCCGAGGTCCTGGCCGTGCGCCTGGGCGGACGCGGCCATGCCCCGGCCGCCCTGCTCACGGCCCTGGAACTGGCCGGAGTGGAGCGCCTGGCCCAGCTGCCCAAGGACCAGGGCCCGCGCCTGCTCGGACATCTGGCCCAGAACGCCCCGTCCTGCGCGGTCCTGGCCCTGGGCGAGGTGGCCTGCGTCCGGGCTGCCTGGCGCGGCCGCCTGGACCGGCCCCTGGGGCTTTGGCTGGACCGGCCCGGGGACCTGGACCTGGAGGCCCTGGCCTTTGCCCAGCCGGACGCGGTTCTGGAGGCCTGGGGCCCCGGCGCGCGCGGCCTGGCCGCTCCCGTGGTCCGGCGCTCCGGCAGCTTCGAGACCTTTCTCCGCCAGAACTACCCCGCGGTCTATGCGCCCGGGTCCCGGCGCGAGGCCTGCCTGGGCCGCGTCCCCCTGGTCCTGGGCCCGGGCTGCGAGTCCTGCTGGCTCTGGCCGGACCTGGAGCCGGGCCGGTTCCTGGCGACCAGCACGGCCTGGGGCCTGGACCTGGAATAGGGTGCGGCCGTGAGCAAGAAGAAGCCCTCGGCGCGCTATCTTTCCAGCCTGCGCAACATCGGGATCATCGCCCACATCGACGCGGGCAAGACCACGCTCACCGAGCGCATCCTCTATTATTCCGGCAAGATCCATCGCATCGGCGAGGTCCATGAGGGCACCGCCACCATGGACTACATGCCCGAGGAGCAGGAGCGCGGCATCACCATCACCTCGGCCGTGACCACCTGCCCCTGGCGCGACTGCCAGGTGAACATCATCGACACCCCGGGCCACGTGGACTTCACCATCGAGGTGGAGCGCTCCCTGCGCGTGCTGGACGGGGCCGTGGGCGTGTTCTGCGGGGTCTCCGGGGTCCAGCCCCAGTCCGAGACGGTCTGGCGCCAGAGCGAGTTCTACAAGGTGCCCAAGATCGCCTTTGTGAACAAGCTGGACCGGCCCGGCGCGGACTTTTCGGCCGTGCTCGAATCCATCGCCACGCGGCTGCGGGCCCGGCCCCTGGCCCTGAGCCTGCCCGACGGCGAGGGATCGGAGCTTTCCGGCATCTTCGACCTCATCGAGGAGAAGCGCCTCGTCTTCGACCAGGCCAGCCAGGGCGCGCAGTACGAGGCCCTGGACCTCACGGACGCGGAGCGCGAACGCATCGCGCCCTGGCGGGAGAAGATCCTGGAGGCCGCGGCCGAGGAGGACGACTCCCTCCTGGAGCGCTATCTGGGCGGGGAGACCATCGCCCCGGCCGAGATCCGCGCGGCCCTGCGCAAGGCCACCCTGGGCCTGCGGCTGGTGCCCGTGCTGGCCGGGTCCGCGCTCAAGAACATCGGCGTGCAGCCGGTGCTGGACGCGGTCTGCCACTATCTGCCCTCGCCCGCCGAGGTGCCTCCGGCCGAGGGCCTGGACCCGCGGACCAAGGAGAAGAAGTCCTTTGCCGTGGCCCCGGACGCGCCGCTTTCGGCCCTGGCCTTCAAGGTCAGCCTGGACTCGGGCCGCAAGCTCGTGCTCATGCGCCTCTATTCCGGCACGCTCAAGGCCGGGGACACGGTGTACAACGCCACCCGCGGCGCGAACGAGCGGGTGGCCCGGTTGTTCAAGCTCCACGCCGGGCGCAAGGAGTCCGTGGAACAGGCCCTGGCCGGGGAGATCGTGGCCGCGGCGGGCATGAAGGACGCCCGCACCGGCGACACCCTCTGCCTGGAGTCCGATCCCCTGGTGCTCGAGCGCATCGCCGACTACCGGCCGGTGATCTCCGTGGCCATCGAGCCGCGCAACAGCGAGGAATCCGGCAAGCTCGACGAGGTCCTGGAGAAGTATCTCATGGAGGACCCCACCCTGGCGGTGCAACGCGACGAGGAGACCGGCCAGGTCATCCTCTCGGGCATGGGCGAACTGCACCTGGAGGTGATCCTCGAACGCATGTCCCGGGAGTTCGGACTCAAGCCGCGCTCGGGCAAGCCCCAGGTGGTCTACCAGGAGACCGTGGGCGGCCGGGCCGAGGCCTTCGAGGAGTTCGCCCGCGAGCTGGGCGAGGTCCCGCATTACGGCGGAGTGCGCCTGTCCGTGGAGCCCCTGGCCCGGGACGCGGGCCGCGAGGTGGTCTTCGAGGTCGATCCCCAGGCCTGGAACGCGGCCTGGCTGGAGGCCGTGGCCGACGGGATCAACGACGGGCTCCAGAGCGGCGTGATCCGCGGCTATCCGATGCAGGACGTGCGCGTGCGCGTGCTCGAGCTGGCCCGCCGCGAGGGCGAGTCCAGCCCGGCGGGCTACCGCATGGCCGCGGCCATGGCCCTGAAAAAGGCCCTGGCCGGGGCCCGGCCCCTGCTGCTCGAGCCCATCATGTGGCTGGAGATCACGGTCCCGGACGACTTCGTGGGCGAGGTGGTGGGCCTCTTGGGGGCCAAGTACGCCAAGATCGAGAACCTCTTCGACCGCTCCGGCCAGAAGATCATCCAGGCCCTGGCCCCCCTGTCCCCGCTGTTCGGCTTTTCCACGGAACTGCGCTCCGCCACCCAGGGCCGGGCCGGTTTCGTCATGAAGTTCTCCCGCTTCGACGCCCTGGACTAGTATTATATCTTGCGCTTCGGGCCCGCCGAAGACGATTCCCCCCTTCACTTTTCCCCGGAAAAAACGATAAGGATGGATGGAGGTTGAGAGCCTCCGCCGAGCCGCGTCGCGGGTTCAAGTAATCATTGCCATTTGTTGGCGTCTTTGGAACAGGGTGGAAGGAGAAGCATCGGGGGATGTACTCATGACGAGCAACAAACGCAGTTGCAGGGTGATCTGGGCCGCTGGGCTGGCGCTCATGGCGCTGTTCACGGCAGTGTTCTTTCAGCAGGACTGGCGGCTGCTGGCCGCGGCCGTGGTCCTGGGCCTGGGCCTCACGGCCTGGGCCTCCCTGACTGTGAGCCGGCCCCTGCGCAAGGCCCTGGCCGCGGCCGAGGACTTCGCCGCGGCCCAGGACCCCGAGGTCCTGGCCCAGGCCGGGGCGGGCGGCGAGGCCGGGGCGCTCCTGGAGGGCCTGCTCAAGGGCCTGCGCAAGCTGCGTGAGGACGCCGTGTTCTTCGGCGGGGCCATCCGCGCCGCCACCATGCCGTTGCTGGTCTGCAACCGCCAGGGCCGCATCGTCTTCGCCACCCCGGCGCTTCTGGAGATTCTGCGCAAGCCCTCCACCCAGGTCCTGGGTTTCAGCGTGAGCCAGGCCTTCTACAACCGCGATGGCCAGTCCATCACCGAGAAGGTCATGGAGACCGGCCAGCCCGTGGACACCGAGACGGAGCTGGCGCTGTATGACGGCCGCAAGCTGCCGATCCGCCTGGCCGCCAACATCATCGTGGACGAGAAGGGCCAGACCATCGGGGCCTACGGCTCGTTCTTCGACATGACCCTGCGCGCGGCCGAGCTCAAGCAGGTCGAGGAGCAGCGGGCCCACGTGGTCCAGGTGGGCGGCGATGTTTCGGGCCTGGCCGAACGCGTGGCCTCGGCCTCCGAGGAACTCTCGGCCTCGGCCGACGAGCAGGCCCGCGGGGCCCAGAAGCAGAAGGCCCAGACCGATTCCGTGGCCACGGCCATGGAGGAGATGACCGCCACGGTGCTGGAGGTGGCCCAGAACGCCGCGGCCACTTCCCAGGCCGCCGAGGAGGCCCGCACCTCGGCCCGCCAGGGCGTGGACATGGTGGGCCAGGCCGTGCGCGGCATCAACAACGTCTCCGAGTCCGCGGGCAAGCTCTCCGAGGTCCTGGCCCAGCTCGACTCCCAGGCCGGGGAGATCGGCCGGATCATCAGCGTGATCAACGACATCGCGGACCAGACCAACTTGCTCGCGCTCAACGCGGCCATCGAGGCCGCCCGCGCGGGCGATGCCGGGCGCGGCTTCGCCGTGGTGGCCGACGAGGTCCGCAAGCTGGCCGAGAAGACCATGACCGCCACCAAGGAGGTGGAGCAGGCCATCGGCACCATCCAGCAGCGCTCGCGCCACGCCACCGAATCCATGGCCGAGACGGCCGAGCAGGTGCACGAGAGCACCGACCTCTCCAACAAGGCCGGGGAGTCGCTCCAGGCCATCATGAAGAGCATCGAGGACATGGCCATGCGCATCTCCCAGATCGCCGCCGCGGCCGAGGAGCAGTCTTCGGCGGCCGAGGAGATCAACAGGAGCATTGAGGACATCGCCCTGGTGGCCAAGGAGGCCGACGAGGGCGCCTCCCAGGCCGCCGTGGCCACCCGCGACCTGGCCGAACTGGCCCAGGAGCTCATGACCGTGTCCACGCAGTTCACGGGGACCCAGGAGGCCGCGAGCAGGCTGCGCCAGTCCGAGAACGAGATGAAGGGCGTGCTGCCCAAGATCACCCAGGCCTACGTGCGCGAGCAGTACGGCGAGGACGTGTTCCAGGCCATGCACGAGAGCATGGGCAAGCCCACCTTCCTGCCCACGGCCAGCTATTCGGACGCGGTCCTGCACCAGATGGCCGAGTTCGTGGGCGGGATGAAAAATATCTCCACCAGGGACTTCTTCCTGGGCATGGGCCGCTACACCATCAAGGCCTTCCACAAGATGTACGGCCGCTACTTCAAGGACGAGAACCTCAAGACCTTCTACCTGCGCATGAACGACCTGCACGCCCAGCTCACCAAGGATCAGCCGGGCATCAAGCCGCCCAAGTTCAGCTACGAGGACAAGGGCAAGACCCTGTTCATGAACTACCGCTCCAAGCGGAGTCTGTTCGACTACTTCGAGGGAATTCTCCTGGGCGCGGCCGAGTTCAAGGGCGAAAAGGTCCAGATCAAGGTGATTCCCCTGGACGCCGAGACGGCCCGCGCCGAGATCACCTTCCTCAACGGCGGCAGGTAGAGGGCCGGTTTGACCAGCGGAGAGCGCCATGTCCGATGACCTGAACCGGCAGATGTTCCGCGAGGAGGCCTACGACCTCCTGGGCGAACTGGAGACCACCCTCCTGGAACTGGAGCAGTCGCCCCAGGATCTGGATGTGGTCAACCGCGTGTTCCGGGCCCTGCACACCATCAAGGGTTCGGGCTCGATGTTCGGGTTCGACGGCGTGGCGGCCTTCACCCACGAGGTGGAGACGGTCTTCGACATGGTTCGCAACGAGGAGCTGGCCGTGAGCACGGACCTGCTCAACCTCGTGTTCCGGGCCCGGGACCACATCCAGAAGATGCTCGACGCCGACGGCGGAGAGGTGGACGCCGAGGCCCGCCAGGAGATCCTGGAGGGCCTGTCCCGGGTTTCCCTGGGGGCCCAGCCCGCGCCGGAACCGGCCCCGGAACCGGTCCCTGAACCGGCTTCTGAACCGGCCGCGGAGCCCGCTGCCGAAGCCGCTGCCGAAGCCGCGCCAGAGGTTCCGGCCCCCCCGGCCCAGGCCCCCCCGGCTCAGATCCAGGAAGCCGCGCCCCAGGCCGGGGACGGGACCCTTTACCGTTTGCGCGTCCGCCTGCGCCAGGCCGAGGGCGGGACCCGTCCCGATCTGGCCCCGGTCTTCGAGGAGCTGGCCCGGCTGGGTCTTTGCGGCGAGCCCCTGGAGGAGACCGCCGGGGAGGAGCAGGCCTGGTCCCTGGACCTGCGCACCACGGCCTCGGAGGAGAACATCCGCGACGTGTTCTTCTTCTCCGAGCACCCCCTGGAAGTGGAGATCGTGGTCGAGGGCCGTGAACCGGCGTCCGCGCCGGAGCCGCTGTTTGTGGAGGAGCCGGAGCACCGCAAGCTCGGGGAGATTCTCGTGGACGAAGGAGTCATTGGGCGAGACGACCTGGCCGAGGCCCTTTCGCTCCAGAAGCCCATCGGCCAGATCCTGGTGGAGACGGGCAAGGCCCCCAAGGACGAGGTGGAAAAGGCCGCGGCCAAGCAGGCCAAGGGCCGCGAGGCCCAGGCCGCCAAGGGCCCGGCCGAGGCGGCTTCGTCCATCCGGGTGGCCGCCGAGAAGCTCGACTGTCTGGTGGACCTGGTGGGCGAGCTGGTTATTGTCCAGGCCCAGATTTCCCAGGTGGTGGGCGAGCGGGCCGATCCCGTGCTCACGGCCCTGTCCGAGGAGCTGGAGCGCCTCTCCGACGCCCTGCGCGACAGCACACTCGGCATCCGCATGTTGCCCATCGGCACCACCTTCAGCAAGTACCGCCGCCTGGTGCGCGACCTTTCGGCCGAGTTCGGCAAGGACATCACCCTGGCCACCCAGGGCGCGGAGACCGAGTTGGACAAGACGGTCATCGAGCGCCTGGGCGACCCGCTCATGCACCTTCTGCGCAACAGCATCGACCACGGCATTGAATCGCCCCAGGAGCGGCTGGCAGCCGGCAAACCGGCCCAGGGCACCATCCTCCTGGCCGCCGAGCACTCCGGGGGCGAGGTCCTCATCCGCATCAGCGACGACGGCCGGGGCATGGACCCCGAGGCCATCCGGGCCAAGGCCGTGGAAAAGGGCCTCATCGCGGCCGACGCCGAACTCACGAACAAGGAGCTGTTCAAGCTCATCTTCGAGCCCGGGTTCTCCACGGCCAAGAAGCTCACCAGCGTCTCGGGCCGGGGCGTGGGCATGGACGTGGTCAAGCGGGCCATCGACTCCCTGCGCGGCACCGTGGAGATCCGGAGCGAGAAGGGCAAGGGCTCGACCATCACCGTGCGCCTGCCCCTGACCCTGGCCATCATCGACGGGCTCCAGGTGTGCGTGGGCGGCGACTTCTTCGTCATCCCCCTGTCCCTGGTGGAGGAGTGCGTGGAACTCCTGCGCCAGGACGTGGAGGAGGCCGGCAACCAGCGCATCCTCTACCTGCGCGGGGAGATCGTGCCCTACCTGTCGCTGCGCGAGTGGTTCGGCATCAACGGCGCGCCTCCGGCCATCGAGCAGATCGTCATCACCCGGGTGGAAGGCAGCCGCGTGGGCATCGTGGTGGACAGCGTCATCGGCGAGCACCAGACGGTCATCAAGACCCTGGGCCGCGTGTACAAGGACGTGGAGGGCATTTCCGGGGCCACCATCAAGGGCGACGGGAGCATCGCCCTGATCATCGACGTGCCGCGCCTGCTGCGCGGCGTGGTGGCGGCCACCCAGTAGGTCCGGAAAGAGGCGGTCGGCGGGCAATGGCCAGCAACAAGGCAGGTTCTTCCTCGAGACGCGTCGCGGATCTCTGCGCCACGGCCTCGCCCAAGATGACCGACGCGGACTTCCGGCGGTTCAGCGAGTTCATCACCGCCGAACTGGGCATCAAGCTGCCGCCGACCAAGAAGACCATGCTCGAGGCCCGGCTCCAGAAGCGCCTGCGGGCCCTGGGCCTGGGCTCGCACCGGGACTACTGCGAGTTTTTGTTCAGCCCCGAGGGCATGGAGCGGGAGCTGGCCCAGCTCATCGACGTGGTGACCACCAACACCACCCATTTCTTCCGCGAGCCCAAGCACTTCGAGATCCTGTCCCAGCAGGTGGCCCCGGACATCTTCCGGCGCAAGAACGGCGGCCGGGCGGCCATCTGGAGCGCGGGCTGCTCCACGGGCGAGGAGCCCTACACCCTGGCCATGGTGCTCTCGGAGTTCGCGGCCCAGAACCCCGGGTTCGCCTTCTCCATCCTGGCCACGGACATTTCCACCCAGGTCCTGCAACAGGCCCAGCGGGCCGTGTACCCTGAGGACCGCATCGAGGGCATCCCACCGGAATACAAGCGCAAATACCTGCTGCGCAGCAAGGACCGCACCCGCCGCCTGGTGCGCATGGGCCCGGAGCTGCGCGCGCTCATCCGGTTCCGGCGGCTCAATTTCATGAACGACTTCGACTTTCGCGACCTCCTGGACGTGATCTTCTGCCGCAACGTGGTCATCTACTTCGACCGCGGCACCCAGGAGCAGCTGTTCAAGCGCTTCTGCGGCAAGCTGGCCCCGGGCGGCTACCTGTTCATCGGCCATTCCGAGAGCCTGACCGGCATGGATCTGCCCCTGGTTCCGGTGGCCCCCACCGTGTACCGCAAAACCTGACCGGAGGGGCCGTGGCGAAACCCATTCGCGTGCTCATCGTGGACGACTCGGCCGTGGTCCGCCAGACCCTGGCCCAGTTGCTCTCCTCGGACCCGGGCATCGAGGTCATGGCCGCGGTGGTGGACCCCCTGGTGGCCGTGGAGAAGATCAAGGACGAGGTCCCGGACGTCATCACCCTGGACATCGAGATGCCGCGCATGGACGGGCTGACCTTCCTGCGCAAGCTCATGAGCCAGCACCCCATCCCGGTGGTCATCTGCTCCTCCCTGGCCGAGGAAGGCGACGAGACCACCCTGCGGGCCCTGGAATACGGGGCCGTGGAGATCGTGACCAAGCCCAAGGTGGGCACCAAGAAGTTCCTGGAGGAGTCGGCCATCCGCATCTGCGACGCGGTGCGGGCCGCGGCCCAGGCCAAGCCCAGGGCCTTCCGCGGCGGCCGCGAGGCGGCTCCCCAGCCCAAGCTTTCAGCCGACGCCGTGATCCCCATGGGCCGGCCCCAGGACTTGCGGACCACGGAGAAGATCGCCCTGGTGGGGGCCTCCACCGGCGGCACCGAGGCCCTGCGCGTGTTCCTGGAGGCCATGCCCCTGGACTGCCCGCCCCTGGCCATTGTCCAGCACATGCCCGAGCACTTCACCCAGGCCTTCGCCAACCGGCTCAACACGGTCTGCCGGATCAGCATCAAGGAGGCCGCGGACGGGGATTCCATGCTCCGGGGCCAGGCCCTCATCGCCCCGGGCAACAAGCACATGCTGCTCAAAAGGAGCGGGGCGCGCTACTACGTGGAGGTCAAGGACGGGCCGCTCGTCTCGCGGCACCGGCCCTCGGTGGACGTGCTCTTCCGCTCCGGGGCCACCTACGCGGGCAAAAACGCGGTGGCCGCGATCATGACCGGCATGGGCGACGACGGTGCCCGGGGAATGAAGGAGCTGTTCGACGCCGGGGCCTATACCATCGCCCAGGACGAGGCCAGCTGCGTGGTCTACGGCATGCCCCAGGAGGCCGTGAAGCACGGCGGGGTGCACAAGGTCCTGCCCCTGGAGTCCATTGCCGGGGAGATGGTGCGCAAGGCGTCTCTGGGCTAGTCGGCCGGTGCAGCAGCCCTGTTCCGCAGGCCGTTCAAAAAACGCGGGGGCAAGGCGCGAAAAAAACGCACGGCCGACGCGTATTGGTCATACGCGAGGATGTGCGTTTTTTGCAGCAACGCGGCCAGCGCGGATTTTTTCAACGGCCTGTCAGTCTTTTTTGCCCTGGTTGTGGCGATAAAAGATGACCTGCACGCCCTCCAGGGTCACCAATCCCTCGCGCATGACCTCGTCCAGGTAGGGCAGGAAGGCCTCGATTTTTTCCGGGGTGTCCACGATCTCCACCACCACGGGCAGGTCCTCGGAGAGCCGCAGGATCTTGTTGGTGTGCACCCGGCTGTTGGCCCCGAAGCCGGAGACGCCGCGCAGCACGGTGGCCCCGGCCAGACCCCGGCGGCGGGCCTCCTCCACGATGGTCTCGAAGAGCAGGCGGCCCTTGTGGCGGTCGCTCTCGCCCAGGAAGATGCGCAGCCTTTCGGCCTGGCGCGGCAGGTTCATGACGGCCTCCGGTCAAGTTGTCGGCGCGGCGGTTTTCCCCTAGAATCAGATCAGCCGGCCCAGGGCCGTGCCCGCCAGCACGAGGCCCAGGCCCAGAAGGGACTGCCCGGCCACGTTGGCCAGGGCCAGGACGGTCTGGCCCAGGCGGAGCAGGGCTGCGGTTTCGAACATGTAGGTGGAGAAGGTGGTGAACGCGCCCATGAACCCGGTGAGGGCCGCCAGCCGCCATTCGCCCGAAAACCCGGCGCGGTTCTCCAGAAGCCCCCAGACCAGGCCGAAGGCCAGGCAGCCGGCCATGTTCACGGCAAAGGTGCCCAGGGGGAGGTCCGAGCCGCTCAGGCGCTGGACGAACCCGGCCAGGCCGTAGCGGCAAAGGGTCCCGGCGGCCCCGGACAGGGCGAGGATGAGGATTTTCAGGATCACGGCGCGTCTCCGTTCACGGCAGTCATAGCAGCGTCCGCCCCAGGAGGAAAGTGCGCATGGCCACGGAATGCGAGTTGAAGTACCTGAACCCCGACCTGGAGGCCGTGCGCGAGGCCCTCGCGCGCCGCGGCGCCGAGCCCTGCGGGGTGGTCTTCGAGGAGAACCTGGTTCTGGACGACGCCGGCCGCACGCTCAAGAAGCGGGGCATGCTCCTGCGCCTGCGCCGGGGCGGCGGGGCCACGCTGCTCACGGTCAAGCTGCCGGCCAGCCGCACCGAGGTCTGCAAGGTCTGCTCCGAGCACGAGACCACGGTCTCGAACCTGAACGAGACCCTGGCGGCCATGGAGGCCCTGGGCTACACCCCCGTGTTCGTCTACGAGAAGCTGCGCGAGACCTGGCGGCTCATGGACTGCGTCGTCTGCCTGGACCAGCTGCCGTTCGGCGAATGCGTGGAGATCGAGGGCCAGGAAAAGGCCCTGCGCGCCTGCGCCACGGCCCTGGGCCTGGACGGAGTGGTCACCTCCAAGGAGAACTACCACGCCCTGAACCAGGCCTGGCGGCGGGCCCGGGGCCTGCCCGAGGACGAGAACTTCGTCTTCGTGGAGCCCGAGCGTTCCCGGCTCCAGGCCCTGGCCGCCACAAGCGCCGGACATCCTTCCTGAACCCTTCGCGGCCTCCAGGGCTCGACAGCAGGGACCTTCGGCCTTATTATCGCGCCTAGGGCCCAAAGCCCGCGTTCTTGGGGGACAGCATGAGCGATCATCTCTTCGGGGACCAGTTCCAGAGCGGGACGATCTCCGAGCACGAGACCCAGGAGCCCCCCAGGTTCCGGGTGCTCCTGCACAATGATGACTACACCACCATGGAGTTCGTGGTGGAGGTGCTCATGCGCGTGTTCCAGAAGAACGAAACCGAAGCGACCACGATCATGCTGGCCGTGCACAACGAGGGGGTCGGCGTCTGCGGCGTGTACACCGCCGAGGTGGCCGAGACCAAGGTGGACACCGTCCACCGGCTGGCCAAGGCCGCCGGCTTTCCCCTGCGGTGCAGCATGGAGGGGGAATAATCCGCGATGCTCAGCAAGGGATTGGAGAGCGCACTCACCTCGGCCGTGTCCGAGGTCAAGCGCCGCAAGCACGAGTACCTGACCCTGGAACACCTGCTCTACGCCCTCTGCCTGGAACCCACGGCCGAGGGCATCCTGGCGGCCTGCGGCGCGGACGTGAACAAGCTCCGCGAGCAGCTCCTCCAGTTCTTCTCCGAGAATCTCGAGGTCCTGCCCGAGGGCGCGGAGTCCGAGGTCATCCAGACCCTCGGCGTGCGCCGGGTCCTGCAGCGGGCCGTGTGGCAGAAGCGGGCCTCGGGCAAGGAGATCGTGGAGGTGGGCGACGTGCTCGCCGCGCTGTTCGAGGAGGAGGACTCCTACGCGGTCTATTTCCTGCGCTCCCACGGCGTGTCCCGGCTGGACGTGCTCGAATACATCTCCCACGGCCTGCCCACCGCCAGCCGTGAGCCGGGCTGGGACGCCGGTCCCCGCCGCCAGGGTTCCGGGGAGCGCCCCGGGGCCCAGCCCGCCGGCCCGGCCCCGGGCCAGGACCCGGGCAAGAAGTCGGCCCTGGAGGAGTTCACCACCAATCTGACCGACCGCGCCGCCGAGGGCCTCATCGATCCGCTCATCGGCCGCCGCGCCGAGCTGGAGCGCACGGTCCAGGTCCTGGCCCGCCGCCGCAAGAACAACCCCATCTTCGTGGGCGACCCGGGCGTGGGCAAGACGGCCATGGCCGAGGGCCTGGCGCTCATGATCGTGAACAAGAAGACCCCGCGCGAGTTCTGGGACGCCCAGGTCTTTGCCCTGGACATGGGCGCGCTCCTGGCCGGGACCAAATACCGCGGCGACTTCGAGGCCCGGCTCAAGGGCGTGCTGGCCGAACTCAAGCGCGAGCCGGGAGCCATCCTGTTCGTGGACGAGATCCACACCATCGTGGGCGCGGGCTCGGTGAGCGGCGGCAGCCTGGACGCCTCGAACATCCTCAAGCCTTTCCTGGCCTTGGGCGAGGTCCGCTGCATCGGCTCCACCACCTACGAGGAGTATAAGAACCACTTCGAGAAGGACCGGGCCCTGTCCCGGCGCTTCCAGAAGATCGAGATCGCCGAGCCCACGGTGGAGGAGACGGTGGACATCCTCAAGGGCCTCAAGCCCTACTACGAGAAGTTCCACGACGTGGCCTACACCCAGAACGCCCTGCGCGCCGCGGCCGAGCTCTCGGCCCGGCACGTCAACGACCGCTATCTGCCGGACAAGGCCATCGACGTCATCGACGAGGCCGGGGCCCTGTACAAGCTCTCTGGCCGCACCCGCAAGGACCACGCCATCACCGTGGCCGACGTGGAAAAGGTGGTGGCGCGCATGGCCCGCATCCCGGCCCGCCGCCTGAGCGTCTCGGACCGCGGGCGGCTGCGCGACCTGGAGGAGGACCTCAAGGCCGTGGTCTTCGGCCAGGACGAGGCCGTGGCCGTGCTCTCCCGGGCCATCAAGCGCGCCCGCGCGGGCATGAAGCAGCCGGGCCGGCCCATGGGCTCGTTCCTGCTCACCGGCCCCACGGGCTGCGGCAAGACCGAGCTGGCCAAGCAGCTGGCCCAGGTCCTGGGCGTGCAGTTCCTGCGCTTCGACATGAGCGAGTACATGGAGAAGCACGCCGTGGCCCGGCTCATCGGCGCGCCTCCCGGCTACGTGGGCTTCGACCAGGGCGGGCTCCTCACCGAGTCCATCCGCAAGAACCCGCACTGCGTGGTGCTTTTCGACGAGATCGAGAAGGCCCACCCGGACATCTTCAACATCCTGCTCCAGGTCATGGACTACGCCACGCTCACGGACAACAACGGCCGCAAGGCCGACTTCCGCCAGGTGGTCCTGCTCATGACCTCCAACGCGGGCGCCCAGGACATGGCCAAGCAGGGCATCGGCTTCACCCGCAACGACAAGGACGACCGCAAGGGCGCGGGGCTCAAGGCCATCGAGAAGCTGTTCAGCCCGGAGTTCCGCAACCGCCTGGACGCCACCGTGCCGTTCGGCGCGCTCAACCCCGAGATCATGGGCCGCATCGTGGACAAGTTCGTGCGCGAGCTGAACAGCCAGCTCAAGGAGCGCCGGGCCGTCCTGACCCTGACCCCGGCGGCCCGCGAGCTTCTGGCCGCCAAGGGCTACGACCCGGCCTTCGGGGCCCGGCCCATGGCCCGGGTGATTCAGGTGGAGATCAAGGACGCCATTGCCGAGGAGCTGCTTTTCGGCTCCCTGCAGAAGGGCGGGGAGATCGAGGTGGACGCCCGGGCCGAGGCCGACCGTTCCGCGGCCAAACCCGGGACCTGCGGGCCTTCGGGCGATTTCCTGTTCCGCTATACGCCCCAGGGCGGGACGCGGACCGAGCACTAGAACCGGTGAGGCGGCCTGCGGGCCGCCTCCTTGTTTGCGCCATGGCCATCTACCGCCTGTTCGACGACCCGGTGTTTCCGGACCCTGCCGAGGCCGAGGCCGACGGGCTTCTGGCCGTGGGCGGGGACCTCTCGCCCCTGCGCCTGGTCAATGCCTACGCCGCGGGCGTGTTCCCCTGGTACGGCCAGGAATCGCCCATCCTCTGGTGGTCGCCGGACCCCCGGCCCATCCTGGAGCCCGCCCGCCTCCATGTGCCCAAGAGCCTGCGCCGGACCCTCAACGCGAACCGCTTCCGGTTCACCTTTGACCGCGACTTCGGGGCCGTGATCCGGGCCTGCGCCGAGCAGCCCCGGCCGGGCCAGGACGGCACCTGGATCCTGCCCGAGATGATCGAGGCCTACGAGCGGCTTCACGTCCTGGGCTTTGCCCACAGCCTGGAGGCGCGGGACGGGGAGGGCGGCGATCTGGTGGGCGGGATCTACGGCCTGGCCCTGGGCCGGGCCTTTTTCGGGGAATCCATGTTCCATACCGTTTCCGGGGCCTCCCAGGCGGCCCTGGCCGTGCTCATGCGCCACCTGGGCGAGCGCGGCTACCACTTCCTGGACTGCCAGCAGGCCACCCCGCACGTGCTGCGGCTGGGGGCCCGCGAAGTCTCCCGCAGGGAATTCCTGCGCCGCCTCAATCTGGCCTTGCGCCAGCCCACGGAGCAGGGGCCCTGGACCGGCCACGACCTGTCCGGGGCCTGGTCAAACGGCCGGAGCCAGGCCGAGTCCGCGCAGTCCTGACTCCATCCTCGCCAGGGTCTCCGGGGTTCCGGCGCAGAACGCGCGGAAGTGCTCACAGTGGTCCAGAAAGGCCTCGGCCACCTCGGGATCGAACTGGGAGCCGCGGCCCCGGACGATCTCGGCCACGGCCGCGTCAAAGCCCAGGGCCGGGCGGTAGGGCCGGTCCTGGAGCATGGCCGAGAGCGAGTCGGCCAGGGTGATGACCCGGGCGCCGAAGGGCACGGCCGTGCCCGCCAGCCCGTGGGGATAGCCCTGGCCGTCGAAGCGCTCGTGGTGGTGCAGGATCATCTCCACCACCCCGGCCTCGGCCAGGGGCAGCACCGGCCGGACGATCTCCGCGCCGATTTCCGGATGCCGCCGCAGGGCCGCCCATTCCCCGGCGTTGAGCGGGCCGCGCTTGCGCAGGGCCGCGTCCGGCACCCCGATCTTGCCGATGTCGTGGAGGTGGCCGGCCAGGTGGATGATTTCCATCTGCCGCTGGGCGCAGCCCAGCAGCCGGGCCAGTTCCCGGGACAGCTCGGCCACTTCGTCGGAGTGGCGGCGGGTGTGGGGGTCCTTGGCGTCGATGGCGTTGCCCAGGGATTCGGCGAACTGGTGCAGGATGTCGGTGATGCAGACGCAGGACGGGTTGCGGCAGGGGATGGACGGATGCGGCGGCGCGCCAGTCATGGATGGAAAGCCTCCTCGATGCGGCCCGTGCGGGCGGCCGCTGGGGAGAGGTATATTGAAACTGATTTTCAATGTCAACTGCGAAGGGGCCCCGCAGGCCCGAGGGGCGGACAAAAGCTGAAGGACTGGTAGTCTAGTTAGTATCTCGGCAAAATGGTTATATATTCGTATTCTAGATCGAGAAATAGTAGTCTATGTGCGCATAGACGTAACACTAATAAACGCCATACAACAGTGCAAACTTAAGGCAGTTTTCATGCGTAATAGGTACATTCTTTTCTAAAATTTTATTATAGTAAGATTCGCGTGTAGATAATATCTCTAGAGCAGTGGCTATATCAATTTGCACTGAACTTTTTTTTGCAATGTGCCCAACTGACAATATCAATGTGTCAAGGTAGTCATGAAGATTTTCAACTAAAGTTTTTATGTATGGGAAAGTATTTGCTTTATGAACAATTTGATTTCTAAGCGTGTAAATGCGCTGCAATTGATAGCCAACTTTTGTTTTATGTTTAACGTTAGTCCGCAAAATATCACTTGTTGATTTAAATATTTGACTTACAGAAAAACATCTAAACCTTAATAATGGATGCAGGGATAGGGATGAGAAAAGCTCATCTCTTAGATGAGAGTATTCTTCAGATGATATCAAAAATGCCAATTTTTCAAGATTATCATCTCCATCTTGTACATTAATTAATATTCTATTGGCAGCATCATATGATTCAATGTCCGTCAGCAGATTCGATAATATTTTTTTGTTATACGTTAGAGTGAGAGGTGGCAGAACATAGCCCATATATGATACTATTCTGTCTTTATTTTTGTCAGGGATCGGGAGAAAGCTTTCAAGTGCGGTCCAAAGATTTATTAATTGATTCGCATGGTCAGAATTTGCCATCGCAGAGTGATGAAAATCTAAAACTTTTCCGAAGCTATCGAGATCATGAATCTCAATATGAACACCGGACAATATGTCAATTGTTGTTTTGATTTGCTCTTTTGATTCTGCCTGCCTGAATAGCACGCCACATTCCATTGGTTTGACTGGCTTTGGAATGATTATATAGTTTGCTTTTCCATCTTCAAAGCCTAAACAATCTTCATGGAACGAGAGATATGTTCTGTGGCTATGAAATCGGCAGACATCAACAATAAACTCAAGATATGATTCCGCAATTTCCCGTGCTTTATGTATATCTTTGGCAGAAATTTTGCTGACAACAAAATATAAGTTGTATTCCGATGTGCGCTCTTTAAATTTGATAAATTTTTGTGCAGCGGATACAGGCTCTGGATCTGATGTCGTTATTTCGGTGTTAAGCTTTTTTGCTAAGTCGATGAGCTCTTCAAAAAATTCTTGTCCTGTAAATTTTCCTCTAAAAATGATATTGTATTGCTGAGTAGTATTTTCAAAAATTGATAGAAATTGTTCAATTACATTGCAATCGCTAATAACTTGTGGTGCAATTTTACTACTAAAGAAAAACTTTTTAGTTTTTGCAAAAGCATATTGCCTTGTAAATCCTATATTTTGTAATTCCGCTGCAAAAATGGAGGCGAGTTTTGTAATTAATTTTTTCTCATTTGGGTTATGGACGCATGAAGAAATTTTACTTTTTAAATTTATCCAATACGTAGAGCTTATTTCTGCTTGCAACGCATTTACTATGTGTAGAATACTGTCCTTATTTTCAATGTTTTCTTTTATTTTATCAATATATTGTGACAATTTTATTCTATCATCATTATTGTATATATAATTATTTTTAATATTGAATTCTAACTCGTTAATTGAGAACGACAATGATCCTTTCTTTAATATCCCATCAACATACTGTGATACGAGGATATATAGTTCAATGACGTTGGTGTGCAGATTTAATGCCGGGGCTTTGTATGAATCGAGAGTGTAGTCAAATAGTAACTCACATAAAGATTGCGCAAAAATTAATAATCCTTCTGTTCGCTCAAGATTGCGCCACTTTGTTAACTTCGGTGGGATCATTAGTTCCCCCTCCCCTTGTCGCTATGCCCCTTCCACGATGGGCCGGTGCTGGGACAGGTCGTAGAGCCCGCGCAGGGCGATGGGCAGGTGGAAGTGCGGGATCTTCTCGAAGCGGATGAAGCCGATGCTCTTGCCCTCGTCCAGGCCGCAGAGCGGGGGCAGGCCGCGGGGCACGGGAAAGCCCAGGGGCGCGGAGTCGATGGCCGTGAGCCTTGAGGCGTAGTGCTCTTTGAGATAGGAAATGAGCTGGTCCCGCTCCTGGCGCGTGAAGGCCTCCAGGATCACCTTGCGGCTGCTCTCGGGATCGGCCGCGCCCTCGATGCACGGGCCGAGCAGGGCGTTCCAGTCGTAGCCCGCCTCCTCGGCGGGGTCCCAGGCGTGGCGGAAGAGGTGGGTCTCCACGTCGCGGCGGCCCTTGAAGCTCCGGATGGTCATGGACAGGGCATAGGCCCGTTCCACGGGAAGAGGTTCGCGCGCCTCGGCGATGCGGAGTTCCATGGGGCCCCCTGGTCGGCGTTGACGGATCGTCATGATCTGCATACTGATTTTGGGGCCAAGAGACAAGGGAAGGGCATGTCCGAGTTCCGGTTGGTCAGCGATTTTTCGCCCACGGGCGACCAGCCCCAGGCCATCGGGGAGCTCTGCGCCAACCTGGCCGCCGGGGTGCGCGACCAGGTGCTCCTGGGCGTCACCGGCTCGGGCAAGACCTTCACCATGGCCCACACCGTGGCCCGCCTGGGCCGCCCGGCCCTGGTCCTGGCCCCGAACAAGACCCTGGCCGCCCAGCTCTACAACGAGTTCAAGACCCTGTTCCCGCACAACGCCGTCGAGTATTTCGTCAGCTATTACGACTACTACCAGCCCGAGGCCTACCTCCCGCACACGGACACCTTCATCGAGAAGGACTCCTCCATCAACGACGACATCGACAAGCTGCGCCACGCCGCCACCCACGCCCTGCTCACCCGGCGCGACGTGCTCATCGTGGCCTCGGTGTCCTGCATCTACGGCCTGGGCTCGCCCGAGTACTACGCCAAGATGATCATCCCGGTGGAGGAGGGCCAGCACCTGTCCATGGAGTCGCTGCTCAAGCGGCTGGTGGAGGTGCACTACGAGCGCAACGACTACGACTTCCACCGGGGCACCTTCCGGGTGCGCGGGGACGCCGTGGAGATCATCCCGGCCTATGCCCGGGAACGGGCCCTGCGCCTGACCTTTTTCGGCGACGAGCTGGAGAGCATCCTGGAGACCGACCCGCTCACCGGGGCGGTGGAGGCGCGGCTCAGGAAGACCGTGATCTACCCGGGCAGCCACTACGTCTCGGACCGCGACAATCTGTCCCGGGCCATGGACGACATCCGCGAGGAGCTGCGCGAGCGCCTGGAGTTCTTCCGCGGCGCGAACAAGCTGGTGGAGGCCCAGCGCCTGGAGCAGCGCACCCAGTTCGACCTGGAGACCATCGAGGAGCTGGGCTACTGCAACGGCGTCGAGAACTACTCACGGCACCTGGACGGCCGGACCAAGGGCCAGCCCCCGGCCACGCTCCTGGACTATTTTCCCAAGGATTTTCTGCTCTTCGTGGACGAGTCCCACATCACCATCCCGCAGGTGGGCGGGATGTACAAGGGCGACATCTCGCGCAAGACCACCCTGGTGGACTTCGGCTTCCGCCTGCCCTCGGCCCTGGACAACCGGCCGCTCCACTTCGACGAGTTCCTGGCCCGCATCGGCCAGACCGTGTACGTCTCGGCCACGCCCGGCCCCTGGGAGCTGGAGCGGGCCCAGGGCCTGGTGGTGGAGCAGATCATCCGGCCCACGGGCCTGGTGGACCCCGAGGTGGAGGTGCGGCCGACCACCGGGCAGATGGACAACCTCCTGGCCGAGTGCCGCAAGCGCGCGGCCAAGGACGAGCGCGTCCTGGTGACCACCCTGACCAAGCGCATGGCCGAGGACCTCACCGACTACCTCAACGAGATGGGCGTGGCCGCCCGCTACCTGCACTCGGACATCGACACCCTGGAGCGCATGGCCATCCTCCAGGCCTTGCGCGGCGGGGAGTTCCAGGTGCTGGTCGGCATCAACCTGCTGCGCGAGGGCCTGGACCTGCCGGAAGTCACCCTGGTGGCCGTGCTGGACGCGGACAAGGAGGGCTTCCTGCGCTCCGCTCGCTCGCTCATCCAGACCTTTGGCCGGGCCGCGCGCAACGTGGACGGCCGGGTCCTGCTCTACGCCGACCAGACCACGGACTCCATGCGCCGGGCCCTGGACGAAACCGCGCGGCGCCGCAGCCGTCAGTTGGAATACAACGAGAAACACGGTATTACCCCGAAGACCGTGCGCAAGGCCCTGCAGAGCGCCCTGGCCGAGATCACCTCCCGAGCCGCGGCCCTGGACGGGGTGGACCTGGCGGCCGTGGCCGAGGACCTGGCGCGCTACGGCACGGAGCCCAAGGACCTGGAGAAGGAGATCCGCCGCCTGGAGCGCGAGATGCGCGCCGCGGCCAAGGAACTGGAGTTCGAGCGCGCAGCCGGTCTGCGGGACCGCATCGGGGCGCTCCGGGAACGGTTGCTGCAACTGGGGTAGGCATGTCCGCACCGACCTTCAAGACCCGCATGATGACGTTCCGGAAGCGCTACGGCTACTTCTGGCAGATGGCCGTGGCCGCCCTGACGCTCACGGTGATCTTCATCCTGGGCATGATCGGCTACATGACCGTGGAGGGCTGGACCCTCCTGGAAAGCTTCTACATGATGGTCATCACCCTGGCCACGGTGGGCTTCCAGGAGGTGCGGCCGCTGTCGGACCAGGGCCGGCTCATGACCGCCTTCATCATCCTCGGCGGGGTGGGCGGCTTCGCCTACCTTGTGGGCGCGTTCTCGCAGGTCCTGGTGGAAGGGCATTTGCACAATTTCTGGGGGAGGCTCAAGGTGCAGAAGCGAATCGACAAGCTCTCCGGCCATTTCATCGTCTGCGGCTGCGGCCGCATCGGCAGCGTGGTGGTGCGCGAGATCGTGGCCGAAGGCCATCCCGTGGTGGTCATCGAGCACTCCCAGGAGGCCATGGAACGGCTCCGGCAGGAGGCCATCCTGTTCGTGGACGGCGACGCCACCAGCGACGAGACCCTCCTGCAGGCCGGGCTCATGCGGGCCAAGTCCCTGATCACGGCCCTGACCGACGAGGCCGCCAACGTCTATGTGACCCTCACGGCCCGCCAGCTCAATCCCGCCATCCAGATCATCGCCCGGGCCAGCGAGCCCACGCACGTCCCGCGCCTCCAGATGGCCGGGGCCGACCGCGTGGTCATGCCCAACCTCATCGGCGGGGTGCGCATGGCCCAGAGCGTGCTGCGGCCCACGGTGACGAACTTCCTGGACCTGGCCCTGCGCGGCGGCATCGACCTCCAGATGGAGGAGCTGGCCATCCTGCCCAGCTCCCAGGTGGCCGGCAAGAACATCATCGAGTCCCAGCTGCGGCCCGTGTACAACCTCATCGTCATCGCCATCCAGAAGCCCGACGGCGGCATGGTCTTCAACCCCGGCCCGCAGGAGATCATCCAGCCCGGGGACACGCTCCTGGCCGTGGGCCGCAAGACCGACCTGCAAAGGTTCCAGGAAGTGCTGTGAGCCGGACGCCTTCGGAAGCCGCCCAGCGGGCGGCCGAGCTGCGGGAGCAGCTGGAATACCACAACCACCGCTACTACGTCCTGGACGCGCCGGAGATCACCGACGCGGAGTACGACGCGCTGTTCCGGGAGTTGCAGGCCCTGGAGGCCGGACACCCCGGGCTGGACGATCCCAATTCGCCCACCCGGCGCGTGGGCGGGGCCCCGGCCGAGGGTTTCGCCACCTACCGCCACCGCCTGCCCATGATGAGCCTGGACAACGCCATGACCCTGGAGGAGTGGCGGGAGTTCGCCGCGCGCGCGGCCAAGGCCCTGGGCGCGGCTCCGGCCTGGTGGGCCGATCCCAAGATGGACGGCCTGGCCGTGGAGGCGGTTTACGAGAACGGCGCGCTCACCGTGGCCGCCACGCGCGGGGACGGCGAGGTGGGCGAGGACGTGACCCGCAACCTGCGCACCGTGAAGAACCTGCCCCTGACCCTGAACCGCAAGGCCGGGCCCGTGCCCCGGCTCCTGGAGGTGCGCGGCGAGGTGGTCATGACCAAGGCCGCCTTCGAGGCCCTCAACGAGCGCCAGGCCACGGCCGGGGGCAAGATCTTCGCCAATCCCCGCAACGCGGCCGCAGGCTCGGTGCGCCAGCTGGACCCCAAGATCGCGGCCGCCCGGCCCCTGCGCTTCCTGGCCTACGGCGTGGGCCTGGTGGAGTGGGAGGCCCCGCTGTTCGCCTGGACCAGCCAGGCCGGGATCATGGCCGGGCTCCAGGCCCTGGGCTTCAGCGTGCCGCCGGAAGCCCGGCGCTGCGGTGACGCCGGGGCCGTGGAGGCCCTGTTCCTCAAGCTCCAGGACGAGCGCGACTCCCTGCCGTTCGAGATCGACGGCCTGGTGGCCAAGGTGGACGCCCTGGACCTCCAGCGCGAACTGGGCCAGACCGCCCGGGCCCCGCGCTGGGCCCTGGCCCTGAAGTTCCCGCCCCAGCAGGCCGCCACCCGGCTTGTGGACATCAAGGTCCAGGTGGGCCGCACCGGCGTGCTCACGCCCGTGGCCGAGCTCACGCCCGTGCGCCTGGCCGGGGTGGAGGTTTCCAGCGCCACCCTGCACAACCAGGATCAGATCACGGCCCTGCGTCTGCGCCCTGGCGACCGGGTGCTCATCCAGCGGGCCGGGGACGTGATCCCCCAGGTGGTCCGCAACCTGGAGGAGCGGGACGGGGACGTGGAGGCCTGGCGGATTCCGGAGCAGTGCCCGGTGTGCGGCTCGCGCACCGTGCGCCTGCCCGGGGAGGCGGCCGTGCGCTGCCCCAACCTGTCCTGCCCTGCCCGGCTGACCCAGGGGCTGATCCATTTCGTGTCCAAGGCCGGACTGGACATGCAGGGCGTGGGCGGAAGCTGGATCGAGAAACTGGCCCAGGACGGGCATCTGCACTCTCCGGCCGACATTTTCGCCCTGCACAGGAAGGTCCTGCTGGGCTACAAGGGCATGGGCCCGAAGTCCGCGGACAACTTCCTGGCCGCGGTGGAGCAGGCCAAGGCCGCGTCCCTGCACCGGTTTTTGAGCGCCCTGGGCATCGAGCAGGTGGGCGAGCAGACCGCGCGCACCCTGGCCCAGCACTATGCGGATCTGGACGCCCTGGCAGGGGCCTCGGAAGAGGAGCTCCAGGACCTGCCGGACATCGGGCCCAAGGTCTCGGCCAGCATCCGGGCCTTTTTCGACAACCCGGCCAACCGCAACCTGCTGGAGCGCTTCAGGGAACTGGGACTCTGGCCCAAAGGCGGCGGGTCCGAGGCCGCCGCGGCCTTGCCCTTGGCCGGAAAAACGTTCATTTTCACGGGAACGCTGCCGGGCATGTCGCGGCCCGAGGCCGAGGCCCTGGTGGAGAAACTGGGCGGCCGGGCCGCGCCCTCGATCACGAAAAAGGTGGACTACGTGGTGGCCGGGGAGGCCGCCGGAAGCAAGCTGGCCAAGGCCCGGGACTGGGGCCTGACCATACTCGATTTCACCGCCTTCCAGGACCTGGTCCGGACGGCGCAGGCCGCGCTCGCGCGGGGGGAGGAGTCATGAGCTGCAAGGTCGTCATCATGGGCGCCGGAGGGCGCATGGGCAGCACCCTGGTCCGGCTGGTCCGGGCCGCTGGGAGCGGATTCGAGCTGGCCGGCGTGGTGGAGCGGCCCGAGCGGCTGGCCGAGGTCGAGCGCCTGGGCTGTCCCGCGGGCGGCAATCTGGCCGCGGTCCTGCCCCAGGCCAAAGGGGCCGTGGTCATCGACTTCACCGCGCCCGAGGCCTCCCTGGACATGGTCCGCATCGCCAAGAAGCACGGCAATCCGGCGGTCATCGGCACCACGGGCCTGTCCAAGGAGCAGCAGGACGAGCTGCGCGCCGTGGCGAAGGAGATTCCCCTGTTCTGGGCCCCGAACATGAGCGTGGGCGTGAACGTGCTGCTCAAGGTCCTGCCGGAACTGGTGCGCATGCTCGGACCGGACTACGACCTGGAGATGTACGAGGTCCACCACAACCGCAAGAAGGACGCGCCCAGCGGCACGGCCATCAAGCTGGCCCAGTGCCTGGCCGAGGCCCGGGGCTGGGATTACGACGGGGTCAAGAACTACGTGCGCGAAGGCCTCACCGGGCCGCGGCCCAAGGAGGAGATCGGGGTCCAGACCCTGCGCGGCGGCGACGTGGTGGGCGAGCACACGGTCTTTTTCTTCGGCCCGGGCGAGCGCGTGGAAGTGACCCACAGGGCCCATTCCCGGGACACCTTTGCCCAGGGGGCCCTGCGTGCGGCCAAGTGGCTGGCCGGGCAGAAGCCGGGCCGGCTCTACGGCATGGCCGACATGTTCTAGACGGTCGGACGCGGCGGAGACATGGCGCGCGGAGGCATGATCCGGGAACTGGCGGTCCTGGCCGTTCTGGTCTGCGCCCTGTTCCTGCCGGTCTGCGCGGCCGCCTCCGGTCCGGTGGCCGAAACCCGGGACCTCCTGGTGAGCGCTCCGCCGGGCGGGGTTCCGGACGGACAGCTCCGGGTCCTGGCCGGGCAGACCCAGGCCCTGTTGGATCGGATTCTGGAATTCTGGTCCATGGACAGCGGGGTGGAGCGGTTCGGCAAGATCCGCATCCTGTTCGACGAGTCCCGGCGCGGGCAATGCACCTCCGTGTTCTATTGGAACCGGGACAGCGGCAGGCCCGTGCGCGAGGTGCGGGTGTCCGGCTGTGCGGACGCGCCCCAGATGCTCGCCCACAAGCTCACCAGCGCCGTGTTTCCCCAGAAGGACAAGCTCCTGCGCAACATGCTGGGCATCCTCTCGGAGACCCGGCTCGGCAATCCCGCCACCTTTCCCCTGTGCGGCATCGGCGCGGACGCCTGGGGCGCGGCCCTGATCCGCACCAAGACCTTCATTCCGCTCCGGGACCTGGGGCCGGATGACGCCTCCTGGGGCATGGAGGAGGAGGGGGGCAGGGTCACGGTTTTCGACCGGGCCCGGCAGCACGCGGCCTATGCCGAGGCCGGCTCGTTCGCGGAGTTCCTGTTCCGGACCTACGGCCTTGAGAAGCTGCGGAGGCTCCAGCGCCTGTCCCAGGACCGGCCGCGGCCCATGCAGGAGGTCTTTGGCGAGAGCCTTGAGGCGCTGGAGGCCCGCTGGCTCGACGCCTTGCAGCGGGACGGGGCGGCTTTGGCCGAGCCCCTGGCGGCGCAGCTCCTGCGGGAGGACCGGGCCGGGGCCTGCGAAGCGGCCCGGCACAGGAGCGCGGGCCGGCAATGAACGGGCGGAAAGGGGATGGGGTGGATCAGGCCGCGGCCTGATGGGCCCGCATGAAGGCGAAGACCCGCTCCATCTCGGCCTCCAGCTCGGTCAGGCGCTGGGGCGCGGCGCTCAGGTCCCCGGACTTGGCGGCCAGTTCCAGGGCCAGGCAGCAGTCGCGCAGGCGCTCCGCGCCCAGGGCCGCGGCCGCGCCCTTGAGGGAATGCACCAGGAAGCGCAGGCGTTCCGCGTCGCCCTGGGTCAGCGCGGCGCCGACCTCGGCCAGGCGCTGGGGCTCCTCTTCCAGGAACACCGCGAACATCCGGGCCACCAGGGCCGGACGCCGGACGGCCATCTCGTCCATCCAGGCTTGCGTGATGGGCTGGGCTTCCATGATCGCTCTCATCCCTTGATGCACACCAGCGGCTCCAGCCGGGCCACGGGCCGGACCAGTCCGGCCGCCACGGCCGAGGCCACCACGGCAGTCTCATCCTTGTACGCGTCCGGCGCCTCTTCGGCAACGCCCTTGAGGTCTGCGCTGCGCACCAAGATGCCCTTGAGCCGCAGGGACTCCAGCACGTCCCGGCCGCGGAAGCGCTTCCTGGCCTGGGTCCGGCTCATGATCCGGCCCGCGCCGTGGCAGGCCGAGGCCAGGGCCGGATTGTCCGGGACCCCGGCCAGGATGTAGGACGAGCCGCCCATGCTCCCGCCCACGAGCACGGGCTGGCCGTACGGGGCCAGGTCCGGCGGCAGGTCCGGATGGCCGGGCGGAAAGGCCCGGGTGGCGCCCTTGCGGTGCACGTGGAGCCTGCGCGCGCGGCCGTTGATCAGGTGCTCCTCGATGCGGCAGGTGTTGTGGCACACGTCGTAGAAGACCTCGGCGGAAACCCCGGGGAAGAGCTGTTCCAGGGCCTGGCGGGCCAGGTGGCCGATGACCTGGCGGTTGGCCAGGGCGCAGTTCACCCCGCAGGCCATGGCCGCCAGGTAGTCCTGGCCCAGGTCCGAGCGGATCGGGGCGCAGGCCAGCTCCTTGTCCGGCAGGCGCAGGCCGTGGCGCGCCGCCTGGGCCGCCATGCGCGGGAGATAGTCGCTGCCGATCTGGTGCCCCAGGCCGCGGGAGCCGCAGTGGATGCTCACCAGGACCTGTCCGCGCCGCAGGCCGAAGCCGTCGGCCAGGGCCGGGTCCAGGACCTCGGCCAGCCACTGGACCTCGAGATACTGGTTGCCCGAGCCCAGGGTGCCGGCCTGGTCCCGCAGCCGGTCCTTGGCCTCGCGCGAGACCTTGGACGGGTCGGCCCCGGCCATGCGGCCGCGCTCTTCGCAGCGGGCCAGGTCCCTGGGCCTTCCCAGGCCTCGGCCCACGGCCCAGGAGGCCCCGTGGCGCAGGAGCTCGTCGATCTCCTCCAGGGACAGGCGCAGGCTCCCGCCCCGGCCCAGGCCCGAGGGCACGGCCCGGAACAGGGCCTCGGCCAAGGGCTCCTGGGCGCCGAGAACGTCCTCGCGGTCCAGGCTGGTGGCCAGGGTCCGCACCCCGCAGGCGATGTCGAAGCCCACGCCCCCGGCCGAGACCACGCCGCCCTCGCCGGCGTCAAAGGCGGCCACCCCGCCGATGGGGAAGCCGTAGCCGGAGTGGGCGTCGGGCAGGACCAGGGCGGCTCCGGCCAGGCCGGGGAGTCCGGCCACGCCGCTGATCTGGCGCAGCACCTCGTCTTCCATGTCGCGCAACAGGTGGCGGGAGGCGAAGAATTCCACGGCCGCGCGGCCGGGTTCGGGCGGCAGACGCCAGTGGTGCTCCGAGAGCCGGAGGAGCAGGGCGGTGTCCATGGCGGCCGTGGTCCACGGCCGAAGGCCGGGGGACCGCCAGGCGGTCCCCCGGAGGGCCGGAATCTACAGGTTGTAGAGCTTCTCCCCGGGCACGATGGGGATCTTGTTCTGGTGGAGGATCTCGATGGCCTGGTCCGTGCGGTCGAAGCGGAAGATGATGATGGCGTTGCTCCCGCTCTGCTGCACAAAGGCGTACATGTACTCCACGTTGACCTTGGAATCCCGGAGCATCTCCAGGATGCGGTGCAGGCCGCCGGGGGTGTCGTCCACCTCCACGGCCACCACGCTGGTGCGGCCCACGGTGAAGCCGTTCTGCTTGAGGACCTCGCGGGCCTTGTCGAAGTCCGAGACGATGAGCCGGAGGATGCCGAAGTCCGAGGTGTCGGCCAGGGACAGGGCCCGGATGTTGACCTTGGCCTCGGACAGGAGCCTTGTGACCTCCGCCAGGCGGCCGGCCCGGTTTTCCAGGAAGATGGAGAGTTGATCGACCTTCATGGTGTGCCTCGTTCGCTGGAGTGTGTGTGGCCGTTACGCCTGCTGGTTGCGCATGTCGACGATGCGCTTGGCCTTGCCTTCGGAGCGCTGGATGCTGCGCGGCTCCACCAGCTTGACCCGGGCGGTGACGCCCAGGAATTCCTTGATATTCTTTTGTACCTTGGATTCCAGACGTTGTAAATTCTTGATGGCGTCCGAGAAGAGGCTCTCGTCCACCTCCACCTGCACTTCCAGGTTGTCCAGGTTGTTCTCCCGGGTCACGATGAGCTGGTAGTGGGGGCTCAGGCCCTCGGTCTCCAGGATGATGCTCTCGATCTGCTGCGGGAACACGTTCACGCCACGGATGATGAGCATGTCGTCGCTGCGGCCCTGGACGCGCTTCATGCGCGCGAAGGTCCGGCCGCAACGGCAGGGCGCGGGGTTCAGGCTGGTCAGGTCCCGGGTGCGGTAGCGCAGGAGCGGGATGGCCTCCTTGGTCAGGGTGGTGATGACCAGTTCGCCGATTTCGCCGGCGGGCAGGTTCTCCCCGGTCTGGGGATCGATGATCTCCACCAGGAAGTGGTCCTCCATGATGTGCAGGCCGTTCTGGGCCTTGGCGCACTCGATGGCCACGCCCGGGCCCATGATCTCGGACAGGCCGTAGATGTCCAGGGCCATGATCCCGAGCTTGGACTCCATCTCCTTGCGCATGGAGTCGCTCCAGGGCTCGGCCCCGAAGACGCCCACGCGCAGGGGCAGGGATTTGAAGTCGATGCCCATCTCCTGGGCCACCTCGGCCAGGTGCAGGCAGTAGGACGGCGTGCAGCAGATGGCCGTGGCCCCGAAGTCGCGCAGGAGCATGGCCTGGCGGCGGGTGCCGCCGCCGGACACCGGGATGACCGTGGCCCCCAGCTCCTCGGCGCCGTAATGCGCGCCCAGGCCGCCGGTGAACAGGCCGTAGCCGTAGGCGTTGTGCAGCAGGTCCTGGCTGGTCAGGCCCGCGGCGGCCAGGCAGCGGCCCATGAGCCGCCCCCAGTTGCGGATGTCGCGGCGGGTGTAGCCGACCACCGTGGCCTTGCCCGTGGTGCCGGAGGAGGAGTGGATGCGTACGATGTTCTCGCGGGACACCGCGAACATGCCGAAGGGGTAGTGGTCGCGCAGGTCCTGCTTCGTGGTGAAGGGCAGGAGCTTCACATCCGCCAGGGTCTGGATGTCCTCGGGCTTGAGGCCCTTTTCGTCGAAGCTTTTGCGGTAGAAGGGCACGTTCTCATAGACCCGCGCCACCAGGGCCTTGAGCCGCCGCAGTTGCAGGGCTTCCAGGTCCTCGCGGGGCAAGGTCTCCAGGTCCACATCCAAGATCATGACCGCTCCTCCTTGAAGTGCGCCGGGGGCGCCGGGGTGTGAGGCCGCGCAAGGATCTTCACCCGCGCGGCGGCGGGGCGCTCCGGGCCTCGCCCGCGCTCCCGGAAAAGGTCGGGAAGCAAGGGGGGCCTTGGAGAACGCGCCACCATCGGAGTACTTGCCCCAAGCCCGGAGCCGCGTCAAGGCCCGGCTCCGGGCGGCATTGCGGCTGGGCCGGAAAAGGGATAGGTGCCTGACCACGTGGAGGAACCATGCAATTGCGTGAACTTGTGCTCAAGAACCGTTCCGTGCGCCGCTTCCGCCAGGACCAGGCCGTTGCCATGGCCCAGCTGGAATCCCTGCTGGACCTGGCCCGGAACACGGCCTCGGCGGGCAATCTCCAGCCCCTGCGCTATGTGCTCAGCACGGACCCGGGGAAGAACGCCGAAATCTTTTCCTGCCTGGGCTGGGCCGCCTACCTGGCGGACTGGCCCGGCCCGTCCGAGGGCGAGCGGCCCGCGGCCTACATCGTGATCTGCCACGACGCCGGGGTGGCCCCCAAGGTGGACTGCGACCACGGCATCGCGGCCCAGACCATCCTGCTGGGCGCGGCCGAGGCGGGCCTGTCCGGCTGCATGCTTGCCTCGGTGAACCGCAACAAGCTGGCCCGGGTCCTGAACCTGCCGGAATCCTTGCCTATCCTCCTGGTCCTGGCCCTGGGCCGGGCCGCGGAGCAGGTGGTCCTGGAGGAGCTGCCCGCGGACGGAAGCATCCGTTACTGGCGGGACCAGCAGGGCCTGCATCACGTGCCCAAACGCGGGCTTGGCGAAATCATCGCGGCCCGCTATGCTGGCCCCACGGAGAAAGCATGACCCCCACCCCCAAGAAGACAGCGTCCCGGAAGGCGGAACCCAAGAAGTCCGCGCCCAAGAAGTCCGCGCCCAGGAAAGCCACGCCCAGGAAAGCCACGCCCAAGAAGGCTGCGCCCCAAAAGACGGCCTCCAAGCCGACTGCCCCCAAGAAGAGCGCCCCCAAGAAGAGCGCCCCCAAAAAGGCCGCCCCGAAAAAGGTCGCGCCCAAGAAGACGGCCTCCAAGCCGGCCGCGTCCAAGGCGGTTTTGCCCAAGAAGGCCGCCTCCAAGACCGTTGCGCCCCAAAAGCCGGTGGCCCGGAAGACCGTGGAGTCCGACTCCATCCTGGAAAAGACCCGGATCCTGGCCGCCCGGCTCTACGCCAAGCAGGCCCGGGAGGTGCGCGCGCTCGACGTGCGCGGCCTGTCCTCGGTGAGCGAGGCGATCATCGTGGCCACGGCCAAGAGCCTGCGCCAGGCCAAGGCCCTGGCCGACGACGTCCTGGACTGCTGCGGCGAGCGCGGCTTCGGCTACCTCGGCATGGAGGGCTACCAGGGCGCGGAGTGGATCCTCCTGGACCTGAACGACGTGGTGGTCCACGTGTTCCAGGAGGAGACCCGGCACTTCTACAACCTTGAAGGCATGTGGGCCGAGGCCCCGGAGATTCCGGTGGAGGCCCCGGCCGGGGACGCTGAATGAGCCGCCCCAGGCCCACGCTCCTGCTCATCCTGGACGGCTGGGGCCAGGCCCCGGCAGGTCCCGGCAACGCCGTGTCCCTGGCCCGCACCCCGAACCTGGACAAGCTCCTGGCCGAGCGGCCCACGGCCCTGCTCCGGTGCTCGGGCCGGGCCGTGGGTCTGCCCCACGGGTTCATGGGCAACTCCGAGGTGGGCCACATGAACATCGGCGCGGGCCGGGTGGTCTATCAGGACATGACCCGCATCGACCTGGCCATTGAGCAGGGCCGTTTCGCGGACAACCCCGTGCTGGTGGATCTCTTCGCCAGGACCAAGGCCGCGGGCGGCCGCCTGCACCTCATGGGCCTGGTCTCGGACGGCGGGGTCCACAGCCATCACAATCACATCTACGCCCTCCTGGAATCGGCCAAGGCCCACGGGATCGCGGACGTGTTCGTGCACTGCTTCCTGGACGGCCGGGACACCCCGCCGGACAGCGGCCAGCACTACGTGGCGGCCCTGGTGGCCAAGATGGCCGAGATCGGCGTGGGCCGCGTGGCCAGCCTCATGGGCCGGTACTATGCCATGGACCGGGACAAGCGCTATGAGCGCAACGAGATCGCCTGGCAGGGGCTGGTCCTGGGCAAGGGCGAGCCTGTCCTGGAGCCGGTGGACGCCGTGCGCCAGGCCTACACAGCAGGCCAGACCGACGAGTTTGTCCAGCCGCGCATCCTCCAGGACCAGGGCCGGCCCGTGGGCCTGCTGCGCGACGGGGACGGGGTGTTCTTCTTCAATTTCCGGGCCGACCGCGCCCGCCAGATCACCCGGGCCCTGTGCGATCCGGCGTTCCAGGAATTCGAGCGGCCCGGGCTGCCGAAACTGGCCGGGTTCGCCACCATGACCCAGTACGAGCAGGCCTTTCCGCTGCCCGCGGCCTTTCCGCCCGAGTCCATCACCGACACCCTGGGCGAGACGGTCTCCAGGGCCGGCCTCAAGCAGCTGCGCATCGCCGAGACCGAGAAGTACGCGCACGTGACCTATTTCCTGAACTGCGGCCGCGAGGAGCCGTTTCCGGGCGAGGACCGGGTGCTCATCCCCTCGCCCCGGGACGTGGCCACCTACGACCTCAAGCCCGGCATGAGCGCGGAGCTGGTCACCGAGACCCTGCTGTCCAAGTGGGGCGAGTACGACCTGGCTGTCTGCAACCTGGCCAACCTGGACATGGTGGGCCACACCGGGATCATTCCCGCGGTGATTCAGGCCTGCGAGACCGTGGACGCCTGCGTGGGCCGTCTGGTGGAGCGGGTCCTGTCCACGGGCGGCCGGGTCCTGCTCACCGCGGACCACGGCAACGCCGAGGAGATGATCGACAAGAACGGCGGGCCCCAGACCGCGCACAGCACCAATCCCGTGGCCCTGGTCTATGTGGAGGAGGGCGCCCCAGGCGCGCAGGTGGCCCCGGGCGTGCTGGGCGACCTGGCGCCCACGATCCTGGAACTCTGGGGCCTGCCCCGGCCCGAGGCCATGACCGGCACACCCCTGGTGACCCGAGGAGGGCAGTGATGGAGTCCAAGAAGCCGCTCACGCCGGTGAAGCCCACGGGCATGGAGGTCATCTACCTCTATCCCTGTCCGTTCTGCGAACGCGAGGTGCCGCTCATCGCACCCACCCGTCCGGCCATGGCCCAGTGCGACGCCTGCCGCAAGAACTTCCCCATCGTGCCGGTGGACGACCGGACCATCCGCTACTTCAAGATCATGCTGGCCGGAGGCAAGGCGAGCATTGACCCGGACTTTTTGTAAAGTTTCGCTTTAACTGCTATAGTAACAAACCGTTTTCTTTTGATAAAAAGTCCACTGCCCAGCCCGTGGTCCCCGAGGGACTGCGGGCTGCGGTTTTTCCATATGGGCCAGGCTCAACTCCCTGTTTTTTCGTATGAAAAAGTCTAGAAAAAGTTTAACTCTTAGTATTGATTGGAGAAGTCCAGGAGGTCTTGCCGGTCCTAGCTCCGGGCGGTCTTGAGGCGCTGGAGCGCGTTGCCGGCCACGATGAGCCCCAGTCCCAGGAGGGTGGAGACCCGGATGTCCTCGCCCAGGACGAAGTGGATCAGGACCAGGGACAGGAACGGCGAGAGGAAGATGAGGTTGGCCACCCGGGCCGTGCCCTGGGGCGAACGCGCGGCCAGACGCATGGCCTGGAGCCAGAGCACGAAGGTCAGGCCCATCTCGAACAGGCCCACGTAGGCCCCGGCCAGGAGCCCGGTCAGGCCCATGGCGGGCAGACCCGGGCCCAGGAGCACGGCCGCCAGGATGCAGGGGAAGGCCGCGAGAAAATTGAGGAACAGCGCGGCCACCGGGTCTGCCGTGAGCCGGGTGTTGCCGATCCAGAACAGGGCCCAGAGCAGGGTGCTGCCCAGGGCCAGGGCCACGCCCAGGGGGCTTTCGAAGTGCAAGGACAGGGGCGCGCCCCGGGTGGCGATGCACAGCACGCCCGCGTAGCTCACCAGGATGGCGGCCAGGTCCAGGGCCTGCAGCTTCTGCCCCAGGAGCGGCACGGACAAGAGCGTCAGGGTGATGGCCCAGGTGTAGTTGAGCGGCTGGGCCTCCTGGGCCGGGAGCAGGGCATAGGACTGGAACAGGACCGCGTAGTACAGGAAGGGGTTCAGGACCCCCAGGCCGCAGCTGCGCAGGACCTGGGGCCAAGGCATGGCCCGAAGCAGGCCCAGGCGTCCCCGCCAGGCCAGCAGAAGGAACAGGGCCAGGGCCGAAACCGCGTCGGCCACCAGGAGGAGCTGCAAGGGCTCCAGGTGCTGCAGGGCGATCTTGAAGGCCGTGGCCACGGTGCTCCAGACAAGCACGGCCAGGCCGCCGCAGGCCAGGGCCTTGTGCTGGTCCTGCACCTAGATGACCACGTGCTTCTTGATGTGGTTCACGGCTTCTTCCGGAGAATCGGTGACCATGAACAGGTCCAGGTCCTCTTCCCGGCAGAAGGCGTTGGCCACCATCTGCTTCTGGAACCAGTCCACCAGCCCGGACCAGTAGTCCTTGCCCAGGAGCACGATGGGGAAGGGCTTGATGCGCTTGGTCTGGATGAGCACCAGGGCCTCGGAGAGCTCGTCCAGGGTGCCGTAGCCGCCGGGCAGGGCGATGTAGGCCAGGGCGTACTTCACGAAGATGAGCTTGCGCACGAAGAAGTAGCGGAAATCGCAGCGGATTTTGAGGAAGTGGTTGTACTTCTGCTCCAGGGGCAGGTGGATGTGCAGGCCGATGGACTCGCCCCCGGCCTCGAAGCAGCCCTTGTTGGCGGCCTCCATGAGTCCGGGGCCGCCGCCGGTGATCACCGAGAACCCGGCCTCGGCGAGCAGCTTGGCCAGGCGTTCGGTCTGCTGGTACAGGGGGGCCCCGGGCTGGGTCCTTGCCGAGCCGAACACGGACACGGCCGGGCCGATGTCCGAAAGGCTCTCGAAGCCGTCCACGATCTCGGACATGATCTTGAACAGCCGCCAGGACTCGTGGATGGAGAGGTTGTCGATGACGTATTGTTGCGAGGGGTGCATTCCGGCTCCTTGGCCTGTTGATTCACGGGCGATTATGGGGCACTAGACCCTTGCGCGGGCCGAGGTCCCGCGCCCCTTGTACACTGGATGGCGGCCGCCGGGAAGGCCGCGCCTGAGCCCTGCAACTGGAGAACTTCATGAAAATCACCTTCATGGGCGCGGCCCAGACCGTCACCGGGTCCTGCTACATCCTGGAGAACGGCCGCAACCGCTTCAGCATCGACTGCGGCATGCACCAGGGCAATGCCGAGATCGAGAAGCGCAACCTGAACATGGCGCCCTACCGGCCGTCCGAGCTGGACTTCGTGCTCGTGACCCACGCCCACATCGACCACACCGGGCTCCTGCCCCGGCTGGTGGCCAAGGGCTTCAAGGGCCCGATCTACGCCACCCCGCCCACCCTGGACCTCATGCGCATCATGCTCCTGGACTCGGCCCACATCCAGGAGATGGAGGCCGAGTGGCGCACCCGCAAACGCCAGCGCCACGGACAGGCCGCCGAGCTGGCCCTGTACACCACGGCCGACGCCGAGGCCTGCCTGAACCTGTTCAAGCCCGTGGAATACGGCAAGCCCTTCGAGCCCGGAGAGGGCGTGCGCGTGGTCTACCGCGACGCCGGGCACATCCTGGGCTCGGCCCTCATCGAGCTGGAGTACGAGGAGAACGGGAAGAGCACCAAGCTCGTGTTTTCCGGCGACCTGGGCCGGCCGCACCAGCTCCTGGTGGAGGACCCCAGCCTGGTGGAGACCACGGACTACCTCTTCCTGGAATCGACCTACGGCGACCGCAACCACAAGGACGACAGCAACTCCCTGGACGAGCTGGCCGAGGCCGTGGCCTACGCCCACCGCAACGGCGAGAAGGTCATCATCCCGGCCTTTGCCGTGGAGCGCTCCCAGCAGATCATCTACGCCCTGTCGCTCCTGCGCGAGCAGGGCCGCCTGCCCGCGGATATGCCCGTGTACCTGGACAGCCCCCTGGCCATCCAGGCCACCGAGGTTTTCAGGAGGCATCCCGAGTACTTCGATGAGGAGACCCGGGAGCGCATCGCCGCGGGCCGCCACCCCCTGGACCTGCCCAACCTGCGCTTCTCCCAGACCCGCGACGACTCCCAGGCCATCAACAACACGCCCGGCCCGGCCGTGGTCATCTCGGCCAGCGGCATGGCCAATGCCGGACGCATCAAGCACCACCTGCGCCACAACCTCTGGCGCAAGGGCGCCAGCATCGTGTTCGTGGGCTTCCAGGCCGAGGGCACGCCGGGCCGCAAGATCGTCAACGGCGCCCGCAAGATCCTGCTCTTCGGCGAGGAGGTCGCCGTGGCCGCCCGGGTCTTCACCATCAACGGCTTCTCCGGCCACGCGGGCCAGAGCGAGCTCATGGACTGGCTGAAGTCCTTCAAGGACCACAACCAGTTGCGCGTGATCCTGACCCACGGCGAGGCCAAGTCCCAGGAGCGTCTGGCCGCGCTCATCCGCGAGACCCTGCACCTGGAGCCGCACATCCCGGCCTACCGCGAGGAACTCACCCTGGAGCCGGGCCAGGCCATGCAGCCCGTGGTGGACGCGGACAAGGCCGCCCCGCGCATCGACTGGGAGTTCCTGCTCCAGGACTCCGAGCGGCTCTACGCCGAGTTCCGCAAGCGGGTGGAGCAGGTGCAGACCCGCACCTGGACCGACCAGACCGAGCTGCGCGACCGGGTCCTGGACGTGAACCGGCGCATGGTGGAGCTTATCTCCGAGCTGTAGATGCGGATCATCGCGGGCATATTCGGCGGCCGCACGCTCAAGACCGGCCAGGGACCGGGCTACCGCCCGGCCACGGGCAAGGTGCGCGGGGCCGTGTTCTCCATGCTCGAGGCCCGGGGCCTGGACTGGCCGGACCTGCGCGTGCTGGACGTGTTCGCGGGCAGCGGCAGCCTGGCCATCGAGGCCCTGAGCCGGGGCGCGGCCGAGGCCTGGTTCCTGGAAAAGGACGCCCGGGCCGCCAGGCTCATCAGCGAGAACCTGCGCAGCCTGGGGGTGCCGCCCGCGCGCTGGAAAGTGCTCTGCAAGGACGCCCTGGCCGTGCTCTCCCGGCCGCCGGAGCGGGCCTTCGGCCTGGCCTTCGTGGACCCGCCCTACGGCCAGGGGCTTCTGGCCCCGGCCCTTGACAACCTGGCTCAAAAGCAGTGGATGGAACCCGGCGGACTCGTTCTGGCCGAGGTTGAGGCCGGTCTGGCCCTGCCCGCCGTCGAGGCCCTGGGTCTGGAACTTCTCACCGACCGGCTCTACGGTCAGACCAGGATACTCCTATGCCGAACTCCCAGCAGCACGACCTGAACCCCCGCCTGGCGGTCTATCCGGGCACCTTCGACCCCCTGACCAAGGGCCATCTCTCGATCATGAACCGGGGGCTCAAGATCTTCGACCGGGTCATCCTGGCCGTGGCCAAGAGCACGCCCAAGAAGACGCTCTTCAGCGTGGAGGAGCGCGTGGACCTGGCCCGCGAGGTCTTCAAGGACAAGCCCAACGTGCACGTGGAGGCCTTCGACGGCCTGCTCATCGACTACGTGACCCGGCGCGGGGCCGGGGCCGTGCTGCGCGGGCTCAGGGCCGTGTCCGACTTCGAGTACGAGTTCCAGATGGCGCTCATGAACCGCCGCCTGGCCCGGGACATCCAGACCGTGTTCCTGATGACCGACTACAAGTGGATGTACCTGTCCTCGACCATCGTCAAGGAAGTGGCCTGCCACGGCGGGAACATCAAGGGCCTGGTGCCCGACGAGGTGATCAGCCCGCTCTACGCCAGGTGCGTGGCCAACGCGCGCCGGGAGGATTGACCTGAGCGGTTCCCGCGTCCGCGTGCTCTGTCTGGCCGGGCCCACGGGCACGGGCAAGACCGGCGCGGCCCTGGCCGTGGCCCGGGACATCCCGGCCGTGGTGGTCAATTTCGACTCCCGCCAGGTCTATGCCGACTTCCCCATTGTCACGGCCCAGCCCAGCGTTGCAGAGCGGGCCGTGTGCCCCCACCGGCTCTACGGCTTTTTGCCCACGGACCAGGCCCTCACGGCCGCGGCCTTTGCGGACATGGCCCGGGCCGAGGTGCGCCGGGCCGCGGCCAAGGGTCTGCTGCCCATCCTCGTGGGCGGCACGGGCCTGTATTTGAAGGCCATTCTCCAGGGCCTGGCCCCCATCCCGCCCATTCCGGCCGAAATCCGGCAGGCCGTGCTGGCCCGGCTCACGGCCGAGGGCGCGCCCGCCCTGCACGCCGAACTGTCCCGGCTGGACCCGGACTACGCGGCCCGCATCCACCCCAACGACAGCCAGCGCAATGCCCGGGCCCTGGAGGTCTTCCAGGCCACGGGCAAAACCCTGACCTGGTGGCACGCCGAGGGTTCCGAGGCCGCGCCGTTCGAGCCCCTGCTCCTGGGCCTGGGCGCGGACCTGGAGGCGCTGACCCCGGTGCTGGCCGCCCGGGTGGGAGCCATGCTGGACGCCGGGGCCCTGGACGAGGTGCGTGCGGCCTTGGAGCGCTGCCCGGACCCCGAGGCCCCGGGATTCTCGGGCATCGGCTGCGCCGAGCTGGTGGCGCACCTGCGCGGGGAATCGACCCTGGACGAGGCCGTGGCGCGCTGGATCAGGAACACCCGGGCCTATGCCAAGCGCCAGTTCACCTGGTTCAAGGCCGTGCCCGGCCTGCGCTGGCTGGCCCCGGGCGACGGGGCAGGGGCGTTGGCGGCGACAAAGGCATGGCTGGACTCGTGTCGCGGCAGGCAACAGGATTGAGCGACAGCGCAAGACGCGACACGAGAGGCGGACGAATGTCCGGTCCGCCGCCGAAGGCGGCGTGAGCGAGCCGGAAACCCCGTTTTCCGGCGAAGCGATCCCCCGCGCAATACGGCTTTGCGTATTGTGCGGACATCATATCGGATCAAGACCCGGCAAGCAGTTGCAGGTGCTTGGCCTGGAGGAGCCAGAGCAGGCTGGCGTTCTGGGCCGCCAGGTGCGTGGTTTCCAGGCAGAGCAGGCCGCCGTTCTCCAAGCCCAGGTTCAGGGGCTCGGGAAAGGGGCTCATGAGGCGCGAGGCCAGGAGGTTCAGGTTGGGCAGGTGCCCGGCCACGAACAGGACCTCGGCCTTGTCGAAGGCGTGCAGGAAATGCAGGCTGGTTTCGGCCGGGGCCGATGGTTTCAGGGCCTCGTCGCAGGCGATGCGGGAGGGGTTGAAGCCCACGGCCTTGGCCACGATCTCGGCGGTCTGGCGGGCGCGGGTCTTGGTGCTGGCGGCCATGGCCCCGGGCCGCAGGCCCAGGAGGCGCATGGCCCTGGCCGCGCGCTCCACCTGGCCCTGGCCCACGGGGCTCAGGGGCTGGTCCGGATGGATTTCCTTGGACAGACAGGCGCCGTGCTGCATGAGCAGGACGAGCATGCATCCTCCGCTGGTTTATCGGCCGCAGGCTAGCACGGGCCGGGACAGGCCCGCAAGGACGGATGCTTGCGCTCCGGGCTCCGGCACGGTACAGGCCATGTCACCGGCGCGGCTGCGCCGTTTTCGAGGCAGGACCATGCGCAGAGCGATTCTTTTCAGCGTGATTCTTTTGGCCGTTTCGGCCTCCGCTGCCCTGGCCCTGGGCCAGGCGGACTGGGCCTCGGGCACGCTCTCGGCCCGGGCCGTGGAGCCCGTGGACCCGGACCCCTACGCGCCCACCGGCGACCCGGCCGTGGCCCTGCGCAAGGCCGCCCTGGCCGCTCGCAAGGGACTCTGGGAGACCCTGGCCGCCCTGCGCTTCGACGCGGAGTTCGGGGTGGGCGATTTGCTGGCCCGGGACCAGACCCTGGCCGGCCGGGTGCGCGGCCTGCTCCAGAATTCGCCGATCCAGGGCGGCGAGGTCCAGACCGGGACGGGCAGGGCCCAGGAGGCCACGGCCCGCACCGTGCTGGCGGGCACGCTCCTGGACGTGCTCATGCCGCCCTCCCTGGTCCAGTTCCAGAGCGGGGTGCCGCCCCGGCGCACCCTGGCCCCGACCCAGACCCTGCTGGCCCCGGACCTGGTCCCGCTCCAGGAAGGCGCGGCCCCGGCCCCGGTGCTGCTCCAGGCCCCGACCGCCCCGGCGGCCCACGCCGGATACAGCGGGCTGGTGGTGGACGCCCGGCACCTCGCCGTGGTCCCGGCGCTCCTGCCAGTGCTCTTCGATCCCTCGGGAACCGGCCTGTACGGCGCCTTTCTCGTGCCCCGGGCCTCGGCCCTGGCCAACCGCCTGGCGGTCTACACCGCCACGGCCGAGGACGAGGCCGTGCGCCAGCGCTGCGGAGCGCGGCCCCTGCTGGTCCGGGCCTCGGGCCTTGCCGGGCCGTCCGGCGTGGACCTGGTGCTGCCGGCCGCCGAGGCCGAGCAGGCCCGCGCCCTGTTCCGCAACACCGAGGTCCTGTCCCGCTGCGCCGTGGCCATCCTGTGGAACGCGCCGCAACCCGAAACCCCTTCCCCGGACGCCGCTGCTCCGAGGTGATGCCCGTGTCCAAACGCCTGTCCCTTGTCCTGTTCGCCCTGGTCCTGTTCTCCGCCGCCGCTGCCTGGGCCACGCCCGTGGAAGTGGTCCAGCCCCTGGAGCAGGGGCTTTCGCCCATGCAGTTGCGGGCCAAGGCCCGGGAAACGGCCTTTGCCCAGGCCGTGTTCCAGGAGGCCCTGGGCCTGCTTCCGGCGAATCCCGGCGAGGCCCAGCAGGTCAAGCTCCACGAGTATCTCCAGGCCCACACCCTGCAGTACGTCACCGGCTACCAGGAGGTGGCGGCAAACCAGGAGCCCGAGGCCCTGCGCCTGACCCTCAACGTGGAAGTGAACCAGCGCGCCCTGCGCGAGCTGCTGCGGAGTTGCGGGGCCGCCTTCACGGCCGGCCGTCCCCTGGCCTTTGACCTGCGCCTGCTCTCGCCGCTCACCGCCGTGGAATCCGCCCGGCTGGAAGACCTGGCCGTCATGGGCGGCCTGGTGCGCACCAGCGGCGTGCTGCCGGAATTCACCCTGGAGCGCGGGGCCGGAAACCTCTGGAAGGGCACCATCCGCTCGGTCTCGGCCCAGATCTCGGACCAGGCCGCGGACCCGGCCGCGCTCTGGCTCACGCTCTGGGGCCGCTATTTCGCGGGCCATTCCCCCGCAGCCTCGGCCGCGGGCAAGGTGTTGCGGGTCTCGGGCTGGTTCTCGCCCGACGGCGTGGCCGAGTTCGACCGGGTGCTGCGGGGCATCGGCGGGGTCCAGGACGTGCAGATGCTCGACATGGAGCTGCTCTCCTCGGGCGTGGCCGCCACCTGGCGGCTCACGGTGCTGGACTCCGCGGCCCTGGACGCCCGGCTCAAGGAATATCTGCCTTCGCGGGGCCTGACCCAGACCCTGACCGGGGATTGAGGAGGGAGCGTGCTCCGGGAAGACAACTGGACCCTGCCGAACGTCCTGACCATCTCCCGGATCCTGCTGACCCCGGCCTTTGTCATGGCCTTTGAGAGCCGCCGCTTCGACCTGGCCTGGGGGCTGTTCGCCGTGGCCGGGCTCACCGACGCCTTGGACGGGCTCCTGGCCCGGCTCCTGCATCAGCGCACCCGCCTGGGCAGCATGCTCGACCCCCTGGCCGACAAGGTCCTCCTGGTGACCTGCTTCATCTGCCTGGCCTCGGGCGGATTCCTGCCCAACTGGCTGGTCACCCTGGCCGTGAGCCGCGACGCCATCATCGTGGGCGGCCTGATCCTGCTCAATTTCTGGGGGGTGGAGGTCAAGAGCGGCATCGCGCCGTCGGTCTGGGGCAAGCTGACCACGCTGTTCCAGATCAGTCTGGTCTTCACGGTCATGCTCCAGGAGTCCCTGGGCCGGAGTTGGCCCCTGGTCCTGGACGGGCTCATCTACGGCACGGCCCTGTTCACGGCCCTGTCAGGCCTGCTCTACGTGCGCAAGGGATTCGCCCTGTTCCCCAGCCCGGACGAGGACGAGCCCTTCCGGCGCTAGCAGGCCGTTGAAAATTCCGCGCTGGCTGTGTTGCGTCAAAAACGCACATCCTCGCGGAGTGACGGCTACGCGCCGGACGTGCGTTTTTTTCGCGCCTTGCCCGCGCGTTTTTTGAACGGCCTGCGGGAAAGGAGTTTTGAAACGGTTCTGCTAGCAGCTTCCGGCGGCCAGGGCTATGCGGGCCAGGAGGCGCTGCTCCAGCAGGGCGCCCAGGAGCTTGTGCAGGGCCAGGGCCAGTTCCGGGTTCTCCTGCTCCAGGCGCTGGAGCTTTTCGGCCGGAAGGAATCCCACCAGGCATTCGCTCACCGCGGCCACGCTGGACGGCGACAGGCGGCCCTGGGTCACGCCCAGTTCCCCGGCCGTGGTCCCGGGCCCCATGGTCCGCAGGCGCACGGACTCGCCGCCCTCGCGCTCCGCGTATTCCCGGGCCGTGCCCCGCAGGAGCAGGAACAGGCCCTCCAGGGGCCGGCCCTGGGCCACGAAGACCCGGCCCGGCTCCAGGCGGCGTTCCTCCAGCCAGGGCCCCAGGCGTTCGCTGATCTCCTCGAACAGTTCCTTCTGTTCCAGGTGGAGCATGAGGTCGTCCACCACGCTCAGGAAGAAGTCGTCCTGGCCGCCCTGGGCCCGGCGCTTCTCCATTTCGCGCAGTTCCTGCTCCAGGAGCCGGTCCTCGCACCACTCCAGGCCCCGGTCCAGGTCCTCGCGCATCTGGAAGACCTCGGCGTCCGGGCCCGCGGTGCGCCGGATCTGCTCCTGAAAGCGGGCCGGGGCCGCGGCCAGGACCAGGTGGACGTTCCGGGTCCGGGCCACCTGGGCCAGGCGATGGAAGCTGTTCAGGGCCGAGACGTCGAAGCCGTGGACCTGGCGGAAGTCCAGGAGGATGCAGAGCAGGGGGTGGGCCTCGTCGCGCATCCGGGCGGTGAGCCGGGAGAGCAGGGCGTTGGCCGTGCCGAAGAACAGGAAGCCCTGGAGCCGGAACACCGCGATGCGGCCGCCGTGCGCCTGCAGGAGCCGCTCGTGGGGCAGGGGCCGCTCCACGGTGCTGCGCAGGCGCGCGCCGTCGGACTGTCCGCGGACCACGGAGATGCGGCTGTAGCTGATGACGAACAGGGCGATGGCCGCGGCCAGGCCCACGCCCACGCCGGTCAGGAAGCCGAAGTGCACGATGACCAGGAGGATGCCCAGGACCAGGAGGTAGTCGGTGAGCGGCATGCGCCGCCAGCCGTCCACCAGCCAGTCCCAGAGCGTGGCCAGGCCGAGGAAGAAGACGAGCCCGCCCAGGAGGAAGCGCGGCGAGGATTCCACCAGGCCGGCGCCCAGGAAGAGGACGCCCGCGCAGACCGCGGCCGAGGTCAGGCCCACCAGCCGGGAATAGGCCCCGGTGGTGGCCCCGAACAGGGACAGGCTCAGGGTGGTGTAGCCCGCGTGGGAGCAGCCCAGGCCGCCCACGATGTTGCCCAGCCCGTTGACCACGAGCTCGCGGTTCAGGTCCATGTCGCGGCGCGAGCCGAGCTCCACGCCGCTGGCGTTGAGCAGGAGCGAGATGGAGGCCAGCAGCGGGATGGTCAAGAGCGGCCCGGCCTGGGACAGGATCACGTCCCAGCGCACCAGGGCCAGGTCGCGCGGGCCGAAGGCCGGCCAGCCCGGGGCCTCGCCGCCGGTCTTCAGGAGCAGGCCCAGGGCCCGGGCTCCGTCCAGGCCCATGCCCGAGAGGTGCAGGACCAGGAAGAACAGGACCAGGGATCCGGCCAGCACGCCGGGCAGGACCAGGAAGTTCCGGAACCGGCGCAGGCCGAAGAACAGGACCAGGGCCATGGCCGCGCCCGGAATCCATTTGAGGAGCGCGCCGCGGGTCAGGAGCTGGTCCAGGAGGTCCAGGCGCAGGGCCGCGCCGGTCATGATCCCGAAGCTGCCGGACAGGAGCAGCCAGCCGGTGCCGGCCAGGAACCCGCCGATGACCGGGTAGGGCATGAAGCGCACCAGGTCGCCCAGCCGGAAGCGGCCCAGGAGCAGGAAGACCGCGGCCGTGACCAGGGTGCTCAGGCCCATGGCCGCGGCCACGGTGGCGAAGGCCGTGTCCGGGTCGCTTCCGGCCAGGGCCACGGCCATGGCCGCGGCCGTGGGTGCCAGGATGGCCGTGGGCGTGTCCTGGGGGATGGAGACCGAGGCCCGGAAGTTGCTCAGGCAGGCCACCACCAGGCCCACGGCCAGGCCGCCGAACAGGGGCAGGGCCGTGGCCCGGATGGCCTGGCCGCTCAGGCTGCCGGCGAAGATGAGCGAGGCGAAGGACAGCTCGTTGACCACGGAGAGGATGCCGACGGCCAGGCCGATGCTCAGGCTGTTCAGAATCCGCGCGGAGGGGAGAGGGGTGGCGTCCTGGGACACGGGTCTCCTCGGCTGTTTGCTGTATGTATCCCCAAAGACGGACACCGGGCAACCGGGGGCTGGGCCGCGGGCGAAAAAAAGCCCGGAACCTCGGTTCCGGGCTTGGGGCAGACGCGTTCAGGCGGCTACTTGCCGTCCTCTTCTTCCTTCTTGGGCGCGCCCTTGTTGGGGGTCACGTCGATCTCTTCGGGCTCGCTGGTGGCCTTCTTGAAGTTCTTGATGGCCTTGCCGAGTCCGCCGCCGATTTCCGGCAGCTTTTTGGCGCCGAAGATGACCACCACGATGAGCAGGATGATAAGCAGTTCCGACATTCCGATTCCGAACATAGGTCCTCCCGGGACGTTAGCTGCGCTATACACGCCGCACCCGGACAGGTCAATACGCGGGCCCGGCCTTTACATCCCGCTGGCAGGGTTTTACAGACGGTTTTTCCGGCCGCTTTCCGGCCGCCAGGGAGGATGATGGGTCTGGTCACGCGATTGCCCGGGACGGGCTGCGCGTTTTTTCAGCGCGGACGCTGCCTGTACGAGGAGCGGCTCAACCCCGGCTATCACGACCGTTTCCGCTGTGTGATTCTGCAGGGCTGGGAATCGGCCTACGAGGACTTTCTGCGCCAGGCCGAGGCCTTCGGCCTGGAGGAATCCTCGGCCTCGGGCCTCTGGCAGCGGCGTTTCGAGCGCCTGGCCGGGGCCGAGCCCCGCTGCCCCGAGTTCCAGTCCTCGCGGGACGACGAACTGCCCGGCTGCGTTTTCGCCCAGGAGGGGCTCTGCCTCCTGGCCCTGCCGCTCTGCGAGGGCCAGTGCCCGCGCTTCGTGGCCCGTGCCCCGGACCCGGCCGAATCCTCGGCCAAGGAGTAGTCCATGTTCGTGTTCTTTCCGTGCATGCATGCCGCGCTGCTGCCCCGGGACCTGCCCGCGGGCGCGCTTCTGCTGGACCCGGGCTACCTGGACGAGCCGGGCCCGGAGGCCTTCCGGCCCGAGACCCTGCCCCTGGACCCGGCCACGGCCCGCAACCTGGTGCGCGACAGCCTGAATTTCGGCGAGCAGTTCCGCGCCCCCGGCGACCTGGCCGCCTTCGGCCTGCAGGAGGCCCTGGCCGAGAACCGCGAGACGGCCTCGGCCATCCAGGCCGAACTGACCCGGCGGGTGAGCGGGGCCATGGCCAAGGACGTTGACCCGGCTCCGGCCCAGGCCCAGCTGGCCCTGCTCCTGGCCTGGTTCTACGAGGAGCGCTTCCTGGAGATGGCCGGCCTGGAACAGGGCCTGGCCGATTCCTGGCAGCGCTTCGGCCAGAGCCTGGGCCTGGCCCCGGACGAGGGCCTGGAGAGCGAGGAACTGGACCGGGCCGTGAGCGGGCTGTCCGCGCCGCTCCTGGGGCGTCCGGACTATTCCTTCGGCGTGCTCCTGGAGGCCGCGGCCACGCTTCTGCCCGCCGGGGCCGTGCTGCTCACGGCCGAGGCCGAGCTGGCCGCGGGCTGGCGGGAGTCCGGGCTGTCCCCGGTCCCGGCTGCGGAGGCCGGAATCCCGGGCCTGCCCGAAGGCTGCCTGGTCTTCCGGGCCCCGGTCTGGCGGCTCTCGGGCCGGCGCAAGGCCCCGGACAAGCGGCCGGCCCTGCTGCGCGAGATCGCCGTGGCCGCGCTGCCCGCCGGAGTCTGAGGCCCATGTTCCTGGTCAACGACCTCATGCACCCCGGCATCCTGGCCGGGGCCGAGGGCTTCATCTTCGACTGCGACGGTGTGCTCATCGACTCCCTGGCGGCCAACATCTGGTACTACAACCACTTCCGGGCCCGTTTCGGCCTGCCGCCCATGAGCCTGGAGGAGGAGCACTTCACCCACACCCGCAACACCTTCGACTCCTTCCGGCGCATCCTGCCCCCGGAGCTGTACGACGAGGCCATGCGCCTGCGCCGGGAGTTCGACTACCGCCTGGTCATGCCCCACGTGCGCCGCGAACCCGGGGTGCGCCGCCTGCTCTCCTGGATGCGCCGCCAGGGCTTCCACCTGGCCGTGAACACGAGCCGGGCCGACACCATGGACCTGGTCCTGGGGCACACCGATCTCACCGATTTTTTCCGGCCCGTGGTCACGGCGCTCACCGTGTCCCGGCCCAAGCCCGCGCCGGACGGGGTGTTGCGCATTCTTTCCGACTGGAATTGCCCCCGGGAGCGGGCCGTGTTCATCGGCGATTCCGTGGTGGACGAGAGGACCGCCAAGGCCGCGGGCGTGCGCTTCTGGTCCTACCGCGACGAGAGTCTGGACGCCGAGGCCTGCATTCCGGACTATTTCACGCTCCTGCGCTGTCTGCGCCGGGCCTACGGCTCGCCCAGGGCCGACGTGGGACTTGATTCTTGAGGGTCAGTGTGCCAATTTGGCGTCATCACGCGGGGGCCGCCTCAGGCGGCCGGGAGTTCTGACAAGACAATGGGCTATTTCTTCGACATCCTTGTGGGTGTGGCCGGCATTCTCCACATGGTCCTGACCGCGTACATGTGGGTGGTCATCATCTCGGCGCTGCTGACCTGGGTCAATCCCGACCCCTACAACCCCATCGTCCGCTTCCTGCGCAACCTGACCGAGCCGGTGTTCCTCTGGATCCGGCGCAGGCTGCCGTTCGTGGTGGTGGGGGGCTTCGACCTGTCGCCCATCGTGGTGATCATCGGCGTGCAGCTGCTCGATTCCGTCCTCGGCCGCCTGCTCGCGCGCCTGGCCATGAACTTCGTGGGGGCCTAGATGTCCGTCTCCAAGATCGATCTGCTGAACCGGAAATTCTCCCGCGCCCTGTTCGGCTACTCCCGCCTGGAGGTGGACCAGTTCCTCCAGGAGGCCGCCGAGGCCCTGGGCCAGACCGTGGACTCCCGCAAGGAGGCCCTGCGCAAGCTCAAGCGCCTGGAGATCACCCTGGAGGAGTACCGCCAGCGCGACGAGACCCTGCGCGACACGCTCATGAGCACCCAGAAGATGGTGGACGACATGAAGGCCCAGGCCGACCGCGAGGCCGGGATCATCCTGGGCGAGGCCAAGACCAAGGCCGAGAGCATGGTCCAGCAGGGCTACGCCCGGCTGACCCAGCTCCACGAGGAGGTCGAGGGCCTCAAGCGCCAGCGCGCCCAGTTCGAGGTCCAGCTCAAGGCCGTGCTGGAGAGTCATTTGCGGCTCTTGGAGTCCGGGCTGCCCGAACGTGAGCGCCGCGAGGAGCTGGAGGCCAAGGTCACGTTCCTGAAGAAGGCAGAGTAAGGGGGGGATTTGTCCACGTTGCCCGGCTTTGTGCGGGCCGCCGGGGAGGGCCGCTGGCGTCTCCTCGTCTGGGTCCAGCCCGGAGCCAAGGCCGACGGTCTGGCCGGAATCTACCAGGGGGCGCTCAAGGTCCGCCTGGGAGCCCCGGCCGTGGACGGCAAGGCCAACAAGGCGCTCATCGATTTCATCGCCGGCCGGCTGGAGCTCAAGAAGAGCCAGATCCAGCTGGAGACCGGCCAGTCGGGCAGGAGGAAGACCCTGCTGGTGGTTTCACGAACCGAACCGCGGTGGGACCTGGTGTCCGCAAGCGCGGTGGAATGAACAGCAACGAAAGGAGAACGCATGGAAGCCCGTGATCTGGAGCTCATCAAGCAGTACGAGGCCCAGGACAGCGAGCTGCGCGACCTGTATGAGCAGCACCAGGAGTATGAGTCGCTGCTGGAGAAGCTGGAGAGCAAGCCCTACCTGAGCCCGACCCAGATGCAGGAGGTCAAGGCGCTCAAGAAGAAGAAGCTCGCCGGCAAGACCAAACTGGATTTTTTGTTGGATAAGTACCGCAAAGCGGAGGCGTGATCGCAATGGAGATGACCGGGGCCCAGATACTGCTGGAGTGTCTGAAGCGCGAGGGCGTGGAGGTCATGTTCGGCTTCCCGGGCGGCGCAGTGATCGACATCTATCACGAGCTGCCCAACTCCCCCATCAAGCACATCCTCGTCCGTCACGAGCAGGGAGCCATCCACGCCGCCGACGGATACGCCCGGGCCTCGGGCAAGGTCGGTGTCTGCCTCGTCACCTCCGGCCCCGGCGCCACCAACACGGTCACCGGCATCGCCACCGCCTACATGGACTCCATCCCGGTGGTCATCCTCACCGGCCAGGTGCCCACCAAGCTCATCGGCAACGACGCCTTCCAGGAAGTGGACATCGTGGGCATCACCCGGTCCTGCACCAAGCACAACTACCTGGTCAAGGACGTGCGCGACCTGGCCCACGTGGTGCGCCAGGCCTTCTATCTGGCCCGCTCCGGACGCCCCGGCCCGGTGCTCGTGGACCTGCCCAAGGATGTGATGCAGGCCAAGACCGCCTTCAAGTTCCCGGAAGACGTGTCCATGCGCAGCTACAACCCCACCTACAAGCCGCACATCGGCCAGGTGCGCAAGGTGGCCCAGATCATCAAGAAGGCCGAGCGGCCGCTGATCTACTCCGGCGGCGGGGTGATCAGCGCCAAGGGCCACGAGGAGCTCACCTGGCTGGCGCGCAAGCTGTCCATCCCGGTGACCTCCACGCTCATGGGCCTGGGGGCCTTCCCCGGGGACGACCCGCTCTGGCTCGGGATGCTCGGGATGCACGGCACGTTCACGGCGAACATGGCCGTGAACCACGCCGACCTGGTCCTGGCCGTGGGCGCCCGCTTCGACGACCGGGTCACCGGCAAGATCAGCGCCTTCGCGCCCAAGGCCACCCTGGTCCACATCGACATCGACCCGACCTCGATCCAGAAGAACGTGTCCGTGCACGTGCCCCTGGTGGCCGACTGCAGACTGGCCCTGGCGGCGCTGAAAAAGGAGCTGGAGCCGTCCACCCTGGACCTGGACTGGGCCGCCAAGCACAAGGCCTGGCTCAAGCAGCTCAAGGCCTGGACCAAGGAACATCCGCTCACCTACAAGGAGAGCGGCAAGGGCATCAGCCCGCAGTACGTGGTGGAGGTCATCGACGAGCTGACCAAGGGCAAGGCGATCATCGCCACCGAGGTGGGCCAGAACCAGATGTGGGCGGCCCAGTTCCTCAAGATCGCCAAGCCCAACAAGTTCCTGTCCTCGGGCGGGCTCGGCACCATGGGCTACGGCTTTCCCGCGGCCATCGGGGCCCAGATGGCCTTCCCCGACGCGCTGGTCATCGACATCGCCGGGGACGGCTCCATCCAGATGAACATCCAGGAGCTGGCCACGGCCGTGTGCAACAACCTGCCCGTGAAGATCGTCATCCTGAACAACGGCTACCTGGGCATGGTCCGGCAGTGGCAGGAGCTCTTCTACCAGAAGAACTACTGCGAGACCTGCATGGAGGCCCAGCCGGACTTCGTCAAGCTGGCCGAGGCCTACGGGGCCGCCGGGTTCCGCATCACCGAGAAGAAGGACGTGGCGCCGGTGCTGAAAAAGGCCTTCAAGCTCAAGAAGACGGTCATCGTGGACGTGCGCGTGGAACGGGAGGCCAATGTCTATCCCATGGTCCCTGCCGGCGCGTCGCTCACTGAAATGCTCTTGGTGTAGGAGGGCAGGGAACATATGCGCCACATCCTTTCCGTGACCGTGGAGAACGAACCCGGCGTGCTCTCCCGCGTGGCGGGCCTGTTCAGCGGCCGGGGCTTCAACATCGAGTCCCTGAACGTGGGTCCGACCATGGACCCGGGCATCTCGCTCATGACCATCACCACCGAGGGCGACGAGCTCATCATCGAGCAGATCATCAAGCAGCTGCGCAAGCTGGTCACGGTCATCAAGGTGGTGGACCTGACCACGCTCAAGGCCGTGCAGCGCGAGATGGTGCTCATCAAGGTCAGCGCCGAGGATTCCAAGCGGGCCGAGATCCTGCGCATCGTGGACATCTTCCGCTGCAAGGTGGTGGACGTGAGCGTGGACGAGCTGACCATCGAGGTCACCGGCGACCAGGACAAGCTCTCGGCCCTGATCAGCCTGCTCACCCGGTTCGGCATCAAGGAGACCGCCCGCTCGGGCACGGTATCCCTACGCCGCGCCATGCAACTTTCCAGCTGAGGCACGCCTTCGACGGAGCGGGGGGACCTTGGCGTCCCCCCGCCCTTTTCCGGCTTCGGGACGCCGGAGCCGCCCGCCACGCGGGGAATATCCAGAAACACTCTTTGCCAAAGGAACTGCCATGAAAGTCTATTACGAGAAGGATGCGGACCTGAAACACCTGAAGAAGAAGACCGTGGCCATCATCGGCTACGGCAGCCAGGGCCACGCCCACGCCCAGAACCTGCGCGATTCGGGCGTGAACGTGGTGGTGGGCCAGCGTCCCGGCGGGGCCAACTACAAGCTGGCCAAGGAGCACGGGTTCAAGCCCGTGAGCGCGGCCGAGGCCGCCAAGCAGGCCGATCTCATCATGATCCTGCTGCCGGACCAGACCCAGGCCCAGGTCTTCCGCGAGGACATCCTGCCCCAGCTTAAGCCCGGCAAGGCCATCGCCTTCGGCCACGGCTTCAACATCCATTTCAACCAGATCAATCCCCCGGCCGACGTGGACGTGATCATGATCGCGCCCAAGGGTCCGGGCCATCTCGTGCGCCGCACCTTCACCGAGGGCGGGGCCGTGCCCGCGCTGGTGGCCGTGCACCAGGACGCCACGGGCAAGGCCAAGGAGATCGCCCTGGCCTACGCCAAGGGCATCGGCGCCACCCGCTCCGGGGTCATCGAGACCACCTTCCGCGAGGAGACCGAGACCGACCTGTTCGGCGAGCAGGTGGTCCTCTGCGGCGGCCTCACCTCCCTGGCCCAGGCCGGGTTCGAGACCCTGGTGGAGGCCGGATACCAGCCGGAAGTGGCCTATTTCGAGTGCCTCCACGAGCTCAAGCTCATCGTGGACCTCATGTACGAGGGCGGCATGGCCCGGATGCGCTACTCCATCTCGGACACGGCCGAGTACGGCGACTACACCCGGGGCCCGCGGATCATCACCGACGAGACCCGCAAGGAGATGAAGACCATTCTGAAGGAGATCCAGCAGGGCCTGTTCGCCCGCGAGTTCATCCAGGAGAACCAGTCCGGCCGGGCGCACCTCTCGGCCATGCGGCGGCTCTCCTCCGAGCACCAGATCGAGAAGGTGGGCTCCAAGCTCCGCTCCATGATGGGCTGGCTCAAGAAGAAGTAAGCCGGTTCCCGGTTCATCCCGTTGCATCGCGCAAGGCCCGCTTCGGCGGGCCTTGTTTTTTGCGCAGTGTGACGAACGCGTGACTTTTCCCGGCCGCCGGGCATTTGTCACAGAGCCGACCTGTTCCCGTGCAGGGGGATGGGCTATGGTCCGGCCGTCTGGATTTGATCAGGACACAGGCGCCGGGTTCGCCCGGCAGCCAAGGAGGGTCTGGCGGTGATCAGCGAAGTGGCGACCAGCGATGCGGAGCTTCTGCACTCCATTCTCGGCATTCCGGACGATTTTCAGTGGAACGAGAGCCAGCGGCACCTGGCTGCCTCGCGGCTGCGCAACTGGGTGAGCCAGTACGGCGAGGACGTGATCCGGGAGAAGCGCCGGGGATTCCTGCTGACGCTTTCCAACCAGGGCCTGGAGAACCTGCGGAACTATCTGTAGGTCCGCGCCACGGCAACACGAAGGCCGCCCCGAGGGGCGGCCTTTTTTGTTTCAGCCGCGCTGGTCCCTGGGCCGGACCACGGGCTTGATGTCCACCACCGGGGTTCCGTCCAGGGCCTCCAGTCCGTCCACCAGCAGGCTCGCGCCCTGGATGTCCAGGATGGTCACCTCGTGCAGGCCGATGGGGTTGGGCCGGTCCGGGGAGCGGGTGGCGAACACCCCGCGCATGGGCGTCTCCGGATTGCCCCGGGGATGCACGCGCAGCGTGTTGCGGTCGGACAAGTGCAGCCAGGTGAAGAGCTGGATGCGCTGGCCCGGGGCCAGGCCGTCCAGGGCCGGGACCAGGGCCGGGTCCAGGTCGATCCAGGCCTGGGGCGCGTCCTCGTCCTCGAACTTCGGGGCCTGCTCCCGGCTGGCCAGGGGCGAGCGCACCCGGCCGATGGGCGCCAGGCGCAGCCCGGCCTCGCTGGGGGCGCTGAAATGGTCGTGGCCGGGCAGGGCGAACGGGGCGCCATTGAGCCGGAGCCCGGGTTCCTGGGCCACCCGGCCGATGATCCGGATGCTCCTGTCCAGGGCCAGGAGCCTTCCTGCGTCGGCCTCGGCCGCCACGCCCAGCAGGGCGTAGTCCTCGCCCCCGCGCACGGTCAGTTCCAGGGGGTCGGTCTGGAGCGCCTCGGCCAGGCCGAGCAGTTCCGGGTGCAGGTCCGCGGGATTCAGGTCCAGGGCCGCGCCCAGGCCCGGGCCCGTGAGCCGGGGCAGGTCCCGGGCCAGGCCGTCGGACAGGTCCATGAGCCCCCGGACCAGACCGCTTTCGGCCAGGGCCAGGCCCAGGCCCAGCAGGGGCGCGGGCCGCAGATGGGCCGCGCAGCATACGGGCCAGCACGCCGCGGCCTCCGGGCCCCACTGTTCCAGGGCCAGGAGGCCGGCCCGGGCCAGGCCCAGGTCCCCGGCCGCGAACAGGATGTCCCCGGGGCGGCAGCCGCTGCGCGTGAGCACCCGGCCCGCGGGCCCGGGCTCGCCCAGGGCGCAGATGTCCAGGCCCAGGGTCTCGGCCCGGCTCAGGTCGCCACCGGCCAGGTACACGCCGTGTTCCCCGGCCAGGGCGGCCATGCCCGCGAACAGGTCCTCAAAGAAATCCTGGTCCAGGCCCGGCGGGACCATGAGGCTCAAGGTGAAGGCCAGGGCCTTGCCGCCCATGGCCGCGATGTCGCTCAGGTTCACGGCCAGGGCCTTGTGCCCGATGTCCCGGGGGGAGAAGTAGGAGCGCCGGAAGTGCACGTCCTCCAGGAACAGGTCCGAGGTCGCCAGGAGCCGGTCCGGCCCGGCCAGCAGGGCGCAGTCGTCGCCCCGGTCCAGCAGGGCGCGGCCGTGGCGCAGGGGAAAGTGGCGGTCGATGAGGGCCAGGAAGGCGTCCTCGGAGGTCAGCGGCATGGGTCCTCCTGTTCCCGGCCTATAGCATTTCCAGGTAGTCGCCCACAATGACCTTGAGCCCGAAGCCCGGGAAGTTCACCCGGTACTTGTTGTCCTCGAGCTTGGCCACGATCTTGCCCGGGCCGAAGATCTTGTGCTTGCAGCGGCCCAGGGTCTCGGGCGCGGCCCTGGGGGGGGACGTTGTCCCGGTTTCACGGGGTTCAGCCTCGGGCCCGGGTCTGCGGGCCGGTTCCGGGCAGGCCGCGGGCCGCATCCCGCCGAGATAGGACTCCTGGACCCTGCGGAAGCAGGCCTCGGGCAGTTCGCTCACGAACGGCGAGGGCAGGGCCGGCTCGGTGCAGCCGTTGTAGCGGTTGTACAGCGAGCCGGGCACGAACAGGACGAGCTCGTCGCGGGCCCGGGTGCAGGCCACGTAGAGCAGGCGGCGCTCCTCCTCCAGGTCCTCGGGCCGGGCCTGGGCCTTCTTGGACGGGAAGCGGTCCTGGACCAGATCGATGAGCAGCACCGCGTCCCATTCCAGGCCCTTGGCCGAGTGCACGGTGGAGAGCACCAGGGCGTCGTCGCGGCGGGCCTCCTGCTGCTCGCCGTCCAGGGACAGGTCGGCCAGGAAGGAGTCCAGGTCCTGGTATCCGGCCGCGATCTGGAGGAGCTGTTCCAGCCCGGCCTGGCGCTTGGGATAGTCGTCCGGGAACTGGGCCACGAGCACCGGGGTGTAGAACGCCAGCACCTGCTCCAGGGCCCCGGCCGGGGTCTTGGCCGTGCGGCGCAGGGTGTCCAGGTCCCGGAGCAGGGCGTCCAACCCGGTGTGCTTCTTTATTTTCTTCTGCAAGGCCGGCTGGTCGCCCGCCAGGATGGCCTGGGCGATGCGCAGGGCGGTCTTGGGGCCGATGCCCCGGATGTGGGCCAGGGCCCGTTGCCAGGAGAGCATGTCCCCGGGATTGCGGGTGAGCCGCAGATAGGCCAGGGCGTCCTTGATGTGGGCGGCCTCGTGGAAGCGGATGCCGCCGTACTTCTGGTAGGCCATGCCCAGCTGGGTCAGGGCCGCCTCCAGGGGGAAGGACTGGTAGCCCGCGCGGAAGAGCACGGCGATCTCGTGCAGGGGGTGCCGCCGGGAAAGCTCCATGACCGTGTTGAGCACCTGGCGGGCCTGGCTCTGGTCGCTCAGGGGCTGGACCAGCAGGGGCAGGTCCCCGCCGTGGCGCGCGGCCACGAGGCGCTTGTCGAACTTCTGGGCCGCCCCGGCCAGGATCTCGTTGGTCAGGTCCAGGATGGGCTGGGTGGAGCGGTAGTTGCGCTCCAGGCGGATGATCCGCGCGCCCTGGAATATCTTTGGGAATTCCAGGATGTTGGCGACGTTGGCCCCGCGGAAGGCATAGATCGACTGGGCGTCGTCGCCCACGGCCATGACGTTGCCGGACTCCCCGGCCAGGAGGCGCACGATCCGGGCCTGCACCAGGTTCGTGTCCTGGTACTCGTCCACCATGACGTGGCGAAAGCGCGCCCGCAGCTCGGTGCGCAGCCATTCCTGCTCGCTCAGGGCCCGCTCCAGGAGAAAGAGCAGGTCGTCGTAGTCCAGGAGGCCGTGGCCGCGCTTGAAGGTCTCGTAGCCTGCGGCCACCTGCTCCAGGTCGGCCAGGTAGGGCAGGAGGTGGAAGGCCTCGCGCTCCAGGAGGTCCTTGAGCTCGACCTCCTTGTTGCGGGCCTTGGTGATGAGGTCGGCCATGGTGGCCCGCTTGGGAAAGGAGCGGTCGGACTTGCCCAGGCCGAGGCCGTCGCGCACCTCGCGCAGGGCGTCCTCGGCATCGCCCCGGTCCATGAGCGTGAGGTTGCCGGTGTCCGAGGCGAGCTGCGGGTGGCGGCGGAGCACGGAGTAGGCAAAGGAGTGGAAGGTGCCGCCACCGGCCCCGGCCAGGGGGCGTCCCAGCAGGGCCCCTGCCCGCGAGACCATCTCCTGGGCGGCCTTGCGGGTGAAGGTCAGGAGCAGGATCTGCTCCGGCGGCACGCCGCGCTCGGCCAGGTGGGCCAGGCGGTAGACGATGGTCCGGGTCTTGCCCGAACCGGCCCCGGCGATGACCAGCACCGGGCCGTCGCCGTGGCGCACGGCCTCGAGCTGTTGGGGATTGAGCTGGCGTTCGAAGTCTATGGGCATGCGGCGGTTCCGAAGTGCTCCAGGATGAGGCGGCCGACGTCGCGCACACGCTGCGGCCGGGCCTTGTGCGAATCGTGGAAAAAGGCGTCCCCGGCCGTGTGCGCCCCGTCCCGGCCGAAGCGGCCGAACACGCTGTCGCGGTCGAATTTGGCTTTCAGGTCAAAGCCCGGCCTGGCCAGGCAGACCAGGTCCGGCACGGCCGCGCCGAAGCGCTCCGCGGCCCCGGGGTACAGGTCGCGTCCGAAAAACACCTGTTCCATGACCCGCTCGCCCTGGAAGGTCAAGCCCAGAAGGGCGTCGCGGAGCTGTTCCGCCAGGATCCGGGCCTCCTGGCCGGAGAGCCGTCCCCGGCCGAAGCGGCGCGGGTCGTGGAGCCAGATCCGGCCCGGGTCCAGGGCCAGGGCCGCGCTCTGGGGCGCGATTCGGGCCGCCTCCCACTCGGCGTCCGCGCCGTGCTTCTGCGGGGGCAGGAGCCGGAGCAGCCCGGCCTCCACGAGCCAGCGATTGAGGTCCACCTCGGTGACGAGCTTGGTGAAGCCGTGGTCCGCCAGCACGAGGAGCCGCTTGGGCCCGGGCAGGTCGGCAAACCGTTCAAGAAAAGTCCCGATGCAGCGATCCCATTCCTCCAGCAATTCCAGGCAGTCCCGGTGCAGGGGGTGGTCCTTTTCCGTCACCGCGCTCCAGAGGAAGTGGAACAGCCGGTCGGTTTCGGTCAGCACGAACACGAACAGGTCCCAGGCCAGGTCCGGCCAGAGCAGGTCCAGGGCCGCGCGCCGGGAGGCCAGGGTGGCCCGCAGCCCGGCCAGGAGGTATTCGGGGTCTTTTGCCCCCCGGGTGGTGTCAGCCTCCAGGCGGTAGCCGAGCCGCGCCAGCTGTCCGGCCAGGAACGGCGGGAACACGGCGCGCTCCAGGTTCGGGGCCACGAATCCGGCCACGAGCATGCCGCGCAGGGGCCGGGCCGGAAAGGTGTTCGGCAGGTTGATGACCCGGCTCACCAGGCCGCGCTCGCCCAGGAGGTCGAAGAGCGTGGGGCAGGAGACATGCGTGGCGTCGGTCAGGGAGAGCTCGTAGGAGCGCGGGTCCAGGCGGGTGAACCCGAACACGCCGTGGATTTCCGGGCCCTCGCCCGTGGCCAGGGAGGTCCAGTTCACGGGCGAGAGCTCGGGCAGCTCGGCCTCAATGGACCCGGCCTTGTCCAGGAGCCCGGCCAGGTTCGGCAACCGGGGGGCCAGCTCGCGGGCCAGGGACAGGGGCAGCCCGTCCAGGCCCAGGACCGCCAGGCGCGGCCGCGTGAGCATCAGCCCACCGCCACGTCGTACTTCTTCTCGAAGCGCACCGGGTTGTAGGAGAGCTTGGCCTTGCGCAGGCCCTCCTCGCCCAGGTCCTGCTCGCGGTTCACGAAGGCGAAGTCCTTGCCCGCGTGCTCCAGGAACATCTGGTTGATGGCCTGGTAGGCCCCGGCGAAGCGGGTGTCGGCCTTTTCGAAGTGGATGACCAGGGTGTCGCGGGACAGGCACTCGGCCACGGTGTAGGCTTTGATGCGCCCGTCCACGCGCACCGTGCCGCCCATGAGGCAGGGCAGCCGGTCCATGTGCTGGAGCACCCGGGTGATGGCCTCGTTCTCGGCCTGGAGCGCCGGGGAATGCTCGTTCTCTTCCTCGCGCCAGCGGTACCACTCGGCCTGCATCTCCAGGACCTCTTCCACGCAGTCCGGGGTCATGCAGCTGTACTGCCAGAGGTAGGAGGCCTTGAAGCGCTCCAGGAGCTCGCGCTTCTTGTGGTAGGTCTCGCCGGAAAGGGCGATGAGCTCGGGCACGGCGTACACGTAGTCCCAGTGGTCCCGGGCCGCGGTCACGTTGACCCGTCCGGCAAAGGCCTGCTTCCAGATCCGGGCCAGGGCCTCGGGCACGCGGGTCAGGTGCCCGACCTGGGCCAGGCAGGAGCACTGGGCCCAGGCGTAGCGGTCCCAGGGGCCCACCGGGGCCCAGTACGCGGTCTTGGGCCGGGTCTGGCGGATCCAGACCAGGTCCTTGGCAAAGGCCCATTCCAGCCCGTAGTGCCCGGCCCAGCCCCAGATGTTGGCAAAGGCGTAGTCCGAGGTGATTCCGGGGCTGGTCTCCAGGGCCCGGGCGTAGTCGGCCCGGCGCTCCAGGGAGATGGGCTCAAACGCGAGATCCATGCGCGGCATCCTTGTTGTTGCAGTGTTTCGGCTTGATCATGCCGTGGCAGGACCAGTCCTTGAAGGCGAAGACATAGAGCAGGACCAGGGACTGGACCCCCTGGGAGGCCAGCATGGAGATCCAGATGCCGCTGGCCGACTCGAAGACCTTGTGCCCGAGCACATAGGCCAGGGGCAGGCGCAGGCCCCAGGTGGCCAGCCCCATGGCCAGCATGTTCAGGAAGGCGGCCCCGGCCCCGTTGAAGGCCCCGGCCAGGACCATGCTCGTGAGCGTGAACGGGATGGCCAGGAGGTTCCAGAACAGGTAGTTCACGGCCTCCTTGGCCACGGCCGGGTCCGGGGCCAGGAACGCGGCCACGGGCTCCAGGAACTGCCAGAGGGCCAGGGCCATGACCGTGACCATGGCCAGCCCGGCCAGGAGGATGCGGTAGCCGTAGGCCCGGGCCTCCTGGAAGCGCCCGGCCCCCAGGGAATGGCCCACCAGGATGCCGGCGGTCATGTTCAGGGCGAAGGCCGGCAGAAAGAGCAGGGACTCCACCCGGATGCCCGCGGACATCCCGGCCAGGGCGATGACGCTGCCGTGGGGCAGGCTGGCGGTGATGGCGTAGAGCACGAGGTAGCCGGAATGCCAGACCACCTGGAAGATCACCGAGGGCCAGCCCACCTTCCAGAGATAGGGCAGGGCGCGTTTGGTCCAGCGCCAGGGCGCGAAGGTGGAGCGCGCCAACAGCCCTTCCTTCCAGAGCGCGATCACGTTCACGGCCGCGCCCAGGGCGATGGAGCCGAAGGTGGCCCAGGCCAGGCCCTGGAATCCGAGTCTGGGCAGGCCCCACCAGCCCAGGCCCAGGCCCAGGTCGCCCACGGTGTTGGCCAGGGTCACCGCGGCCATGGAGTAGAGCGGGAAGAAGACCTGTTTGCGGGCCCGGAACACGGCGTTGAGGATGATGAGCACGTAGTAGAAGGGCAGGAGCAGGAGATAGACGAACAGGAAATACTCGGTCACCGGCCGGATGGCCTCGGGCACCTGCAGGGCGGACAACAGCAGGTTCTTGAGCGGCAGGCCCAGGATCAGGATGAGCCCGCCGGAGACCGCGGCCAGGAGCAGGCAGAGGCCCACGTAGCGCCTGGCCCGGGCGGTCTTGCCGGCGCCCAGGGACTGGCCGATGGCGGCCACCCCGCCGTTGGCCACGGCCGTGGCCAGGATCAGGAAGAAGAACAGGGACTGGGCGATGAGCCCCAGGGAGGCCTGGACCTCGCGGTTGATCCGGCCCGCGGCCCAGACGTCCACGAACCCGATGAGGAAATGGAAGACCATCATCAGGATCTGGGGCCAGGACAGGGTCCAGATGGTGCGGTAGGGGGATCGGTCCAGATCCTGGGCCATGGGGGCGGTCATGGGGAGTGTGCGTCCTTGGGGCCGGGTCGTCCGGCGATCGGCAGAGCATAGTCATTCTCCGGCATTTGCCAAGAGGGCGCAGGCGGGACTGGTGACTTTACTTGTTATGTTATTGGCAGCATAATAAGGTCGGTTTCGGCAGACAAGGAGGAATCCATGCAACCGCGTGAGCCGCATCCCACATTGCGCGTCCATCTCTGGTTCGAGGAGGAGGTCGGCATGCTCTTCGGCCTGGGCCGGGTCCAGCTTCTGCAGGCCGTGGCCCGGCTGGGCTCGCTGAACAAGGCCGCCGCCGAGCTGGGTATGTCCTACCGGGCCGCCTGGGGCCGCATCAAACGCACCGAGGAGGCCCTGGGCCGGGCCGTGGTCCAGAAGATCCGCGGCCGCAAGGGCTACATCCTGACCCCCCTGGGCGAGGATCTGGTGCGGAACTTCGCGGCCTGGCACGGGGAGGTGGAGCGCTTCGCCCTGGAGCGCGCCCGGGCCTTGCTGCCCTGGGACATCACGGGGTTCAGCGCGGTCTGAACTAGTCGTCGTGGCTGTGGGGCAGATCGCCCTCGGCGTGCACGTGCACGTGGGCGTGGGGAGCCACAGCGCTCTCCCGCAACCGTCCGTCGCGCAGGGAGAACAGGCTGGCGGTGATCTGGCTCAGGAAATCGGGCTCGTGGGACACGGCCAGGATGGCCAGGTCCAGGCCGTTGAGCAGCTCCACGATGCGGGCCTTGGTGGCCAGGTCCAGGCCCGTGGTGGGCTCGTCCAGGATGAGGACCTCGGGCCGCATGGCCAGGATCGTGGCCAGGGCCACCAGCTTCTGCTCCCCGCCCGAGAGACGGTAGGGCGTGCGCTGGGCGAAGTCCGCAAGCCCCAGCAAATCCAAGGTTTCCTCAGCCCGCTTCCGGGCATCCCGGCGCGACAATCCCTGATTGAGCGGGCCAAAGGCCACGTCGTCCAGCACCGTGGGGCTGAACAGCTGGTCGTCGGCGTGCTGGAACAGGAATCCCAGGCGCAGCCGGGCCTCGGCAAAGTCCTTGGGCCCCTGCATGGTCGTGCCGAAGAGCCGGATCTCCCCGGCCTGGGGCTGGAGCAGGCCCATGATGGCGAAGAGCAGGGTGGTCTTGCCGCAGCCGTTGGGGCCCACCAGCCCGGCCCGCTGCCCGGGCCGGAGCGCCAGGTCCAGGCCCCGGAGCACCGGGTTCCGGCCGGGATAGCCGCAGACCAGGCCCTTGACCTCGATGAGGGGCGCTGCGCTCATGCGGCCCTTCCCACCAGGATCATGGCGGCCGAAGCCAGGAGCGCCGCGCCCAGGAACAGGGCGTCGGCGGTCTGGTAGCGCAGGTCCGCCAGACAGTAGAATTTCCCCTTGAAGCCCCGGCAGAGCATGGCCTGATGCACCCGTTCGGCCCGGTCCCAGCTCTTCACCAGGAGCATTCCCAGGAGCCAGGCATAGGTCCGGTAGGTGTGGCCGTTGGTGCGCGGGGCAAAGCCCCGGGCCCGGGCCGAGGTGAGCAGCCGCAGGTACTCGCGCTGGATCACGAACAGGTAGCGGTGGGTCATGAGCAGGAGGTGGCAGAGCTTTTCCGGCAGGCCCAGGGCCTGGAGGGCGCAGCCCAGCTCGGGCGGGGCGATGCTGGCCACCAGGGCGGTCACGGCCAGAAAGGCGGCGTTGGTCTTGAGCGTCAGGAGCAGGGCCAGGGCCGCGCCCTCACGGGTGTAGGCCAGCGGCCCCAGGTGGAACAGGGCCTGGCCCGGCGCGCTCAGGGGCACGAAGACCCAAAGGAAGGCGGTGAACAGGTTCACGGCCGCGAGCCGACGCAGGACCAGACCGGCCGGGGGCCGGGCCAGGGCCAGGAGCAGGGCGGCCAGGACCAGGCCCAGGAGGGCCGCCCGGAGCGACCCGGCCAGGGCCACGGGCAGGCTGAACAGGACCAGGCCCAGGAGCCGGGCGCGCGGGTCCAGACGGTGGACCAGGGACCGGCCCTGGCTCAGCGGGGTGTCCAGGCCGGGCATCTCAGGTCAGGGCGCTGGAAAGGATTTCGGGCTTGACGCGCTGGAGGAAGACCACGGTGGCCGCGGTCACCAGCCCCTCGATGACGGTCACCGGCAGGTTGGCCAGGAAGATGGCCAGGGCCGCCTGCTGAAAGGCCTCGCCCGTGCCGATGAGGGCTGCGGCCACCAGGATGCCGGAGAGGAACACCGACAGGGAGCCGCAGAGGAAGCCGCCCAGGGCCGCCCGGCCGTTGCGCTGGGAGAGCAGGAGCGGCCGCAGGGCCCAGGCGCAGGCCACGGCGGGCAGGGCCATGGTGGCCGTGTTCACGCCGAGCACGGTGAGGCCGCCGAACTGGAACAGCACGGCCTGGAGCAGCAGGGCCACGAGGATGGCCGGGAACGCCGCCCAGCCCAGGACCGCGCCCAGCAGGCCGTTGAGGATGAGGTGCGCGCTGGTGAAGCCCACGGGCACGTGGATGAGCGAGGCCACGAAAAAGGCCGAGGACAGGATGGCGGTCTGGGGGATGCGTTCGTGCTGCAGGCGCTTCAGGCCAATGGCCACTCCGGCCGCGGCCACGGCCGCCCCGGCCAGGAGCACGGGTGCTGAGAGAACGCCTTCGGAGATGTGCATGCTGGGCCCCCGGAATACTGTCTGGTAAAGACAGCCCGGTTCGTAGCACGAGGTCCCAAAAGATGCAACGCGGCGCGCCCGGATTTCAGCTCAGGCCCACCTGCTCCTTGACGCCCGTGACAGCCTCGATGGCGATCTGGAAAAAGGCCCCCAGGTCCAGGCCGATCTTTTCGCACTCGCGGATGGTCTCGCGGCACACGCTGGCTGCGAAGGCCTTTTCTTTCATCTTCTTTTTCAGGCTCTTGGGCTCCATGCCCGCGAGCCCGCCCGGCCGCACCAGGGCGTTGGCGTGGACCAGGCCGGTGACGGTCTCGCCGCAGCGCAGGGCGAAGTCCAGTTCCGTGGACGGGGCCTCGGAACCGTTCATCTCGAAGGCGTGGCGGGCGATGGCTGCCAGGGCCTCGTCGGGCAGCCGGCCCTGGAGCAGCTCCTTGCTGGCCAGGCCGTGGCGGTTGGGCTGGTCCTTGCTCTCGGCATAGTCCAGGTCGTGGAGCAGGCCGGTGAGGCCCCAAAGTTCCTGGTCCCGGCCCAGGTTTTTGGCCAGTCCGCGGAGCACGGCCTCGCTCTCCAGGGCGTGGGCCAGGAGGTGGGGCTCGGGATTTCCCTGTTTCAGGAGCTTGAGCGCGTCGTCTCTGGTAATCATGCTGATTTCCTCGGTATTCAATGATCTCTGGATTATTTTGAAAGGGATTTCAGGGGCTTTTTCAGGGCCTAGCGCAGGTGGCAGGCCACGAACCGGCCCGGTTCCACCTCGCGCAGGTCCGGGGCGGACTCGCGGCATCCTGGCTGGGCCTCGGCACAGCGGGGATGGAAGGCGCAGCCCGGGGGCGGGGCCAGGGGGCTGGGCAGGTCGCCCAGGGGCCGGGCGCCGCCCGGGCGGGCCTCGGGGTCGGGCAGGGGCGCGGCCGCCAGCAGGGTCCGGGTGTAGGGGTGCAGTGGGCCCTGGAACAGGGCCGCGGCCGGGGCCAGCTCCACCAGGCGGCCCAGGTACATGACCGCCACCCGGTCGCTCACGTGGCCCACCACGGCCAGGTTGTGGGAGATGAACAGGTAGGTCAGGCCCAGGCGCTCCTGGAGGTCGCGCAGGAGGTTCAGGACCTGGGCCTGGATGGACACGTCCAGGGCCGAGACCGGCTCGTCGCAGACCACCAGCTCGGGGTTCAGGGCCAGGGCCCGGGCAATGGCGGCCCGCTGGCGCTGACCTCCTGAAAATTCATGGGGATAGCGCCCGGCCTGCTCGGCAGACAGGCCCACCAGGCTGAGCAGCTCGGCCACCCGCTCCCGGCGCTGGGCCCGGGTGCCCAGGTTGTGGATGTCCAGGGCCTCGCCCACGGCCGAGCCGATCTTCTGGCGCGGGTTGAGCGAAGAGTACGGGTCCTGGAAGATCATCTGGATCTTGCGCCGGAATTCCTTGCGCGGCCAGTCCTCCACGGCGCGGCCCTGGAACAGGACCTGGCCCGAGCTGGGCCGCTCCAGGTCCAGGAGCAGCCGGGCCAGGGTGGACTTGCCGCAGCCGGACTCGCCCACCAGGCCCAGGGTCTCGCCCTGGGTCAGGGTCAGGCTCACCCGGTCCAGGGCCCGGACCACGGCCGTGGTCAGGCCCAGGACCCCGCCGCGCAGATGGTAGCGCCGGGACAGGTCGCGGGCTTCCAGCAGGGGCGCGTTCATTGGTGCAGCCAGCAGCGCACGCTCCGCTCCGCGTCCGGGTGGAACAGGGGCGGGGCCTGGCGGTCACAGGGTTCGAAGCGCTTGGGGCAGCGCGGGTGGAAGCGGCAGCCCTGGGGCAGGTCGAAGATCGAGGGCACGGTGCCGGGAATGGGGTTGAGCCGCTCCCGGGACCCGGGCCGGGGCAGGGAGGCCAGCAGGCCCTGGGTGTAGGGGTGCAGGGGCTCCCGGAACAGCTGGCGCACCGGAGATTCCTCAATGATCTGACCGGCGTACATGACGGCCACCCGGTCCGCGGCCCGGGCCACCACGCCCAGGTCATGGGTGATGAGCAGGGTGGCGCCTCCGGCGCGGCGCTGGCGCACCTCGGACAAAAGGTCCAATATCTGCGCCTGGATGGTCACGTCCAGGGCCGTGGTGGGCTCGTCGGCCAGGAGCAGGTCCGGGTCGCAGCTGAGCGCCATGGCGATCATGACCCGCTGGCGCATGCCGCCGGACAGCTCGTGGGGAAAGCTCCGGGCGCGCTCCCCGGGGTCCGGGATGCCCACCTTGTCGAGCATGGCCACTGCGAGGTCCCAGGCTTGCCCCTGGTCCAGGCCCTGGTGCAGGCGCACGGCCTCGGCGATCTGCTCGCCCACCCGGAACACGGGATTGAGCGAGGTCATGGGCTCCTGGAAGATCATGGCCAGGGCGCTGCCGCGTAAGTTGCGCATCTCCTCGGCAGGCAGGGCCAGGAGGTCGCGGCCCCGGAACAGGGCCTTGCCCGCGCTGATCCGGCCCGGCGGGTCCGGCACCAGCCGGAGCACGGACAGGGCCAGCACGGACTTGCCGCAGCCGGACTCGCCCACCAGGGCCAGGGTTTCCCCTTGCCGGATGTCCAGGCTCACGCTATCCACGGCCCTGGCTGGGCCGTGCTTGCCCAGAAAGTCGGTGCACAGGTCCTGGATGCTCAGAAGGGGCTCGGCCATTGGGTTTTTCGATTCTACTTCAAGTTTCGGTTGAGGTTTTTCCGGAACGCATGGTACGCAAAAGCGCTGGTTCCCACAACCAGCCCGGGAGGTGTCTTTGTCCTGTGTGGCGGTGATCGGCGGCGGCCTGGCGGGCTGCGAATGCTCCCTGGCCCTGGCCCGGGCCGGGGTGGCGGTGCGGCTCTTCGAGATGAAGCCCGGCCGCTATTCCGAGGCCCACGGCAGCCCCAATTTGGCCGAGCTGGTCTGCTCCAATTCCCTGCGCTCCGAGGAGCCGTCCACAGGGGTCGGATTGCTCAAGGAGGAGATGCGCGCCCTGGGCAGCCTGGTCCTGGCCGCGGCCGACGCCACCCGCGTGCCCGCGGGCAAGGCCCTGGCCGTGGACCGCGACCTGTTCTCGGCCGAGGTCACCCGCGTCATCGAGGGGGAGCCGAACATCACCCTGGAGCGCCGCGAGGTGGGCAGCCTGGACGACCCGGCCCTGGCCGGGGCCGACGCCGTGGTGGTGGCCGCAGGCCCCTTGGCCTCCACGGCCCTGGCCGAGGACCTGGCCCGGACCCTGGGCGGGGAGCGGCTCTATTTCTACGACGCCATCGCGCCCATCGTGGCCGCGGATTCCCTGGACATGGACATGGTCTTCGCGGGCTCGCGCTACCGGCCCGAGGACCTGGACTATCTCAACTGCCCGCTCAACGAGGCCCAGTACAAGGGGTTCGTGGCCGCGCTCCTGGCCGCGGACAAGGTCCCGCCCCGGGATTTCGAGAAGGAGTTCCATTTCGAGGGCTGCCTGCCCGTGGAGGAGATGGCCGAGCGCGGGGAAATGACCCTGGCCTTCGGCCCGCTCAAGCCCGTGGGCCTGATCGATCCGCGCACGGGCGAGCGGCCGTTCGCCGTGGTCCAGCTCAGGGCCGAGAACCGGGCGGGCACGGCCTTCAACCTCGTGGGATTCCAGACCAAACTGACCCATCCCGAGCAAAAGCGGGTGTTCCGGCTCATCCCGGGCCTGGAGCGGGCCGAGTTCCTGCGGCTGGGGAGCATCCACCGGAACACCTATGTGGACGCGCCGAGGGTCCTGACCCCGGAGCTGGAGCTGCGGGCCCGGCCCGGGGTGTTCCTGGCCGGGCAGATCACGGGCGTGGAGGGGTATTTGGAATCCGCGGCCTGCGGGCTCTGGCTGGGTCTGCATCTGGCCGGGAACCTGGGCCATGGCCCCCAGGTGGGGCTTCCGCCCCGGGAAACGGCTCTGGGCGGGCTGCTGGGCCATCTCCAGACCCCGCCGGTGAAGCGCTTCCAGCCCTCGAACGTCCATTTCGGGCTCATGCCCGGGCTGGAGGTCAAGGCCAAGAAGGCCGTGCGCAAGGAACTCTATGCGGAACGGGGCAGGACCCATTTCGCGGCCTGGCTGGCTCAAACCGGATTGCCTCCCAAGGAGCGCGCATGATCCTGGACCGCCTGGAGAATTGGTCCCGCTATTTCTCTTCTCCCCTGATGGACCAGGTGCGGGCCTGTCTGGCCGGCCTGGGCCCGGATTCGGCCCTGGGCGAACGGCCCATCCAGGACCGGGACGCCTGGGTCAATGTGTTTGAGGGCCGTCTCCGGCCCTTGGACCAGGCCCTGTTCGAGGCGCATCGGATTTACGCGGATGTTCAGGTGGTTTTGGCCGGCCAGGACTCCTGCGGCTGGGCGCCTCTTGCTGGCCTTGTTCCTCAGGGCGAGTACGATCCGGCCAAGGACGTGGCCTTTTTCCAACTCCCGTCTTCTCCCCCGGACTTCTTCACCCTCCAGCCCGGCCTGTTCGCCGTGTTTTTCCCTGACGACGGCCACTTGCCCCAGATCGGCGGGCCTGGGACCGTGCTCAAGGCCGTGGCCAAGATTCGCGTCGATCTCTTGAAATAGTTCTCTTTTTGCCCCGCAACGACGCGGACCGCCCCGGGGCCAAAGCCCCGGGGCGGTCCGCGTCGTTGCAATCGAGTCCAGGGCCGTGCCCTGGCCCCCGGAGGGTGCCTTTATCCCAGGATTTTCTCCGGCGGCCTGCGCTCGGGCACGATCTCGTGGGGGATCTTTTCCGCGTTCCACTCCCGGCTCACGTACAGGCCGCAGAAGCAGGCCCCGTACTCGCGCACGTCGTCCTCGCGGTAGGCGCAGGGGCAGACGATGTCCTTGTCCTGCTCAAAGGTGCCGTTGGCCAGGCGGCAGGGGCAGGCCATGTAGCCGTAGCGCTCCTTGTTGGCCAGCAGGCTGTCCATGAGCGCCATGGTCATCTCGTCGTCTTTGTTGAAGAAATAGCCCTTGGGCTCCTGGTACTTGCGGAGCTGCTCCAGCAGGGTTTTGGCGTCCACGTCACTTCCCCAGGGCCTTGTCGATCTTGTCCTTGTTGAAGCCCACGATGACCTCGCCGTTGATGACCATGGTGGGAAAGGACACGGCGGGATTGAGCTTCTTGACCTCCTCGATGATCTTCTTGCGCTCCTCGCCCTCGAGCTGGTCCACGAACACGCACTCGTAGGCGTTGCCGCATTGATCGAGATAGGCCTTGGTGTTCTTGCAGTGGATGCAGGTGCTCAGGGCGTAGAGTTTGACCTGTGGGGCCATGATGATCTCCTGTGGGGGTTGGGTGCTGGCGGAAATATGATCCTTTCGGCTGGTTCTGTCAAAGCGCGTCAGACCCCGATGCGGCCCAGGCGGCGGGCCAGGCGGGCTTCCAGGCGGCGGGCCAGGAGGGAGAAGAGGGCGTTGAGGACCAGGTACAGGCCCAGGACCGTGAGCCAGATCTCGAAGGTCCGGTAGGTGGCGGCGGAGAGTTCCATGGCCTGGAAGGTGAGCTCCTGGACCGAGATGACCGCCACGATGGCCGAGTCCTTGACCGTGGAGATGAACTGCCCGGCCAGGGCCGGGAGCATGCGGGCCAGGGCCTGGGGCAGGATCACGAAGCGGAGCTGCTGGCCCCGGGTGAAGCCCAGGGCGCAGGAGGCCTCCCACTGCTCGCGCTCCAGGGAGTTGATGCCCGCGCGCACGATCTCGGTGACGTAGGCCCCTTCCAGGAGGCCCAGGAGGAGCACGGCCGAGAGGAGTTCCGGGAACTGGGAGGGCGGGCCCAGGAGCAGGTCCAGGAGGTCGCGGCCCCAGGGCGGCAGGGCCAGGACCCGGGCGTGCAGGTCCAGGGCCGCGGCCAGCTGGCTGCCCAGGAAGAAGTAGCCCAGGAAGACCAGGACCAGGGGCGGCAGGTTGCGGACCAGCTCCACGTAGGCGGCGCCGACCATGCGGCGGAAGGGCCGGGGGCTGGTGCGGGCCAGGGCCATGAGCGTGCCCAGGACCAGGGCCAGGACCCCGGACCAGAGGCTCAGGCGCACGGTGGTCCAGAGGCCCTGGAGCAGGGGCCCGGGCTCGCCCGGGCCGGAGCGCCAGAAGGCCCCGGCCAGGGCGGACCAGTTCCAGTGGTAGTCCAGGCCGGCCACCCGGGCGCGCAGCCAGAGCCCGGCCAGGCACAGGGCCAGGAGCAGGAACGCGTCCAGGACAAGGACCCGGCGGGGCCGGGGCGCGGGGCGCAGGGCCTGCACGGCGCTACTCGACCAGCGGCTTCCAGTCCTCGGTGTTGAACCAGTAGGCGAAGCGGGCGTCCAGCCAGCCCAGGGCGCTGGTCACCCGGACCCAGTTGTCCAGGAAGTTGAGGAAGTCCGGATCGCCCTTGCGCACGGCGAAGCCGATGGGCTCGCGGGTGAAGTCCGTGTCGCCCAGGGGCAGGAAGAGCTTGTCCGGATGGGCTGCGGCCTGGAGGCGCGGCAGCGGGGCCGAGGAGATCATGGCGTGGGCCCGGCCCGAGAGGAGCTCCTGCACGGCCTGGGCCTCGTCGCTGAAGGGCTTGATGGTGGCCTTGGGCAGGAAGTTCTCGGCGGCCTCCTGGGCCGTGGTGCCCAGGCGCACGGCCACGACGACCTCGGGCCTGTTGAAGTCGGCCAGGGTCTTGAGGCCCGCGGCCTTGTCCTTGTGGGCCACGATGGCCATGCCGGTGAATTCGTAGGGGATGGAGAAGTTCACCTTGAGGTTGCGCTGGGGCCGGATGCCCATGCCGCCGATGATGATGTCGAACTTGCCGGTCAAAAGCGCGGGGATGATGCCGTCCCACTTGGTGGGCACGAACTCGGGCTTCACGCCCATGTCCTGGGCCAGGCGGCGGGCCACGTCGATCTCGAAGCCGATGAACTGTCCGTCCTTGGCCTGCATGGCCCAGGGCACGAAGGTCGAGAAGCCCACCCGGAGCGTGCCGCGCCGGAGCACGTCTTCCAGGGTGCTTTGCCGGGCCAGGTCGGTGCGTGTGGTTTCTGCTCGGGCGTCCGCGGCCAGGCCCACGATGACGATGAGCGTCACCAGGCCCGACACAAAGGTTCTCCACAGGGTCATGGGGTCCTCCAGGTTGGGGTTGGAGCCAGTGTTCCTATCTACACGAGGCGCAGGCGCTTATCCAGCCGGTCCACCAACAGGGACAGGGTCAGGGTCAGCAGGAGGTAGATCCCGGCCACGGTGAACCAGACCTCGAAGGCCAGGAAGGACCGGGCCACGAGGATCTGGCCCTGCATGGTCAGGTCCGCGATGGCGATGGCGCTGACCAGGGCCGAGTCCTTGATGAGCGACACGGCCTGCCCGGCCAGGGGCGGCAGGACCCGGCGCAGGGCCTGGGGCAGGATCACGTGGTAGTAGGTGCGGGGCAGGGACAGGCCCAGGCTCTTGGCCGCCTCCCACTGGCCGGCCGGGATGCTGGTGATCCCGGCGCGGATGATCTCCGTGGCGTAGGCCCCCTCGAACAGGCTCAGGGCCAGCACGGCCGCGGCCTCGCTGGAGAGATTCAGGATCGGGGCCAGGACAAAGGAGGCGAAGAAGAGCTGGATGAGCAGGGGCGTGTTGCGGATGAGCTCCACGTAGCCGCGGGCCAGGACCCGGCCCAGGGGCGAGCCCGAGAGCAGAAGCAGGGCGGCCGAAAGGCCCAGGCAGGGGGCCAGGACCAGGCCCAGGGCCGTGATGCGCAGGGTGACCCAAAGGCCGTCCAGCAGGGGCCCGGCCTGGAACACGCCGTCTTGGAACTGCCCGAGATAGCGGGGAATTTGATACCACTGCCAGTTGTAGCCCAGGGCCTCGGCCCCCCGGTACAGGAGCCAGGCGACCAGGGCCAGGAGCAGGGCGAACTTGCAGCAGTCGAGCAGGAACCAGGGGCGTCGGCGGGGCAGGGAGCAGGCCGCGTCGCTCATGGCAGGAGCGGTTCCACCAGGGCCTTCACGCGTTGGAACACGGCCTCGGGGCTGTCCTGGGCCGGGATGACCCGGATGCGTTCCCGGTGCAGGGCGGCCCAGGTCAGGTAGCCCTCGCGCACGCGGCGGTGGAATTCCAGGGCCTCGGCCTCGAAGCGGCCTTCCTCGCGGCTCTTGCCGTCGCGCAGGTTGCGGGCCAGGGCCCGGTTCAGGCCGGTCTCGGCGGGCAGGTCCAGGAGCAGGGTGAGGTCGGGCCAGAGCCCGCCCACGGCCACCTCGTTGAGGCTGTGCAGGGTCTTGGGGTCCAGGCCCCGGCCGTAGCCCTGATAGACCACGGTGGAGTCGGCGAAGCGGTCCGAGAGGACCCATTTGCCCTCGGCCAGGGCCGGGCGGATGACCTGGGCCACGTGCTGGGCCCGGTCGGCCAGGTAGAGGAACAGCTCGGCCGGAGGGGCCATGTCCTGGTTGTCCATGTGCAGGAGCAGGCGGCGCAGGTCCTGGCCCAGGCAGCTGCCCCCGGGCTCGCGGGTGAGCAGGGTGGCCACGCCCTGGCCCTTGAGCAGCTCGTCCAGAAGCGCGATCTGCGTGCTCTTGCCTGTGCCTTCAATGCCTTCGAACGTGATGAACATATGGGGCCCATGGATGCCGGTCAGGGATTGTGGTGCCGTTTCCTGGAGTTACGCGGTATGGTTCTTGTACTCCAGGCGTCCGCCCCTGGCAAGCGAGGAAAACGGCGCTTCGGCTGACTTCCGGAGGCGTTTGGGCTAGGATTCCACAAGGATCGCCGCGCATGAGGCGGCTGGAGGCGGAGATGAAAAACAGGGGAGCGGCGTGCGCCGCGGTGGTTGTTTTCGCCGTTCTTGCGCTGGGCGGAGCCGTGGCGGCCCGGGCCCAGGAGATGGACCGCGCGTCCCTGCTGCGGGGCTATGAGGCGCGCATCCGGGCCGCGCTGGCCCGGGGCGAACTGCCGATCATCGACGTGGAGCACCACTGGGGCGGCAAGATCGCGCTCTCCGACCTGCTGGCCAAGATGGACCGCAACGGCGTGGTCCTGACCTGGCTCGGCCAGAACGAGAAGAACGGCAGCGCGCATGTCTGGCCCTTGGTGCAACAGGCCCCGGACCGCATCGTGCCGGTGACCATCCACGGCGACGGCCCCCGCTGGCACGGCCAGGACCCGGGCCTGCTGGTGGAGCTGGCCGCGGACGCGCGTTCCGGGCGGTATTTCGCCATGGGCGAGTTCGAGGCCCGGCACTACGTCTCGAGCACCAACGACCGGGACGTGCACCTGCCCCTGGATTCCCCGTCCTTTGAGGCCGTGTTCCAACTGGCCGAGGAGACCGGGCTGCCGTTCCTCGTGCACCACGAGGCCGAGGACGCCATGCTGCCCGAGATGGAGCGCATGCTGGCGCGCCACCCCCGGGCCAAGGTGATCTGGTGCCACGTGGGCCGCAACCGGGATTCCGCCACCTGGACCGTCTTTCCCACGCCCGACGGCGTGCGCGCGTTCCTGATGCGCTACCCCAACCTGTATTTTGACCTGAACCAGGCCAAGCCCGGCAGCCGCCACCGCGGCACCAACCAGGTGGACTCGGTGCTCTACGACATCGACCGGACCAAGGGCGGGGACCAGCCGGACGCCCGGCTCAATCCGGCCTGGAAGCGGCTGCTGGAGGAATTTCCGGACCGTTTTCTCATCGGCACGGACGTGAACACCAAGCGCTTCGACGGCTACGACCAGGTCATCCAGACCTTCCGGCTCCTGATCCTGAACCGGCTGAGCCCGGAGACCGCGGCCAGGATCGCCTGGAAGAACGCCTGGCGGTTCATGGCCGGCCAGGAATGGCGGGAATGAGGCGCGCTCAGCCCTTGATGGGCAGCAGGTACTGGGCCCGCTGCGCTTCCTTGCCGCTGGCGCGGCCGTCCGGGGTGGGCGTGGGCCGGTACAGGTAGCGGTCCAGGTAGCGCTGGAACCCGGTCCAGGGCGAGCCCGCGGGGTCCAGCTCGGCAAAGGCCGCCTGGATCGTGTTCAGCTTGGCGTCCAGGTTGTCGGCGTAGTGCAGGACAAAGGCCTCCGGGGTCTTGGGCCGCCGGGGGGAGCCGAACTCGTACTCGCCGTGGTGCGCCAGGATGATGTGCTTGAGATGCAGGACGAGGTCCTCGTCCAGGTCCCGGGCCTTGGCCAGGAAGGGTTCGAGCTTTTCCAGGCCGATCCAGATGTGGCCCAAAAGCCGGCCCTGGTCCGTGTAGTCGTTGGCCAGGCCGCCGGACAGCTCCCAGGCCTTGCCCAGGTCGTGGAAGATGCCCGCCACCAGGAGGGTCTGGCGGTCCAGGTGGGGGTAGAGATCGCACAGGGACATGCAGACCCGGACCACGGCCAGGGTGTGCTCGAGCAGGCCGCCCGCGTAGGCGTGGTGCACGGTCTTGGCCCCCACCCCGCCCAAAAGCCGGGAGCGGATATCCTCGTCGCGCAGGATCTTGCGGGCCAGGTGCTTCCAGGGCTTGTGCCGGAGGTGCTCGGTGCAGAGGTCCTCGATGTCCTGGAGCATGTCCTCGGCGGACCGCTCGCTGGAGGGCAGGAAGTCGGCCAGGTTGGCCCCGGCGTCCTCGGCGGAAAGGATTTCCAGGCGCTCGATGACCACCTGGGGCCGGTCCCGGAAGCTCGTCACCGCGCCGCGCAGGCGCGCGAACGAGCCCGCGGGGATCTCGGAGAACTCCTGGGACAGGGGGCTCCAGACCTTGGCCTCGACCTGGCCGCTGCGGTCCGCCAGGGTCAGGCTCCAGTACGGGCCGTTGCGGGACTGCCCCTGCTTGGCCTCGGTGACCAGAAAGAGGTCCTGGACCTGCTGGCCGGGGCAGAGGTCGCGGACAAAGGTATTCTTGACGCTCACGTTTCTTGCCATGGGGCTTGGGTTGCGCTACCTCGCCAGGGGGACGGGGTCTGATCCCGGAAACTGCCTCGAACCCCGGGCAATGTCAAACGCGAGGTCGCACCGCATGAAGATCCTTCTGACCAACGACGACGGCATCCAGGCCGTGGGCCTGCGGGCCCTGTACCGGGCCTTCACCCTGGCCGGGCACGCGGTGCGGGTGGTGGCGCCGGTCACCGAGCAGTCCGCGGTGGGCCACGCCCTGACCATCAGCATGCCCCTGCGGGTCAAGGAATTCCAGGAGGACGGCTTCGAGGGCCTGGGGGTCTACGGCACGCCCGTGGACTGCGTGAAGCTGGGCCTGTCCACGCTGCTGCCCGAGGCCCCGGACCTGGTGGTCTCCGGCATCAACGCGGGCGCCAACGTGGGCGTGGACATCCTCTATTCCGGCACGGTCTCCGCGGCCACCGAGGGCGCGCTCATGGGCCTGCCCGCCCTGGCCGTGTCCATGGACGACTTCAACCCGCGGGACCTCTCGGCCCAGGCCGCCTCCACCGAGGCCCTGCTGCACCGCATCGAGTGGTCGGCCCTGCCGCCCAAGTGCGTGCTCAACCTGAACTTTCCTGCCTGCGACCTGGCCCAGGCCAAGGATCTGGCCGTGTGCCCGCACACCCGGGCCTCGTACAAGGACTGGTACGACTCCCGCCGCGATCCCCGGGGACGGCCGTACTACTGGCTGGACGGCGAGATCCCTCCGGGCCAGATCAGCGCCGGGCGGGACCGCCAGCTCCTCACCGAGGGGCACGTGACGCTCACCCCGCTGCGCTTCGACTTCAACGACCCCGAGACCCGCGAGGCCCTGCGCGCGATGTTGCAAAAGCCCGCGCGCCATTGACGCCGCAACGGGCCTCGAATAGAATAGTTGGCCGGACCCGGACCGTCTCCGGGCGTCCCTTCAGCTTGCAAGGAGGACCCCATGCCGCTCGTCTCCCCCAAAGAAATGTTCCAGAAGGCCTACACCGGCGGCTACGCCATCGGCGCCTTCAACGTGAACAACATGGAGATCATCCAGGGCATCATGGCCGCGGGCCAGGAGGAGCGGGCCCCGCTCATCCTCCAGGTTTCTGCCGGCGCCCGCAAATACGCCCAGCAGATCTACATCATCAAGCTCATGGAAGCGGCCATGGCCCTCACCGACCTGCCCGTGGTCCTGCACCTGGACCACGGCCAGAACTTCGAGATCTGCAAGGAGGTCATCGACGGGGGCTTCACCTCGGTGATGATCGACGGCTCGCACCTGCCCTTTGAGGAGAACATCGCCGAGACCAAGAAGGTCGTGGCCTACGCCCATTCCAAGGGCGTCTGGGTCGAGGCCGAGCTGGGCCGGCTGGCCGGGGTGGAGGACGAGGTGAGCTCGGAGCACAGCATCTACACCGACCCGGACCAGGCCGCCGAGTTCGTGGGCAAGACCGGCTGCGACTCCCTGGCCATCGCCATCGGCACGAGCCACGGGGCCTACAAGTTCAAGGGCGAGGCCAAGCTGGACTTCGAGCGCCTGGACCAGGTGGCCAAGCTCCTGCCCGGCTTCCCCATCGTGCTCCACGGCGCCTCCTCGGTGCCCCAGGAGTTCGTGGAAATGGCCAACAAGTACGGCGGACAGGTGGGCGGCGCGCGCGGCGTGCCCGAGGAGCTCCTGCGCAAGGCCGCCGGCAAGGCCGTGTGCAAGATCAACATCGACACGGACATCCGCCTGGCCATGACCGCCACCATCCGCAAGCACTTCACCGAGAACCCGGCGGACTTCGACCCCCGCCAGTACCTCGGACCGGCCCGCGAGGCGGTCAAGAACATGGTTCAGCACAAGATCAGGAACGTGCTCGGCTGCTCGGGCAAGGCCTGACCGAAATACAGCGAGGCAAGGAGAACATCGAGATGTCTGTGCGCATCGGCATCAATGGTTTCGGCCGCATCGGCCGCTACGTGACCCGGCTGCTGGCCGACGAAAAGGACCTGGAACTGGTGGCGGTGAACGCCCGGGCCAGCAACCAGGAGCTCTGCCACCTGCTCAAGTACGACTCGGTCCACGGCCGCTTCCTGCACACCGAACCCACGGACCAGGGCTTCACGGTCAAGGACCGCAAGGTCACGGTGACCCGCCAGGCCGCGGGCGAGTGGAAGTGGGGCGAGCTGGGCTGCGACCTGGTCCTGGAGACCACCGGCAAGTTCACGGACCGGGGCTCCTGCGAAAAGCACCTGGCCTGCGGGGCCAAGAAGGTGGTGGTCAGCGCCCCGGCCAAGGAGCCGGACGTGACCGTGGTCATGAGCGTCAACGACGCCGAGCTCAAGCCCGAGCACAGGATCATCTCCAACGCCTCCTGCACCACCAACTGCCTGGCCCCGGCGGCCAAGCTCATCCACGAGGCCTACGGCATCAAGCACGGCCTCATGACCACGGTGCACTCCTACACCATGAGCCAGCGCGTGCTGGACGGCTCGCACAAGGACATCCGGCGGGCCCGGGCCTGCGCCGTGAACATGATCCCCACCACCACGGGCGCGGCCAAGGCCGCCACCCTGGTGATCCCGGCGCTCAAGGGCAAGCTCGACGGCATGGCCGTGCGCGTGCCCACGCCGAACGTCTCCCTGGTGGACCTGGTCTGCGAACTGGAGAAGTCCACCAGCAAGGACGAGGTCAACGCCCTGCTCAAGGCCGCGGCCAATGACAGCATGGGCTTTTCCGAGGAGCCGCTCGTGTCCACGGACTACATGGGCTCGACCTTCGGCGGCGTGGTGGACGCGGCGCTGACCACGGTCATCGGCGGCACCATGCTCAAGCTGATCATCTGGTACGACAACGAGGCCGGGTTCACCAACCAGCTCCTGCGCCTCACCCGCAAGGTCGCCGGCATGATGTAGGCGGCTTGTTTCCAGAACTGCCGCGCCCCGCCGGAGACTCTCCGGCGGGGCGTTACTTTTTGCGCTTCCGGGCTTGGACTCGGGACCCGGAGCGGGTATGTTGGGGCCAACAGCGAGGCCCCTCATGCCCGAAAAGTTCCTCTGCATCCACGGCCACTTCTACCAGCCGCCCCGGGAAGACCCCTGGATGGACATGGTCTTTCCCGAGGGCAGCGCGGCCCCGGCCCGCAACTGGAACGAGCGCATCTGCCGGGAGAGCTACGGTCCCCTGGCCTTTGCCCGCCGCCTGGACGGCAGCGGCCGGATCATGGAGCTGCTCAACTGCTACGAGTGGATGAGCTTCAACGTGGGCCCCACGCTGCTCACCTGGATGGAGCACCAGGCCCCGGAGGTCTATGCCCGCATCCTGGACGCGGACCGCAAGAGCGCCGAGCGGCTGGGCCACGGCAACGCCCTGGCCCAGGTCTATCATCACGTGATCATGCCCCTGGCCTCGGACCTGGACCGCCAGGCCGAGGTGGCCTGGGCCGTGGCCGACTTCGAGGCCCGCTTCAAACGCCGCCCCGAGGGCCTCTGGCTCTCCGAGGCGGCCGTGGACGACCGCACCCTGGAGATCCTGGCCGACGAGGGCATCGCCTTCACCATCCTGGCCCCGCGCCAGGTGGCCGCGGTGGACGACGAGGGCGGCCAGTGGCGGGAAACGGACGAGGGCGGCCTGGACATCACCCAGCCCTATCTGGTGGAGCTTTCCGGCGGCCGGTCCATGGCCGTGTTTTTCTACGACGGACCCGTGTCCCAGTCCGTGGCCTTCGAGGGGCTGCTGCGCGACGGCGAGCGCTTCTGGCAGCGGCTCAGCGGGGCGGGTTCCTCCGGGCTCTTGTCCCTGGCCACGGACGGCGAGACCTACGGCCACCACTTCGCCTTCGGCGAAATGGCCCTGGCCTATGTCCTGGCCCAGACCCGGGCGGGCCGCGACGGCTGGCGCAGCACCAACTACGGGGCCTATCTGGCGGCCCATCCGCCCAAGCGCCGGGTCCGGCTGCGCCAGGCCTCGTCCTGGAGCTGCGTGCACGGGGTGGAGCGCTGGCGCGCGGACTGCGGCTGCTCCACGGGCGGGCATCCGGACTGGAACCAGCGCTGGCGCGGGCCCCTGCGCGAGGGCCTGAACGCGATCAAGACCGAGATGGACGCCCATTTCCTGGGCGCGGGCCAAAAGGTCTTCCGCGACCCGGCCCAGGGCCTCAAGGACTTCGGCAAGGTCCTGGCCGGGTTGTGGACCCCCGCGGCCTTCGGGGAGCGCCACTTCCTGCCCGGCCTGGACGAGCAGGCCCAGGACACGGGCTTCAAGCTGCTGACCATGGAGAAATGGGCCCTGTCCTCGTTCGCCAGCTGTGCCTGGTTCTTCGACGACCTGGGCCGCATCGAGCCGCTCAACGCCCTGACCTTCGCCCTGCGGGCCATGGGCCTGGCCCAGCGCACCGGCTGCCGCGACCTGGAGCCGCTGCTCCTTTCCCATCTGGGACAGGCGGCTTCCAATGACCCGGTGATGGGCACGGGCCTGGACCTCTGGAACCGCGAGGTGCGCCCCCGCCGCGAGACCGTGGAAAGCCTGCTGGCCCAGGCCCTGTTCACCCTCTGGGCCGAGGCCCGCATGCCCGCCAGCGGCAAGTCGGGCACCGCGGTCTGGCCCGGGGTGGAGGTGAGCGTCGAGGTGGGCGGACTCACCAATGACGACCAGCCCTCGGGCAAGGCCGTCATTGCCTGGCGCCACGAGCCCGGCCTGGACCGCTGCCGCTGGATCTGGGAACAGTCCGAGTCCGGGGACCCCATGGCCAGCTGCGTGCGCGTGGAATCCCCGGAGCGCGGCAGCCTCAAGTGCGTTCCGGGCCAGTACCTGCCCTGGGAAAAGCGCCAGGACCTGGCCGTGAAGTGGGTCTCCGGGGCCGAGGCCCGGATCTGGAGCCGGGAGCTGGAGCAGGCCGCGGTGGGCGTCTATCTCTTCAATTCCTTCCGCGAGGCCCAGCGCACCCAGACCGTGGCCGAGCACTGGGAGCGCTTCTGGGCGGCCCTGTGCTGGACCTGGATCATGGGCCAGGTGCCGGGCCGGGGCGATCTCCTGGGCTTTTTGCGCCAGACCGGCCAGAACCACCCGGACGCACACGAGCTCTGCCGGCGCATCGGCGAGGCCATCTGCGGGTTTCTGGCCGAAAAGAGCCCGGACTGGCGGCGCATCGCCTTCATCCTGAGCCGGGCCCTGGACCTGGGCCTGACCACGGACCTCTGGGCGGCCCAGAACACCTACTGGCTGCGCCGGGAGCGGGGCGTGACCGACGCCGAGGTGGCCCGGCTGCTCTGGTTCACGGAGTAGGGGTCTAAAAGTCCAGGACCAGGCCGGAGCAGAGGGGCTCCACCCGGCAATCCAGGGCGCAGGCCAGGTGGGTCATGGCCGCCTGGCCCGTGCAGTGGCCCAGGCAGAGGTATTCCACCCCGCATTCCACCAGGGCCCGCAGGGCCCCGTCCAGGCGCTCCTGGTCCGCGTCGTGCAGGTGCGCCCCGCCCACCAGTCCATACAGCCTCTGGATTCCCAGGCGGTCCCGCAGGCAGGAGAGCGTGTTCTCCAGGCCCGCGTGGCAGCAGCCGAGCACGAGCACCGGGCCGCGATGCGTCTGGAGCAGGACAAAGGCGTCGTCGGCGACCGGGTCCTGCGTGTGGCCCTGGGGGTCCAGGAACAGGTTGTTCAGGGACTGGGGCAGGCCGGGCAGGCGGGGGATGTCCGTGACCAGGGTCAGGTCCGGGGTGAGCTGGCGTGCGCCGGACACGGCCTCGAACCGCTCCAGGGGCGCGGGAATGCCCACGGGGTCGATCTTGTCCTTGTGGCGGGCCCAGCGCGGCCGGTTCACCCCGGCGTGGGCCAGGATGGGTCCGGAAAAGCCCGCGCGCAGCAGGGCCGGGATGCCGCCGGTGTGGTCGTAGTGGCCGTGGCTCAGGGCCAGGCCCTGGGCCCGGGCCGGATCCACGCCCATGGCTTGGGCGTTGTCCAGGAATCGGGGCGAGGCCCCGGTGTCCCAGAGCCAGAATCCGCCGGCGTCGTCCTCCAGGGCCATGGCCAGGCCCCATTCCGAGGCCAGGCCGTCGTCCCCGGTGTTGTCCACGAGGATGCTGATCCGGGCCATGTCAGGCCCGCTTCTTTTTGGCCTTGGGCTTGGGGCTCTGGTCCGGCCACTTCTGGGGGTCGTCCTGGAACAGCTTGTAGTTGATGGAGTCCACCAGGGCCTGCCAGCTGGCGTCGATGATGTTGTGGGACACTCCCACCGTGGTCCAGCGGGACTTCTTGTCCCCGGACTCGATGAGCACGCGCACGAACGAGGCCGTGCCGCCCGTGTCCCGGCTGGCCCCGGACATGACCCGGACCTTGAAGTCCAGAAGCCGCATCTCGGCCAGGTTGGGATAGGCGGGCAACAAGGCCCGGCGCAGGGCCATGTCCAGGGCGTTCACCGGGCCGCGGCCCGTGGCCGCGGTGTGCTCCACGTCGCCGCGCACCTTGAGCATGACCGTGGCTTCGGAGAACGGCTCGCCGTCCGGATGCATGGCGTCCAGGACCCGGTAGGTCATGAGCTGGAAGTAGCGCTTGGACCAGCCCATGGTCTTGAAGAACAGGATCTCGTAGCTGGCCTCGGCCACGGAGTAGTCGTAGCCCTTGGCCTCGCGGTTCTTGAGCTCGGCCAGGAGGTCCTGCACGGCCGGGTCGTCCTTGTCCAGGTCGTAGCCGTACTGCCGGGCCTTGAACATGATGTTGCTGCGTCCGGCCAGGTCCGAGAGGAGCACACGCTGCTTGTTGCCCACGGCCTCGGGCTCCACGTGCTCGTAGGTCCGGGCGTCCTTGAGCACGGCGTGCACGTGGATGCCGCCCTTGTGGGCGAATGCCGAGCCGCCCACGAATGGCTGGCGCAGGAACGGCCGCAGGTTGGCGGTTTCGCTCACGAAATGGGCCGCGGTGCTCAACAGCTTGAGGCGCTCCTCGCCGATGCAGGAGCAGCCCATCTTGAGCTCCAGGTTGGCGATGATCGAGCAGAGGTTGGCGTTGCCGCAGCGCTCGCCGTAGCCGTTGATGGTGCCCTGGACCTGCACCACGCCCTGGCGCACGGCCTCCAGGGAGTTGGCCACGGCCAGCTCGGAGTCGTTGTGGCAGTGGATGCCGAGCTTCACCTTGGGCAGGGCCTTTTTCACGGCCTTGATGCTGGCGGCCACCTCGTGGGTCAGGCGTCCGCCGTTGGTGTCGCAGAGCACGAGCACGTCGGCCCCGGCCTCGGCGGCGGTCTTCAGGCAGGCCAGGGCGTATTCCGGGTTGTCGTTGAACCCGTCGAAGAAGTGCTCGGCGTCGAAGAACAGCTCCTTGCAGCGCGGCCGCAGGAAGGCCAGGCTCTCCTGGATGAGGGCCAGGTTCTCGGGCAGGGTCACGCCCAGGGCCTTGACCGCGTGGAGGTCCCAGGTCTTGCCGAAGATGGTCAGGACCGGGGCCTTGGACTCGGCCAGGGCCTTGAGGTTGGGGTCCTTGTCGGCGGCGAGCTTGGCGTTGCGCGTGCTGCCGAAGGCCGCCACCTGGGCGTTTTTCAGGGCATAGGAGCGGATGTCCCTGAAGAACTGACGGTCCGTGGGGTTGGACCCGGGCCAGCCGCCCTCGATGTAATGGATGCCGAGCTCGTCCAGCTTGAGGGCGATGCGCAGCTTGTCCTCGAGGGTCAGGTGGATTTCCTCGGCCTGGGTCCCGTCCCGCAGGGTGGTGTCGTAGATGGCGACCTGTGGCATGGCCTCCTCCGTCAAGCTTTGTGCGAGTCCTTGTCCAGCTCGAAGGCGGCGTGCAGGGTGCGCACGGCCAGCTCCGTGTATTTCTCCTCGATGAGGCAGGTGATCTTGATCTCCGAGGTGGAGATCATCTTGATGTTGATGTTCTCCTTGCTCAGGGCCAGGAAGGCGCGGGAGGCCACGCCGGAGTGGTTGCGCATGCCCACGCCGATGACCGAGACCTTGGCCACGGCCGAGTCGTGGAGGATCTCCTCGCAGCCGATCTCAAGCCGGAGGCTCTCCAGGATCTTGAGCGTGGGCTCCACGTCGGCCCGGGGCACGGTGAAGGTGATGTCCGTGCGGCCGTCCTTGCTGGGGTTCTGCACGATCATGTCCACCAGGATGCGCTTTTCCGCGAGGGGCGCGAAGATGGCCGCCGAGACGCCCGGCCGGTCCTGGACGCGGGTCAGGGTGATGCGGGCCTGGTCCTTGTCGTAGGCGATGCCGGAAACGAGCACGGCTTCCATGCGTTTGTCCTCCTTGGTGACCATGGTGCCGGGCTCGTCGCTGAAGGTCGAGCGCACATGCACGGCCACATTGTATTTTTTGGCGAACTCCACGGAGCGGATCTGCAGGACCTTGGCCCCCATGCTGGCCATTTCGAGCATCTCGTCGTAGGCGATGCGGTCCAGCTTGCGGGCGTCGGCGCAGATGTTCGGGTCCGTGGTGAAGACCCCGGGCACGTCGGTGTAGATCTCGCAGACATCGGCCTTGAGCGCCGCGGCCAGGGCCACGCCCGAGGTGTCCGAGCCGCCGCGTCCGAGCGTGGTCAGGCGGTCGTCTTCGTCCACGCCCTGGAATCCGGCCACCACGAGCACGTCGTAGTCTTTCAAGAGCTTCTTGAGCTTCCTGCTGTCGATGCTCTCGATGCGGGCCTTGCCAAAGGCCTTGTTGGTCCGGATGGGGATCTGCTGGGCCAGCAGGGAGCGGGCCCTGATGCCCTGGCTCAGCAGGAGCATGGCGAAGAGCGCCACGGAGACCTGTTCGCCCGTGGTCACCAGGGCGTCCATCTCGGCCGGGTCCGGGCAGGAGGCCCACTGGCGGGCCAGGCCGATGAGCCGGTTGGTCTCCCCGGACATGGCCGAGAGCACCACCACCACCTTGCTGCCGTCCTGGAGCGGGCGCTTGACCTTGGCCAGGACCTGTTTCTGGCACTCCAGGTTGCGCACGGACGTGCCGCCGTATTTCTGCACCACAATGCTCATCGCCGCTTCACTCCTTGGCGAGGGTCGAAAGCCGGGGCCCCAGGGCCTCCAGCAGGTGTTCGGCCGCGTTGCCCCGGGCCCGCAGCCGGACCCGGCGTCCCGGGGCGGCGTCCTGGAAGGACACCTCCAGGCGCTCTCCGGGCCAATGCCGCGGGTCCAGGAACTGGGCCCATTCCACGATGTTCAGCGAGTCCCCCCCGGCCAGCTGGTCCAGGACCTCGGGATCGGCCGGCAGGTTCTCCAGCCGGTAGAGGTCGAAGTGGGCCACGGGCGGACGGGTGGGGTACAGGTTGACGATGTTGAAGCTCGGGCTGCTCACCTCGGCCTGGTCCGCGCCGGGCAGGGCGGACACCAGGCCGCGCGTCAGCGTGGTCTTGCCCGCGCCCAGGTCCCCGTCGAGCAGCAGGGCGGGCGGCGCGTCCATCTGCGCCAGGGCCAGCCCCAGAACCCGTCCCAGCTCCAGGGTGGCGTCGGCGTCCCGGAGTGTGACGGTCATATCCGCGCTCACCCCTTGGCCGGGTCCCCGATAATGGTCCGTAGCACGTCTTCCTTGCCCACCACGCCGACCAGCTTGCCGCCGGCGACCACGGGCAGGGTGTAGAGCTTCTTCTCCACCATGAGCGTGGCCATGTCCTGGATCGAGGTCTCCGGGGTCACGGTGCGCGGATTGGGGGTCATGGCCTGGCCCACGGTGGCCGCGGCCACCTTGCCCAGCTCGGCCTCCAGGTCCTTGGTGGAGGGCAGGGGGATGAAGGCGTCCAGGATGGCGATGTAGGAGGGCATGGACACGTTCTTCTGCTGGGCGATGAGGTCGCTCTGGCAGAGCACGCCGACCACCTTGCCCGCGGCGTCCACCACGGGCGCGCCGTTGATCTTCTTGTCCAGCAGGAGCCGGACGGCCGTGGGGATGTCCGTGTCCGGGGACAGGACAACCGGGGCCTGGGTCATGATGTCTTTGGCCGTGAGCATGGGGCCTCCTTGAGAACCAGGGGCAGGATGTCCGCGATTTCCCGGGCCAGGCAGCCCCGTCCGGGATAGCGGGCGTCCAGCATCACACCGCCGAAAGCGTGCCAATACACCCCAATACAGGTGGAAGGCAAGGGGGACAGGCCCCGGGCCAGCAGGGCGCCGACCACGCCGGAGAGCACGTCGCCCGAGCCGCCCACGGCCAGGCTGGGCGCGGCCAGGGGGCAGAGGAACAGCGGTCCGTCCGGGGCCGCCACCAGGCTGCCCGCGCCCTTGAGCAGGGCCACGCAGCCCAGGCGGCGGGCCAGCTCCCGGGCGGCCCCGAGCCGGTCGGCCTGGACCTGGGAGGTGTCCCGGCCGAGCAGCCGGGCGGCCTCGCCCGGATGGGGCGTGAGCACGGCGTTGGCGGGCAGCAGGGCCTGGGCCTGGGGGTCCTGGGAGAGCAGGGTCAGGCCGTCGGCGTCCAGGACCAGGGGCGGCAGGCGCTTGCGCAGCACGGCCTGGAGCATTCGGGCCGCGCCCGGAGAGCGGCCCATTCCCGGGCCCAGCACCAGGGCGTCGAAGGCCGAGAGATCGAGGTTGCGGGCCATGTCCTGGGTCCAGGTCCGGCCCTGGCCCAGGGGCAGGGCCATGACCTCGGGAAAGCCCGCGCGCACGGCGTCGGAAAGGCCCGCGGGACAGGCCACGGTGACCAGCCCGGCCCCGGCCCGCAAGGCCCCCAGGGCGGCCAGCAGGGGCGCTCCGGTGAGGCCCTCGCTGCCGCCCAGGACCAGGACGCGGCCCGCCGCGCCCTTGTGCATGGCCGGTTCGGGCCGGGGAATGAGGCCGAGGATCTCCGGGCTCAGGAGCCACTGTCCGGCCGGGTGCTCGTCCCGCACGAGTCCGGGAATGCCGATGTCCCGCACCAGGAGCGCGCCGGTGAAGGCCGCGGCCCCGGGCTGGACCAGGCCGGTCTTGGCCGCCTGGAAGGTCACGGTGGCGCGGGCCCGGACCGCCTCGGGGCAGGCCAGGCCGGTGTGGCCGTCCAAGCCCGAGGGGATGTCCAGGGAAAATACGAAGGCCCGGCGGCCCAGGCGGTTCATCTCGCGCACGAGATGGAGCAGGGCGGGCTTGAGCGCGCCGGCAAAGCCCGTGCCCAAGAGGCCGTCGATGACCAGGTCCGCGTCCGGCAGGACCATGTCCGGCCCGGCCAGCTCCATGGCGATGCCCAGGCGCGCGGCCAGGATCACGTTGGCCCGGGTTTCGCCCCGGTACTGCTTGCGCGGCCGGGTGTGGACCAGGCGCACCGTGGCCCCGTCCCCGGCCAGGAGCCGGGCCAGGACGAAGGCGTCCCCGCCGTTGTTGCCCGGACCGGCCAGGACGAGCACGTCCCTGCCCTCCACGGGGCCGAAAACCTCCAGGAGCGCGGCCCGGGCCTCGCGTCCGGCGTTCTCCATGAGCACCCGGGCCGGGATGCCCAGGTCCTCGACGGCGGCGCGGTCCCAGGCGGCCATTTCCCGGGGCAGGAGCAGGGGGGCGCAGTGGCGGGTCAGGTCCATCAGCCCTCCAGGACCACCACGGCCGCGGCCGTGTCCCGGCCATGGGTCAGGGAAACGTGGACCGTGGACGCGCCCATGCTTCGGGCCTGTTCCAGGGCCTTGCCCAGGAGGCGCATCTCAGGCCGTCCCGAGGGCAGGTGCGCGAGTTCCACGGTGTGGAACCCGATGCCTCCGGAAAAGCCCGTGCCCAGGGCCTTGACCGCGGCCTCCTTGGCCGCGAACAGGCCGGCCACGTGGGGCACGGCGTTGCCTTCGGGCAGGGCCGCGCGTTCGGCCGGGGTCAGGATGCGCGCCAGAAAGCGTTCGCCGAAGCGGTCCAGGGAGTCGCGGATGCGGGAAAGCTCCACCAGGTCCAGGCCGATGCCCCGGATCACGGCGTCCGCCTAGTCCGCGAACCCGCGGAGGATTTCGGCCATGTCCCGCACGGCCCGCTCCAGGCCCGTGAACACGGCCCGGGCCATGATGCTGTGGCCGATGGAGTATTCCCGGATGCCCGGCACCCGGGCAAAGGGCAGGACGTTCACGTAGTTCAGGCCGTGGCCCAGGTTGACCTCCAGCCCGGCCTGCTGGGCCAGGCGGATGCCCTCCAGGATGCGCGACAGCTCGGCCTCCACCGCGGCCCGGCTCCGGGCGTCGGCGTAGTGGCCGGTGTGGATCTCCACGAAGCGGGCCCCGGTCTTGGAGGCGGCCTCGATCTGGCGGGGGTCGGCGTCCACGAACAGGCTGGCCTCGATGCCCGCGTCCGCCAGCGGCGCCAGGTAGTCGCGCAGCTCCTTTTCGCGGCCCAGGCAGTTGAGCCCGCCCTCGGTGGTCAGCTCCTGGCGCTTCTCCGGCACCAGGCAGACGGTCTCCGGCTTCACGGCCAGGGCGATGCCGCGCATCTCTTCGGTGGCGGCCATTTCCAGGTTGAGCTTGGTGTTCACGGTGCGGCGCAGGACCTCCACGTCGCGGTCCTGGATGTGGCGGCGGTCCTCGCGCAGGTGCACGATGATCCCGGCCGCCCCGCCCAGCTCGGCCAGGGCCGCGGCCGTGGCCGGTTCGGGTTCGCGGCCCAGGCGGGCCTGGCGCAGGGTGGCCACGTGGTCCACGTTGACGCAGAGAACGGGCATGGAATCCTCCAAGGTGTCGATATCCCGATACCTACGGGGGAACGGCCCTGAATGCAAGAAGGCGGTCTTTTGACTGGTTTTGTTGACACCGCGGGGGGCGAGCGGCTATCGCTGGGGCGGCTTGAACGGCGAACGCAAAGGAGAACGAGCGCGCATGAACGTCTGCATCGTGGGTACCGGATACGTGGGTCTGGTTTCAGCCGCCTGCCTCGCCGAGATGGGCAACGACGTGGTCTGCGTGGACGTGAATCCCGAGGTGGTGGCGGGCCTGCGCGCCGGGCGGGTGCACATCTACGAGCCCGGCCTGGAGGACCTCGTGCGCCGCAACACGGCCCAGGGACGGCTGACCTTCACCACGGACATCGCCGAGGGCCTGGCCAAGGCCCTGCCCGTGTTCATCACCGTGGGCACCCCGTCGCTGCCGGACGGCTCCTGCGACCTGTCCTTTGTGGAGGCCGTGGCCCGGGACATCGGCCGGACCATGCAGGGCCCCAAGGTGGTGGTGGACAAGTCCACGGTGCCCGTGGGCACGGCCGACCGGGTGCGGGCGATCATCGCCGCGGAGCTGGCGTCCCGGGGCGCGGACATCGATTTCGACGTGGTCTCCAATCCCGAGTTCCTCAAGGAGGGCGACGCGGTGGGCGACTTCATGAAGCCCGACCGGGTCATCGTGGGTACGGACAGCGAGGCCAGCGCGGACCTGCTCAGGGCCCTCTACGCGCCGTTCGCCCGCAGCCGCGAGAAGCTTGTCCACATGGGCGTGCGCAGCGCCGAGATGACCAAATACGCGGCCAACTGCATGCTGGCCTCCAAGATCTCCTTCATCAACGAGATGGCCGCCATCTGCGAGCGGGTGGGCGCGGACGTGGGCGAGGTGCGCCTGGGCATCGGCTCGGACTCGCGCATCGGCTACAGCTTCATCTACCCCGGTGCGGGCTACGGCGGGTCCTGCTTCCCCAAGGACGTCAAGGCGCTCATCGACACGGCCCGCAAGACCGGCTACGAGCCCCGGCTCCTGGCCGCAGTGGACGCCGTGAACCAGGACCAGAAGGCCCTGCTGGCCCAGAAGATCGCGGCCTACTTCGAGCCCCAGGGCGGGCTTTCCGGCAAGACCCTGGCCCTCTGGGGCCTGGCCTTCAAGCCGAACACCGACGACATCCGCGAGGCCCCGGCCCGGGAGATCATTGCCCGGGTCACGGCCCAGGGCATGAAGGTCCGGGCCTTTGACCCGGTGGCTGCGGAGCGCGCCCGCCAGGAGCTGGGGGACACCCCGGGGCTGACCATTGTGGACCGGCAGTACGAGGCTCTGGAAGGCGCCGACGCCCTGGCCGTGGTCACGGAGTGGAACCAGTTCCGCAACCCGGACTTCGGCCGCATGAAGTCCCTGCTCGCGGCGCCGATCCTGTTCGACGGGCGCAATCTCTACAATCCCGCGGAGATGGGCCGCATGGGCTTCGCCTATTTCAGCGTGGGCCGGGCCCCGCGCCTGGGCTGACGGCGAAAAAAAGGACGCCCCCGAAGGGGCGTCTTTTTTTTTGAGGGGTGGGCCGGGCCTAGTCGCGGCCGCGGCGGCAGGTGCGGACCTGGAGCTCGTGGAGGATGAGGCGTTCGTACTCGGGGTTGTACCCGACCTCCTCCTGCTCCTGCTCCTTGTCCATGAATTTGGCCAGGTATTGGGTCTCTTCCCAGAAATCCAGGAGCTCGTCGTCCGCCAGGTTGCGGATCTGGTCTTCCAGGCTGGCCTGGTCTGAAAAGGGGAAGTATTGAGCCATGAAGGGCGTTTCCTCCGCTGATTTCCCCCCCGCTTAACCTCTGACGCCTGGCGCGTCAATGAGAGTTTTCCCCCGCGTTCCCCGGCCCTGGCCGGGTATTGTCACCCAGAGGGGAAATTTCATTGACAAAAAAAAACGGCGTTGCAATAGTCTTCAGGAATAGGGCGGTGGCCAATTGCATCGGGATGCGTCGCCGCCAGCCAAAAGGGGAGAGCCATGAGTGAGACCGTGAAGAAGCAGGATGACGAACTCATCCAGCTGGTCACCTTCAGCATCGGCGAAGAGGAGTTCGGCGTGGACATCCTCAAGGTGCAGGAGATCATCCGCACCATGGAGATCACCAAGGTCCCCCGAGCCCCGGAATTCGTCGAGGGCGTCATCAATCTCCGCGGCAAGGTCATCCCCATCGTGGACCTGCGCAAGCGTTTCGGCCTGGAGACCCGCGACCACGACAAGCACACCCGGATCATCGTCATCGAGATCAACCAGATGATCGTGGGCTTCGTGGTCGATTCCGTGTCCGAAGTCCTGCGCATTCCGGCCAACACCGTGGAGCCGCCGCCGCCCGTGGTCTCGGGCCTGGAGTCCGAGTACATCAGCGGCGTGGGCAAGCTGCAGGACCGCCTGCTCATCCTCCTGGACCTGAACCGGCTGCTGTCCGGCGAGGAAAAGGACGCCCTGAGCCAGGTCTAGCCGGATTCCCTCCCGTCATCACGGCAGGCCGCCTCAAGCCCGCGACGCGGGGGGCGGCCTGCTTCTCTTGGAAGGACAGCGTTGGAGCAGCCCAAGGAACTCCTCGAATTTCTCCAGGGGCGCAGGAACAGCCTGCGCGTCTTCAAGAGCGGCCCCGGGTCCCAGGCCCTGCTGGCCCAGAGCCTTCTGGCCCAGGGCAGGAGCGTGGTCCTGGTCTCGGCGGGCGCGCGCGAGCACCGGGAACTGGCGGCCCTGCTGCGCCTGTTCCTGGAGTGCGGCCGCCGTCCCGGCCAGGAGCCGGACGCCGAGGCCCCGCCCTGGGAGCGCTCCTGGACCGAACTGCCGCCGTATCTGCCCAAACGGCCCGAGGCCCAGGAATGGGCCGAACGCTGGGCCGCGCTGTTCGCCCTGGCCTACGGCCCCAGGCCCCGGGCCGTGCTCCTCTCCGCCGACAACCTTCTGCCGCGCTGGCCCCAGCCCGAACTGCTGCGGGCCAACACCCTGACGCTCACCCGGGGCGAGGAGCTCTCGCCGGAGCTCATCCGCGAACAGGCCGCGCTCTGGGGCTATGCGGCCCGGCCCCTGGTCTCGGCCCCGGGCGAGATGGCCGCGCGCGGCGACATCCTGGACATCTTCGCGCCCGGCTACGGCCTGCCCCTGCGCCTGGAGTTCTTCGGCGACACCCTGGAGGGCCTGCGGCTGTTCGATCCGGCCAGCCAGCGTTCCAGGGCCGATCTGGCCGAGGCAGTGCTCCTGCCCGTGGCCCCGGGGCTCTATACCGGCGAGCACGGGGCAGCGGCCAAGGCCTGGTGGCGCAAGCTCAAGACCACCGGCGAGATGGGCCCGGCCGAGGAGCAGGCCCTGCTGGAGTCCGCGGAACGGGCCGACGGCCAGGTCTGGCCCGGGCTGTTCTGGCCGAACGCCGTGGGCCTGGAGGCCCATCTGCCGCCGGACGCGGTCTGGATCCTGGCCTCGGCCACGGACCTGCGGGCCCGGCTGGAGGAGCACGTCTTTGCCTGGCGGGAGTTCCTGCGCCGGGAGCAGGAGTCCACGGGACGGCGCTGGCCCGTGCAGTTCCTGCTGCGGCCCGAGGAGAGCGCGCGCCAGGCCTTCCGGGACAAGCGCCAGCTCGTGTTCGAGGACCTGACCCTGGGCCGGGACCGCGAGGGCGCGGAACTGTCCGAGCGCGGCCTGAACGCCTTCGCCGACCTGTTCTGGAAGCCCGAGGACCAGCGCCGTCCCTGGACCGCGCTGACCACGGCCCTGCGGGACTGGTCGCGCTCCCGCCGCCAGACCGTGCTTTCCTTCCGCTCCGAGCGCTCCCGCCGCAAGTTCCTGACCCTGGCGGCCCAGGAGGAGCTGGCCCTGTCCACGGAGTATTCCCCGGACGCGCGCGGCCTGTTCGCCCTGGTTTCGCCGCTCAAGAAGGGCTTTGACCTGTCCTGGGCCGGGCTGCTGGTCCTGGCCGAGGACCTGCTCCAGCCCGAGCCCGCGGCCGAGACCCGGCGGGTCTCCCGGGACAAACCCTTCGAGGGCCTGGAGCGCTACGAGGACCTCCTGGAGGGCGACCTGCTCGTGCACCGGGACTACGGCCTGGCCCGCTTCGGCGGCCTGCACCGGTTCTCCGTGGGCGAGGCGGCCAACAACGACTACCTCCTGCTCTTTTTCGACAAGGACGACCGGCTCTACCTGCCCGTGGACCGGCTCAACCTGGTCCAGCGCTACAAGGGGCCCGAGGGCGTGGTGCCCTCCCTGGACAAGCTCGGCGGGGCGCGCTGGCGCAGCACCACGGAGCGGGCCCGCAAGGCCGTGGAGCAGATCGCGGCCGAGCTGGTGGAGATGTACGCCTTCCGGAGGGTGGCCAAGGGCTTCCGCTACGGCCCGCCCGCGGAACTGTACTGGGAGTTCGAGACCACCTTCGGCTTCGAGGAGACCCCGGACCAGGCCCGGGCCGTGCAGGACGTGTTCGCGGACATGGAGCGGCCCGAGCCTATGGACCGCCTGGTCTGCGGCGACGTGGGCTTCGGCAAGACCGAGGTGGCCCTGCGGGCGGCCTTCCGCGCCGTGCTGGAGGGCCGCCAGGTGGCCCTGCTCTGTCCCACCACGGTCCTGGCCGAGCAGCACTACCAGACCTTCTTGAAGCGCATGGAGAGCTTTCCGGTGCGCGTGGCCATGCTCAGCCGGTTCGTGTCCAAGGAGCGCCAGAAGGCCGTGGTGGCGGCCACGGCCCGGGGCGAGGTGGACATCCTCATCGGCACCCACCGGCTGCTCTCCCAGGACGTGGCCTTTCCCCGCCTGGGCCTGCTCATCCTGGACGAGGAGCAGCGCTTCGGGGTCAAGCACAAGGAAAAGCTCAAGCATTTCCGCAAGAACATCGACGTGCTCACGCTCACGGCCACGCCCATCCCGCGTACGCTCCAGCTCTCGCTTTCGGGCCTGCGCGGACTCTCGGTCATCGAGACCCCGCCGCCGGAGCGCAAGGCCGTGGATACGGCCCTCATCGAGCGCGACGACGCCTTTCTGCGCCGGGTCCTGGAGCAGGAATTGGCCCGGGGCGGTCAGATTTTCTGGGTCTACAACCGGGTCCAGGGCCTGGAGCGGGTGGTGGAATACGTCAAGAGCCTCGCGCCCCAGGCCCGGGTGGGCATGGCCCACGGCCAGATGTCCGAAAAGGGCCTGGAAGAGGCCATGCACGGCTTCTGGCACGGCGAGCTGGACATCCTGGTGACCACGGCCATCATCGAATCCGGCCTGGACTTCCCCAACGCCAACACGCTCGTCGTGGACCAGGCCCAGATGTTCGGCCTGGGCCAGCTCTACCAGCTGCGCGGCCGGGTGGGCCGCAGCGAGCGCCAGGCCTTCGCCTTCTTCATCGTGCCCTCGGTGGAGGCCCTGCCCGAGCAGTCCCGGCGGCGCTTGCGGATCATCCTGGACATGGATTATCTGGGGGCGGGGTTCAAGGTGGCTTTGGAGGACCTGCGTTTGCGCGGGGCCGGGAACATCCTGGGCGAGTCCCAGTCCGGACAGATCGGCCGGGTGGGGCTGGACTTGTTCCTGGAAATGCTGGAAGAAGAAGTCCGCAGGCTGCGGGGCGAGTCCCGCCGCCAGGTCACGGACCCGGAGCTGACCTTCGTGTTCGCGGCGCACATCCCCGGGGACTACATGCAGGACTCCCGGGAGCGCCTGGGCTACTACAAGGCGCTGTCCTCGGCCAACACCGAGAACGCGCTCAAGGACCTGGAGGCCGAGCTGCGGGACCGTTTCGGCCCCCTGCCCGAGGCTCTGGAGAACTTTCTGGCCGTGCTGCACCTCAAGCGGACCCTTTCCCGGCTCCAGGTGATCCGGGCCGAGCTCACGCCCACGCGCGCGGTCCTGTCCTTTGGCCCGGACACCGACGCGGTGAAGCCCCAGGACCTGGTGAACTGGGTCAGCGCCCGGCCCGGGCAGGCCCGGCTCCTGCCGCCCGGCAAGCTGGAGGTCCGTTTGTCCGAGACGGGCCGCATCACCGAGAACATGGCCGCGCTCAACCGGGAACTGGACGGCCTGCTCGGCCGGGCCGCCGGGCCGGCCACGGAAGCCACCTCATGAAACGACTGCTCATCCTCTGCGCCGCGCTCCTGTTCTGCTCCGCCTGCTCCTCCGCGCCCCGCGAGGAGGAGGGGGTGGTGGCCCGGGTCAACGGCAGGCCCATCTATTTGAACCAGCTGGAATTCCAGCACGACATGCTCCATCTGGAGATCTCCGCGGCCGCGCCCACCGTGGCCGGGCTCAAGAAGGAATACGGCCAGATCCTGGGGCAGCTCATCATGCTCGAGCTGGTCCAGGAGGAGATGGAGGCCCGCGACCTCGTGCCCACGGACGAGGAGGTCAAGAAGGCCGAGGAGACCATCCGCGCGGACTACCCCCCCGGGGCCTTCGAGCAGGTGCTCATCGAGGAGTACATCGACCTGGATTCCTGGCGCCGCCAGCTCAGGAGCCACCTGAACCTGGAGCGCTTTTTCCAGCAGGTCCTGCGGCCCCAGGTGCGCATCGAGTACACCGAGGCCGAGGCCTACTACCAGGAGCACATCCAGGAGTTCTCCCTGCCGCCGCGGCTGCGGCTGGCCGTGATCCTGGCCCAGGACAGGGACGCCGTGGACAAGACCCTGGAGCAGTACCGCGCGCGCCGCGACATCGCGGCCCTGCTGGCCGGAGGCGGACCGGCCGCTGTGCGGGAGATCACGGTGCGCGACGCCCAGCTGCCGGAGAAGTGGCGCGACCTGTTGTCCCGGCTTCAGCCCGGCCAGCCCACGGGCATCCTCCACGACGACGCCGGCTTTCAGAGCCTGATCCTCGTGGAGCGGCTGCCTGCGGCCGTGCTGCCCCCGGCCCAGGCCTACCCGCTCATCGAGCAGGCCCTGGCCGAGGTCAAGCTTCAGGAGGCTTTCGAGCAGTGGCTTTCGGCCAAGATCGCCAAGGCCCAGATCGCGGTCAGCGCCCATCTCCTGCCCAGGACCGGGGAGGGGGCCCAGGCCGACGACTCGGGCCGGGGCGAGATGAACCTGCTCGGGAACCAGGCCGAGGGCCAGGAAGATGTTTCGGGCGAGGGCCACGAGCAGGCCGGGGAAGGGGTCATCATGGAGCCTGCCGAGGACCAGGAAGTGGACCAGGGCGACCTGGAGGAACCCGCCGAGGCCGCGCCCCAGGCCAAGCCCCAGGCCGGAAAACAGCGCTCCCAGTGAGCCGGGCCCGGGCGGCGTTGCATCCCGGATTCAAAGAGACTACAGTGGGCCCGTCTTTCCGGATTTCGCGCCGCCTTCCGGGCGCGTCGCAGCAAGGAGTCAACGTGTTCGAACGCAGTCTTTCCCGTCTTCTGCCGCTTCTTTTCCTCATTCTGGTTTTCGCGGCCCCGGTCCGCGCCGCGGAGTTCGTGGCCGACCGCATCGTGGCCGTGGCCAACGGCCAGATCATCACGGACTTCGAGGTGACCCAGCAGGTCAAGTTCGCCCTGGACAGCGGCCAGGTGAACGTGGAGAACGCCGAGCAGATGCGCGCCTTGCGCCGCCAGATCATCGACCAGATGATCATGGACATCCTCCTGGAGCAGGAGAGCAAGCGCTACGGCATCAAGATCTCGGACTCCGAGGTCAACGCCGCCATCCGCGCCGTCATGGAGCGCACCGGCCTGAACGAGGAGCAGTTGCGCAAGGAGCTCCAGGTCCAGGGCCTGACCTGGGAGAAGTTCTTTGAGAACAAGCGCCTGGAAATCAAGAAGCGCAGCCTGGTCGCCGGCCTGGTCAAGGTGGTGGTCAGCGAGGACGAGCTGCGCGAGGCCTTTGACCAGAAGCACGGCAAGGCCGAGATGGGCGAATACCTGCACCTGCGCATCATCCTCCTGCCCGAGGGCATGAGCGCGGCCGCGGTGAAGCGCGACATCGAGTCCGGCAAGACGACCTTTGCCCAGGCCGCCGGGCTCTTTTCCCAGGGCCCGGGCGCGGAGCAGGGCGGCGACCTGGGCGTGGTGGGCCGCAAGGACCTGGCCCCGGAGTGGCGCAAGGCCCTGGAGGGCGTGGCCGTGGGCGGGGTGAGCAAGCCGTTCCGGGTGCAGTCCCAGGAGGCGCTGTTGAACATCGACTCCGTGGTGGAGGCGCCCAGCGGGGATTTTGAGGCGGAAAAGGAAACGCTGTACGAAGAAATCTACACCCGGAAGATGGAGACCTTTCTCAAGGAATACCTGGACAAGCTCCGGGACAAGGCCATCATCGAGTATCGGGACTAGACGGCGGCTCGGGCCGCCGGGAGTGGACACATGACATTGAAGGAACTGGGGGAGTTGCTGCGCCGCGAACGCGAGCGCAAGGGCCTGTCCGTGAAGCAGGTGATGGAGTCCACCAAGATCAGCCGCCGCATCCTCGTGGCCCTGGAGGAGGGCGACCGCAAGAATCTGCCGCATCCCGTGTACGCCAAGGGTTTCATCCGCAACTACGCCCGGCTCCTGGACCTGAACCAGGCCGAGGTGCTGGAGGCCGTGACCCAGGAATTCGGCGTGGAGGAGGACGAGGACCGGCCGCATTCCCGCACGAACTCGTGGCGCGCCGGCGACGCCCCGGTTCCGGCCGCCAGCGGCCGCCGCGTCTGGCCCACGGTGCTTCTGATCTTCGTCCTGGTCATCGTGCTGGCGGCCATGGTCGTCTATCTCCAGCGCCGCGGCGCGCTCACCGCCAACCGCGCGGTCGCGCCCCAGACCCAGGAACAGGCCGCGTCCGCGGCTCCCCAGGCCGCGGCTCCCGAGGCCATGACGCCTTCGGCCGCGCCCGCGGAGCAGGCCGCGCCGTCCGAGGCCGCGCCCGCCCCGGCAACCCCGGCAGCGGGGGCTCCCGCGCCCGCCATGGGCCAGCCCGGGGCTATTCAGCCCGGAGTCGTCCAACCCGCGGTCCCGGCCCAGGAACCGGCTAGGCCCGCGGCCCACACGCCCGGGGCCAAGGTCCTGGCCGTGGTGGCCAAGCCCGGCCAGATGTGCTGGATGGAGGTTTCGGTGGACGGCGCGGACAAGAGGGAATTCTTCATCCGCAGCGGCGAGTCCGTGAGCTTCGAGTACACCGAGAAGCTCTGGATCAAGCTCGGCAACGTGGGCGGCGTCCATGTGACCCACAACGGCAAGGCCGTGGTCACGGACGGCGCGGGCTGGAGCGTCAAGACCCTGACCTTCCCGTAGGCCCGAGTCCACGGGCGCTGGCGGGGGGAGCATGGAATTCACCGAAAAGGCCCTGGTCGTCAAAGTGGGGCGTTTTCGGGAGAACGACTCCTGGGTGCGCCTGATCACCCCGGCGCGCGGCGCGCTCACCGCCTTCGCCTTCGGGGCCTGCCGCAGCCGCCGCCGCTTCTGCGGCTGCCTGGACAGCCTCAACCTCCTGCTCTGCAAGGTCGGCTCCAGCAGGCGCGGGGCCTATCTCACCCTGGAGGAGGGCACCCTGCTCCAGGGATTTCCGCGTCTCAAGGCCGATCCGAACCGTCTGGGCATGGCGGTGAACTGCCTCAAGTTCGTGGAGGCCGTGGAGGTGGGGCCGGCCGGGGGACGGGCGGTCTTCGACCTCCTGCTTGACAGTCTTCATGTTCTGGAGGAAACCAGCGAACCGCCGGACGTTTTTCCGCTGTTCTTCCGGGCCCGGGCCGCCTTCGAGCAGGGCTTCGGACCGGACTTCGCCGCCTGCCACGTCTGCGGCAAACCGGCGGCGGAGCTGGATCAGGGGCTGTTCCTGGTGGAAAAGGGGCGGATCTGCTGCGCCTCCTGCCGCGATTCCGGCGGCCTGGCCCTGCCGGTCTCGGCCGGAGCGGCCCTGACCCTGGACCGGCTCAGCCGGACCGCGCCCGCGGACTGGACCCGCCTGGACATGGGCGGGGGCGTGCGGCGGCAGTGTTACGAGATCATCGAGCGGTTCGTGGCCTTCCACCTGGGGCTTTCCTGGGATGGCGGCCGCTTCCGGAAAGTCTAGAGCGAACGGGGAGAGACGGATGCATTTCCAGGACGTGATCCTCAACCTGCAACGGTTTTGGGCGGACTACGGCTGCGTGCTGGTCCAGCCCTTCGACATCGAGGTGGGCGCGGGCACCTTCAACCCCTCCACCTTCTTCCGGGTCATCGGGCCCGAGCCCTGGAACGTGGCCTATGTGGAGCCCTCGCGGCGGCCCACGGACGGCCGCTACGGTGAGAATCCCAACCGCCTCCAGCACTACTACCAGTTCCAGGTCATCCTGAAGCCCTCGCCGGACGACGTGCAGGACGTCTATCTCAAGAGCCTGTCCGTGCTCGGCATCGACGCCTCGCGCCACGACATCCGCTTCGTGGAGGACGACTGGGAATCGCCCACCCTGGGTGCCTGGGGCCTGGGCTGGGAGGTCTGGCTCAACGGCATGGAGGTGACCCAGTTCACCTATTTCCAGCAGGTGGGCGGCATCGACCTCTCGCCCGTGAGCGTGGAGATCACCTACGGCCTGGAGCGCATTTCCATGTATCTCCAGGAAAAGGAGTCGGTCTACGACCTCTCCTGGAACGGCCGGGTGACCTACGGCGACGTGTACCACCGCAACGAGGTGGAGCAGTCCACCTACAACTTCGAGCAGAGCGACGCGGACATGCTCCTCTCCCTGTTCGGCATGTACGAGGCCGAGTGCAAGCGGCTCTGCGCCGCCCGGCTGCCCTGGCCGGCCTACGACTACTGCCTGAAATGCTCGCACACCTTCAACCTGCTGGACGCCCGGGGAGCCATCTCCATCACCGAGCGCACCGGCTACATCGGCCGCGTGCGGGCCCTGGCCTCGGCCATCGCCGCCCTCTACGCCGAACAGCGCCAGGACATGGGCCATCCCATGCTCGGCCGCGCGGGGAGGATCTAGTCATGCCCCGGTTCGTCCTGGAGATCGGCTGCGAGGAGATGCCCGCCCGCTTCGTGCCCAAGCTGGCTGCGGAGCTGGCCGGGATTTTTGAAAAATCTCTGGCCGAGGCGCGCCTGGACTGCGGCGCGGTGAGCTCCTGTGCCACGCCCCGGCGCATCGCCGTGCTGGTGCAGGACCTGGCCGCCGGCCAGCGCTTGGAGGAGGAGGTGGTCAGCGGCCCGCCCAAGCGCATCGCCTACGACGCCGAGGGCAAGCTGACCAAGGCCGGCGAGGGCTTCGCCAAGACCCAGGGCGTGGGCCCCGAGGCCCTGTTCGTGCTCACCACGGACAAGGGCGAGTATCTGGCCGCACGCAAGACCGTGGGCGGCGGCCGGACCATCGACATCCTGCCCGGCCTCTGCGTGGAGGCCGTGAAGAAGCTGTCCTTCCCCAAGAAGATGAAGTGGGGCTCCCTGGACTTCCATTTCGGCCGCCCCCTGCGCTGGCTCCTGGCCCTCCTGGACCAGGACGTTGTGCCCTTCGAGCTGGCCGGGCTGACCTCGGGCCGGAGCACCTTGGGTCACCGGATCATGGGTCCCGGGCCGTTCGAGGTGCTCTCGGCCGCGGACTACCAGAGCGTGGTGGAGGAGCGGGGCCAGGTGGTCCTGGACAGCGGGGCGCGCAAGCAGCTCATCCGCGAGCAGGGCGACGCGGCCGCGGCCCAGGCCGGGGGCCGGGTGGTCTGGAAGGACGGCCTCCTGGAGGAGGTCTGCAACCTGGCCGAGCATCCGGTGCCGCTGTTGGGCGACTTCCATCCGCGTTACCTGGAGCTGCCCCGCGAGGTGCTCCTCACGAGCATGGAGAGCCATCAGAAGAGCTTCGGCGTGGAAGGCCCGGACGGCGCGCTCCTGCCGCATTTCCTCTGCACCCTGAACCTGCTGCCTCCGGACCGCGCCCTGGTCAAGAAGGGCTGGGAGCGCGTGCTCAAGGCCCGCCTGGAGGACGCCCGGTTCTTCTGGGAGTCGGACCTCAAGGTCGAGTTCGCCACCTGGCTGGAGGAGCTGGACCACGTGGTCTTCCTGGGCCCGCTCGGCAGCATGGGCCACAAGTCCCGCCGCCTGGAGCGGCTCTGCGGCCTGCTGGCCCAGGCCTGCGGGGCCGACCCCCAGGACCTGGCCCTGGCCGGGCGTCTGGCCAAGGCCGATCTCGTCTCGGGCATGGTCGGCGAGTTCGACACCCTCCAGGGCGTCATGGGCGGGATCTACGCGGCCCGCAAGGGCCAGCCCAAGACCACGGCCCAGGCCATCGCCGAGCAGTACCTGCCCGCGGGCCCGGACTCCCCGGTGCCCGCCAGCCTGGGCGGGGCGCTCCTGGCCGTGGCCGACAAGGCCGACACCCTGGCCGGCTGCTTCGGCCTGAACATGATCCCCACCGGGGCCAACGACCCCTACGCCCTGCGCCGCGCGGCCCTGGGCATCTGCCGCATCGTCATGGAGCACGGCCTGGCCCTGGACCTGGACCAGCTCCTGTCCTGGGCCCAGGAGGGCTATGCCGAGGTCAAGTGGAAGCTCGACCCGGCCCAGGCCAAGGCCAAGCTCCTGGACTTCTTCGGCCAGCGGCTGCGGGCCCTGTTCACGGGCCAGGGCCGCGACACCCGGGTGGTGGACGCGGCCATCGGGGCGGGATTCACGGACGTGAAGACCCTGCGCGCCCGCCTGGACGCCCTGGACGCCTTCAGCCGCGAGGCCGACTTCGAGCAGGCCGTGCTGACCTTCAAGCGCGCGGCCAACATCATCCGCAAGCAGGCCGGAGAGGCCGGGGTGCGGCTCACCGGCGAATTCGACGCCGCCCGCCTGGAGGCCCCCGAGGAAAAGGCCCTGGCCGCCAAGCTGGCCGAGACCGAGGGCCGCTTCCGGCAGCTCTGGGAGCTGGGCGATTTCCCGGGCCTGCTGGGCCTGCTGCGCGAGCTGCGGCCCGCGGTGGACGCCTTCTTCGACAAGGTCATGGTCATGTGCGAGGACCCGGTTCTCAAGGCCAACCGCCTGAACCTGCTCACCTCCCTGGTGGACCGGCTGGGACGTCTGGCGGATTTCGGGGCCCTGCAGGTCTGACAGGGGGTTGACAAGACCGCCGAGGGTCTTGTAAAGAGGCCCTCTTGGTTCACGAGACCAGAGCCATTGTACAGCAACGATCAGGAGAGAGACCTTGGCCAATCATGAATCCGCGTTGAAGCGCCACCGTCAGAGCCTCAAGCGCCGCGACCGCAACCGTGCCGTGAAGACCCGCATCAAGAACGTGGTCAAGGACGTGCGCGAGGCCTTGGAGTCCAACGACAAGGACCAGGCCGCCACGGCCCTGAAGCTGGCCGCCGCCACCCTGGACAAGGCCGCCAGCAAGAAGGTCCTGCACTGGCGCAACGCCGCCCGCAAGATCGCCCGCCTCCAGCAGGCCGTGAACAAGCTGGCCTAGCTTTTTTCCCTCGTGGAAACAGCAAGCCCGCTGCGCCGATGGCGCAGCGGGCTTTTTGCGTTGTGCCGGGTTTGGGCCTAGTCCACGCGGTAGTGGCAGCCCTGGCTCTTCTTGTTGCGCAGGGCGGCCTGGGTGATGAGGTAGGCGGCCTGGCAGCCGTGGAACAGGTCGATGATCGGCTTGCTCAGGATGGTCTGCTTGTAGAAGTCCTGGATGTTCTTGGACAGGCTGCGCATCTCGTTGAAGGCCCGGGAGAGCCGCGCCGTGCTCCGGGTGATGCCCACGTAGTTCCACATGGTGTTGCGGATGGTGGCCCAGTCCTGGGCGATGAGCGCCGGGTCCTCGTTCTTGACCTCGCCCAGGCTGACCCAGTCCGGGATGGCGCCCTGGAGCTTGCGCGAGAGCCGGGAGTTGCCGCCGGTGCGCTTGGCGATGTCCTGGGCCGCGCTGTGGCCCCAGAGCAGGCCCTCCAGGAGCGAGGTGCTGGCCAGGCGGTTGGCCCCGTGCAGGCCGGTGCAGGAGCATTCGCCCACGGCGTAGAGCCGCTCCAGGGTGGTGCGGCCCCGGTTGTCCACGAGCACGCCGCCGCAGAAGTAGTGGGCCGCGGGCACCACGGGGATGGGGTCGCGGGTCATGTCCACGCCGCTTTCCAGGCACTTCTCGTAGATCGTGGGGAAGCGCTCCCTGGGGTCCTTGTCCATGTGCGTGGCCGCGTCGAGATAGACGCAGTCGTCGCCGGTCTGGAGCATCTCCTCCATGATCGCCCGGGTGACGATGTCGCGCGGGGCCAGGTCGGCGCGCTGGTCGTGGCGCGGCATGAAGGCCTCGCCCGCGGCGTTGACCAGGCGGGCGCCCTCGCCGCGCACGGCCTCGGAGATGAGGAAGCGGCGGTCGGCCTTGCTGGAGCCCTCGTAGAGCGCCGTGGGGTGGAACTGCACGTACTCGGCGTTCATGATCTTGGCCCCGGCGCGCGAGGCCATGGTCAGGCCCGAGCCGATGGAGCCCCGGGAATTGGTGGTGTGCAGGTAGACCTGGCCCACCCCGCCCGTGGCCAGGATGGTGAAGTCGGCCAGGATGGCCTCGACCTTCTCCTGCTGGGCGTTGAACACGTAGGCCCCCACGCACTGGTTCTCCAGGCTGAACTTGAAGTCCTGGTGCTGGGCGTGGTGGTGGGTGGTCAAGAGGTCGATGGCCGTGCGGTCGGTGAGCACCCGGATGTTCGGCTGCTTCTGGATGTACTCGGCCAGGCGCTCCATGATGGTCTGGCCGGTGTGGTCCGCGGCGAACAGGATACGCGGCAGGGAGTGGCCGCCCTCGCGGGTCAGGTACCAGGTGTCCGCGCTCTTCTGGGCGAACGGGATGTGGTAGGTGTCGATGAGGGTTTCCTGGAGCACCCGGGGGCCCTTGTTGCAGAGGAAGCGCACGGCCCGCAGCAGGTTCAGGTTCCAGCCCGCGGTGAGGATGTCCTGCTCCAGGTTGCGGGGGTTTTCGTCCAGGGCGTGGAACACGATGCCGCCCTGGGCCAGCCGGGTGTTGCCCGAGAACAGGCTGTCCCCGGCGGTGATCAGGGTGACCTCGCGGCCCGAGGCGGCCAGGCTCAGGGCCGCGATGGCCCCGGAGATGCCTGTGCCGATGACCAGCACGTCGGTCTTCACGTGGAATGTGTTCATGGACGCTCCTTATGGGGCGGCGCAGGCCTCGAGCATGCGCCGCAGGGCCAGGTTGGCGTCTTCCGTGGTGCGCGGGTCCACGCGCACGGGCGCGGCCGCGTCCAGGCGGTCCAGGAGGGCCGCCAGGCCCTCCGGCGTGGTCTTGGCCATGTTGGCGCAGCGTACCGGCCGCAGGGGCAAGACGGTCTTGCGTCCGGCGTATTCCTTGGCCAGGCGGTCCACCAGGGCTGCTTCCGTGCCGATGACCAGGGTGGAGCCCTCCGGGGCCTCCTGGCAAAAGCGGATGAGAAAGGAGGTGGAGCCCGCGGCGTCGGCCGCGGCCACGGTTCCGGGCGGGCACTCCGGGTGCACGGCCAGGAGGCAGCCGGGATGCGCGGCCCGGGCCGCCTGCACGTGGCGGGCGGTCATCTGGTGGTGGATGGAGCAGCACCCGGGCCAGAGGAGCAGGTCGGCGCGCCGGGCGGCCTCCAGGTCCAGGCGCCGGCCGCCCCCGCGGATGTCCAGGGCGTGCCGCCGCTCCGGGGAGAGCCCCAGGGCCTGGGCCGTGTTCACGGCCAGGTTCTTGTCCGGCAGGAAGAGCACGCCGTCGCCCTGTTTCAGGGCCCAGGCCAGCATGGTCTTGGCGTTGGCCGAGGTGCAGACGCTGCCCCCGTTCCGGCCGCACACGGCCTTCACCTGGGCTGAGGAGTTCACGTAGGTCAGGGGGATGAGCTTGCGGCCCTGGGCCGTGAGGGAGCGCAGCACGGATTCCAGCAGGGCCGCCGGGGCCATGTTCGACATGGTGCAGCCGGCCCCGGGCTCCGGGGTGTGCACCTTCTGGCCGGGCCGGGCCAGGATCGCGGCGGACTCGGCCATGAAGAACACGCCGCAGAACACGATGTGCTCGGCGGCCAGGTCGGGCACGCGGCGGGAGAGCTCCAGGGAGTCGCCCCGGAAGTCCACGTGGGCCACCACCTCGTCGGACTGGTAGTGGTGGCCGAGGATGGCCAGGCGGGGGCCCAGGGCCGCGCGCCGGGCAGTGATGCGGGAAGCGCTGTCGTTCATGTTCAGATCGGGGTCAGGCGCAGGCTCATGTCCACGGAGCGGGCCGAGTGGGTGAGCCGTCCCACGGACACGAAGTCCGGGCCCAGGCGGCCGATCTCGGCCAGGTTGTCCAGGGTCACGCCGCCGCTGACCTCGGTTTCCACGCCCTGGGGCACCAGGGCCAGGGCCTCCCTGATTCCGGCCGGAGCCATGTTGTCGAACATGATCCGGTCCACGGAACAGGCCACGGCCGCGCGCACCTCGTCCAGGGTCCGGCACTCCACCTCCAGGGGCGGGCAGGGGGAGTAGGTCTCCCGCAGCCGGGCCACGGCCGGGGCGATGCCCCCGGCGCGGTCGATGTGGTTGTTCTTGATCAGGAGCATCTCGGAGAGGTTCTTGCGGTGGTTCAGGCCGCCGCCGGCCAGGACCGCGTATTTCTCGGGGTAGCGCAGGCCGGGCAGGGTCTTGCGGGTGTCCAGGAGCCGGGTCTTTGTCCCGGCCAGGGCCGCCACGTACTGCGCGGTGAGGGTGGCGATGCCCGAAAGGTGGCAGAGGAAGTTGAGGATGACCCGCTCGGCCTGGAGCAGGCGCGCGGCCGGGGCCTCGATGACCGCCAGCACCGCGCCTTCGGAAACGCGCTCGCCGTCGTCCACGTTGAGCAGGATCTGATGCCCGCCGCCGCAGAATTCCAGGACCAGGTCCGCGATGGGCAGACCGGCGACCACGGCGGGCTCCTTGGCCAGGATGTGGGCCTGGGCCCGGTCCTCCGTGGCGAAGATCCCGCTGGAGGTCAGGTCCGGGCCGTCCTCGGACAGGGCCACGCGCACGGCCGCCAGGAGGAAGAGGCGGGCCTCTTTTTGGAAGAAGCGCTCGAACAGGCTGTCGCTCATGCCGGGATTTCCATGGCTGAAGGTTCCGGGAACTAAGCTACCCCCGGGTTCCCGTCAAGTCCAGCGCCGATGTCACCGGAATTTCACACGTCCGGCCCCTGTGGCTTTTGACCTGCACGGGCAATTGGGCTAGGAATCGACGGCTATGAGCGAGGACAAGGAACTTCTGCCCGGGACCTGCGAGCCCCTCGAGGCCGAGCCCAACGACGAGCAGCCCGAGCTGGCGCACCCCGCGGACGCCGCCGAGCACATCGAGGGCCTGGACATCGAGGACCAGGTGACCTTCATCAAGCAGCTGCCCCTGGAGGACGCGGCCGAGTCCATCGCCGAGATGGACGCCCGCGACCAGGCCCTGCTCATGCGCCGTTTGAGCCTGGGCCTGGGCGCCCGGATCATCGAGCAGATGTTCCCGGACGACGCCACGGACCTCCTGAACAACCTCGACGAGGACCTGCGGCGCACGCTGCTTTCCAAGCTCAAAGCCGAAGATCGCGCTGAGCTGAAAACCTTGCTCACCTTCGACCCGGACACCGCGGGCGGGGTCATGAACACCGAGGTGGTGGTCCTGGACCAGGACCTCACCGTGGACCAGGCCATCGCCAAGATGCGCGGCGAGGTCGAGGACAAGGAGATCCCGTACTACGCCTACCTGGTCAACGAGGACAAGGTGCTGGTGGGCGTCATCTCCCTGCGCGACCTCCTGGTGGCCCGGCGCGGCACCTGCCTCAAGGAACTCATCAAGAGCCAGAACCTCATCTTCGTGACCTACAACGAGGACAAGGAGGAGGTGGCCCGGCTCATCTCGCACTACAATTTCCTGGCCCTGCCCGTGGTGGACTTCGGCCGCCGCCTGCTGGGCGTGGTCACCGTGGACGACGTCATCGACATCATCCACGAGGAGGCCAGCGAGGACATGCAGGCCATGGTCGGCGCGGGTCTGGACGAGACCGCGGACTCGCCCTGGCTCTATTCCGTGCGCAAGCGCCTGCCCTGGCTCGTGCTCAACGTGGCCAACTCCGCGGTCTCGGCCTGGGTGGTGCACCTGTTCGAGGGCAACATCGCCCAGATGGCCATCCTGGCCGTGCTCATGCCCATCGTGGCCAACCAGGCCGGCAACACCGGCCAGCAGGCCCTGGCCATCATGATCCGCCAGCTGGCCACCGAGCGCTTCGACCGCAAGCGCTCCTGGATGGCCGTGCTGCGCGAGGCCAAGATCGGGCTCCTGAGCGGCGTGCTCATCGCCACCCTGGTCTTCCTGGTGGTCATGGCCGTGAGCGGCATCCCGATCCTGGCCATGGTCATGGCCCTGGCCCTGGGCCTGGACATGCTCCTGGGAGCCCTGGCCGGGGCCTCCATCCCCCTGGTCCTGCGGGCCCTGGGCCGCGACCCGGCGCAGGCCTCGAGCATCTTCCTGACCACCATCACCGACTCCATGGGCTTCTTCCTGCTCCTGGGCCTGGCCCAGCTCATCCTGCTCTAGCCGGACCATGAAAAAGGCCGCCCCGGTGTCCCGGGGCGGCCTTTTTTTGTTCGCGTCGCGCGCTCAGTCCAGGCCGAGCTGGGCCAGGAGCCCGTCCACCGCGCCCTGGTCCGAGCCCTCCTGGGGGCCCTTGAGGGTGCTGCTGACCTTGTCCTTGGCCTCGGCCTCGATCTGCTCGAAATCCTTCTCCGGGGTCTGTTCGCGGGCCTGGATCATGAGCCCGGTGGACATGTACACGTCCAGCACGATGGCCTCGATCTTCTTGATGGTCTCGATGATGATCTTGATGCGCTGGCCGGTCAGGTCCTGGAAGGAGAGGGTGGTCATGATCCGCAGCAGGTCGCTGCCGAGGGTCTCGTTGATCCGGGAGAGCTGCCCGCGCTGCTCCTTGGTGACCCCGCCGGAGTCCAGGGCCTTGATGACCCCGCCCAGGGAGCTCTGGAGCTCCTGGAGCCGCTCCACGATCTCGATGATCTCCTCGGCGGCCTTTTCCGTGGTCCGGAGCACCGCGTCCAGCTGGTCCGAGGCCTTGTTGATGAGCTCGTCGGGGTCGCCCAGCACGGGCAGGGGCTTGCCCTGCTTGGCGGTCTTGATCTCTTTGTAGATGTTCTTGAGGCTCTCCTGGAGGTCGTCGTTGACCCGGCGGTAGAACTCGCCCTCGAGCAGGGCCTTGTTCAGGGTCCTGGAGAGCTCTTTCTCCACGGCCGCGACGATGGCTTCCTTGAGGTCCGCGGCCATCTGGCTGGAGACTTTTTCCAGCAACGAGGCAAGAAGGTCTTCCTGGGAGGTCATGGCTTCCTCGAGTGAAGTGGAGAGGGGGAAGGCGCGCGGAAGGAGGCTAGGCCCACTTCCGGTTGCGGATTTCCTCGCGCTGTTCCTGGAACACGAACTGGACGATGGCCTCCAGGTCGTGTTCGCGGATGAAGGTGAACTCGAAGCGCCGCAGGCCCCCTTCCTCGCCGCGCACGCGGCCCACGGCCGCGGCCAGGCGCAGGGGGTACTGGTTCAGGACCATGACCAGCTCCAGGACCTGGTCCTCGGCCAGGGGCTCGGCGCAGGAGAAGCGCACCCCGGCCCCGGAGATCTCCTGGATGTCCAGGTCCAGGGGATAGTCCTGGCGCAGCTGGTCCTGGCGCTGGCCCACCAGGATCTGGTCGAGCTTGGCGTCCATTTCCAGGAGGAAGTCCATGAGACCCTCGGGCAGGCCCGCGGTGATCATCGGGGGCGCGGAGCCGTCGCGGCGGGGGGCGGTGCGGAAGCGCGGCGGAGTGTCCGCGGACTCGGCGAGGCAGGCCAGGCCCTTGAGCCGGGCGGCCACGCGGGAATAGGTGCGCTGTTCCTGTTCCATGGCCCCGCCTTTCAGTTCCGGCCGTTTTCGTCCAGGTCCACGGCCATGGCCTGCACCGGGCAGACCCGGGTGCACAGGCCGCAGGCCGAGCATTTGTCGATCTCGAAGAGCACCTTGCGGGTGCCCTTGTCCACCACCAGGGCCTTGGTCGGGCACATGGCCGTGCACAGGCCGCAGTGGATGCAGCAGTCCTCGTCCCGGAAGATCTTCTGGGCCACCGGGGTGATCCGGACGCTGTTCTCCTTCAGGTAGTTGACGCCCTTGTGGAAGTCGGTCTCCAGCCCGCTGATCTCCAGGGTCATGGTGCCGTCCTGGCGGGGGCTGATCTCGGCCTTGAGGATGTTGAAGGACAGGTCGAACAGCCGGGCCAGGTTGCAGACCACGGGCCGGCCGGAAACCTCGGGGGGGAAGGTGAGATAGACGATTTTGCGGAAGCCCTTCTGGACCTCGCCGTGGGGTTTTTCGCTCATATTTCCTCTATAGGTCAGGGGCCGGGTCTTGGCAACGCCCGGCCGCCGCTACTTCTTGGGATCGGCCAGGAACTGCTTGGCCCGGTTGGCCTCGGCCGTGCCCGGGTTCTTGTCGATGAGTTCCTGGAGGATGATCTTGCCCGGCTTTTCCTTGCCCAGCTTGTAGAACGAGATGCCCTGCTTGAGCATGGCCGAGCGGTACTTGGGGCTGTCCTTGTGCTTGTCGATGACGTCCTGGTAGGCCAGCACGGCCTTGGCGTAGTCGCCCATCTGGTAGTAGCACTCGCCCTGCCAGAACACGGCGTTGGGCACCAGGGCGTGCTTCTTGAACGTGGTGGTGAACTCGGCGAAGTCGCGGCGGGCCTCGTCGTACTTGCGCTCCTTGAAGGCGGTCAGGCCCTTGGCATAGAGGGCGTCGGCCGGGTCCTGGGGCGCGGCCTCCACGTTGCCCGCGGACTCGGCGGCCGGGGCCGGGGAGGGCGTGGTCGCGGCGGTCTTGGCTCCCTTGCCCAGGTCCACGGCGAACTGGGTCTCCAGGGCCAGCTCCACGGCCTTGAGCCGCTCGTTGAGCTGGGCCATGTCCTGGCTGTTCTGGGCGCCCATGCGCATGTTCAGGGTGTCCAGCTGGCCCTTCATGGTCGCCACCTCGGTCTTGAGGCCCTCGACCTCGGCCCAGATGTCGGCCTGCTTGGCCTGCACCGGGGCGCTGCTCTTGCGGGCCTCCTCGCGGGCGATAGCGATTTGCTCTTCCAGCTGCTTGAAGAGCTCGCGGGCCTCCTGCATGGTCTGGCGATTGCGCTGGTCCAGGGTCTGGACGTCCTGGCGCGAGGCGCAGCCCGCGGACAGGGCCAGGGAGAGGATCAGGGCCGCCACGGCCAGGGATTTCGTGGTGCGCGTGTTCATGGAATCTTCTGCCCCCTTTTCTTTCCGAGGAGAAGATACGTCACTCCGCCCAAAAAGGGAACCAGCACACTGAGCTGGATCCAGGCCATCTTTTCCGCGGTGGAGGCGAATTCCCGGTGAAAGGCGTCCCAGATGGAGTAGAGGCTCACCAGGACGAACAGGCCCAGGCCGCCGAGCACCAGGGCCCACTGGGTCGTGGTCAGATCAGGCATGGGAAACATGGTCAACTCCGCTTGGTGCGTTTGTTGAGAAGAAGGATCAGGCCAAGGATCAGAAAGGCGGCGTAGAGCACCTGGGTCACGCTGAACGGGCCCAGCTCGCCCCGGAAGTCGGCCCGGAAGAACTCCACGCTGAAGCGGGCCAGGCAGAAGAGCACCAGGAACAGGCCCATGAGCTGCCCGGGCCGCTGGAGACGGTTGCGCATGAAGAGCAGGATGGCGAAGGCCGCCAACCCGGACAGGCTGTGGTAGGCCTGGGTGGGGTGCAGGGGCATGTTCAGGGGCTCGGCCAGGGAGCGCGGGTCCGTGAAGGTCACGGCCCAGGGCATGCCGCAGAGCTGGCCGTAGCAGCAGCCCGCCGAGAGGCAGCCCAGCCGGCCGACGGCCTCGCCCAGGGCCAGGCCCGGGGCCACGGCGTCCAGCCAGGGGAGCACGGGCAGGTGGTGCTTTCTGGTCTCGCGCCAGCCCAGGTAGGCGCCGAGCACGGCCCCGCCGGAAAAGACCATGCCGCCATTCCAGAACATGAGGATTTCCAGGGGATGCTCCAGGAAATGGGGCAGGTACAGGAGCACGTAGAGCAGCCGCGAACCCACGAGCGCGCCCACGAACACGGCGAAGGCCAGGTCCGGGATGCGCCGGGCGTCCAGTCCCTTGCGCCGGGCTTCCAGCCAGGTCCAGCCCATGGCTGAGACAAAGGCCAGGGCGATGAACACCCCGTAGGTGTGGATGGTGGCGAAGCCCAGGTCAACGAGAACCGGATGCATGGGGCTTCTTCTGGTAGAGGGACAGGATCAGGCAGAACGCGCCCAGGCTGATGCCGATGTCGGCCACGTTGAAGGCCGGCCAGTGCCACTGGCCCACGTAGAAATCCAGGAAATCGACCACCACGCCGAAGCGCAGGCGGTCGGCCAGGTTGCCCAGGGCTCCCCCCAGGATCAGGCCCAGGCCGGTGATCAGGAAGGTCTCCCGGTCCGATGCCCGGTGCAGGATGTGGAGCATGAGGGCCACGGCCACCAGGTTCACCACGATGAGAAAGGCCGTCTGCCAGGTGATGTCCACCCGGTTCAGGAAGCCGAAGGCCGCGCCCCGGTTGGTGGCGTAGACCAGGTCGAAGAACCCCGAGATGATCGGCCGGGACTCCCAGAGCTCCAACTGGCTCATGACCAGCCATTTGCTCAAGAGGTCCAGGACCAGGATGGTTCCGGCCAGGGACAGGGACAGGGCGTAGCGGCGTTTCATGGGCTAGGCCAGGTCCTTGAGCACGGCGGCGCAGCGCGGGCAGAGGTCCGCGGGCCCGGCCGAGCCCAGTTCCTTGGTGAATTTCCAGCAGCGCTCGCACTTGCCGCCATGGGCCGCGTCCACGGCCACGGCCACGCCGTCCATGTCCGTGGACACAAAGGCGCCCTCCGGGGCCTGTTCCGTGGGGGCCAGGTCCACCTGGGAGACGATGAACAGCTCTTCCAGCTCCGCGGCGGAGAAGCCGTCGAGGGCCTTGCGCACGGGTTCGGGCGCAAAGAGGGTCAGGCGCGTGGTCAGGGAGTGGCCCACCTGTCCGGCCTGGCGCAGGGGCTCCACGGCCTTGGAGGCCTCGGCGCGCAGGGCCAGGATGGTGTTCCAGCGCTCCCGCTCGGCCGGGGCCAGGCCCGGGTCCAGGGGCTGGTGGCGCAGGGCGAACACGGTCTTCAGGCCCGGCCGCAGGGCCTCGGGCAGGGCCAGGAAGGCCTCCTCGGCCGTGAACGAGAGGATCGGGGCCATGTCCGTGAGCAGCACGAGCAGGGCCTGCCAGAGCACGGTCTGGGCCGAGCGCCGGGCCGTGCCGCCTGCCGCGTCGGCGTAGAGCCGGTCCTTGGTGATGTCCAGGTAGAAGGCCGAGAGGTCCGTGACGCAGAGGTTGTGCAGGGTGTGGTAGACCTTGTGGAATTCGTAGTCCGCAAAGGCCTGCTGCATGACCGTGTGGCGCTCGCGCAGGAGGTCCAGGGCGAAGCGGTCCACCGCGGGCATGTCCGCCGGGGCCACGGCCTTGGCCGGGTCGAAGTCGTTCAGGTTGCCCAGGATGAACCGGCAGGTGTTGCGGATGCGGCGGTAGGCGTCCACCAGGCGCTTGAGGATCTCGTCCGAGACCCGCACGTCCTCCTGGTAGTTCACGGCCGAGGCCCAGAGCCGGAGCACCTCGGCCCCGTACTTGTCGATGATCTCCTGGGGCGCGACTACGTTGCCCACGGACTTGGACATCTTGCGGCCCTCGCCGTCCACCACGTAGCCGTGGGTCAGCACGGACCGGTAGGGCGGGACCCCGCGGGTGCCCATGGAGGCCAAAAGCGAGCTGTGGAACCAGCCGCGGTGCTGGTCCGAGCCCTCGAGGTAGAGGTCGGCCGGGAACGAGGTGTCGGAGCGCTTTTCCAGCACGGCCGAGAAGCTCGTGCCGGAGTCGAACCAGACGTCCAGGATGTCGGTCTCGCGGCGCCAGTGGGAGCCGCCGCATTTGGGGCAGGCGAGGCCCTGAGGGATCACGTCGGCGTCCGAGGTCTCGAACCACCAGTCGCAGCCCGTGGGGTGCTTCTCGAACTTGTCCACCACGGAGCTGACCCAGTCCGCGCCGAACCAGGCCTCGTCGCAGTCCTTGCAGATGAGCGCCACGATGGGCACGCCCCAGTTGCGCTGGCGCGAGACGCACCAGTCGGGCCTAAACTCGATCATGTTGGCGATGCGCTCCTCGCCCCAGGTCGGGATCCAGCGCACCTGGTTGTGGATGGCCGCCAGGGTCTTTGCGCGCAGGTCATTGGCCTCCATGGAGATGAACCACTGGGTGGTGGCCCGGAAGATCACCGGCTCCTTGCAGCGCCAGCAGTGCGGGTAGGAGTGGCGGATCTTCTCGGAGAGCAGGAGACGGCCCATTTCCTGGAGCTTCTCGATGACCCGGGGGTTGGCCTCAAAGACCGTGAGCCCGCCGAAGAACTCCACCGTGGGCAGGAAGCGGCCGCCGTCGTCCAGGGGCGAGAGCACCTCCAGGCCGCAACGCAGGCCGGTTTCGTAGTCCTCGCGGCCGTGCCCAGGCGCCGTGTGCACCAGGCCCGTGCCCGCGTCCAGGGTCACGTAGTCGGCCAGGACCACGGGCGAGGGCCGGTCGTAGAACGGATGCCGGGCCGTGAGGCCCTCCAGCCGCGCGCCCGGGACCTCGGCCAGGACCTTGTGGCCGCTCCAGCCAAAGGCCTCGGCGCAGACCGGCACGAGCCGGGAGGCCAGGACGTAGAATTCCCCGGCGTGCTCCACCAGGGCGTAGTCGAATTCCGGATGCGCGGCCACGGCCATGTTGGACGGCAGGGTCCAGGGCGTGGTGGTCCAGATGGCCGCGAAGGTCCTGGCCGGATCGGCCATGGGGAAGACCTCGCGGAGCTTGGGGTCGGTGAGCGGGAAGCGCACGAACACCGAGTGCGAGGTGTGGTCCGCGTACTCCACCTCGGCCTCGGCCAGGGCCGTGCGGCAGGAGCAGCACCAGTGCACCGGCTTCTTGCCGCGATAGACCGAGCCCGCGGCCATGAACCGGCCCAGCTCGCGGGCCGTGGCCGCCTCGTAGACGGGGTCCATGGTCATGTACGGCTTGTCCCAGACCCCGAACACGCCCAGGCGCTTGAACTCGGCGCGCTGCACCGAGAGCCACTTGGCGGCGTATTCCCGGCAGAGCTTGCGGATCACGTGGGCGGGCAGTTCCTTCTTCTTTTTCTTGAGCTCCAGCTCGACCTTGTGCTCGATGGGCAGGCCGTGGCAGTCCCAGCCCGGCACGTAGCCGGCCTTGAACCCCTGCATGTTGCGGGACTTGACCACCATGTCCTTGAGCACCTTGTTCATGGCCGTGCCCATGTGGATGTTGCCGTTGGCGTAGGGCGGGCCGTCGTGGAGCACGTAGTCCGGGCGGCCCTGGTTGGCGGCGAGCATGAGGCCGTAGGCGTCCATCTCCTCCCAGCGCTTGAGCATGGCGGGCTCGCGCTCCTTGAGGTTGGCCTTCATGGGGAACGCGGTCTCGGGCAGCCGCAGGGTCGCTTTGTAATCGCTCATGGGGATGTCTGCCTCCGTGCAGGGACTGGCCCGGGGTTCCCGGGCGTCAAACAAGGCAAATTGGAACAAGGCGCTTCGGAAGTCAAGAACGCGGCCCGGGCCGCTGGACCGGGGCCTGGGTGGCGGGGCACGTTTTTGTGCCTACAAAACCGTCGCCCCCTCGGGACCGCCGGGGGAGTGTGCAAGGACAATTTTGATTTTATTGATCTTTTTCTCTGGCAGCGACTTGGCACGAGTCCTGCTTTCTCCAGGCAACTCCTCCACGCGTTCCTCCCACCTCCACGCAAAGGGGCCTTCGGGCCCCTTTCGCCGTTCCAGCACTGCGGATGGGAAAAATCATGTCCTGGTCCCGACCGCGGGTGTAGGGAATAGGATGAGCCCTCTCCCCGGGGTCCTGGAGACAGCCGAATGTCCAATAAAACCGCCATCCTCGTCGTGGACGACGAGCGCGTCAACCTGCGCCTGATCCAGGGCATGCTCAAGTCCTTCGGCCTGGACGTCCTCACGGCCCGGTCCGGGCCCGAGGCCCTCAAGGCGGCCCGCGGCCGCGACCTGGCCCTGATCCTTCTGGACATCATGATGCCGGACATGGACGGTTTCCAGGTGGCCGGAGCCCTGCGCGACGACCCGGCCACCCGGCACATCCCGATCATCTTCGTCACGGCCATGACCCGGGAGTCCGGGCACGTGTTCCGGGGCTACGAGCTGGGCGGCGTGGACTATCTGTTCAAGCCCGTGGACGCCGAGGTTTTGCGCTGCAAGGTGCGGGTCTTCGTGGAGCTGCACCGCCAGCGCCGGGCCCTGCAGGAGGCCTCCACGCGCCTGTCCCGGACCGTGGATGACCTCCAGGCCTCCAAGGCCGCCCTGGAGGCCTCGGAGATGCGTTACCGCACCGTGGCCGACTACAACTACGACTGGGAGTCCTGGATCGACTCCGAGGGGCGCGTCCTGTACGTGAGCCCGTCCTGCGAGCGCATCTCCGGCTTCCCGCCCCAGGCCTTTCAGGACGATCCGGCCTTTCTGGAGAACCTGGTGGAGCCCGGGGACCGCAAGATGGTCAGCCGGTTCCTGCGTTGTGCCCAGGGCGAGACCCTGGACTTCCGCATCCGGCACCAGAGCGGGGAGCAGCGCTGGATCAACCTGGTGCGCCGCGAGGTGCCCGGCCAGGAACAGGGCCGGTCCCTGGGCTGGCGCCTGTCTTTGCGCGACATCACGGCCCGCAAGGAGGCCGAACTCCAGCTCCGGCACATGGCCCTGCACGATCCGCTCACCGGCCTGGCCAACCGCACCCTGCTGCTGGACCGCGCCTCCCTGGCCCTGGAGCGGATCAAGCGCGGCAAGGGCGGCCTGGTGGGGCTCATCTTCCTGGACCTGGACCGGTTCAAGGCGGTCAACGACAGCCTGGGCCACGCCCGGGGCGACCTGCTCCTGGCCGAGGTGAGCCAGCGGCTGCTGCATTGCGTGCGCGGCATGGACCTGGTGGCCCGCTTCGGCGGGGACGAGTTCCTCCTGCTCCTGGAGCAGGTGGAGTCGCCGCGCGAGGCCATCCAGATCGTCAAGCGGGTGCGCGACGCCATGCGCAAGCCCTTTCTGGTGGACGGCCACGAGCTGATCACCTCGGCCAGCCTGGGCCTGGCGCTCACCGCCGACGGCGCGGGCAACGCCGATGAGCTCATCCGCCACGCCAACATCGCCATGTACAAGGCCAAGGAATCCGGCCGCAACCGCTTCCACATGTTCAACGAGCGCATGCTGGCCGAGACCCTGGATGCCCTGCGCCTGGAGAACGACCTGCGCCGGGCCCTGCGGCGCGGGCAGTTCTTCCTGGTCTACCAGCCCATCGTCTCGTTGCGGGACGGGCGGCTCGCCGGCTTCGAGACCCTGGTGCGCTGGGCCCATCCCAAGCGCGGCCTGGTCTCCCCGGGCGAGTTCATCCCCGTGGCCGAGGAGACCGGCATGATCCTGGACCTGGGGCAGTGGGTCCTGGACCAGGCCTGCACGGTCATGAGCCGCTGGCAGAACGTCTACCGCGGGGCCCGGGACCTGAGCCTGTCGGTGAATGTCTCGGGCCGGCAGTTCGCCAAGTCCGGGCTGTCCGAGGACGTGCTGCGGGTGGTCGGGGACACGGGCCTGGACCCGGCGCGGCTCAAGCTGGAGATCACCGAGACGGCCATCATGGCCAGCCCGGGCAACTCCGTGCAGAAGCTCCAGCGCATGCGCCAGGACGGCATCCGCTTCAGCGTGGACGACTTCGGCACGGGCTATTCCTCGTTGGGTTATCTCCAGAAGTTCCCGCTGGACGATCTGAAGATCGACCTGTCCTTTGTGCGGGCCCTGGAAACGGCTCCGGAGAACCTGGAGATCGTGCGGAGCATCATCGGGCTGGCCCACAACCTGGGGCTTTCCGTGGTGGCCGAGGGCATTGAGACCGAGCGGCAGCGGGACATGCTCGCCGCTCTGAAATGCGAATACGGCCAGGGCTACCTCTTTGCCAAGCCCCTGTCCGAGGCTGAGGCCGAGGCGCGCCTGGACGGGGCCCACTGACTCAGCGCGACGGGGAATCCACGTAGAGATAGCGCTTGATCTTCTGGGTCGGGGTCTTCTCGAAGGGCTCGGGCTGCTCGATGATGCGCTGCAGCTTGCAGAACGAGGAGACCTGGCTGTTGGCGTTCCGGCGCAGCTCCTCCAGGACCTCGGCGATGCGCTTCCGGGCCTCGGCCTCGGTGAGGCCGCGGACCCCGAAACGGGCGTCCAGCAGGTCGTAGTCCAGGTGCACCCGGGCCGTGAGCTTGCCGCCCTGCTCGAAGACCAGGGACTCCAGCACGTGCGGCCACTGGCCCAGCACGGTTTCGATCTCCTCGGGGTAGATGTTCTCGCCGCTGGGGCCCACGATGACGTTTTTGAGCCGGCCGCGGATGGTCAGGTAGCCGTCGGCCGAGAGCACGCCCAGGTCGCCGGTGCGCAGCCAGCCGTCCGGGGTGAAGGTCTCCTCGGTGAGGGCCTGGGCCTTGTAGTAGCCGAGCATGACGTTGGGGCCGCGCACCTGGATTTCCCCCGGGGTCTGGGGGGCCGGGGAGGCGATGCGGATCTCGGTGCCGGGCAGGGCCGGGCCGCAGGAGCGCAGGCGCGTGCCCTCGGGCATGATTCCGGAGACCAGGGGCGAGCATTCGGTGAGGCCGTAGCCCACGCTGAACGGGAACCCGGCCTCGCGCAGGAAGGATTCCACCTCCGGGGCCAGGGCCGCCCCGCCGATGCACAGGCAGCGCAGGGCCCCGCCGAAGGTCTCCAGGAGTTTTTTGCCCGCGGCCTGGTAGAGCTTGCGGCGCACCGGGCCCAGCTTGAGCAGGGTGCGCAGGGCCAGGTTTTTGGTCAGGGCAGGGAGAATCTTGTTGCGGTAGATCTTCTCCATCACCAGGGGCACGCTCAGGACGAACGTGGGCTTCACCTTCTGCAGGGCGGGCAGGAGGATGGTCGGGGTCGGCGGCTTGGACAGGTAGTACACGGCCGCGCCCATGATCACGGGCAGGACCAGGCCCAGGGTGCATTCGTAGGTGTGCGACAGGGGCAGGATGGAGAGCAGGCGGTCCTGCTGCCCGATCTGGGCGATGTTGGCCGCGCCCACGGCGTTGGACACGATGTTCCTGTGGGTCAGCATGACCCCCTTGGAACTGCCCGTGGTGCCCGAGGTGTAGATGATCGCGGCCAGGTCGTCCTCGTCCGGCCCGTCGTCCCCGTCCGGCTCGTTCTGGCCCCGGTGGGCGGCGCGCCGGGCCGCGTCCTTGAGTTTGCCCAGCTCCTTCTTGCCCGCCTCCAGGACCTTGCGCAGCCGGTCCGAGGCCTTGCCCCCGGCCTCGGCGGCCTCGGGCTCCTCGGCGGCTTCGGGCTCCTCGCGTCCGGCGCGCTGGTGCACGGCCTCGCGCAGGCGGTGGATCTCCTTGGCCGCGCGCTGGACCAGGCCCCGGCGATGGGGCTTCTGGCCGTCGCCGTCGAGCACCGAGAGGTCGTCCAGGCAGAAGCGCACCCGCAGGACCTCGAACTCGCCGTCGTCCAGGCGGCAGGCCAGGCGGCTGGAGACGAACACGGCCGCGCATTCGGCGTGGCGCAGGATGTGGTGCACGGCGCTCTGATGGAAGTCCGGCAGGATGGGCACGGCCACGGCCCCGATCCGGGCGATGGCGAAGTAGGCCGCGCCCCACTGGGGCATGTTCTCGGAGAGGATGGCCACGCGGTCCCCGGCCTCCAGTCCGTGCTCCAGGAGCAGGGCGGCCACGGCCTGGACCTGTTCGCCGAGCTGGGCGTAGGTCTGCATCGGGCCGTCCACCAGGGACAGGGCGGGATTGGCGGCGTGGAGCTCCACGCTCTGTTCCAGGACCCGTTTCAGGGTGAGCTTGTCGGGCTGCATCCGGACCTCCTCTGTCCCCGGCCGTGGCGGCCGGACCCGACCTATAGCAAAGGTTTTCCGGAAGCGGAACCGTCCGGCAGAACCTTGGGGTCGCGGCGGTTTCGAGGCGCGAAAAAAAGGCGGCGGGCCAGGCCCGCCGCCGCTTGCGTCCGTTCGGCCGGGTCCTACTTGCTGCGCATGAACGAGGCGATGCCCGCGATCTTTTTGGGCTCGCCCGGGGCCAGGTAGCGCACGATCATCTTGTCGTAGGCCGGGGAGGGGGTCACCCTGCCCATGTCGGCCAGGCTGGACGACGGGGTGTCCTTGGGGGCCTTGGGGATCAGGGTGCAGATGTAGATGCCCTGGTTGTCCACCATGTACAGCGAAATGCCGTTGGGATCGATGACCCCGGCCAGGGACACGGTCTTCTTGGGCGTGGCGATGGAGCCGGAGAACAGGGGGCCTTCCTGTTTGTCGATGGTGAAGACCGAGACGAAGCCCGTGAAATAGTTGGCCTCGCCGAAGCTGCTCGTGGTGGTTTCCTTGTTGAAGGCCTCGGTGGCGTCCATTTTCCAGGTGCCCACCAGGTTGGGGAAGCCCTCGGCCAGGGCCACGGAGGCGCACAGGGCCAGGACGGCCGCCAGGACGATGGTGCCGAAAATCCGTTTCATGCCGTTCCTCCCATGATGTTGGGGTTTTGCACCAGTCTACCCCAAGAAGGAGACTGTGCAAAGGGGAAAGGGACGGGTTGGGTTCAGGCCGAGCCGCCCGCGCCTTCCGAGCCGGCCTTGCGGTCGCGGAAGGCCTGGGCGGGCCAGGGGAAGATGTCCCGGGCCTTTTCCAGGGCCGCGGCCTCCACGGCGTCGAACCAGCGGCGGAAGAGGTCCTTGAGCATCCGGCCGTCCTCGGTGAGTTCGAAGCCGGACTTGTTGCTGCCCCGGGTCTGCACCAGGCGCACGCCGAGCACGGTCTCGGTCTGCTTGAGTTTGCCCCAGGCGGCCCGGTAGGAGATGCCCATGGCCTCGGCCGCGCTCTTGAGCGAGCCGTGGCGCTCGATCTCCTCCAGGAGCTGGGCCCGGCCCGAGCCGAAGAACACGCCGTCCTCGGTGTCCAGCCAGAGATGGAGACGGATGGTGGGAATGGTTTCGCTCATGGGGTCCTCACGGCGTTTGCGTTCTTTTATGACAAATCGTGCATAATAACAATCCGCGCAGGACGCAAAAAAACGGCAGGTGATAACCTGCCGTTTTCATTGTCGCATCGTGGTCGGGATGAGAGGATTTGAACCTCCGGCCCCTTGAACCCCATTCAAGTGCGCTACCAGGCTGCGCTACATCCCGACGTTGCGAGGGAAGCTTGATACCCGTCGGCCCGGGGATTGTCAACCGCGTATCCGGGGCCGGCCGGGTTATAATCTGCCCCCTTCTCATTGACAGGGGCCGGTTCGCGGGGCAACCTCCATCATGCCAGCGTCCCAGAAGGTCATTCGGGCCGCAGCCGAGGAGGAACCATGGACGAGAAGACCGCCAAGGACATCAACCAGTTTCTCACCTTCACCCTGGGCCGCGAAATCTTCGCCCTGGACATCGGCACGGTGCGCGAGGTCCTGGAACTGACCACCATCACCCGGATTCCCCGGACCCCGCCGTTCATGCGCGGGGTCATCAACCTGCGCGGCCACGCCGTGCCCGTGGTGGACATGCGCCTCAAGCTCGGCATGAGCAAGGGCGAGGACACGGTGGATACCTGCATCATCATCGTGGAGATCGACTTCGAGGGCGAGCAGACCGTCATGGGCGCCCTGGTGGACTCGGTGCGCGAGGTCTTCGAGATGACCCCCGAGGCCATCGAGGCCGCCCCCAAGATGGGCGCGGCCGTGAACGCCGAATACATCCGGGGCATGGGCCGCCAGGACAACAACTTCATCATCATCCTGGACATCGGCAGGATCTTCTCGGCCGAGGAGCTGGCCATGGTGCGCGGCGCGGGCGCTCCCGAGAAGGCTCCCCAGGAAGTGGCCGCGTAGGCCGCCCAAAAGACCGCCCCGCAGGCCGTTCAAAAGCCGCGAGGGCAAGGCGCGAAAAAAACGCAAGGCCGATGCGTATCGCCAATACGCGAGGCTTTGCGTTTTTTGTTGCAACGCGGCCATCGCGAGATTTTCAACGGCCTGTCAGGCCTCGGGCTCCCACTGGGTCAGGGTGTCCCAGCGCACCTTGCCCTGGACCTTCTTGTATTTCCGCAGCAGCACGTAGAGGGCTCCCGCGCCTCCGTCCTTGGGCTGCGCCGTGCAGAACGCCAGCACGGCCCGGCGCAGGGGCTCGCGGGTGAGCCAGGTCTGGATTTCCTGCTTGAGCACGCTCTGGCCGCCCGGGGAGTTCTTGCCCCGGCCCGTGACCAGGAGCACGCAGCGCCGCCCCTGGAGATAGCTCTCGCGCAGGAAGAAGAGCAGGCTGTCGTAGGCCTGTTCGGTGTTGAGCCCGTGCAGGTCCAGGTGGGCCTCGCTGGAGAGCTTGCCGTTCTTCAGCAGCTGGAAGGTCTTCAGGTCCAGGCCGCGCACGAACCCGTGCATGTACTCCTCGCTGAACTCCAGCTCGAAGTCGATGTCCCCGCGCAGGAACCGGGCCAGGGCCTCCTCCTCGCGGTTCGCGGGGGCCGGGGGCTCCGCAGGAACGGGCCGAGTGGCCACCTGGCGGCCGGCCTCCTCGTGCATCCGGTCCACGCCCTGCATGGCGTTCTGGAACAGGTCCTCCTCCTCGCCCTCCGGTTCGGGCCGGGGCAGGGGTTCCGGCGCCTTGGCCGGGGCTGCGGTCTGGACGGACCTGCCGGCCTTGAGCGCGGCCTTCACCGAGCGCGCGGTGATGGGCACGGGCTTGTCCTCGGCAGGGGCGAGGTTCAGGTCCTTCAGGTCGGAGAGGGATTTCAGGCGCTTGCTCATGGCGGCTCCGGCGTGCGTTTCCTTGATGATGGGGCCGGGGCGGCCCGGCGTCAAGGGCCGGATGGCCTTGACAACAGCCCGGTCGTCCCCATTCTCCTGACTGCGGTCCGCGGCCTGGACTTCGGGCCCGGGCTTCTGTACAACCGGCAGGCCGCGGCCGGACCGCGGCCATCCTTGCAGCCAACGGGGAAGCGCATGCTCACGATCGAAGATCTGCACGTGAAAATCGGCGAGCGGGAGGTCCTCAAGGGGATCAACCTGCACATCAAGGAGGGCGAGACCTTCATCCTGTTCGGGCCCAACGGCTCGGGCAAGACCTCGCTGCTCATGACCCTCATGGGCTTTTCCGGCTACACCGTCACCGGCGGCCGGATCATCTTCCGGGGCCAGGACGTGACCCAGGCCCCGTCGTTCGAGCGCGCGCGCCTGGGCCTGGGCATGAGCTTCCAGCGGCCGCCCACCATCCACGGCCTGAAGACCCGGCACCTGGTGCAGATGTGCGCCCGGGGCCGCCAGGTGGACCCCGAGGCCCTGGCTGGCAAGGTCAACTTCACCGAGTTCCTGGACCGGGACATCAACGCGGGCTTTTCCGGCGGCGAGATCAAGCGCTCGGAACTCCTCCAGCTCATGGCCCAGAACCCCAAGCTCGTGCTTTTCGACGAGCCCGAGTCCGGCGTGGACCTGGAGAACATGCAGCTCATCGGCAAGGTGGTGCGCTCGCTCTTGTCCGGCGAGCTCTCGCCCCGGGCCGAGCTGTCCATGAAGGAGCAGAAGTCGCGCACCGCGCGCTCCGGGCTGATCATCACCCACACCGGCTACATCCTGGACTACGTCAACGCCGACCGCGGCCAGGTGCTCTACAACGGACACCTCTGCTGCGAGGCGCGGCCCCGGGACATCCTCGAGCACATCCGTTCCTACGGCTACCAGGAATGCGTGCGCTGCCTGAACTGACGGAGTACTCCATGAGCAAAGTCGATCTTTCCCAGTTCACCTTCAAGGGCCTGGAACGGCCCGTGATCGAGGACCTGCGCACCATGTCCGCGGCGGACAAGGAGCAGCTCATCATGTCCGGCGTGGACGTGGACGAGACGGACCGCAGCGCCTCGTTCCTGCACATGGACCACTCCAACGTGCATTGTGAATCCAATGATCCCAACGTCGAGATCATGGACATCAAGAAGGCCTTGGCCAAGTACGACGGGCTGCCGGACTACTTCTGGAAGCTCATCGACAAGGACAAGGACGAGTTCACCCGGGCCGCGGCCGAGAACCTCCACGGCGGCTACTTCATCCGCACCAAGAAGGGCGTGAAGATCGAGAAGCCGGTGCAGTCCTGCCTGTTCATCAAGGCCGACAAGGCCGGGCAGAACGTGCACAACATCGTGGTGGTGGAGGAGGACTCCGAGGTCCACATCATCACCGGCTGCCTGGTGGCCGACTCGCACAACGCGGGCGCGCACCTGGGCATCTCCGAATTCTACGTGAAGAAGGGCGGCAAGCTGACCTTCACCATGATCCACAACTGGGGCGAGAACGTCACGGTGCGGCCCCGGTCCTACGGCCTGGTGGAGGAGGGCGGCGCGTACCTGAGCAACTACGTGCTCATGAAGCCGGTCAAGGACCTCCAGATGTACCCGACCATCCGGTTGGCCGGGCGCGGAGCCGTGGCCCGCTTCAATTCCGTGGTGGTGGCCCCGGAGGGCTCGCACCTGAACATGGGCAACCGGGTGATCATGGACGCCCCCGAGACCCGGGCCGAGATCATTTCCCGGACCATCACCACCGGCGGCACGCTCATCGTGCCCGGCCACATCCAGGCCAACGCCGTGCCCGCGCGCGGCCACCTGGAGTGCAAGGGCCTGATCCTGGGCAAGGGCGTGATCCACGCCATTCCCGAGCTGGAAGGCCGGGTGGCCGGGGTGGAGCTGTCCCACGAGGCCGCGGTGGGCAAGATCGCCCAGGAGGAGATCGAGTACCTCATGGCCCGCGGCATGGACGAGGAGGAGGCCACCTCCACCATCGTGCGCGGGTTCCTCAACGTGGAGATCATGGGTCTGCCCGCGAAGCTCCAGGAGACCATCCAGAAGACCATTGCCGAGTCCGAGAAGGACATGTTCTAGGGATTTTGGCGGGGTATTGCTCTGTTCCACGGCCCGGGTCCGCCCGGGCCGTGTTGTTCCAAGAGGTGGCTGTGCCAGGATACAAGGGACACATGGCCGGGGCGCTCTGCGCCGCCGCCCTGCTGGGGGCCGGGCTCTGGTTCCTGGGGCTCCTGCCCCGGGACTGGCTGACCCTGGCCGGGCTCATCGGCTTTTGCCTGGCGGGCGCGCTGTTCCCGGACATCGACACCAAGTCCAAGGGCCAGTACCTGTTCTACGCCGTGCTCCTGGTGGTGGACCTGGGCCTGCTCTGGCAGCGGAGCTACGAGTGGGCCGCCTATGTGGGGCTGGCCGCCATCATTCCGGGCGTGACCCCGCACCGGGGCTGGACCCATTCGGTCTGGGCCATGCTCCTGGTCCCGGCCCCGATCCTGGTGGTGCCCGTGTTTCTCTACGGCCGGGACTTCGGGGACTTCCTGCCGTACGCCCTGGCCTGCTGGCTGGGCTACTTCTCCCACCTCCTTCTGGACGGCGAACTCCTGTCCCGCAAGCGGGGCTGACAGCCGCGGCTGCGGCTGTTCCAGCGCTGTTCCGGCGCGTTTTCCTCGTATTTTATCCATTGTCCTATCCTTGCCCAAGGGAAAGGCGGGCGTTATTCCGGCAGGTTGTCTGAATTTTTGCAATACACTTGAATCATTCACTTCTAGATTATTTCTAAAGTAATTCTAGAAGAAAATTCCGGGGATTTCAGGGCGGTTCAAAGGAACGATACCAGGTTCTGAGGTCGATTTGCGGGCAGGCGGGAAAAGGAGGAGATCGATTCGTCTATGTGCGGATCAGGCCCGGAGCAGGGCCTCCAGCCGGGCCAGGGTGGCGCCCATCTCGAAGCGCTCCAGGACCCTCTGGCGTCCGGCCGCGCCCAGGCGCGTGCGTAGGTCCGGGTCCTGGATCAGGGCGGCCAGGCTCTGGGCCAGGGCCGGAACCTCGGCGGCCGGGGTGAGCAGGCCGGTGCGGCCGTGCTCGACCACCTCGGGGATGTTGCTCACGCTGAAGGCGGCCACGGGCAGGCGCAGGGCCATGGCCTCGGTGAGCACGTAGCCGAAGCCCTCCCAGAGCGAGGGCAGGGCCAGGATGTCGAGGCTCAGGTAGAAGGCCTTCATGTCCTGGACAAAGCCCAGGAATTCCACGCGATCTTCCAGGTTCAGGTCCCGGGCCTGTTGGCGCAGTCCAGCCTCCAGCTCCCCGGTCCCGGCCAGGAGCACCCGGAAGTTCAGGCCCTGGTCCCGCAGCTGGGCCGCGGCCTGGAGCAGGTAGGTCTGGCCCTTCTGTTCGGTGAGCCGTCCGGCGCTGCCGATGAGGACCTCGCCGGGCCGCCGCTCCCTGAGGGGCGTGCCGGGCTGGGCGTCCAGGGCGGCCACGTCCAGGCCGTTGTAGAGCACAAAGGTGCGTTCCCGGGGCAGCAGGTCCGGGTTCCCGGCCAGGACCATGTTCCGGGTGTGCTCGGAATTGCAGATGAGCCCGGTGAGCACGCAACGGAACAGGAAGCGGTTGAAGGCCGTGTCCCGGGTGGGCAGGGCGATGCCCCGGCGGAAAAAGATGCGCGGCACCCCGGCCAGCCGGGCCGCCAGGCCCCCGGCCTTGAGGTCCGAGGGCAGGGCCAGGATCGCGGCGCGCACCCGCTGTTTCCGGAAAAATCCCGCCAGCCGGAGCAGGGTGAGGGGATTGAGGAAGCTCAGGTTGCCCAGGGGCAGCTCCAGGAGCGGAATTTCCGGATGGCCGCGCAGCCGCTGGGCCAGGGCCGAGCCCCGGTTGACCACGCAGCAGACCCGCCAGCCCCGCTTGGCCAGGAGCAGGGCGTGGTCCAGGAACCACTTCTCCCCGCCGCCCCAGGCCCGGTTGGAATTGAACAGGCAGACCGCGTCGCGGGGGGGCTCGGTGTTCGGGGTTCGGGGCATGGACGGTCCGGTTGGGGTTGGTCGCGCCCGGGCTTCCAAGGGCGCATGCGGCATTGCTCTCATAGGAAGAATTTCATACAAGCGCAAGAAGGACGCCCGAATTCGGGGAAGAGGCAGGATGAACGGGTTCGACGAACTGGCCAGCATGCTTTCCCAGGAAGTGCTCACCGAGATGGCCGAGAACTTCTTCGGGACCCGCAGCCGTCTGGACGCCCTGCTGGACGGGTTCCAGAACCTGGTGCGCCAGTTCCGCCAGATCCAGACCCAGACCCAGGCCCGCTTCTCGGTGCTCCATTTCCTGCTCCTGCGCGGGGCCGAGGCCGAGAACTTCTACCGGGCCCTGGGCGCGGACCCCGGCCTGGTCTCCTTTGCCCCGCCCGAGCTGGTCCTGCCCAGTTCGGGCCCGGCCTTTGGCCTGACCCGCAAGGGCCGCTACGCCAAGACCGTGCAGGCGGCCTACGCCGAGGCGGCCACTGAGGCCCACGGCTACATGCACGGCCACTCCTACGTGGACCACAAGGACCGCGGCCGCCGCAAGCTTTCCATTCATTACAAGCAATTGCAGGAGCTGTGCAGCCAGATCAACGCCAGCGTGCACAAGGTGAACGAGAACCTGAGCCCCTCCGGGGTCATGCAGTACATGAAGACCTTCAACCCCGAGAACGTCTCCCGCGAGAACATCGCCGGGGCCTCGGACAACGGCTACGCCGAGAGCCTGGACAAGAGCATGCGCTTCCAGCCCGTGGACTTCGCCGGGCTGGGGCTGCGGGAGCTGCCGGAACTGCCCCCGGCCAAGGAGGCCGAGGCCCCCATCCACGAGTTTTGCGGCCGCCTGGCCGGGGAGCGGCCCGCCGAGGTGGACGATCTGCTCCGGGACCTGGACGCGGCCTATGACGCCGTGCGCCGGACCCGCGGAAAATAAGGAGTGACCATGACCACGCGCTGTCTCGTCTGCGTCCTGCTGCTGGCCCTGATGCTGCCCTGCGGACCCGCCCTGGCCCAGCAGGCCGGGGCCAAGGCCGTGGAGACCGGGCAGAAGCCCGAGGCCAAGGCCGATCAGAAGGCGGCCAAGGCCGAGAACAAGACCGAGGCCAAGGCCGAGAAGAAGCGGGAGGTTCCGGACAAGGAGCGCGTGCCCGTGTTCGTGGAGACCGTGGGCGAGGACCCCCTGGGCCAGCGCCTGGCCCTGGAGCTGCGCGAGGCCCTGCGCACCTCGGCCGGGTTCAAGCTGGCCAAGGCCGGGGACAAGGCCCTGCGCGTCCGGCTCCTGGCCGTGCCGGAGTTCAGGGACCGGCCCCAGCTGGGCTCGGCCTTTGCCGTGACCTGGCTCTTTTCCGAGGGCGGCAACGTCCTGTCCTATTACCTGGAATCGGAACTGGGGCTTCTCGACGAGACCCGGCTCAAGGCCGAGGCCCAGACGCTCATCGCCCGCACCGACGAGCTGGCCGGGCGGTTCGCCTATCTGTTCGCGGAGTGAGGCGTCCTAGATCAGCTTGATGGCCTTGAGTTCGCGCACCAGGCTGTCCTTGATGTCGGCCTTGGCCACAAAGGCGTCGGCCTGGCCCTGGAAAAAGGACTGGCACACGTTTTTGGGGTCGGAAAAAGCCGAGATCATCACCAGCTTGAAGGACTCCAGGGGATTCTTTCCGCGCCGGCTTTCCAGTTCGCGCATGCGCCGGACCACCTCGTGGCCGTCCATGCCGGGCATCTTGATGTCCATGAACACGGCCTGGAAGGGCTGGCCCGCGTCGTAGCATTCGGCGAACCGGGCCAGGGCGTCCTCGCCGCTGCCCGCCAGGACGCATTCCCCGTAGGCCGCCAGTTTCTTGCTCAGGAGCAGGGCCACCCGTTCGTCGTCGTCCACCACCAGAAAGCGCATATCAACCTGCCTTGAAGTCGGGGGAGTATCGATTCGTATATTACTCCCGGGCAGAATTTTCTGTCAATGAGATTGCCTGCGTCAGGGCACGTGCGCGCAGTTCCCTGAGCCGGCGGCCGGATTCCGGGCCCAGGCCGCGGAGGTCGGCGGGCAGGCGCACGTCCAGGATGCGGCGCTGTTCGGCCAGGGCCTGGTCCTGGAAGTCCAGGCCGTGGTCCGCGCGCACGACCTCCAGCAGGGGTTCCAGGAGCGTCCCGGCCCGCATGAGCAGGTCCACCCGGGTGCCGGGCCGCAGCTCCGGGTAGCGGGCCGCGGTCATGTGCAGCCGGGCGGCCTTTTCCCCGGCCTTCACGAAATCTTCGGGCAGCCGCAGGCGGCTTCCCAGGGCCCGGGCCAGCTTGGCCCCGGCGGCCTCGTGGCCGTGGTGCCGGGGCCAGAGCTCCGGCGGGGTGGCGGCCTTGCCCAGGTCGTGGCACAGCCCCATCCAGGCCTGCAGCGGGTCCCCGGCCAGCCGGTCGAGCACCGCCAGGGTGTGCTCGAACACGTCCGTGCTGTGGGCGGGCTCTGGCCCTGCGGGCACGCCCCGGCAGCGCGCCAGCTCCGCGAACCAGGGCTCCAGGCAGCCGGTTTCGGCCAGGAGCGCCAGGAAGCGCGCGGGCCGCGGCCCGGCCAGGGCCTTGAGCAGTTCCCGGCCCACGCGCTCGGCGCTCAGGTCCGCAAGCCGCCCGGCCCGGGCCACGGCCTCCATGGCCGCGCGCAGGTCCGGGTGGGCGCTGAAGTCCTGGAGCACGGCCAGGAACCGGGCGGCCCGGAAGGCCCGCAAGGGGTCCTGCTCCAGGGCCTGGGGCGAGCAGGGCCGCAAGACGCGGTGGCGTATGTCCTCCAGGGCCTGGGGGTGGCAGAAGAGGCGGCCCTCGCTGTCCAGGGCCACGGCGTTCACCGTGAAGTCGCGGGCCGCCAGGTCCTGTTCCAGGTTCGCGGCCCGGGGAAAGGCGAACTCCGAACCCTGGAGCCAGAACACGGGAAAGGCCCGGCCCACTTTTTGGGCCTGGGGGAAGCGCGCCTGGAACTCCGCCTCGCCCGCGTCCAGCACGAGAAAGTCCTTGTCGCCCGGGGGGCGCCCAAGTAAGAGGTTGCGGACAAAGCCGCCCACGAGCAGAATGCGCATGAGCGGAAGGTAGCATGGGCGCGGCCGCCGCGCCAGGAGAGCAGGGGGATGATCGCCGGGACCTTTCTCTGGGCTGACGGCCGCGAGGGCCTGGCCGCACCGCTCGATCCGGAGTCTCTGGCCGCGGCCCATCCCTCCTGGGCCCGGGACGTGGCCGAGCTGGGCCCCTGGGAGCCCGTGGAGCAGGGCGGGCTCAAGCTCTGGCGCTCCCCGCGGCCCGCGGACCAGGCCGTGCTCGTGGCCGGGGAATGCACCACCACCATGGACGCTGTCTGGACCCTGCTCCAGGACGGCCGGTTCCGGGACTGGGACAGCCTCATGGCCGTGGGCCAGACCAAGGGCCGCGGCCAACTGCGGCGCCAGTGGGTCTCGCCCCCGGGCAACGTCTATGCCAGCGTGGTCCTGCCCCAGCCCGGGCCGGGCTGGTCCGAGCTGTTGCCGCTCCTGGCGGGCTGGTGCTTCAGCCGGGCCCTGGAGGGCCTGGGCTTTCCGGTGCGGCTCAAGTGGCCCAACGACTTTCTCCTCTACGACCGCAAGGTGGCGGGCATGCTCCTGGAGGAGCGCGGCGGCCGCCTCGTGCTCGGCGTGGGCCTGAACCTGGCCTCGGTGCCGGACCCCGGGAGCCTGCGCCAGGGCTGTGCCGTGCCCGCCGGAACCCTGTGCGCGGACGGCCCGTTGCCGGGCCCCCTGAGCCTCTGGACGGCTCTTGTAAACGCCGTGAGAAAGGGCTATACGGACTCTTCCGATGTCGTTGACCCCTCTCACTTTCCTTCCCTCGTCACGGAGCGTCTCGCCTGGATGGGCCGACGGGTGCTTGTCGTCGATGGGGAGGAGAGCGCCTATCCGGCGAGAATAATGGGACTTTCCGATCGCGGCGGCCTGCTTCTCGAACGCGACGGCAGAACTGAAGTCCTGTTTTCCGGGAGTGTGGCCCCGTTGTAGGGGGCGGGAACACGGCGCGGAACAAGCCGCAGCGCGGGAGTGGGGGCGATGAAAGCCAAGACCTTTGAAGACGTGCTCAAGGAAGTGCGGGGAAAGCCCATTGTCGTGGCCAACCGGGGCATCCCGGCCCGCCGTATCTGCCGTTCCATCACCGAGATGTTCGACGCCGTGGCGGTGATGACCGCCACCGACGCGGACAAGACCTCGCCGGGCACCACCGGGGCCCACGAACTGCTCCTTCTGGGCGAGGACCCGCGCTCCTACCTGAACCTGGACCTGATCATCAAGCTGGCCCGCGACCGCGGGGCCGTGGCCATCCATCCCGGCTGGGGCTTCGCCGCCGAGGACGACACCTTCCCGGCCAAGTGCCTGGAGGCCGGCATCACCTTCATCGGCCCCACCCGCGAGGCCATGCACACCCTGGGCAACAAGGTGGCCGTGCGCAAGCTGGCCGAGCAGCTGGGCGTGCCCGTGGTGCCCGGCTCGCCCGAAGCCGTGAGCGTGCCCGAGGCCCGGGAGATCGCCAAACAGATCGGCTTCCCGATCATGCTCAAGGCCGAGGGCGGCGGCGGCGGCCGGGGCATCTACGAGGTCTTTTCCGGGGACCAGCTGGAGTCGGCCTTTTCCAAGGCCTCGGCCCTGGCCCAGGCCTCCTTCGGCAACCCCCGGCTGTACGTGGAAAAGCTGCTCACCTCGGTGCGCCACATCGAGATCCAGGTGGTGGCCGACAAGTACGGCAACGTCTTCGCCTTTGACGAGCGCGACTGCACGGTCCAGCGCAACCACCAGAAGCTCATCGAGATCACGCCCTCGCCCTGGTCCAAGATGACCCCGGAGTTGCGCGAGCGGCTCAAGGAGTACTCCCGCCGCCTGGTCACGGCCGTGGGCTACGACTCCCTGTGCACCGTGGAATTCCTTCTGGACAAGGACGCCACGCCGTACCTCATCGAGGTGAACACCCGGCTCCAGGTGGAGCACGGGATCACCGAGTGCCGCTACGGCATCGACCTGGTGGAGGAGCAGATCGCCATCGCCTTCGGGGCGAAACTGCGGCTCAACGAGGAGAACACGAAACCCTTCCAGTGGGCCATGCAGGTGCGCGTCAACTGCGAGGACCCCCAGAAGGACTTCTCGCCCAATGCCGGGCGCATCACCCGCTATGTCTCCCCGGGCGGCCAGGGCGTGCGCATCGACTCCTGCATCTGCGCGGGCTACAACTTTCCGGCCCAGTATGACTCCGCGGCCTCGCTGCTCATCACCTACGGCCGCACCTGGATCAAGGTCGTCCAGCTCATGCGCCGGGCCCTGCGCGAGTATATGATCGGCGGACTCAAGACCACGATCACCTTCCACCGCCAGGTCATCAAGCACCCGGACTTCATCTCCGGGGACTACGACACGAACTTCGTGCAGCAGAAGAAGGCCGAGCTCATGGCCTACCGGGACAAGGAGCCGGATTCCCTGCGGCTCTCCCGGCTGGTCTGCGAGATCGCGGCCAAGGGCTACAACCCGTTCGTCCAGCTGGGCGAGTACCGCGGCCGCGAGGACCGGCGCCTGGGGACCTTCAAGTTCGTGCGGCCGCCCGAGCCGGCCTCCTGGTTCGAGCCGCGCATCACCCGGGGCATGAGCCGCGACGCCATCCTGGACGCCCTGCGCGAGGACCGGGAGCAGGGCATCGTGCACATGACCGACACCACCACCCGGGACATCACCCAGTCCAACTCGGGCAACCGCTTCCGCCTGGCCGAGGACCGGCTCGTGGGCCCGTACCTGGACAAGTGCGGCTTCTTCTCCCTGGAGAACGGCGGCGGCGCGCACTTCCACGTGGCCATGCTGGCCAACATGACCTACCCGTTCTCCGAGGCCGCGGAGTGGAACAAGTTCGCGCCCCGGACGCTCAAGCAGATCCTCATCCGCTCCACCAACGTGCTGGGCTACAAGCCCCAGCCCAAGAACCTCATGCAGCTCACCGGCGAGATGATCTGCGAGCACTACGAGGTCATCCGCTGCTTTGACTTCCTGAACCATGTCGAAAACATGCGGCCCTTCGCCGAGGTGGTCCTGTCCTCGGACAAGCATCTCTGGGAACCGGCCATCTCTCTGTCCTGGGCCAAGGGCTTCGACGTGAAGCGCTACCTGGAGGTCACCGAGGAGATCCTGGCCATGTGCGCCGACGTGGCCGGGGTGAGCAAGAAGAAGGTCCAGCAGCGCATCATCCTGGGCCTCAAGGACATGGCCGGGGTCTGCCCGCCGCGGTTCATGCGCGAGCTCATCGAGTCCATCCGCAAGCGCTACCCCGAGCTGGTGATCCACTCCCACCGGCACTACACCGACGGGCTGTTCGTGCCGACCATGGGCGCGGCGGCCCAGGCCGGGGCCCACATCGTGGACGTGGCCATCGGCGCGGCCGTGCGCTGGTACGGCCAGGGCGAGGTCCTGTCCACGGCCTCCTACGTCGAGAACGAGATCGGCCTGAAGACCCACCTGGACAAGGACATGATCCGGGCCGCGGGCTTCGCGCTCAAGCAGATCATGCCCTACTACGACCGCTACACCGCGCCCTATTTCCAGGGCATCGACCACGACGTGGTGGAGCACGGCATGCCCGGCGGGGCCACCTCCTCCTCCCAGGAGGGCGCGCTCAAGCAGGGCTACATCCACCTGCTGCCCTACATGCTCAAATTCCTGGCCGGGACCCGCAAGGTGGTGCGCTACCACGACGTGACCCCGGGCTCGCAGATCACCTGGAACACGGCCTTCCTGGGCGTCACCGGGGCCTACAAGCGCGGCGGCAACATCGAGGTGCGCCGGCTCCTGAACATCCTGGACATCGTCAACGTGGTGCCCGAGAAGGACCTCACGGCCCTGGAGAAGGAGGCCCGTCTGGACCTCTACCGGGACAGCAACGACGCCTTCCGCAACCTGCTTTTGGGCAAGTACGGCAGGCTGCCCCTGGGCTTCCCGGCGGACTGGGTCTACCAGAGCGCCTTTGGCAAGGACTGGGAAAAGGCCGTGGCCGACCGGACCACCGAGTCGCCCCTGGCCAGCCTGGTGGACCTGGACCTGGACGCCGAGCACCGGGTCCTGTCCCAGCGCATCGGACGCGAGCCCTCGGCCGAGGAGTTTGTCATGTACCTGAACCACCCGGCCGATGCCATCAAGACCATGGATTTCTTCGAGAAGTACGGCAATCCCAACAACCTGCCCCTGGACGTCTGGTTCGAGGGCCTGGAGAAGAACCGGCCCCTGCACTTCCAGGGCGATTGCGGCAAGCCCCACACCATGCGCATCCTGGACCTGGGCGAGCCGGACGAGCACGGCATGAGCGTGGTGCGCTACGTCATGGACTCCGAGATCATGAGCCACATGGTCAAGGTCCGCGAGCCCCTGCACATGGACAAGGACGCCGAGGAAATGGCCGACCCGGGCAATCCCTGCCACGTGGGCTCGCCCTCCAACGGCGACCTCTGGATCGTGCATGTCCGGCCCGGCGACGTGGTCAAGAAGGGCGAGGAGCTGTTCAACATCTCCATCATGAAGCAGGAGAAGGCCGTCATCGCGCCCGTGGACGGGGTGGTGCGCCGGGTGCTCAAGGCCGCCAACTTCCAGGAGGACCGCAAGATGGTCCCGGTGAAGGAGGGCGAGTTGCTGGTGGAGCTGGGGCCCAGCCCGCGCACCTGCCCCACCTGCAAGGGCTTCATCCCCCTGGAGGACTGCAAGTACTGCCCGAAGTGCGGTCAGAAGCTGGACGCCCTGACACCCAAGGGGTGAACGGGTTCAATCATTGACGAAAATGGGGCGCGAGGGGTAGATTAACGGCCCCCGCGAAGGGATACGGCACCGGCCGCAGAGCCGGGCGACACCGACCACGCCAAGGAGGAGTGCATGGCCACGGTACAGAAGAAGGCGGCCGCCAAGAAGGACGCCCAAAAGGACGCCCCGAAACCCGCCCAGTCCATCGCCCCCAAGGAGGAGCTGGTCAAACAGCTCGTCCTCACCGGGCCCGAGATCGTGGCCATCGGCGAAGAGGCCGAGCTGCTGGTGGGCGGCAAGAACTACAACACCGCCATCATCAGCCAGGTTCCGCACATCCGCACTCCCCAGTTCCGCGCCATATCCTCCCTAGCCTTCCACAAGCTCCTCGATGAAACCCGGGTCAACGCCTCGGTGGTCCGCTCCCTGGTGGACAAGGAATACAACACCACGGACTGGAGCAACGAAGAGATCAACAAGGACCCGGAATATCTCCGCAAGTTCGTCCGGCACGTGGCCGACAAGATCAAGACCGAGTCCGGCAAGCAGAAGGGCACGCCCATCAAGCTGCGGACCTTCGTGAACAACGTGGTCGAGGGCTTCGCCACCTCGCCCGAGGGCATCGACCAGCTGCGCAAGCGCTCCGTGCTCGTGCAGGCCGCCATCCTCTCCGTGGACATGCCCAAGGAGGTGGCCGACGCCGTGCGCCGGGCCTACCAGGCCATCTGCAAGGAGGCGGCCATTGAGAACGAGCCCGTGGCCGTGCGCTCCTCGGCCGCGGGCGAGGACAGCCGCAAGAAGGCCTTTGCCGGGCTCCAGGACACCTATTTGAACATCGTGGGCGAGGACCAGGTGGTCGAGGCCTACCACTGGGACTGCTCCTCGGCCTACAACCTGCGCAGCATGACCTACCGCCGCGAGGCCATCCTGGACGCGGTGATCAAGGCCGAGGCCACCGGCGACGACGAGGTCGCCGAACAGGCCAAGAAGGAATGGGCCATCGAGCAGACCTCGCTCTCGGTCTGCATCATGCGCATGATCAACCCGGTGATCTCGGGCACGGCCTTTTCCGCGGACACGGCCACGGGCTGCCGGGGCACGGACCGCAACGACCTGGTCTCCATCGACGCCAGCTACGGCCTGGGTGAGGCCGTGGTCGGCGGCATGGTCACCCCGGACAAGTTCTACGTGTTCCAGCGCGACGACGGCTCCGAGGTGGTGGTCCGCTTCATGGGCTGCAAGGAGCGCAAGATCGTCTACGAGGACGACCGCTCCGGCACCAAGCTCGTGAAGGTCGAGGAGAACCTGGTCTTCCGCTGGTCCCTGTCCCTGGCCCAGGCCGAGGAAGTGGCGCGCGGCGTGCGGGCCATCTCCAAGGCCTACGGCGGGATCATCATGGACACCGAGTTCTGCTTTGACGCCTCGGACCGCCTCTGGTTCGTGCAGGCCCGGCCCGAGACCCGCTGGAACGAGGACCTGGAACAGCACCCGCACACCATCTTCATGCGCCGCCGTGAGGTGGACCCCAAGCACCTCACCGACGCCGAGATCATTGTCGAGGGCAACGGCGCCTCCCGCGGCGCGGGGCAGGGCACCGTGCGCTTCCTGCGCTCGGCGCTGGAGCTGAACAAGGTGAACAAGGGCGACATCCTGGCCGCGGACCGCACCGACCCGGACATGGTCCCGGGCATGCGCATCGCCTCGGCCATCCTGGCCGACGTGGGCGGCGACACGAGCCACGCGGCCATCACCTCCCGCGAGCTGGGCATCCCGGCGGTCATCGGCATCCAGCGCCTGGAGGCCCTGCGCTCCCTGGACGGCGCGGAAGTGACCGTGGACGGCTCCCGAGGCCGGGTCTACCGCGGCGTGCTCCCGCTCATCGAGGTGGGCGGCGAGATCGACGTGAGCACGCTGCCCGAGACCAAGACCAAGGTGGGCCTGATCCTGGCCGACGTGGGCCAGGCCCTGTTCCTGTCCCGGCTGCGCAACGTGCCGGACTTCGAGGTGGGCCTGCTGCGCGCCGAGTTCATGCTCGGCAACATCAGCGTCCATCCCCTGGCCCTGGAGGCCTACGACAACGGCACCCTGGATCGGCTCGTGGAGGAAAAGCTTAAGGAGATGGAGGGCCATCTCACCAAGGTCATGAAGGACCAGCTGGCCTCGGGCCTGATCACCATGCACCTCTCGCTCCGGAGCTACGTGGGCCGGCTCACGGGCCTGGCCCGCGAGATGGACGCCCTGTCCGAGGGCGCCGGCGCCCGCGGCACCGACGAGGTCCTGGCCCAGCACCGGCGCATGCGCGAGCTGGAGAAGAAGCTCGACGAGCACATCGAGCACGCCACCGAGCGCCTGGACACGCTCAAGACCTCCGTGGAGCTGGACACCCATCTGGCCGTGGTCCTGGGCTTCTTCGACCTGCTGGAACCCGCGCCGGTGAACGACCCCGAGGCCCTCAAGCTGCGTCAGGACCACGAGCGCGAGGCGGCCGCCGTGGCCGTCCGGGTCAAGGACGATCCCAAGATCCTGGAGGTCCTGGACCGCATCCGCGTGCTGCGCGAGGAAGTGGCCCTGAAGATGGGCCTGGAATCCGAGATGGACGAGATCCGCACGCTCTCCTACCGGATCAAGAAGCTCCTCGATTCCCGCGGCTTCCGCACCGGCAAGGAGAACTACATCCAGACCCTGGCCCAGGGCCTGGCCCTGTTCGCCATGGCCTTCTACGGCAAGGACATCGTCTACCGGACCACGGACTTCAAGTCCAACGAGTACCGCAACCTGCTGGGCGGGTCCCTGTTCGAGATCCACGAGGACAACCCCATGCTCGGCTACCGGGGCGTGTCCCGCAACATCCACGACTGGGAGCTGGAGGCCTTCAAGCTGGCCCGGGGCATCTTCGGCGGCAAGAACCTCTGCCTCATGCTGCCCTTTGTGCGCACCCTGGAAGAGGCGCGCAGCATGAAGCGCTACCTCAAGCAGGTGCACAACATCCACTCCGGCAAGGACGGGCTCAAGCTCATCCTCATGTCCGAGATCCCGTCCAACGCCATCCTCTGCAAGGAATTCCTCCAGGAGGTGGACGGCTTCTCCCTGGGCTCCAACGACATGACCCAGATGGTCCTGGCCACGGACCGCGACAACGCCAGGCTCCAGCACATCTACGACGAGGAGGATCCGGCCGTGGTCTGGGCCATCCTCGTGACCATCTTCGCGGGCCAGAAGTACGGCAAGAAGGTGGGCTTCTGCGGCCAGGGCGTGTCCAACAGCGTCATCCTCCGCGGCCTGGTGGCCATCGCGGGCATCGTCTCGGCCTCGGTGGTCCCGGACACCTACCACCAGACCAAGCTGGACATGGGCGCGGTGGAGGCCGAGAGCATTCCCTGCAAGGAGCTGGGCGCCTGGATCAAGCTCCAGCACTTCAACCGCCTGAAGACCCTGCTGGAGGAGAACGGCTACGGCCACATCCTGCGCAAGTACAAGAGCCCCGAGGACCTCACCGAGTGGTACGAGGGCGAGCTGGACCGTTTCGCCGAGCAGCTGCGCGACCACATGGAGACGGCCAAGGAGCAGTTCTACCGCCAGGAGATGGACCAGTTCCGGGCCATGTTCCACAAGCCCGTGATCTACGCCAGCTGGGACTGGGACCAGACGGTTTCCAACGCCCTGCACCACGCCGGGTTCGCGGACTTCGAGGAGCAGGCCAAGGCCCTGGCGGCCCAGCGCACCAAGAAGTTCTAGGCCCGTCTTGTGAAACCAGGACGCCCCGGCCCGCTTGCGCGGACCGGGGCGTCTTTTTTGGCGTGGGGCAGGGCGGCTATTCGCCGGAGCCCAGGAGCACCCGGGGCCCAACGCCCGGGATCACCGGCGGCTTCATCCGGATGCGCGGTTCCAGCTTGGGATTGAGGGCCAGCAGGGCGGCGCGTACGGATTCGGCGCGCTGGGCCGCCAGGGCCTCCAGGGCGGCCTGGTCCTTGGGCCGAGAGGCGTCGATGGCGTCATACATCGCGTCCCAGGACAGCTCCTTGGTGAAGCCCAGGAGGTTGCGCGGCTTGGGGAAGGGCTCCTCCTTGTAGACCTCGAAGAGCAGCTCCAGGGCCTCCTCGCCGCCCGGCCGCCAGGACATGTCCTCCACCCGGGTGGCGGCCTGCTCCTTGCGCGAGAGCCCGTCGAACTTCATTTCCTGCATGCGGCGGTGGATGTAGACCTCGCCCAGGCTTTCGCGGTCGTTGTCGTCGGCCTGGGGAATGAGCCCGAGGGTCAGGGACGGCCGGGAGCCCATGAGCTCGGCCACCTGCTTGAGGGCCGCGGTGTTGCGGTCGGCCAGGCGGCCGTCGCCGGGGTCGAAGCCGATGTATTCCAGGTTGGCCGCGTCCGAGCCGCTGAACAGCTTGCCGATGATGGCGAAGGGCGAGGTGATCACGGCCACGATGAGGTTGCTCACCGCCAGGCGCACGATGCTGCCGGTGTCGAAGTCCGGGCTGTCCAGGCTGCCGCGCACGGGCAGGTTCACGTCGATGTTGTTGTCGCTGTCCTTGAGCAGGCTCAGGCCCAGCTGCACCGGGGCGTCGATGGCCTCGGGCGAGGGGGTCTTGTCGCCCAGGTCGAAGTTCAGGAGCTGGATGCGCTGGTTGGTGTCCAGGTTGCGCTCCTTGAGCCGCACCGTGCTGTCCAGGGTCAGCCGGCCCTGGGCAATGGAGTAGCCCAGGAAGCGCTCGGCCAGGGGCGAGAGCGGGGTGAGCTCCAGGGCGTTCAGGCTGCTCACCAGTTCCAGGTCCAGGCCCTGGGAGGCCAGGAGCACGCGGCCCGAACTCTTGAGCGGCGAGCCGTTGACCAGGGCCTCCAGCTCCACGGGCGCGGGCTCGGTTCCCCGGGTGTCCAGGCCCCGGGCCTGGGCCGCGATGTTGTCCACCCGGGCCTGCATGCCGTTCGCGTCCCGGAACAGGACGCGGCCGCGCTTGAGTTCAAGGAGGCCCAGGCGCAGGGCGGTTTCGGGTCCTGCGGCCGCGGCTTCGGCTGTGGGCTGGGCCGCTGGCTCAGACCTGGCCTCGGGCTCGGCCTCGGGCTGTGCCTGTTCCCCGCGCCGGGGCACAGGCTTGCCCTGGACCCGGTCCGCCACGCGCAGGACGTTGAGCTGGCCGTTCTTGAAGCGCACCAGGGAGAGCACGGGCTGGGTGAGGATCAGGGACCCGGCCGCATAGCTCTGCCTGCCGGGCTCCAGGACGATGCTGCTGCAGGTCAGGTCGCGCCACTGGAGCAGGGGGGCGCCGCGCACCGTGAAGCTCAGGCCGGCCAGGGACAGGCTCTCCACGTGCTGTTCCTCGGTCTTGGCCTGCACGCCCTTGGCCTGGAGCGCGTCCAGGCGCAGGACCGTGTTCCTGGCCTGGGGCAGGCGCAAATCCAGGCCCGCCAGGGCCAGGGTCCCGTCCTCCAGGGACCAGGCCAGGCCGTCCTTGTCCGGGGTCAGAACCAGGCGGGCCTGGGCCCCCAGGGTCCCGGCTTCCACCGCCGGGCTCTGCGGGGCCGGGAGCAGGCCGCTGAAGGGTTTCAGGGCCACGTCCTTGGCCTGGAGGTCCAGGCTGGCGGATTGGGGCGAGAGGTCCACGCTGCCGTTGCAGGACAGGCTGCCGCCGCCTTCCAGGTTCAGGCTCAGGCGCAGCGCGCCCTGGCCGTCGCCGTTCAGGCGCAGGCCCGTGAGATCCAGGCTGATGTCCTTGGCCTCGGCGGTGAAGGGGCCGGGCAGGGAATTGTCCTGCCAGGCGATGCGGCCCTGGCGCAGGCTCAATTCCTGGAGCAGCACGGGCAGGGGATGGGCCGCGCCCTTCTTCTCTTCCGCATCCTTGGGCAGCCAGTCCAGCAGCTCCAGGCCGCCGTCGGCCTTGCGCGCCAGGGACAGGCTCAGGCCCGTGATCTCGGCCTTGGACACCACCAGCCCGCCCTTGCCCAAGATATCCCAGTTGAGGCCCACCCGGGCCTGGTCCAGGCGCAGGAGTTCGGCCTGTTCCGGGGTGCGCAGGTCCACGTCCCGGAGCTGGATCGCGGCGTTGACCACCATTTCGGGTGTGCCGTTGGCCGAGATGTCCTGGCCCAGGCCCAGGTCCAGGGAGAGCGCGCCCCCGGTCAGGTGCAGGGGCAGGGCGTTCTTCAAGTAAGGGTTGAGCCGGGCCACGGGAAGCTCGGCCAGCCGGGCGCTCACCACGTTGCGGCCCCGGGCCGCGAAGGGGGTCAGGTTGGCGTCGGCCGAGAGCGGCCGGCCATCCACCAGGCCGCTCAGGCGCGGGGCGATGGGCAGCTCGCGGTCTTGTTCCCGGGTGGAGGCCAGGGGCGCCAGCAGGTTCAGTTCCGTGATTTCGTGCTCGGTCTGGAACATCTGGTCCTGGAACAGGATCCGGCCGTTGACCAGCTCCATGTCCGTGAGCACCAGGGCGAAGAGCTTGTCCGAGGCCGCGCTCTCGGCCGGGGTGGTCTCGGCCGAGGGCCGCAGGAAGTCCAGGACCGACAGCCGCCCGTCCTTGCGCAGGACCATGGTCAGGGAGGGGTTGGTCAGGCGCAGGTCCGTGAGCGTAGGGGCCAGGTTGGGGATGGTTCTGGGGCTGACGCGCAGTTCCAGGACATCGGCCGTGAAGCAGGGCTGGCCGTCGGGCAGGGGGACAGTGATCCCGGTCAGGCGCAGGCCCAGGGTGAACGGGTTGATGCGCAAGGATTCCAGGCTGGTGGCGTTGCCCAGGGCCAGGCGCAGTTGGTTTTCCAGCAGGCCGCGGAGCAGCGGCGGGGCCGCCAGGCCCAGGAGCGCGGCCCAGGTCAGGACCGCTGCCAGGACCCAGAGGGCGATCCGCCAGGGCCGTTTTTCCAGCAGGCCGCGGACAAAGGCGAGGAACACGGGCACGGGAGCCTCCTGCTCGGGCGGCGTCAGAACGTGGCCGCGATCTCCAGGGCCTTGGCCAGGGCCGCGTCCTTGGCCTTCTGGAGGGCCTCGGGACCCTTCAGGGTGGGCTGGACAATGGCGCTCTGGACATCGGTGATGCCGATGAAGCGCAGCTGGAACTCCAGGTAGGTGGACTGGAAGTTCCAGATGTCCTGGGCCGCGCCTGTGGCCGGATATTCGCCGCCGCGGGAGTAGGCGATGAAGGCCTTGGCCGCGCACAGGCCCTTGTAGCCCTCGGGACCGGACGAGAAGGTGTAGGAGGGCTGGCAGAGCACGTCCAGGTAGTGCTTGAGGGCATAGGGGATGTTGAAGTTCCACATGGGCACGGCGAAGACCAGCTTGTCCGCGGCCTTGAAGTCCGCGATGACCTCCTCCACGGCCTTCCAGCGGGCCTTTTCCGCGTCCGAGGAGGGCTTGCCGTGCATGATGTTGTATTTGACGGCGAGGGTTTCGCCGTCGAGCGCGGGCAGGTTCATCTGGAAGACGTTGCGGGTCTCCACCGCGTCCTTGGGATGGAGCTTGCGGTAGGCCTCCACAAAGGCGTCGGCCAGGGCCAGGGAATGGGAGCGCTCGCCGCGCGGCGAGGCCTGGATGTACAGAAGCCGGCTCATGGATGTCCTCCGGGACTTGGGGTTCTGGGCATTCTCGCAGCCTGCATCTTCCGTCCGGCGTGGGAAAAACGCAAGACGGAAAACGGCCGTCCTTCGCAAAGGACGGCCGTGATGCGGGCGCGGGGGATCAGCTCATTTTTTCGAAATATTCCCCTTCCGCCCCGCACTTGGGGCAGACCCAGTCGTCCGGCAGGTCGTCGAAGGCCGTGCCGGGTTTCACTCCATGCTCGTAGTCGCCCACTTCCGGGTCATAGACGTAGCCGCAGGGGCATTCGTACTTGGACATGTCGGCCATGGCTGCTCCTTTCTGGCGGACGGTTAGAACTTTTCCAGGGCGGTGGTCACAGACTTCTTCAGTTCCGAGAAGGCCTTCTCGATACCCACGCGCATCTCGCTCCAGGCGTCGCCGCCGCTCATGCGCAGCAGCTTGAGCCGGTAGCGCACGTCCTCGTAGAGGTCCGCGAGCTTTTCGGTCTCGGCGTTGTAGCGCGCCAGGAAGTCCGGGCCCTTCTTCTCGGCCTGGGACTTGGACTCGTCCAGCTTGTGCTGCCAGTCCTTGAGCTGTTCCTCGAGATGCACGCCGAACTTTTCCTTGTCATCGCTCATGGCTGTCTCCCTGTTCCGGGTTGCCGGAGCCGGTCCGCCGGGGTCTCGCGGGAGCCGGGGCGGACCGGGTCCATACTTGTAAGGATAGTCAGCCGTGGAGAAATGTCCAGCGAAACCAGGGGGGCATGGAGGCGTCACCGAGTCGCGGTTTGACATCCGGGCCGGTTCAGGTAGGGAAGTATGGGACGGCCGCCGACAGGGTCGGACCGTCTCGTCACAGCAACACGGAGGATCCCATGAACACGCGACGCGCCCTGGTTCTGTTCCTCGGTTCGGCCCTGCTGCTCTTCGTGCTGGGCTGCGCCTCCACCCGCACCAGCGAGAGCGCCGGTGAATACTTCGACGACGCGGCCATCACCACCCGGGTCAACGCGGCCATCCTCAAGGAGCCCTCGTTGAGCTACTTCCAGATCGACGTGGAGACCTTCAAGGGCAAGGTGCAGCTGAGCGGCTTCGTGAACACCAAGGAGCAGGCCGCCACGGCGGGCCGCATCGCGGCCACCACCAAGGGGGTCAGGTCCGTGGTCAACAGCCTGGTGGTGAAGTAGGGGCCCCGGTCTAGGAGGCCAGGGACAGGACCCGCTCCGGCAGGTCCTCCAGCCGGGTCCAGGGGACCACGGCCAGGAGCACCTCGCAGCCCGGCACCCGGGGACGGCGGATGGAGCGCAGGATCTGGCCCCGCCAGTGCACGAGATAGACCGGCCGGCCCGCGATTTCGCTGGCCTTGCGGGCCTCCTCGAAGAGGCGCAGGAATTCGCTGTTCATCATGGCCGAGGCCTAGCCCGGTTCCGGACCGCCATGGTGGCGGCGGCGTGGCGAAACAGAAAAGAAGCGGCGACACTCCCGGGCACTTGACAGTCCTGTATTGAGGATATAAGTATGACGGGTTCGGGCACATCCCGAACGCGGCATGCTTGCCTGCGAGGCGCGGTTTCCGCTGCAAACCCCGCACACCCATCTCCAGCCTGTCCTTGCCGAACCCGTCCTCTGTCCCGATTGTGCAATCCCGACACGGTTGGCAGCTTCCGTCTCCTGATTCGCCCGATCACCAGCCGTCTGCACCCTTGTGCGCGCGGCTCCCCGCAACCCAAGGAATCATTTTGAATTTCGAAGACTTTCAGTTGGATTCGTGTTTTCTGTCCAATGTCCGGGCCCTCGGCTACGTGGCCCCCACCCCGATCCAGGAACAGGCCATCCCCTCGGTGAAAGAAGGCCGTGACGTCATGGGCCTGGCCCAGACCGGCACGGGCAAGACCGCGGCCTTTCTCCTGCCCATTCTGGACCGGCTCAAGGCCGAGCCGCGCAAGGGCCCCAAGCCCCGCTGCCTGGTCATCGCGCCCACCCGCGAGCTGGCCGAGCAGATCCTGGATTCGGCCCGCGACCTGGGCCGCAACACCGGTCTGCGCTACACCAGCATCTACGGCGGGGTGGGTTACGCCCCCCAAATCCAGAAGCTGCGCACCGGCGTGGACCTCGTGGTGGCCTGCCCGGGCCGCCTCCTGGACCATCTGGACCAGGGCAACGTGGACCTCTCGGACGTGCAGGTGCTCGTCCTGGACGAGGCCGATCACATGTTCGACATGGGCTTTTTGCCCACCATCCGCAAGATCATGGCCAAGCTGCCCAAGGAGCGTCAGACGCTCCTGTTCTCGGCCACCATGCCCGAGGACATCCGGCGCCTGGCCCAGGACATCCTGCGCGACCCCGTGACCGTGCGCGTGGGCCAGCTGGCCCCGGTGCACACCGTGAGCCACGCGGCCTATCCCGTGGCCCAGCACCTCAAGACCCCGCTGCTCCTGGACCTGCTCCAGCGCACCGAGACCGGCTCCGTGCTCGTGTTCACGCGCACCAAGCACCGCGCCCGCCGCGTGGGCGAGCAGCTGGCCAAGGCCGGGCACAAGGCCGCCTCGATCCAGGGCAACCTGTCCCAGAACAAGCGCCAGGCGGCCCTGGACGGGTTCCGTTCGGGCCAGCACCGCGTGCTCGTGGCCACGGACATCGCGGCCCGGGGCATCGACGTGAGCCTGGTGGCCCACGTGGTCAACTACGACATGCCGGACACGGCCGACGCCTACACCCACCGCATCGGCCGCACCGGCCGCGCCGAGCGCACGGGCGAGGCCTACACCTTCATCACCCCCGAGGACGGGGCCATGGTCCGGGCCATCGAGGGCCGGCTGGGCAAGCCCCTGGCCCGCAAGTACCTCGAGGGCTTCGACTACAAGGCCCCCAGGCCGGCCAAGGACACGGAGTTCGCCCGGCCGCCCCTGCAGCCGCGCGGCAACCGCCGTCCGGCCCAGTCCCGCGATGACCGGCGGCCTGAGAAGCGCGCGGAAAAGCGCGCGGAGCCCCGGTTCGAGGATCTCGACACGCGCCGGGAGGCGGTCCGGGACGACAACCTGCGCCGTGGAACCGAACGCGGGCCCCGGGCGGATGATTCCCTCGGCAACCGCCGGGAGACCCCCCGCCGTGACGGCGTTCGCCGTGATGGGGCTCGCCCCGACGGTCAGCGCGCGGATGGAGCCCGCGGCCGCGGCCCCCGCCGCGACGGCCGCTCCGAAGGCCCCCGCGCCGAGGGCTTCCGCGCCGAGACCCCGCGCATCGGGTACTCCAATCGCAAGCGTCCCTATTCCACGGACCTGGGTCCGGCCCGTGACAATCGGACCACGGGCGAGGCGAACGGCAACATGGCCTCGCGCCGCGAGGGCGAGCCCAACGGCAACGTCCTGGACCCCCGTCCGCGCGCGCCGCAGGAGCAGTCCCCGCGCTACGATGATTCCCCGCGCGTGGCCCCGCTGTACATCAACCGCTAGCTTCAGACAGTGACCAAGAAACAGGGGCCGTGGTTTTCCACGGCCCCTGTCTTTTTCCGGACTTCCGGGCGTGACGCCTCCGTTGACAGGCTGGTGCGGGAATTCTAGGGTGATTCTAAGGGGAAGAAACCGGATTTCCTACCGCAACCCAAGGAGGAGGCCATGAAGTACGGCGCGCGCAACAAGATCAAGGCCAAGGTGACCTCGGTGAAGAAGGGCAACATCATGGCTCTGGTCAAGTTCCAGACCACGAGCCCGGCCGAAATGGCCTCGGTGCTCACCGTGGAATCGGCCGAGGACCTGGGCCTCAAGCCCGGAGACGAGGTGCTCCTCGTGGTCAAGGCCATCCACGTCATGCCGGTGAAGGAATAGGGGACTTCGTCCCTTTCACGAAAAGGCAGGGGCCGCGATTTCGCGGCCCCTTTGTTTTACCAGCGATCCGCGTGGACCCGCTCGGCCTTGAAGCGGTCCTCGGGCTTGGGCCGGTCCGCGGGATGGCCCATGACGAGCAGGGCCATGGGCGTGACCTCGTCCGGCGCGTTGAACAGCTTGCGGAAGCCGTTGACGCGCTCCTCCAGGGGATAGATGCCGGTCCAGACCGCGCCCAGGCCCAGGCTGTGGGCGGCCAGGAGCATGTTCATGGCCGCGTTGGAGCAGTCCTGGACCCAGTAGCCCCCGCACTTGTCCAGCCGCAGGTCGCCGCAGACCAGCACGGCGAAGGCCGCGTCCTTGGCGAACTTGGCGTAGGGGTTGATCTCGCCCACCTTGGCCAGCATTCCCTTGTCGCGCACCACCACGAACTGCCAGGGCTGCTCGTTGCAGGCCGAGGGCGCCTGCATGCCGCAGGCCAGGATCTCGTGGAGCGTGGCCTCGTCCACGGGCGCGCCCGTGTAGGCGCGCACGCTGCGCCGGGTCTTGATGGCTTCAAGCACGCCCATGGCCGGGTCCGCGGCCTTGGCCAGGGCCCGCACGGGCAGGAGGGCGGCCGAAGCCGCCAGGGCCAGGACGCCGAGCACTCCCCGGCGGCTGGTCAGGGTCGAGTCATTCATGGCGCACCTCGTCTCGGTTGGGGGAAAATCCACAGAAAAAGGGTATTCCCGGCCGCCAGGGCCGTCAATGCGCGGGATGTGTAGAAGGGGGAACGCCGGGGCGGCGCGGCCCTTTGCCAGACCGCGCCGAGGTCTCGCGCAGGCGCTTCGGGTGCGCCATTCTGCTGCGGCTCACGTTTCGGGCCTGCGCAGCAACGGCACGCCCAGCTCCAGGGCGCGCGCCTGGGCCATCTTCGCAAACCTGGAGAACGCGTCACATTTGATGCAGAGCAAGATGTAGGACATGAGCCGGGAAGGATTCTTCCGCCTTATGGTCAAGAACTGGGACCAGAACTGCACACGGTGCCGGGATTTGAATCCGTGCGCTCCAAAAAAAGCCAGTCCCACGCGCAGCTCGCGCCAGTTCAGCCCGCCGCCGGTGGCGGGCTGACCCTTTCCAGCGCTTGGCAGCGTCTGCGGCCGCCCCAGTGCCGCCCGCGTAGGCCGCATGAGCATGATATGGTCAAAGGCGCGCTTGAAGTATTGCGGTGGGCTGTACAGGGTGGCGATGGCATCGATGTACTCGGCGATGACTTCCTGCACGGGCCGGTCGGGAACGAGGTTCATGCGCACGCCAAACAGCATGTCTTGCGCGTTTTCAAAGGGCAGCACACGGCCGTCTTTCTGGTAGCGGCGCCACAACATGGTGCCGGGCAGCGCCGTAAGAAGGTTCAGCATCAGATGCGGCAGGCCCGTGCGTTGCGCAAAGTCGATGATGCGCTGGCCCGCGCCGCGGCGTTCCCCGTCCAGGCCGATGATGAAGCTGCCCTGCACCAGCAGGCCGTTCTGCATGATGAGCCGCAGCGACTCCGCCAGCGGGTTGCGCACGTTGTTTCCCTTGTTGGCCTTGCGCAGCACGTCCTCGTCCGGGGACTCTATGCCGATGAACACCTCGCCGATGTTCGCTTCAGTCAAAAGGTCGATGATATCCTTGTGCTGGGCCAGGTCGATGGACGCCTGGGCCGTAAACTGAAACGGCTCTCCGTGGTCCTTGGACCAACGGACCATACGCCCCAACAGCTCACGGGCGTATTTTTTGTCGCCGATGATATTGTCGTCGCACACCATCACGTGCCCACGCCAGCCCAGTTCGAACAACGCGTCCAGTTCTTGGATGACTTGATCGCAAGTCTTGCTGCGCGGCACGCGTCCGTTCAGATTCACCACATCGCAGAACTCGCAGTTGTGCGGGCAGCCCCGCGTGGTCTGCAAGGACATGGTCAGATAGTCGTCCAGGTTGATCAGGTCGTAGCGCGGCGGCAGCGAGGTGGTCATGTCCGGGCGCGTGGCGGCTTCCAGCAGCACCCCGGTGCGTCGCGCGGTTACGGCCTCCACGAGCGCATCCACCTGGTTTTCGGCTTCCCCACGCACCAGCACGTCGCATCCGGCCTCGATCATCTCGTGTGCGACGGAGCTGGCGAAGGGCCCACCGCCGATCACATGCTTGCCCCTCGCCTTGGCCGCGCGCACCAGCGCCAGCGCGGACTCGCGTTGGGGCAGCATGGCCCCTATCCACACCGTATCGGCGAAGTCGTAGTCATCCTGCGCCAGCGGACGCACGTTCTCGTCCACCAGACGCAGCTCCCAGCTCCGTGGCAAAAGCGCAGCCACGGTGAGCAGGCCAAGCGGCGGGTTGGTGACCTTGCGTTTCAGGCCGGGCAAGAACTCGCCGAGACTGTAGAACGAGATGGGGAATTTGGGAGCAACCAGCAAAACGCGCATCGGCACCTCAAG